>ENA-ORUF01000970-ORUF01000970.1-human-gut-metagenome-genome-assembly--contig:-NODE-970-length-34395-cov-2.839866_pt1 | contig 34395 bp, 26 predicted proteins | sample MGYA00242077_ERZ509203 | MGnify/ENA primary metagenome ERZ509203 (study PRJEB26280, sample SAMEA2338834) | human gut metagenome | biome: human gut; feature: human-associated habitat; material: faeces... | reverse complement strand
GCGATGCGGCGTGGAAATTGCTGGAGAGGGGCGAGTACGGCTTTCTGGCGATGCAGGGCATGAACGGTTACGGCTACGGCATCCCGCTCAGCTACGCGATGCGCGACCGTAGCCTCTATTTCCATTGCGCTCCGTCGGGTTTCAAACTCGACAGCCTCGATGTCTGCGACCGGGTCTCTTTCTGCGTCGTTGGCCGGACCGAAGTGATGCCGGCTCGGTTCACCACCGCTTATGAGAGCGCGTTGGCTTTCGGAAGAATTCGTCGCTCGCTGCCCGAGGCCGAGCGGCTTGAGGCGCTCCGGCTGCTGGCGGCCAAGTACAGTCCCGACTACCGGGAGACGGCCGAGAAGTACATAGCGGGCTCGTTCGGCAGGACCGAGGTCTTGCGGTTGGACATAGAGCATGTGACGGGCAAGGGCAAGCGAATTGAAACCAAATAAGCTGAAGCATATGGAAAGGATCGATCCGGCCCGTCTGGCCGAGAATTTCATCGAGCTGATCGGAAGGGAGTGGATGCTCGTGACGGCGGGCAGCCCGGAAAAGTTCAATACGATGACCGCGTCGTGGGGCGGAGCCGGCTTTTTGTGGAACAGGCCCGTCGCGTTCGTTTTCGTGCGCCCCGAGCGTTATACCTACGAGTTTATGGAGCGGGAAACGTGCTTTACGCTCTCCTTTTTGGGACATGGCGACAGGGAGGCCTATCGTATCTGCGGCTCGAAATCGGGTCGTCGGATCGATAAGGCAGCCGAGGCGGGGCTGACTCCCCGCCCGACGGAACTGGGCAACGTGGCTTTCGAGCAGTCGCGGCTGACGCTGGAGTGCCGCAAGCTGTACGCCTCCATGATCAACGAGGGCCTGTTCGTCGATGAAAGCATATATCCGCAATGGTACGGGGAAACGCACGGCGGCGACCATAAAATGTATATCGCCGAGATACTGAATTGCTGGGTGCGCTGACCGTCCCGAGAAGCACGCGGAAAGCCGTTTCCTTTTCATGAACGAGTGTATGGCAATTCACGAAGTGGGGACCGCGTCTTGGGTTATCCGAATCGTTTCCGGTATTTGGACGGCGACATGCCCATGGCGTTCGTGAACACCCGTATGAAATGGGGCAGGTCGTTGAACCCGACCATATAGCATATTTCCGATACCTGTTTCTGCGAGTGTTTCAGCAGTTCGCAAGCGGTGTTCAGGCGGTATTGCGTGACGAACTGCGAGAAGGTCATCCCCTTGCATCGCTTGAAATAAGTGCAGAACGCCGAGCGGCTCATGCCCGCTTCCGCAGCGATGTCGTTCAGCGAGATAGTATGGACGTAGTGCGCCATGACGTATGCCGAGATTTGCTGTATCCGCCTCACATCCCGCTCGATGCGGATCGGGTGGCCGGCGAGCGTATGATCCGACGACGTAAAAACGATAGGCAACAGGCGGAGCATTTCGCATAGGCGGCCCAATTCGTCCATGCCGTTCATTCCGGCTAATATCTTGCGAAGGACGCGGGAGCTTTCCGGCCCGAACTTCAGCGCGTCGGTCGGGAAGACGATGTTTGTCAGCCGATTCCGCAATTCGGGAAACGCTTCCATGCATCGCTCCACCAACAAGTGGCTGAAAGCCACCATCAGATAGCGGACGCACCCGTCGCTGTCCGCCGAGTCCGGTGCGTACTCCCAGCGGTGAAGCATGGACGGTGGGATCAGCGCTACGTCACCTGCCGCAAAGGGCTGAAGCGTGTCGCCCGCCGTTCGATTTCCTTGTCCGTGAACCACGTAATACAGTTCCCACGCGTCGTGCCGGTGCAGCTTCGCCTCGATTCCTGTTTCGATCCGTTGGTCTATGAAGAAGAACGAGTGATTTTCCGCTTCGGGCAATTCATAAGGGACGGCGGTGTCTTCCATACATATAGGGATTCGGATTCGCTCGAATGCGAATATACGACAAATCTATGAAACGATACCGCAAATATGTGACAATAAGCGGGGCTAATTTTGCGATCGGGAACAAAAAGCATAACTTAAAAACATAACGTTATGGATTTCTACGAAGTATTGGAGAAACGCCGTACATGCCGCGATTTCTCCGATCGCGAAGTAAGCGACGAAATTCTTAAAAAAGTGATCGATGCGGCGTTCAAGGCCCCGACCAACGACCATCTGCGCCAGTTGGAGTTCATCGTGGTGCGTGGCCGTGAAAGCATTACGAAAGTGATCGCTCCGCTCGCCAAGAACATGGCGGCATTCAGAAAGCTTGTATTCGAGGTGGACGAATCCGGCGACAAGGACAAGATGGCGATGTTTGCCGATGCGCTGCCCAAACAGCAAAAAATGCTGATGGAGAGCGGACTGCTGATTATTCCGTTTTTCCGTCAGAAAACACACCCCTTGCTCAGGCCGGCAGAGCAAAGCTCGCTCAACTACTTCGCTTCGGCTTGGTGTGCGCTGGAGAACATGCTGCTCGCCGCCGCCAACGAAGGTCTGGGAGCGGCGTTTCATATCCCCGTAAGCGACGAGGCGGGCAAGATAAAGGAAATCGTGAATGCTCCCGAGGGGTATGAATTCATCTGCCTGCTCACGATAGGCTATCCTGCTGAGAACGCCCATATCTGCAAGCAGAAAGAGATTCGGACAGAGGATCGGATTCATAAGAATGTTTGGTAGCGGCTGCTGCGTATTCTCGGCAGGATGCGCAGAGGAGCCGGTCCGCACATGTCGTGCCGTTTGACGAAGGCATAGCAGGTTCCGGCTTGGCGGTCCGGTCGCCGAGTCCTTTCCTGCGCGCCCTTTCTGTCGGCGCTGTCGTTCGGACAAGTGCGGAAAAGTATCTTATCCTATCCAAAGATTCTCCGTAATTTTTTTGTTTTCGGGAAAATCGCTATCTTTGCAAGCCCGTTGAAGCGGGCATGGATCACATAAACAAACAAGTATTAATATCTTAAACCTTAAAAAAGTGGAGTCACTGAGCTACAAGACGATCTCCGCCAACGCCGCCAACGTCGACAAGCAATGGGTGCTGATCGACGCGACGGACGCGGTACTGGGCCGTCTCGCATCGCAGGTCGCGAAGATTCTGCGCGGCAAGAACAAGCCGAGTTTCACTCCTCACGTCGATTGTGGCGACAACGTCGTCATTATCAACGCCGAGAAGGTGAAGCTGACCGGCAACAAGCTTTCGGACAAGCAGTATGTCCGCCATTCGGGCTATCCCGGGGGCGTGCGGGTAACCACTCCTGCGGAGTACCTCAAGAAAAAGCCCGAATTCATCATCGAAAAAGCTGTCAAGGGCATGCTTCCCCGCACGCGTCTGGGCGCCGCTCAGCTGCGTAACCTGAAGGTGTATGCCGGGGCGGAGCATCCTCATGCCGCACAGGCCCCTAAGACCGTCAAATTAAACGAGATCAAGTAATGAGTATGGAAGTTGTAAATACCGTAGGACGCAGGAAAGCCGCCGTGGCTCGCGTTTACGTGAAACCCGGCAAGGGGAACATTACGATCAACCGGAGGCCTTTGGCCGCTTATTTTCCGTTGGAGATTTTCCAGTATGTCGTAAAGCAGCCGCTGCTGGTTACGAACACCGCTGAGAATTTCGACATCACCATCAATCTCGATGGCGGCGGAATCAAAGGTCAGGCCGAGGCTGCCCGTCTCGGAATCGCGCGCGCGCTGTGCGAAATCGACGCCGAAATGCGTCCGGTTCTGAAGAAGAGCGGCTTCATGACGCGCGACCCGCGCGAGGTGGAGCGTAAGAAACCCGGTCAGCCCGGAGCACGTCGCAAGTTCCAGTTCAGCAAGCGTTAGTTTCCCGTCTTGCGTTCGCGGAAAGCACAGCAAGGGATCAAATGGCGGAGACTGCGCCCGAGGCGTGCTACTCCGGTGTTGCCCTGCTGCGGAAAATCGCGGGGATTGTCCCGTACACTACCGCCGCGATTGATGTAAAGAGAATTTTAATCAGAAGATTTAACGATCAGAAAAAATGTCAAGAACTGATTTTAATCAATTACTGGAGGCCGGCGCCCATTTCGGTCACCTGAAAAGAAAGTGGAATCCCAAGATGGCTCCCTATATCTTCATGGAGAAGAACGGGATCCACATCATCGATCTGCACAAGACCGTCGCCAAGATCGACGAGGCTGCCGCAGCCCTCAAGCAGATCGCCAAGAGCGGCCGTCGCGTACTCTTCGTAGCGACGAAGAAGCAGGCCAAGGATGTCGTGGCGGAGACGGTTGCCGCCGTGAATATGCCTTATGTGACCGAACGCTGGCCAGGCGGTATGCTTACGAACTTCCCTACCATACGCAAAGCCGTCAAGAAAATGGCTACCATCGACAAATATACGGCCGACGGTACCTACGATAACTTTTCCAAGAGAGAAAAACTCCAGATCGCCCGTCAGCGCGCCAAGCTGGAGAAGAACCTCGGATCGATCGCCGATCTGACCCGTCTTCCCGCCGCCTTGTTCGTCGTCGACGTGCAGAAGGAAGCCAATGCGGTGAAAGAGGCCAAGCGCCTGAACATCCCTGTGTTTGCCATGGTTGATACTTGTTGTGATCCGACGGATATCGATTATGTGATTCCGGCAAACGACGATGCCGCCAAGTCCATCGCAGTGGTTCTCGAAGCCGTAACGGCCGCTATCGGCGAAGGTCTGGCCGAGCGCAAGCTGGAGAAAGAGAAAGAGGCTGCCGAGGCTCCCAAGAAGGAGGAGAAGGAGGCCAAGCCCCGCATCCGCAAGGCCGTCAAGGCCGAGTCCGCCAAGGCGGAGGCCCCTGCCGGGGAAGCCAAGGCGGAAGCTCCCGCCTCGGAGGCCAAGGCCGAGCCCGAAACCGCTGAAGCGCCTGCAGTCGAAGCCGCTGCCGAGTAATTGTTGATTGTCGATTAAAAATTCGAAGACCTATGGAAATAAAAGCTGCTGATGTGGCCAAGCTCCGCAAGATGACCGGAGCGGGCATGATGGACTGCAAGAAAGCGCTGATCGAGGCCGAGGGCGACTATGCCAAGGCTCAGGATATCATCCGCGAGAAGGGCAAGCTGGTCGCTGCCAAGCGCGCCGACCGTTCGGCTACCGAAGGGGTCGTCGTGTCGAAGATCGTCGGCGGGAAGGGTTATATGCTTTGCCTCGCCTGCGAGACCGACTTCGTTGCGAAGAACTCGGAGTTCTCGGTTACGGCTGACGAGATTCTCGAAATCGCCGTCAAGGCCGATGCCGCCGATCTCGACGCGCTGAAAGCCGTGAGCGTGGAGGCGGGCCGGACCGTGGCCGACAAGGTGACCGAGAAGTCGGGACAGACCGGCGAGAAGGTCGAACTGGTATACTATGCCAAGATCGAGGCGCCGATGTGCGTGACCTACATTCATACGAACCATAAGCTGGGCGTGCTGGTCGGCTTCAACAAGGAGATCGCCATGGAAACGGCCAAGGATGTGGCCATGCAGGCTGCCGCTATGGCTCCCATTGCGATCGACCGGGGCGACTGCGATCCGGCTGTCGTCGAAAAGGAGCGCGAGATCGGCCGCGAGCAAGCCCGTTTGGACGGCAAGCCCGAGGCCATGCTCGATAAGATTGCCGAGGGCAAGGTGAACAAGTTCCTGACCGAGAATACGCTGCTCAACCAGCCTCTCGTGAAGAACAACAAGATTTCGGTCGGCGCCTACATCAAGCAGGCCGACGCCGAAGCCACCGTGGTCGCCTACAAGCGTTTCTCGCTGAACGATTAAGGCTTGTAGCGGAAGACCGCTTCGGAACGTAAAGGAGGACGGGACATGTTCATGTCCCGTCCTCCTTCGCTTTTCGCCTGTTTTCGCCGGGAACGCACCGTCGAATCGCCATGTCGTTGGGAGCGCGCGGGACTTCGATGGCGTACGTTCGCGGCGGATATCCTTGAGTTGAAACCGTGCAGAAATAAAAAACGCGGCTGACACATGGCTCAATCGCCGCAAAAGCGATTAGCTACATCCCGGTCCGAGCGCGGAGCTTCGGTATTCTCGTTTTTTTTCGCCGGCCCGGGGTGGAACCGTCTGCCGGAATTCCAGTCGGCGGGAAAACCGGTCGAGTTTCCGGAGAAGACTAAGAAACGGGCTTCTTATTTGATTCCGCAGAGTCCGATATGTCCGGAAAAAGTTTTAATTTTGAACCGAGTTCCGCGCGTCCGGTGGTTTCCGGCAAGGAACGTTGAACGAGATGAAAATGACGCTGAAACGCGCGAATTGGGCATGTTTGCTGGCATTCGTCCTGATATTCGCCGCCTGTAAGAAGGAAAAGGAGGAGGAGGTCGTACCCGAGCCGATCGTCGGCGTGACGGTCGAAAACGGCGATGCGGACGTGACGATCGACCAGCAGGAGAAAAGGATCGATGTGACGTTCTATGCCTACTGCGATCTGAGCGAGGTGCTGGTGTCTTTCGACCTGATCGAGGGAGCGCAGATGTTCATCCCTTATCTGAAAGATACCGTCTACATGGACCTGTCGAAGGAGAAGGGGGCTACCGTAGCGGCCCGTGTTGACGGGCAAACGGTCGTGTATACGATGTTCGCGACGATAGAATACGCTCTCGCGGGAGTTCAAGTCAAGGCGGGGGATGTCGACGGGGAGGTCACGCTCTATCGGGAGGATCGGGTGGTCCGCGTCGTTTTTGACCGGCCCGTCGATCTGAGCCGTGTCGACGTGACTTTTCTGCTCGGTGCATCCGGCACGTTGGTCGATCCGCAGTCCAATCCGGTCACGATGGACCTGACTGAGCCGGCGCGGTTCACGGTCGCTTCCGAGCGTGCCGGGGAGACCGTCTATACGATCGAGGCCGAAATCGATATGGGGTTCGTCGTTCCCGACGGGTGGACGGAGGTCAAGGATTACGAATTGCCGTATTACATGCGTCTTTATCGGGCCGACGATCTGGCGGGGGCCGAGGCTTATGCTCTGGTGGCCGATACGAATGCCGTGTTTACGGTGACCGGAGGAGGCGTCATGCGGCAGGCTACGATGCCCGAGTATTACGAGCGGAACTCTTCCTCCGTCGCTTTGATCAACGGCGGTACGGGGGACGACCTGCTGGTTGTCGATGGAATGCTCGTTCAGGGAAAAACCGACACGACGTATGCCGCGGCGGGAGCGGCGGCCGGAGATACCTGTCTGATCGGCGATGCGGAGGTTCGGGACGGGAAAGCATATATCGGCGGAAGCGAGGCTCGCTACGCCATGGCGGCCCGAGGCGTTCTGATCCGTGACGGCATAAAGGTTTCTGCCGAGACGGAGGAGGAACTGGCGGCCCGTTCGGCGATGGGTGTGACGTCCCGGGGCGATATCGTGCTGATGATATGTTCCGCATCCGCTCTTCAGGGCGGAGTGGGAGCGGAGACCGTTCGCGACGCGATGGCCGGTTTCGGCTGTGCCGAGGCCGTCGAGCTGGAGGGCGGAGCCGCTGCCTGCCTTTTCTTAGACGGAGAGCGGTTGCTTCCCTCGGTCGGAGAGTATGTGCCGCTCAGTTGCGTCGGCCTGCTGAGATAGCTTGCCGTCGGGAACGGGGCGGGCCCGAGTCCTTGGCATACATTGCCCGGAAACCGGGCGTAGATATCGATGAGCTTCTCGTTTCGCAGCCCGACAACGGCGGGCGGGCGCTTGAGATCGCCGACCAGCTGATCCCATCGGGCGCGATCGATATCGTCGTGATCGACTTCGTGGTTATGCTGACGCCCAAGGCCGAGATGGACGAATCGAAAACGGGGCCTTCAGACCCGGCAAATGTCTTAAGCGCTGCGCAAACTGACTGCCGGTATCGGTAAAACCCGCACGATCCGCATTTTCATCGACTGACTGCCGTTAGGCCGAATATCGAGGGCGTTGCGATGGCTCGGCGGCTCGTCTTGCCGTTCGATGACCGGCAGACGTTTTACCGTGCCGGCTGAGGGCGGTACGCTGTTTCCTGCGGTCCGGCAGGCTGGGAATATCCGTTTCCGGCAGTCCGGAACATGCTATCGTCCCGAAATATTTTCAGAAAAGCGGAATGCTTCGGACGCTTTGCGTCCGGTTGGGCATTTCCGTTCGCGTTCCGGGTTGCGATCGGGTGAAACGGGGAGCCATGCCGGCCTGCGCGGGCGTTATTCTTATCCGACGTTTTCCACTTGTTTCAGTTCGACATACCACAGATAGCCTCTGACCGTCCGGTAGCCCATTCGCCCGAGCAGTCGCATGTACTCCTCGACCTGACGGGTATGCCGGTTGTGTTTTTTGAGACCGAACTTGTAGTCGATGACAACGGCTTCCGCTCCTTTGGTCAGCACGCGGTCGGGCCGGCGGGTCGATCGCTCGCCCGGGACGACGATGTCGTGTTCGTTGCGCACGACGCTCCAGCTGCCGTCGAACCACGATGCGACGATCGGATCGGAAAAGGCCTCGGACAGCAGTTCCCGGATTTTTCCCGCTTCGTTTCGCGATACGGCTCCTTCGGCCAGCATGGCTTCGAGCTGCCGGTCGATCTGCGGTTTGTCGGCCGCGTTCTCGAGCAGTTTGTGCATCAGAATGCCGTAGTTGCGCGGAGAGAGTGGCGCGTGAGCGTCTCCGTCCTCGAAATAGCGTTGCGAGTCGAGCCGGAATCTCAGCCGCGCACCGATTCGCCGGGTAGGATAGGAGGCGACGGGTTCCGGCTCCCGATGCTCCGTATGCAACGGCCGTTCCGGAGTTCCGAAGCGAAAAAAGCGTCCCGCATCGTCTTGGACGACGCTTCCCCTCGTTTCGCCGATTGCGGCGCTTCCGTCGTCCGCGCATTGGATCGCGCTCATGACCAGGCTGCCGATCCGCTGCGTCTCTTTGCCGCCTCGGGGAATCTGGATGTGCAGTTCCTGCTCGGCCCTCGTCGCGGCCACGTAGAATAGGTTGATGTTGTCGATGTGCGAGAAGACCGTTTCGGTATAGAATTCCTCGGCGAAGGCGGACTCTCCGATCAGTTTGCTCCAGCCCAGCGGCATGTGTTTCAGCGAGTCGAACGGCTTTTCGTCGGTCCTGCCCCAGATCAGGCTGCCGGTTTTGGGTTGCAGGCTCCAGTCGCAGTCGGGGAGGACGACCGCTTTGTACTGCAATCCCTTGGCCTTGTGGATCGTGATGACCGTAATGGCGTTGCGGTTGCGGGGAAGGCTGATCGACTGGGCGGCTCCCGTCTCGTCCCACCATTTGAGGAACAGCGGCAAGTCGGCGATTCTCGACGTGCTGAAGGCGTGTACCTGCTCTTGCATGGCCTGAATGTAGGCGATGTCCCGGACTTTCTCGTTCAGACGGTAGTGCAGGACCGTTTCTTCGAATGCCTCCTCGATCGACATCAGGCCGAGCGATTCGATGAATGCCTGCTCGCTTTCGGTCAGCGGCTGCTCGACCGGATTTTCCAGGTAGAGATTGTATACGGCGCGCTTGACCGGCTCGTCGCTGCCTGCGGCGAGCCGGAATACGGAGGCGATGAATCCGGCCGTGTCGCTGTGGCCGATCTGAAGCGCTTCCTGCGTTACGACGTCATAGCAGTAGGGAGATTCCGGATGAGTCGATTTGTAGTCGAGCAGCTGTTGCGCTACGGCCGCGCCCTGCGGATTGGTCCGCACGAGTACGGCGATGTCTCCGGCTGCGAAGCCCCGGCTTTGCAAATCTTCGACCGTGCGGATCAACAGCGGCGGATCCGGCTGCTCGCCCTTCTCGTATTCTCGTACGGTCACGTATCCCGCTTCGCGCGTTTTGCTGCACCGTTGCCTTTGGTCTCGGTATGCTTCCGAGAGCATGTCGCTCAGCTCGTCGCGCCGCCCGGGCGAAAGACGGCCGTTTTCGGCCGCTTCTTGTATCATCCGGTTCAGGCGGTCGTTGTCGAGCTGCACGCATGCTTCGATCAGGCTGTTGTTGAACTCGACGACCGTCTTTTCGCTTCGGTAGTTCGTGTCGAGCGACGCGGTCCGCGTGTCTTTGAACCGCGAGGCGACCTGACGGCCCAGAATCCGCCAGTCTCCGCCCCGCCAGCGGTAGATCGACTGCTTGACGTCGCCCACCAGCAGCACCGGTTCGTCCTCGGATTGCGCGACCGCGTTTTCGAGCAGCGGGACGAAATTGCTCCACTGACCCTGCGAAGTGTCCTGAAACTCGTCGATCATGAAACGGGAGAACGTATTGCCGACCTTCTCGTAGATAAACGGCGCGTCGTTGTCTCCCATCAGCTTGCCGAGGATCGCGTTGGTTTCCGAAATCGGTACCAGGTTCTGCTCCGTGCAGATTTCGGCTACTTTCTCCGACAGGTCGTCGAGCAGCGCGAAGCTGCGGTAGTTGGCCGAGAGCAGCCGGGCCGTATTCAGGAAGCGGATGTTGTCGTCGTAGATCGAGCAGAGCTTGGCCAGCAGTCGTCTGAGGGTCGGCACGACGCTCCGTGCCGCTTCTTTCCGGGAGCTTCGGGCCGTAACCCATTTCTCCTCCGATTCGAGGGCGTCGAGCACTCGCTTGCCGTAGGGGGCGATCGTTCCGTCGGCCGTCTTGACGAAATAGCCGACGCATCCGCCTCGGCCGTAGGCGAAGTCTTCGGTGGCCAGTCCGGCCGAATCGATGACGGCCAAAGCCTCGGCCGCCGTTTTTTTCATTTCGTTTTCGATCCGGCGGCTCCGGGCGACTGCCGCCGAAACGATGCGCGACAACTCTTCGCGCGATGCCTTGTCGCCGGATACCGCGCGGTACCGTTCTCCGAACAGCTCGCGGCCCAGTTGCGAAATTTCGCCGCGGATGTCCCAGCGGCCGTCCGTGTCGATCTTTTCCTCCACGAAGTGCAATACCCAGTCGCGCAGCGCGCGGTCGACGGCGATGCGGTCGATCAGCCGGTCCGTCGCGCTGTCGAGGATCGAATCCGTCTGGAGCTCCAGATTGAAGTTCAGATCGATCCCGAGTTCCTTGATGAACGAGCGGATGATCCGCTGGAAAAACTTGTCGATCGTCAGGACCGTAAAACGGCTGTAGTCGTGCAGTATCTTCGTGCGCGCGTCCGCCGCGCGCCGGCGGATCGTCTGTCCGTCGAGCCCCAGATCGCGTTCCAGATCGCCCATGTAGCCGCTCGGACTGCCGTTGGCCAGCGCGTTGAGTTCTTCGACGATACGCTGCTTCATTTCTTCGGTGGCCTTGTTCGTGAACGTGACGGCCAGAATGTGGCGGTACAGCTGCGGCGAATCGATCACGCTGCGTATGTATTCGTAAGCCAGCCGGTAGGTTTTTCCCGATCCGGCCGAGGCTTTCAGTATTTTCACTTTTCCCATGTAACAAAAGGAAACTAATCGACGTTAAAGATAAAGAAAAGATTGCCAAGCCCGCATAAAATAGTATATTTGTCATCAGGAATGCGGCCGGTTATCCGGGCCCGTTTCCGGCCGGGGGCGGCGCGGAGCGGGCATAAACGGTTGACATGCCGCTTTTCGCTCAAAACGGAAAAATCGACAGCCATGAAAAAGATGTTCGTAACGGTCGCCTGCGCCTTGCGCTCAGCAAAGCGTCAAAAGCGACGAGGGCAAGCCTCTGGTATTCAGCAAGGCCGAGTTTGTCGGCAATCTGACCGTGCGGATGATTCGTTCCGATACGGCGCGGATCGAGATCAAGCAGAGCCAGTCCGAGAGCAACCGGCTGGACTGGGGGGTCAAGGACGGTAATCTGTTCGTCAAACTGAAGCCCGGCATGAACGGTAAGGCCAGCAGTGCCGAGGTCGTGCTTTATTACGACAGCCTGCAGGCGTTGAAAGCGTCCGCCGCGAACGTGGCCGTCGAAGGTACGGTCTGCGGCGAGGTGCTGAGCGTCGATCTGGCGGCAGGCGCTACGCTCGGCATGGACGTGGCTACGACCGACCTGTACATGAAGGTGGCCGGAAATTCGGCCGCCGACATAACCGGCACGACGAAGTACTATACGCTTTTCGCGACGAGTAAGGCCAAGGTCGACAGCCGGACGCTCGAGGCGATGGATGTCCGCGTCGAGGCGGCTTCGGGGGCCGAAGCTTACGTCTGCGCGACCGAGCGCCTGCAAATGACCAGCGACACGGGAGCCGCGATTTTCTACCGGGGGGCTCCGTCGATCGTCCGTTCCTCCGCGAAAATGATGGGCACGATCAACAGCATCGGCCAATAGGCTTTCTGCGCTTGACTTGTTTCACCGTACCCGCGTGTGCCGTTTCCTGAACCGGAACGGCACATTCGGTTTATACGACCGCATTCGATGAAAGGCTTTATATCCGAATTGGCCGAAAGGCTGTACGACCGTTACGGCGACGAGGTTTCGTCGCTGCGCATGGTGTTTCCGAGCCGCCGGGCACGGCTCTTTTTCAGCGATGCGCTCGCCTCGGTGGCTCGGCGTCCGTTGTGGCAGCCCCGTTTCGAGAGTTTGGGGGAAATCATGGAGCGGGTGGCCGGGATGCGCTTGAGCGATGAGATCAAGCTCGTTACCGAGCTTTACAAAGTCTATTCCAGCTATCACGACGAAAGTTTCGACGCGTTTTATTTCTGGGGCGGCATGCTGCTGGCCGATTTCGATCAGATCGACAAGTACCTGATCGATGCCGACATGCTTTTCTCCAATATGGGCGACCTGAAAGCGCTCGAGAGCGACCGCTCCTATCTGACTGCCGAACAGATCGAGGTGATCGCCCGTTTCTGGCGAAGCTTCGGGCTCGAAAGCGAGTTTTCCGAGGAAAAAGAGCGTTTTATGACGATTTGGAGAAGCATGGCCGACGTCTATCACGGTTTCCGCGATCGTCTGCGCGAGCAGGGGCTCGCTTACGAGGGCATGATTCACCGCGAGGCCGCCGAGCGCCTTTCGGGAGAGGAGGCCGTCGAATGGTCCGACGATCCGCAGGCGCGCTATGTCGTGGCGGGATTCAACGCGCTGTCGGAGTGCGAGAAACGGCTTTTCCGCCGGATGTACGGCAGCGGCAGGGTCGAGTTCTACTGGGACTACGACGATTATTACGTCGGTAATCCCGATTACGAGGCGGGCCTGTTTCTGCGCGAGAATATCCGGAATTTCCCTTCTCCTTCCGGCGAGCGTCTCTCCTGCGACCGCTTCCGCCGGCCGAAGCGGATCGAAATCGTGTCGGCCCCGTCCGACAGCATGCAGTGCAAGTACGTGCACGAATTTCTGAGCGGACTGATCGAGCGCGGCATACGGCCCGGCAAGCAGACCGCCATTGTGCTGACCGACGAGTCGCTGTTGCTGCCCGTACTCTATTCGATTCCCGAGCAGATCGAACAGGTCAATGTGACGATGGGCTATCCGTTGCGCCAGACGATGGCCTATTCGTTCGTCGAGCGGCTCGTCGAGCTTCAGAGTCGCAGAAAGCCGGGCCGCGACGGCGAGCCGATGTACTATCACAGCGATGTGACCGGATTGCTTCTGCACCCCTATGTCCGGGCCTGCGACCCGGCGGCGGCCGGGCTTGCGGCCGAGATATTGCGCCGGCAGTCGATCTACGTACGCCGGAGCATGCTCGCTCCGGGCTCGGTGATCGATCCGCTGTTCGCGCCGGCAGGCTCATGGCAGGAGCTTTCCGCATATATCCGCGACTCGCTGTCGCTGGTGATCCTGCATGCCGCGTCGGCAGACGATGTCCGGCAGCGGAGGGAGTTTTTTTCGGTGATCGTCGACCGGATCTGCCGGCTCGAGAACTCGCTCCTCGGGAGCGGTTTGGAGGTCACGACGCCTGTCTTCGCCTCGCTGCTGCGCAAAATGCTGCAAGATGTGCGCATTCCGTACGAAGGGGAGCCGCTTTCCGGCGTGCAGATCATGGGAATACTCGAGACGCGCAATCTCGATTTCGAACATGTGCTCGTGCTGTCGGTCAACGACGACACCTTTCCCGGCAACCGGGCGGTTGCGTCTTCGTTCATCCCCTACAATTTGCGGTATGCCTACGGCCTGCCGACTCCGCAACACCACGAGGGCGTCTATGCTTACTATTTCTACCGGTTGCTACAACGGGCGGAGACCGTCCACCTGGCCTACTGCTCGCGCAGCGACGACAAGCGTACGGGCGAGCCCAGCCGCTATGTCTATCAGTTGGAGTACGAATCGCCGCACCGGCCGCTGAGGCGCGCGATCCGGCTCGGCGTGAATTTGACGAAGACGGAACCCGTCTCGGCCTCGAAAACCGGACGTACCGCGCGTATTCTGGAGGAGTATCTCGACGGGGGAGGGCGCTCCCTGTCGCCGACGGCCTTTTATCAGTATGTCGAATGTCCTTTGAGATTCTATTTCCGTCATGTGGCGGGATTGAAGCCGGTCGAGGAGATCGCCGAGGAGATCGACCTGCCGATGTTCGGTACGATATTGCATCGGGCCATGGAGTTGCTTTACATGCCGTTGCTCGGCGATCCGAACCCGCAGCGGATCATCGCTTCCCTGCCGGGTACGCCGGCCGTAAAGGAGGCGGTCGTGCGGGCCGTGAACGAAGAGTATTTGCAGGATCCGAAAGCTACCGAGGAGGAGTACGGCGGGAGCGTTCTGTTGGTGCGCGACGTTGTTCGCAAGTATATCGATTCCTGCATATTGCCTTACGACGCTTCGCAACGGGGGTATGCCGTCGAGCGTCTTGAGGCGCCGGTCGAGTATCGCGTCCCGCTCGAGCGGAACGGCCGCGTCCGGTCGGTGGGTTTCGCCGGCAAGGCCGACCGGATCGACCGGCTTTCGGACGGAGCGCTGCGCGTGGTGGACTACAAGACGGGCAAGCCTCACAACCGTTTCCGCGACGTTGCCGCGCTGTTTTCTTCTGTTGCCGCCGAGCGGAGCCCGGCCGTTTTGCAGACTTTGCTCTATGCGATGATGCTGTCGCAGTCCGAAAACTGCGACGTGCAGCCGGCGCTTTATTACGTCCGCTCGATGCAGGACGAGCGCTTTTCGCCTCTGCTCGTCGAGGGCGACCGTCCGGTACTTCGTTTCTCGGACTATCGTGAGTCGTTGAACGGGCATCTGCAGAAAACGCTCTCGGAACTGTTCGACTTTTCCAAGCCGTTCGAGCAGTGCGAGGACCGCTCGGTATGCGCCTACTGCGATTTCCGCGAGATATGCCGCAGATGAGTAAAAGAGCGGTTATTATGGTATTTGAATGATGGAAAATATCGTTTTCAAACCGAAAAAGCCCTGTACAAAGACTATCGTAACGGCGGTGATCGCGTTGCCGGCTTTCGTCGCGGCGATTTGGATCGCGACGCGTTGAACGGAAGGCGGTAGAGGTTTTACCCGTCGGTACGGAAATCCGAGTGATCGCATAACAAGCACCCGGACCCTCTGAGGCCCGGGCGCTTCCTGATTATTTACGCAGCGCAGGTATCGGCCCGGCTTCGTTCAACGGGCGGATATCTGGCCGTGCGGACCGAATTTGTCCGTCAGGAAATCGACCGCCGGTTCGGATTCCGTACGTTGAGCATGGCCGCTGCCGCGTTGACGGCCTGTCATTTCGGACAGGTTGCGATCCCCGTTCCCGTCGATCGCCCGCTCGGTCTTCTCGCTATCCGATCGTGCGTAGCCAAACGAAATTCGTCACGCGCTGAAAGAGCCGGAAAGCCGACGTGGACCTCTCAAATGACCGTTTCATTAGCGGAAGCATTCCGGTGCAAGCGCCGACTCGTATCGATCGGCGTCGGGCACGGCGTGCCCGAGTCACGACCTCGGGCCACAGCACTCCCTCCGATCGTGTCGGCAGCCGGTTTCGTTCCCGAACCGGCTGCCGTCTGCTGCATAGCGTTTTCCCGTTCTTGTCCGGACTTCGGATTCCTGACTCAGTTGATGCTCATCATCTCCCGGTACTTGGGCAGAGGCCACAGCTCGTCGTCGACGATCAGTTCCAACTTGTCGATATCGTGGCGTATCTTGTCCAGATAGGGCTGCACCTCCTCGGAGTAACCGGTGGCCCGGGCGACGATGTCGTCCATGGCATTGTACTTCTTGCGGGCATCGACCATATGGTAGGTGTTCTCGCGGATCGCCTTGACGTACCGGGCGATTTTGCGGATCGTCCGGATTTCCTCGGCGGCCATGTCGGCATACTCGTCGGGAAGAATGTCCTTAAGTCCCTTGACGTTCTGGATCAATATGTTTTGGTAGCGGATCGCCGTCGGAACGATATGGTTCGCCGCCAGGTCGGCCAGTACGCGCGATTCGATCTGGATTTTCTTGACCAGATTCTCCATGTTGATCTCGTAACGGGCGTGCAGTTCGGCTTCGTTGAAGATACCGTGCTTCTCGAACAGCGCGATCGCATCCTTGCGGACCGAGACCTTGAACGCGTCGGGCACGCTGCCGATGCTCTCGATCCCGCGCTCGGCCGCCTCGCGCAGCCATTCGGCGCTGTATCCGTTTCCCTCGAAACGGATGTTTTTCGATTCGATGATGTATTTGCGGATGATTTGCAGAATGGCCTCGTCCTTTTTGATACCCTTGGCGATCAGCTTGTCGACCTCTTCCTTGAATTGCGTCAGCTGCTCGGCGATCGCGGTGTTGATGACGATCAGCGGGGCGGCGCAGTTGTTCGACGAGCCTGTCGCGCGGAACTCGAACCGGTTACCCGTGAACGCGAAAGGCGAGGTGCGGTTGCGGTCCGTGTTATCGAGCAGGATATTGGGTATCTTGCCGATGTCGAGTTTGATCTCGGTTTTTTCGTCGGGCGTCATCTTCTTCTCGCTTACGCGCTGTTCGAGCGAGTCGAGCACGGCCGACAGCGTCGAGCCCGTGAAAACCGACATCACGGCCGGAGGGGCCTCGTGGGCTCCCAGCCGGTGCGAATTCGACTGCGTGGCGATCGAGGCCATGAACAGGACGCCGAACTTGTGCGCGGCCATGATCGTATTGACGAAGAAGGCCAGAAACTGAATGTTATTCTTCGGAGTCTTGCCCGGGGCCAGCAGATTGACGCCCGTATTCGTGCACAGCGACCAGTTGCAGTGCTTGCCCGATCCGTTGACGCCCAGAAACGGCTTTTCGTGGAACAGCACTCTCAGTTTGTGCCTGAGTGCGACGCGTCGCATGATGGTCATCAGCAGCGTGTTGTGGTCGACGGCGATGTTCGCTTCCTCGAACATCGGAGCGCACTCGAACTGATTGGGCGCCACTTCGTTGTGCCGGGTCTTGAGCGGAATGCCGAGCCGGTAGGCTTGCTGCTCGAAGTCCTTCATGAATTCGAGTACCCGGTCGGGGATCGCTCCGAAGTAGTGGTCGTCGAGCTGCTGGTCCTTGGCCGCGATATGGCCCATCAGCGTCCGTCCGGTCTGCATCAGGTCGGGACGGGCCAGAAACAGCGCCTCGTCCACCAGAAAATACTCCTGTTCCCAGCCCAGCGTCACGTTCACCTTGTCGACGTCCTTGTCGAAATACTGGCATACCTCGACGGCAGCCTTGTCGACCGCCGTCAGCGATTTCAGCAGCGGGGTTTTGAAGTCGAGCGCTTCGCCCGTATAGGCGATGAATATGCTGGGAATACAGAGCGTCTTGTCGAGTATGAATGCCGGCGAGGAGGGGTCCCATGCCGAGTAGCCCCGGGCCTCGAACGTATTGCGCAGCCCTCCGTTCGGGAAGCTCGATGCGTCGGGCTCCTGCTGTACGAGCAGCTCGCCCTTGAACGTTTCGAACGAGCCTCCGCCCCACATGGGCTCGAAAAAGGCGTCGTGCTTTTCGGCCGTCGAGTCGTTCAGCGGCTGGAACCAGTGCGAGTAGTGGGTCGCGCCTTTCTCCATGGCCCACGTCTTCATGCCTTGCGCGACTTGGTTGGCGATCTTGCGGTCGATCCGGCGTCCTTCGTCGATCGCGTCGCATAGGCTTTCGTAAGCCTCCTTGGAAATATACTGCCGCATTTTCTCGCGGTCGAAGACGTCGGCTCCGAAATAGTCGGAGATTTTCTTGTCCGAAAGCTCGGGCTCGATCGGTTCCCTGCGCGATATTTCGCCGAGGGCTTTGAAACGTAGTGTGGCCATGTGAGTCGTTTGGTTAGAAAATGAACTACTGACGGCAAAATTAGTAAATATTTCGATTGTGCCCTACGGAAATACGGGGCGTGAGAGAAAAGTTCCTGTTTTTGTGCGAAGCCCCCCTATCAATCGAATGACTGCATGCCCGTTTGGGCTATTTTGACGATTTTCTGATATTCCTCGTAGTCGAGCTCCATGAAGAAATAGTGGATCGGGTCGACTCGCATGCCGTTGTGCCGGATTTCATAGTGCAGGTGCGGAGCGAGCGACAGGCCCGTGTTGCCCGACTGGGCGATGATGTCGCCCCGACGGACGCGGTCGCCCCGGCGCGCGTAGATTTTGCCTAAGTGGCTGTATGCGGTTTCGTATCCGTTGCCGTGGTCTATGACTACCGTGTTGCCCGAAGAGGTGCGCTTGGTGATAATCTCCTTGATGCGTCCGTCGGCGGTGGCGAATACGCGCGAACCTTCGCTGACCGTGTAGTCGACTCCCTGATGGGCCGCGAGACTTTTGTAAAACGGGTGGATGCGCATGCCGTAGGAGGCGGTGAGCAGCGTGAGCTCCTTGTTGATGACGGGCTGTATGGCCGGGATGTTGTCGAACCGGTCCTTGAGCGAGTCGGCGGCCTGTTCGAGCGTTGCGAGGGTGAAAAGCTGCTCGCTGCCGCGTTTCTCGAACGAGCGGAGTTTTTCGAGGAAAAGCTTGCCGAGCTCCTTGTTCGACTTGGTCAGCAGCTTTTCCTGAGCCTCCCACTTCTTTTTCTCGAAATCGGTATCGAAATTATAGGGGTCCGACTCGAACAGGGTTCGGAACACGCTCCGGTCCCGGTCGATGACGTTCATCAGCACCTTCTCTATCGTGTCGTAGCGTCGGCTGAGCGAGTCGTACTGTTGCCTGAGCATTCGGGTCGAATGCTTCATTTCGTATTCCAGCGGCGTGTCGAAAAAGATCGAGAACGCAAAGTAGTAGAGTACGGCCATTCCGGTCCACGCGAACGCATGAACCACCCCGCGCAGGAATTTCTTCTTGAAATTCTCGCTCTGCTCCTGCCAGCGAGGCACGAGGTCCTTGAAGCGGGTCGGTCGGCTGTTCTCGCTCATGGTCTTATTCCGTTTCATAGGTGGTCGCCCGTGCCGACTCGATGATCTTTTCGAATTCGGCCTCGGTCATATCGCGGCTGAAGTAGTTGATCGGGTCGACGTGCTGGCCCCGGTAGATTACCTCGTAGTGCAGGTGCGGTCCGGTCGAGCGTCCGGTGCTGCCGACCTCTCCGATCAGCTCGCCGCGCTTGACTTTCTGTCCCGGAGAGACGAGTATCTTGCTCAGGTGCGCGTAACGGGTCTTATAACCGAAGCCGTGGTCGATCAGCACCTGCAGCCCGTATCCGCGCACGCCCTCGTTATTGAATGCGACCGTGCCGTCTCCGGTCGCGTAGACCGGATTGCCTGTCCGTCCGCCCAGATCGATGCCCTGATGTCCCGAGATGCGTCCCGATATCGGATGCACGCGCGAGCCGAACGCGCCGATGTGTCCGCGCAGGTTCCTCCGGTCGATCGGCCAGATCGCGGGGATCGCGTCGGCCATCAGCTCCTTGCTTTTGGCCATGACCTCGAGCTGGTCGAGCGATTTCGACTCCTGATACAGCAGCCTCGTCATCCGGTCCAGCTCGAGCCACGTACCGATCATCTGCGGGGCGTACGGATCGTCCTTCATGCTGCCGTATTTCGCGGCGGGGTAGGGCGTGTAGACGCCGTGCACGCTCAGCGAGTCGACGCCGAACAGCGAGCGGTAGACCCTGTTGTCCCGGTGGCGCAGCTCGTCGAGTTTGGCGGTCGCCGCTCGGATTTTGTCGCCGAGCATTTCGTACTGGAGCATCAGTTCGTTGTTTCGCTCGCTGATACGATACATTTTCGGAGTATAGAAAAAGAACGAGAACAGCAGGTTGGCGATCGAGGCCAGAATGAATCCGACCAGTATTTTCCTCAGGATGCGGTAGAACCGGATGCGCAACGGGATGGCGATCACCTCGTAGGTCAGCGTCTGCGGATTGAATTTGTATCGTTTTTTCGCCATTTCGTTAATTCTGCCCCCGAAAGTACGCAAAATTAGACCAAATTGCTTAATTTTGCAACCTCTATGGATTAACGAACAAGGGTATTCAGTTAGTATAACTCGATTATGGATTCCAATCAGATTCGGGAGACGTTTCTCGATTTTTTCCGCAGCAAGGGCCATCGGATTGTTCCCTCGGCACCGATGGTCGTCAAGAACGACCCTACGCTGATGTTCACCAATGCCGGCATGAACCAGTTCAAGGATCTGTTTCTGGGCAACAGCCCGATCCGGGACCGCCGGGTGGCCGATTCTCAGAAATGCCTGCGCGTTTCGGGCAAGCATAACGATTTGGAGGAGGTCGGCCTCGACACCTATCACCATACGATGTTCGAGATGCTGGGCAACTGGTCGTTCGGCGACTATTTCAAAAAGGAAGCGATCTCTTGGGCATGGGAACTGCTCGTTGACGTGTACGGACTGCCCAAGGAGCGGCTGTACGCGACGATTTTCGAAGGCAGTCCCGAGGAGGGTATCGAGCGGGACGACGAGGCTTACGGATATTGGAAACGGTTCTTGCCCGAAGATCACATTATTCTGGGCAATAAGCACGACAATTTCTGGGAGATGGGCGATACCGGTCCCTGCGGCCCTTGCAGCGAGATACACTACGACCTGCGGAGCGATGAGGAGCGTCGCGGGCTGGACGGGCGCGAGCTGGTCAATAAGGGACACCATCTGGTTATCGAGATATGGAATCTGGTGTTCATGCAGTTCAACCGCAAGGCCGACGGACGGCTCGAACCGCTGCCGGCCCGCCATGTCGATACGGGCATGGGCTTCGAGCGGCTGTGCATGGTATTGCAAGGCAAACAGAGCAACTACGACACGGATGTTTTCCAGCCGACGATCGGCCGGCTGGGCGAGATGTGCGGCCGTCGCTACGGCGACGATCCGAAGACCGATGTCGCCATGCGGGTGGTCGCCGACCATCTGCGCGCGATCGCGTTCTCGATCGCCGACGGTCAGCTTCCGTCGAATGTCAAGGCTGGGTACGTGATCCGTCGCATCTTGCGTCGCGCCGTCCGGTACGGTTATACCTACCTCGGTTTCGACGAGCCGTTTATCTGCCGGCTGGTCGACGGGCTGGTCGCTCAGATGGGCGGGCAGTTCCCCGAACTGGTCGCCCAGCGGGAACTGATCGTAAAAGTGATCGAGGAGGAGGAAAACGCGTTCCTGAGGACGCTTTCGACGGGCATCAGCCTGCTCGAGGGCGTCATGAGCAAGGCTCGCTCGGCCGGCAGCGACACGATCGGCGGCAGCGATGCGTTTCTGCTGTACGATACCTACGGTTTCCCGATCGATCTGACCGAACTGATCGCCTCGGAAGGCGGCATGAAGGTCGATACGGACGCTTTCGCCGTCGAACTGCAACGCCAGAAAGAACGCTCGCGCAATGCGGCGGCCGTCGATACGGACGATTGGGTCGAACTGCTGCCGATCGTCGAGAGCCGGTTCGTCGGCTACGATACGCTCGAAAGCGACGTGCGCATTTCGCGCTATCGCCGCGTGAAAGCCAAAAACAAGACTTATTTCCAGCTCGTTTTCGATCATACGCCTTTCTACGGCAATTCGGGAGGGCAGACCGGCGACAAGGGATATATCGAGGCCGGAGGCGAGCGTATCACCGTGACCGATACGCTTAAGGAGAACAATCTGACGATCCATCTGGTCGACCGTCTGCCGGCGGATCTGGCCGCCGATTTCCATGCCGTCGTCGATGCCGGAGCCAGAGCGGCGACGGCCGCCAACCATACGGCCACTCACCTGTTGCACAAAGCGCTGCGCCGGGTGCTCGGCACGCATGTCGAGCAGAAAGGCTCGCTCGTGTGTCCCGATTATCTGCGTTTCGATTTCTCGCATTTCCAAAAGGTGACCGACGAGCAGATCCGGGAGGTCGAGCGGCTCGTCAATGCCGACATCCGGAGCGACTACGCGCTGGAGGAGCGGCGGGATTGTCCGATCGACGAGGCCCGCTCGATGGGGGCGATGATGCTTTTCGGCGAGAAGTACGGCGAGCGGGTGCGCGTGATTCGGTACGGCGAATCGGTCGAGTTGTGCGGCGGAACGCATGTTGCCCGGACGGGGAACATAGGCTTCTTCAAGATTCTCTCCGAGAGCGCGACCTCGGCCGGCGTGCGCCGTATCGAGGCCGTGACGGCGCAGCGGGCGGCGGAGTTCGTCTACGGTCTGGAGGACACGCTGAGAGGCATTCAGCAATACGTGAACAATCCTTCCGTCACGCAGGCCATCAAGAAGCTCGTTGAGGAAAATGCGGAGCTGAACAAGCAGATCGAGGAGGGAAAGCGCGAGCGCATCCGTTCGATCGTCGAGTCGATCGAGCCGACTCTGACCGAAGAAGACGGCATCGTGCTGATTGCCCGACAGGCCGATTTCCTGCCCGATATCGTCAAGGGGATCGCGTTCGGACTGAAGCCGAAGTTTCCGAACCTGGTATTCGTGATCGGGTCGGCTCGGAGGCAAGCCCGCGTTGACGGTCATGCTCGGCGACGAGATCGTCTCCCGGGGCGTCGATGCTTCGAAAGTGGTGCGCGAGGCGGCCAAGGAGATAAGCGGCGGCGGCGGCGGACAGCCTTTCTATGCGACGGCCGGAGGCAAGGATGTCGCCGGAATCGAGAAAGCGATCTTCCGGGCGGTCGAATTGATAAAGACTCAATTGAAACGATAAAAACAACTCGAGGGGCGTGCGCTGGGCGCGTCCCGAAATTAAAACGGCAAAGGCTATGGCAAACAAAGTGTTACTGATGATTCTGGACGGCTGGGGCAAAGGCGATCACGGTCACGACGATGTCGTGTTCTCGGCTCATCCCGAGTATATCGACTCGCTGGAAGCGACGTATCCTTCCGCACAGCTGCGCACCGACGGCGAAAATGTCGGCTTGCCCGAGGGACAGATGGGCAATTCCGAAGTGGGTCACCTCAATATCGGTGCCGGGCGCGTCGTCTATCAGGACCTCGTGAAAATCAACCGCGCCTGCCGCGACGATTCGATTCTGAAGAATCCCGAAATCGTCAAGGCATTTTCTTATGCGAAAGAGAACGGCAAGCAGGTGCATTTCATGGGCCTCGTCTCGGACGGCGGGGTTCACAGTTCGCTGGACCATCTCTTTAAGCTTTGCGACATATCGAAGCATTACGGCGTGGATAAGACTTTCGTGCATTGCTTCATGGACGGACGCGATACCGATCCGCGCAGCGGCAAGGGTTTTATCGAAGCGTTGCAGAGTCATCTGAAAGGGTCGGCCGGCCGGATCGCGTCGATCGTCGGCCGCTACTATGCGATGGACCGCGACAAGCGTTGGGAGCGCGTCAAGCTGGCATACGACCTGCTCGTAAAGGGCGAGGGCGAGAAGGCGTCCGATCCGGTCGCCGCCGTGCAGAAGTCTTACGACGAGGGCGTGACCGACGAGTTCATCAAGCCGATCGTCTGCGTCGACGGCGAGGACCGTCCGCTCGGCACGATCCGCGAAGGCGACGTCGTGATCTTCTTCAATTTCCGCAACGACCGTGCGAAGGAACTGACGATCGCACTGACGCAGCAGGATATGCCCGAGTTCGGCATGAAGCGGCTGCCGCTCTATTATTGCTGCATGACGCCTTACGATGCGAAGTTCGAGGGATTGCACATCCTGTTCGACAAGGAGAACGTCGTCAATACGATCGGCGAGTATGTGTCGAAGCAGGGACTCAGGCAGTTGCGTATCGCCGAGACGGAAAAATACGCCCATGTGACGTTCTTTCTCAATGGCGGTCGCGAGGAGACTTTCGAAGGAGAGGAGCGGATTCTGGTTCCGTCTCCCAAAGTGGCCACTTACGACCTGCAGCCCGAAATGAGCGCTTACGAGGTGAAGGACAAATTGGTGGCCGAACTGAACAAGAAGAAGTTCGATTTCATCTGCCTGAACTTCGCCAACGGCGACATGGTGGGGCACACGGGAGTTTACGATGCGATTTTCAAGGCGGTTAAGGCCGTCGACGCTTGCGTGCACGACGTGGTCGAGACCGCCAAGGTCAACGGGTACGAGGTCGTGCTGATTGCCGATCACGGCAATGCCGACCATGCCGAGAACGCGGACGGAACGCCCAATACGGCCCATTCGTTGAATCCGGTTCCTGTTATCGTCGTTTCGGACCGGGTCAAGAGCGTGCGTAACGGGGTACTGGCCGACGTGGCTCCGACCGTGCTGAAGCTGATGGGGCTGCCTCAGCCTGAGGAAATGACCGGAAAAGCGCTGATCGAAATGTAGACTGTTGTTTTGGAAGCCTGAAAATGTTTACGCGGGCGGCCCGAAGGGCCGGCCTCCTTTAAAAATGAGGTGAGGGTAAATGGCGTATGTCACTATGACTGCGATTTAATGCCATTTGTCAGGAGGAGGTCAAGCGTTCAAATCGCACGAAAAGGCATAGTTCGGAAGGAGTTGCGTTACCAAATCGTTACCGCAATCTCTTTCCGAATTTTGCTTTTAATGTATTGATTTTCCGTTTCTTGCATCTAATCTCATAACCTCAGATAACTCCAAGTCATGTATCATTGCAAAAAGTTTTTAGAGTTATGGCAAGAAGCACTTTTAAAGTCCTGTTTTATCTGAAACGACAGGCCGAGCAGAACGGTAAAGCCCCTGCCTGTAGCCCAAAGCCTCGTTGAGAGGTATAGCCGCTTGCGATTGCCGGATAAGGTATTTCCAGTTAAGGACGGTAATTCGATGAATATGTCGCTTCGCCATGTGGCGCGTCATGCCGGATTGTCGTTCAATCCCACGATGCGTACGAGGCTGCATAGTTTTGTTACACGCTGTGAAAGCAAGTACGACTACAAAACCGTAAGCGTACTGCTCGGACATTCCAATATCAGCACTACACTCAATTTATACGTCCACCCGAATACGGAACAGAAACGCCATTGCATCGACCAAATGTGCAAAATGCTCAGATAAACTCTAATAAAGATTCTATTTGTATAGTTTATTAGGAAACTAAAACCGCCTCACGATATATCATGAGACGGTTTTATTATATAAAACAGAGCGGTTTATCAAGCGTTGCCTGCAGTCGCTTTTCGAGCAGACATTGTCCGATATCGAGTACATCTTCGTCAACGACTGTACGCCGGACAAAAGCATGGAAATACTTTCGGAAGTGCTCAACACCTCTTATTCGCATAAAAAGCCGCAGGTAAAAATCGTATCGCACGACAAGAACAGAGGCGCATCAGTAGCAAGAAATTCAGGTCTTTCCGCTGCAACGGGCCAGTATGTCATTTTCGCGGACAGCGACGACTGGGTCAAACAGGATGCCTATGCCATGATGTATGAGAAAGCGGTCAAACACGATTATGATATCATATGGAGCGATTATTACATTAACGAAAGCGAAACAGAAACTTACAAAAGCCAATATTTCAATCCTTGCAAAACCGATTGCATTCGGGCTCTCTTGTCAGGAAGCATGCATGGAGGTCCATGGAACAAATTAGTCCGTCGAAATTTATATACGGACCACGGCATTTCTTTCACCGACGGACTTTTGATCTGGGAAGACATGACTGTCAACATTAAGCTTTTTTATGTTTCGAACCGGATCGGCTACTTGTCCGAAGGCTGTTACCACTATGTCCGATATAATGTCGATTCCATCACACAAAGTTGCAACGGAACGTTCAGAACACAACATATGATCCATGGTACGGAGGAAATCGACCGATTTCTTTCGGCACAAAACGACCTCGGCCTGTTCGAAAAAGAACTTTCTTATAGAAAATTGTTTGCCAAAGCGGGTTTGCTTGTTTCCAACGACAAGAAAATAGCCGAACAATGGCGCCTTCAATTCCCGGAATCGCACAAATATATTCTATCGGCACCGATGTTCTCTTTCCGTTTCAAAGTCCTTCAATGGACGGTTGCCCATGACTGGTGGCTGATCTATAAGATATACAACTGGCTTAATACACATCGCAGAAGGTTTCATTGATTTTCTGAGACTCTCGTGCAGAAAACAAAACAACGTCTACGATATGAAATGCACCTGCAAATATTGTCAGAATCTCGACTACGACAACTCGGAATATTTCGTCGACCGATCGCACCTGAATCGCCCGAGACCCGTCGGCGTGACAGGGCTGCTGAGAGTTAAGAACGATGCGGAGTTTTTGGCTCTTTGTATCGACTCGTGCATCGAAGCGCTCGACGAACTGGTTATCGTCTATCAGCCGTGCGACGACGACTCGCCCCGAATCATCGAAAGCAAAAGGCGGCAATACCCCGATAAGATACGTACGTATTTTTATCGTCCCGTCGTGCTGTCGCATCATCTGACGGAGGAAGAATTCCGCTACGCGTCCGCATTGCCCGAGACATCGATCCACCTGCTGTCGAACTATTACAACTACACGTTGTCGAAAGCATCGTACCGATACGCCTTGAAAATAGACGCCGACCAGATCTATTTCACAGACAAGCTGAAAGAGTTCTGTGACGCATTCCGCACGACCGAAAAGAAGCGGATAACTTTCACGGAAAACATGGCGGCCCGACAGATTCATTTTTTCGCAGACCTGACGAACGTATTTCCCGAATTGCTCTCGCGAAGGTTCCGATTCCTCATTCCGTCGGACAAACAGGTGGCGCGATACAGCCGCTATACGCTGAAAAAAGCGGCGAATAAAAAATATCCGGTCTCTTTTTCCGGAATCAACCTGTACGAGCGTTCGGGCGAATGGATGCTGCCGACGGGCAGTTATGCCGACGGTCTGTTTCCTCCGTTCAATGGAATACACGATACATATATTTTTAAAATATCTCCGATGTTCTATTATATACCGCAGCCCATACCTTACCATTCCGCTGACAAATACCGGAACTGTATCATCGAGCACTTTTCCCTGAACCAAACTCTCATCATATATAAAAGCATATACTCGCACAAATTGCTTTACGGCGGATTTCTGTGGTACCATACCGCACCGCTCAAAGAACCGGATTTTACGGCCAAACGGGAAAAATATGCGAATCGCACTCTCCCGCTATTCGGGAAACGAAATGATTTTTTCAGTCTCGAAAATCATTCGCCTCTGAGACGATGGATGAGACCATGGTATTGTCTTTTTTGGAGACGGGAACAACGATCCCTGCCCGAACGACCCCTGCCCGAAATAGGTCGAATTCTTCACACCCGTCCGAACGATGAAAAACAATAAACGAAATCTCCGTCTCGGCATTCTCTGGGCCGATCCCTATTGCGGCAATCTGGGCGTCGCGGCGCTTTCCTATTCGACGATCATTCTGTTCGAGGAGGTCTCGCGCCGGACCGGTATCCGGTTCGACTACACGCTATGGGGAGCGAGCCGCTGCGGTCGCGGCATGCTCGATACGGGACGGGAACGGATTCCGGTCCGGACCGTACGGCCGTTTCTGGGCGGCGATCTTCCCGCATTCGCAAAGGGATGTCTCGCCAACCCGCTCCGGGTCGGGACGCCGCTGTTCGCACTCGATTTTCTGCGGTACGATCTGGTCGCCGACATCGGGGCCGGCGACAGTTATTCGGACATTTACGGCATCACCCGCTTCCGGAATATGGACTTCACCAAATCGTGGGCGCGACGGCTGCGCAGGCAATACATTCTGCTGCCGCAGACGATCGGGCCTTACGCCAGCGAGGAAGCCCGCCGGAAAGCCGCCCGGTCGATGAGCGCAGCCGGGCTGATTTTCGCCCGGGACCGAATGAGCTTCGACTGCGCCCGCAAACTGCTGCCCCAAAAGCCCGTCGAGCGAACGATCGACGCGGCATTTTTCCTGCCCTACGAAAAGACAGCGTTCGACGGAGAGAAGACCAAAGTAGGGATCAACGTGTCGGGTCTGCTGTGGCATGGCGGCTACACGCGGAACAACCAGTTCGGCCTCCGGTCGGATTACTCCCGGACAATGCTCGGCATACTCGATGCCTTTTCGTCCCGTCAGGACGTGGAGCTGCATCTGATTTCCCATGTGATCGGACGACCGGACTTCGTCGACGAAGACACGCACGTCGTCGGGGAACTCCGGGCCCGGTATCCCCGGGCCGTTGTCGCGCCGGCATTCCGGACTCCCGTCGAAGCCAAGTCCTACATCGCCGGCATGGACTTTTTCGCCGGCGCGCGGATGCACGCGTGCATCGCGGCCGTCTCGTCCGGCGTTCCGGTCTATCCGCTGGCCTACAGCCGCAAGTTCAACGGGCTGTTCGTCGAGACGCTCGGCTATCCGGAAATGGGAGACCTGACGGTTATGGACTCGGACGAAATCACGGCCGGCCTGCTCGCCGCTTTCGGAAAAAGAAGCGACCTGAAAAAACGGATCGAGCAGATCGATCGGCAGATCGTCGGACCGGAAAAGGAAAGAATGATCGGTAAGTTATCGGAATACATCCTGCGGAATGAGTTTTAAACTGCGGAAAATCGTCGGCTCGTCGCTGTGTTTGGGTTGCGGGCTGTGCGAGGCGCTCGCCCGGCGCGACGGAGTGCGCATGAGATTGGCGGAAAACGGATTCTACGAACCTGTCTCCCAAAATCGAATCGCCAAAGCGACACAGACCGAATTGAAAAAACTCTGTCCGGGTATCCGCCTCGACTGCATCGACACGCGAGAGACATTTTGCGGTCCGGTCAAAGCGGCATACGAAGGCTGGGCCTGCGATCCGCATATCCGCCGGACCGGCTCGTCGGGCGGAGTCGTCACCGCGCTGGCGCTCCACCTGCTCCGTACGAAACAGGCGACCGGGGTATTGCAAGTAGGGACCCGTGACGGACATTATCTGTACAACGGTCTGAAATTGTCTCGCACGGAGGAAGAGGTTCGCGCATGTGCCTCGTCACGTTACGCTCCGGCCCTCATGTTCGACCGGATCGACGAACTGCTGAGCGGTTCGGAGGAACGGTATCTGTTCATCGGCAAACCGTGCGACGTCATGGCGTTGCGCGAATATACGAAGCTCCATCCGGAACATAAGTCCCGGATCGAATACTGGGTTTCGCTCGTCTGTGCCGGCATGCCGAGCTATAACGCTACCCGAAAATTAATCGCGCGGGCGGCCGATCCGACTCCCGTCGTCTCGCTCAGATACCGGGGTGACGGCTGGCCTGGCGATTTCAAAGTCAGCTTTGAAGACGGTAAAATTTTCCGCTGCTCCTATAACGAAAGCTGGGGACAAGTGCTCGGACGCGACGTTCGTTTCCGGTGCAAGATCTGTCCGGACGGCATCGGCCAATACGCAGACCTGGTTGTCGGAGACGCATGGCATACGAAAGACGGATATCCGGACTTTACCGAGCAAGAGGGACGGAGTTTCCTGCTTGCCCGCAACGCGCGGGGCGCGGAACTTGCCGAAAAAGCAAGAGATGCCGGAATTCTCTCGCTGAGCCCGCTCGACATACGCGGTCTGGAGCAGATGCAACCTTATCAGTACCAACGGCTGCGCAACGCCTTCTACAAACTGGTTCCGGCATGGATAGTCACCGGAGGTCTTCTGAAAATCCGTCATCTCGGACTTCCGCATTTCCCGACAAGAAAAGGTCTCCGAACCGCCTTGGGTACTGTCTATCGCTATTACCGAAGATAGCAATCATGTTTTCTTTTTTATATAGATGCCTGAAAAACAGGCATGCACGTCGAATACTGCTTCGGATCATCGCCCGTAGCGGCGGAGGTCTTGCGTTTTCGTCCGAAGTCCGGAAACTGTATGCCGAGACACACCGCATCCGAATCGGATACGGAACCTACGGCGGCTGTTTCGACACGGAAAACATCCCGCCGGACGTATCGTTCGGCAATTATTGCTCGATCGCCAGCGGCGTGCGGATTTTCCGGGCCAATCACCCGTCCGGACGTTTCACCACTCACCCGATTCTGTACAATCCTGTCATGGGATATGTCGCAAAGGACATGCTGGAAAGGCCGCCTCTCGAAATCGGCCACGACGTCTGGATCGGAGCGAACGCGATCATTCTGCCCGGCGTGTCTCGGATCGGCAACGGTGCCGTGATCGGGGCGGGCAGCGTCGTCACGAAGGATGTCGGCCCGTACGAAATCGTCGCCGGCAATCCGGCCCGCGCGATCCGCATGCGTTTCGACGAGCGGCAGATCGCCGCGCTGGAAAGCAGCCGCTGGTGAGAGCTGGACCGGCACGAGCTGGCCGACCGGATCGGAGAGCTCGACGCGATGCTTCAAAATCCCGAAAATCCGGAATAGAAACTATCGGTGGCGCGACGAGTTTCCCGCTCGCTCGGCAAGCATGGCCGAAAGCCGGCGCGAACGACCGCAGTCCGAATACCGACCGGCATCCCTCGCATCCGGCACGAACAGAAAGTACAATCATATGGATGTTTCCGTTATCATCGTCAATTACAAGACCTCGCAGCTACTCGTGCAGGCGATCGATTCGATCCTCGACAAAACCGAAGACATCGTCTACGAGATCATCGTCGTCGACAACCACTCGCAGGACGACTCCGAACGCGTTGTCCACGAGCGTTACGGTAACCGGGTGACGTATCTGCCGCTTGCTGAGAACGTCGGTTTCGGCCGGGCGAACAACGAAGGGCTCCGGATTGCCCGGGGCCGGAACATCCTGTTCCTGAATCCCGACACGATTCTGGTAAACAACGCCGTCCGCATACTGAGCGACTATCTCGACAGCCATCCCGACACGGGAGCCGTCGGAGGCAATCTGTATACGGCCGACATGCAGCCCAACGTTTCGTTCAATCGTGTCCGTCCCTCGATTTTCGACGAAACGGATCAGGCAACGCACCGTTTGCTATCCCGATTGCGCTTCGGCCGAAACGGATTGTTCAACCATACGGAACATACGATTGAAGTCGGTTTCATCGCAGGCGCCGACCTGATGATTCCTCGTCAGGTATTGGATTCCGTAGGTCCGTTTGACCCGGACTTTTTCATGTATTACGAAGAAACCGAGCTTTGCCGACGGATAGCGAAAGCCGCGTACCGGATCGTTAGCGTTCCCGAGGCCAAAATCATCCATCTCGAAGGGAAAAGTTTCGTGAATAATGCGGAACGAGAACGCAGGGCCCTGATTTCACGCAGAATCTATTTTCGCAAGACCTGTTCGCAACGCTATGCTCGCATGGTCGATTTTAATTACCAAGTACTGACGAAAGCAGCTTGGTTACTTTGCCATATCGCTGGTAATAAAGCGAAAACGGAGAAATTCCGACAGCGTAAGAAACTGTTCGACGAAATCAACCGAGTCGGACCCAAATCGTGACATTCAAACCGTTGACACTCGACCTGCGACAGACGATTCAATGGCTGACTGTGGCAGGCGTATTCCTTCCGACAGCTTTCCTTTCCCGGATTTTCCCGACAGTCCTCGAATTCGGGGCATTATTGGTCGGCATCGCTCTGCTGGCAAGAACGTATGGGAAACTTCCTGTGAGCAGGAATTTGCTGCGAGCATTTTTTTTCTTACTGTTTTACGAATCGGTTTTGATCGCATGGATACACTATCCTGCAGACCGGTTCGTCAATCAGTACATCATGCTGTTTCTTTTCTGCTCGTTCTACTATGTCCTTTTCCAATACAGCAGAAACGATATTTCAGAACTGTTTCAAAAATATCTGAAACTGTCCCTCGTCGTGAGCGGGTTGGCCGTTCTGCAGTTTTTCGTCTATTTGCTCTTCTCATTCAACCTCTTCCAAATATTCACAGCCAAAGATCTCGGGGCGGCTTCGCCTACAGTCGGCGGAATTTTCCTACGTGTCAACGGAACCGTCATGGAACCCGGGCTCTTAGCCACTCTGCTGACACCGGCCGTTGCTTACCACATACTGGCCTTTAAAAACTGCAACAGACGACACACTCTGTTGCTTTTATTTGCCATGTTTCTCACATTCAGTACGATCGGATATGTCGTATCCGGTTTAATCTTAGCCGATAAATTGCTTTTTCGTAGCAGCCGTCGTGTCCGGTCAATCCTGTGGCCGGCCGTATTCCTGCTGACGGTGCTGGTCGTAGGCAGAACCGATACCGGCAACTCCGACGAGAAAAGCGTTTTTTCCGAGATCACAACAAAAATCGGGGACAGTTTCGACGGCATTCGTCAATTGCAGCCCGAATATATCGAAATGCTCAATCTGAGTTCGTACGCGACTCTGATGAACCTATACGTCGCGCATCATGCCCCGAACCGACTGACCGGCACCGGATTGGGAAATCACCCGTACAACTACGAGAAAGTATACGTGTCGGATCACCCGGCTTACGGACTGAACAAATACGATGGTTACTCGCTTTTGATCCGGCTCTACTCGGAAACGGGATTGATCGGTCTATCGCTGTTTTTTCTTTTCGTCGGGAGAAATTACAATCGTAACAGTCTCATCAATTCGAGCATCGTTTTCCTGATCGTTTCATTCATGCTCCGAGGGGGACATTATACGTTGAACGGAACCGTCTTTTTCTTCTTTATGTACTATTGGACCCGTAAAACAAATCGAGCCTATGAACTCTCGCACGATCGTCATATCGGCCGTTAACCTGACATCCGGAGGGCCTCTGACTATATTGCAGGAATGCCTCGGCTATCTCAATTCAAGTCCCCTGCTTGCGACCTATGAAGTGATCGCGTTGGTACACGACCGAAAGTTGGCCGATTTTCCGCATATCCGCTACATCGAATTGCCGAGAAGCAAAAAACATTGGATCAATCGGTTGTACTACGAATACGTTTACTTTCGTCGGCTCTCGCATCGACTCAAACCGTATCTGTGGCTCTCATTGCACGACACGACTCCGAATGTCCGGGCTCATCGAAGAGCGGTATACATGCACAATTCGATCATTTTCGATTCGGTGAGGCTCCGCGACTGGAAATTCGACAAGACATACATTCTTTTCACGCTGTTTTATAAATATCTGTATCGGATCAATATCCGTAAGAACGATTTTTACATCGTCCAGCAAAACTGGTTCAAGGAATCGATCGGTCGGACGTTTCGAATCGACCTCGATAAAGTCGTCGTAGCAAGACCGGTCAATCGCTCGCAAACGAATCTTTCCGCCGCACCGTCGATATACCGGCCTTGCCGGACATTTTTCTTCCCTTCGCTAAGCAGACCTTTCAAAAATTTCGAAGTCGTCTGCCAAGCGGTAGAGATTCTTAATGGTCGAACGGCAAAGGATTTCAAAGTAGTTCTAACCATAGACGGGACCGAATCGAAATACTCCGCATGGGTTTACAACCGATACAAGCATGTGCGACATATCGAATTTACGGGCCTGCTCGACAAAAAACAGATGGGCGAATACTACGCTGCGACCGATTGTCTGCTTTTCCCGTCACGGCTCGAGACATGGGGGTTACCCATTTCGGAATTCGCCCGGTATGCCCGTCCGATGATTCTCGCCGACAAGGATTATGCCCGCGAAGCTGCCGAAGGCTGCGCGCGGGTTGCTTTTTTCGCTCCGGACGACCCTAACCGTCTCTCCTCTTTGATGCAAAGCGCTATCGAAGGAAATTTCAAGGATTTTGCACCGGTATGTCGGATTCCGATACAAGAATCTTATGCCAAGAACTATCAGGAGCTTTTCGACATTCTGCTCGAATAAATTCGCCGCCATGCACAATCAGTACGGGACATTCCGAAAATTGCAAATGCTATGCTGGCTCCTGCGAACCAAGATAATCTGGAGGCGGGCACGGCTCATCCGTTTCCCGTTCGATCTGCGGGGAAAGAAATATATCGACCCGGGCACGGGACTGACGACCGGCGTCGGATGCCGGTTGGAAGCCTATTCCAACGGGCCGTGCGTTCTCCGCTTTGGACAGAACGTACAATTGAACGATCACGTACATATCTGCGCCATGCGAGAAATCGAGATCGGCAATCACGTACTGATGGCCAGCAAGATCTACATATCCGACAACAGTCACGGCCGATACGATACCTCGAAGGGAAATTCGGATCCGGAAACTCCGCCACTCGAACGCTCTTATCAGATCGAGCCCGTTTCTATCGGCGATAAGACATGGATCGGCGACAATGTCTGCATTCTGCCCGGGACGCGGATCGGACGCGGATCGGTCGTCGGAGCCAACTCGGTCGTCCGGGGCGTTTTTCCGGACTACTGCGTAATCGTGGGCGCTCCGGCCCGGATCGTCAAGCGGTACGACCCGGTGCGGAAAGGGTGGTACAGAACCGATCCTCGGGGAGAATTTGTCTTATAAAATCCGTTTATCAGGGATACGTCATGAAAAACATTCTGATCACGGGCGGCGCGGGTTTTATCGGTTCGCACGTCGCGCTCAAGCTCGCCGGCAAAGGATACGAAGTCACCGTGCTCG
>ENA-ORUF01000951-ORUF01000951.1-human-gut-metagenome-genome-assembly--contig:-NODE-951-length-34719-cov-4.794600_pt1 | contig 34719 bp, 16 predicted proteins | sample MGYA00242077_ERZ509203 | MGnify/ENA primary metagenome ERZ509203 (study PRJEB26280, sample SAMEA2338834) | human gut metagenome | biome: human gut; feature: human-associated habitat; material: faeces... | reverse complement strand
CCTTGTCGAGACGGTTCTTGATGTAGCTGAAATCGGGAAGAATCAGGTCGACGCCCGGCTGCTCCTCTTCGGGGAAGAGCACGCCGCAGTCGATGAGCAGCAGGTGACCGTTGTATTCGATTACGTTCATGTTGCGGCCGATTTCGCCCAGACCGCCGAGCGGCGTGATGCGCATCGAACCCTTGCGGTACTTCGGCGGGGCGATCAGGACGTCGTCCTGCTGGGGAGCGGTGGCCTGGCCCTTGAACGAGCCGGCGTTGCTGGTGTTGCGATTCGCGGATCCGCGGCGGCGCGACGCGCCACCGGAACGGGACCTGCGGGAATTGTTCTTCTTTTGTTGTTCTTGTGCCATTCTCTATTGGTTTTCTGTTTCTTTGTTTCCGTCTGTGTCACGGAAACGACGTTATCTGCAACCGCTCGCCCGTGTCCGCCGAGGCCGTTCGCATCCGCGACCGGGACGGCCGTTCCCGGAGTCGGACGATGCCGTAATCCGGGTGCATCCCGAGCGAGGCCGGTGTGGCCCGGTCAGAGCAGTCCCGCTGCTTTCATGCCCTCTTCGGCCTTGGCCAGTTGATCGGCGTCCGGGCCGATGTTCGGCAGGCGCATGGCCGTGGAGGAAAGATAGCCCTTGATTCTCAGCGAGGCCTTGGCCATGACGGCCTGGTAGCCGTCGCCGTTGAGCGCGTGGACGAGCGGGGCGAGCTGGTTGGCGAGGCGCTGCGCCTGATGGATGTCGCCGCGGTCGAACGCCTCGACCAGCTGGCGCATCGGCGAGGAGGCGACGTGCGCGATCACCGAGATGATACCCACGGCGCCGATCGACAGGAACGGCAGGAACAGGCCATCATCACCCGAATACCAGGCGAGGCCGGTGCGCTGCTGCTTTTCGACGGCGGCGGCGAGGTCGCCGGTCGCGTCCTTGACGGCTTTGACATGCTCAAGCTCGGCAAGACGGTCATATGTTTCGACGCGGACTTTCAGTCCGGTACGGCCGGGCACGTCATATACGATGATCGGCCTCTCGGCCACGGAATCGACGGCCTTGTAATGGCCGACCACGCCGTCCTGGCTGGGGCGCGAGTAGTACGGCATAACCACGAGCACCGCGTCGGCTCCCGCCTCCTGCGTCTGCTCGACCATGCGCACGGTGTGCGCGGTATCGTTCGAGCCGGCACCGGAGATCACCGGGACGTCCACGACTTCCTTGACGGCCCTCACCAGCTCGACCTTCTCCTCCATGTGGGTCACGGGGGATTCGCCGGTCGTGCCGTTCACCACCAACCCGTCGGCGCCGTCGGCGACCAATTGCTTCGCCAGAGACTGCGCGGCCTCGAAATCAACCGTCCCGTCTGCTTTCATGGGGGTGACCATTGCGGGGAGGATGCGTCCGAACGGAGCCGGGTTGAGAAGATGCATAGTACCGTCACTCATATCTCTTTACCGTACTTGGCAGCAAGGACGCATCGCCGTCACCCGTACATAATATGAACGCGTCCCGGACCTCCTTCATCCCACCAAAGTCCCATCCAGACCCCACCAAACGGGATTATCGCCGGATGGGGGATGCCAGGCCAACGCTTTACAGGTCGAGGAACTTGTCGAGGCCGACGGTCAGGCCGGCATGACCGCCGTCGGCGACCTTGCGCACGGCGAGCAGCACGCCAGGCATGAAGCTGATGCGGTCGAAGCTGTCGGCGCGGATGGTCAGCTGCTCGCCCGCATTGCCGAGCAATACCTCCTCATGCGCGTTGAGCCCGCGCAGACGCACGGCATGCACGTGCACGCCGTCGACGACCTGCCCGCGAGAGCCGCCATCCGTCTCGGTGGCGTCCGGCATGGCGCCGAGGCCGGCCGCCTTGCGCGCATCCGCGATGGCGCGGGCGGTGTGGATAGCGGTTCCGGAGGGCGCATCCACCTTGGTGGGATGATGCAGCTCGATGACCTCTGCGGACTCGAAGTACGGCGCGGCGACCTTGGCGAAATAATCGGCCAGCACGGCGGAAATCGCGAAGTTGGGCGCGATGAACACGGCCTGATCGTCACGGGGAGCCTCGGCGAGCGCCGCCGTGACCTTGGCGAGTCTCTCATCGGTCCAACCGGTGGTGCCGACCACCACGTCGACCCCCCGCTTCACAAGCGCGAGCACATTGTCGAGCGAAACGGACGGCACGGTGAACTCCACCACGACATCGGTGTTCTCCGGCGTGATCCGCATCAGGTCATCGCCCGCGTCGAGTGCGAAGGCGAGCTGCATGTCCTGCGCACCGTTCACCGCATCCACCACATGAGATCCCATGCGCCCTTTGGCACCGACCACTGAAACCCTGACCATCACACGACCTTTCCGAGCGAAACCGTCCGTAACTTTTCCAAAATTCCCTACCAATATATAGGCATGCCGGCCCATGGTCCGGCCACCTGTCCGTAAGCTGGGTCACATCCCGGCTCCGACCGGTTCGGCGCACCGTTCCACAACGCACTGATACGGCTTCATAAATTTTGGCCCTGTTAGACCAAGGTTGACTTTTTGCCTTGCAGTGTGGTTACTGGGTAGCTACAATGATGGTAGGTATGAGAACAGGCAAGGTGGCGCGTATAGCCGATAGGGTCAGGAAGGAACTTGGCGAACTGACGCCACAGGAGCGCGATCTCGCCATCAACCGCGTGAACACGCTGCATGCGCGATTGGAGGCTTTCATGTTCGGCTTCCACGGCGTGTCAACGAAATACCTGCAAGCCTACCTGGACTGGTTCCAATGGCTCGTCGCGTTCACCGACGGATTCGGCGAAACCGACGATGATGGGCTGCTCGCCCGCCAGCTCGGCAAAGGCCTGTATCGCATCCGCCGCCGTGACTGCCAGCGCATGACACCACCGTACATGGATTATTGGCGGAAAGCCGCATGACACCGTGCATACGATGTACAGTCGGAACAACCGACAAGCATAGGAGGCGCATATGGCGAGCATACCCACCACGACCATGAGGATAGACCCGCAGCTCAAGGAGGAATCCAGCCGCGTGCTCGAAGACCTCGGGCTCACCCTCTCCGGCGCGGTCACGATCTTCCTGAAGGCCGTCGTCAGGGAACAGGGACTCCCGTTCGAGGTCAAGAAGGAAACGTCGAATGGCAGATAAGGTCATCCGCATCAAAGACCTCCGTCCTCAAGACGTGCGCGGATTCCGAGGTGACACCGTGAGTGCAGATGGGCTCATGGACTGGCATGCGCCTCATGTGTCCCAATGATCGAAACGAGCGAAACCTTCAACCTCGCTGTGGTTCTGGAACACCGAGGTCGGCTGGGCCACGGTGCATCCGCTGTCGGAGGCGAACGGCCGGGAATACGTGCAACTGGTCACTTGGGACAAGGGGCTGTCGCATATCGCAGGCAACGTGAACGGCAACACCATTCGACAATTCCCGTGGTCACCGAGGTCTCCGCCCTGCACCGTCGCAGGCTGACGCTTCCCACAGAGGATGGCGGAGTTCTCGAAGTGCAGCAATGGCTACGTGCCGTATGGAACCATGTCAACGGATCGACCACCGGCTCGACGTGGCGATACAGGCGCAGATCCTCGACCTGCTGATGTCGCTGAAGGACGAATACGGGCTTTCCGTGCTGTTCATCACCCATGATTTCGGCGTGGTCGCGCAGATCGCCGACAAGGTGGCGGTCATGTATGCCGGGCGTCTGCTGGAAACCGGCGACGTGTATGATGTGTTCGACCATCCAGCGCACCCGTACACGGCTGGGCTGCTCAAGACCCGACCGGTCATCGGGCGGGCCATCGGCGAGCCGTTGCTCGAACACCGGCTCGCCACGAAGGCGGACGTGAACGACAGGGTCGCGCAGATACTGGAGATCCGCGCAGGAGCGCGGGCGAGGGTGACGGCGACGCGCTTCTGCGTCGCCGCGTTCCACGGCGGGTACATGGCTGACGGACGTCAGCGCCGTTTTCGGGCGAGGAACCAGCCGAGCAGGGCGAGCGGCACCGCGCACAGGGTGACGATCCACGGAATCATCATGCTCATGTGCGGACTGGATGCGTCCAGCACGGCACCGGCGATGGTCGACCCGAACGAGGTGCCGACCGAGCCTGCGGTGGTCACCCACGACAGTCCTTCGGTGAGCGAGCGCACGGGCACGATGTCCTTGACGATCAGGTTGCCGGTAGCGAACAGCGGGGAGACGCACAGGCCGGTCAGGATCTCCATGACGCCGAGGATCAGGAAATTGCCCATCACCATGCGGAACACCACATAGCCGACGGTGAGCAGCGTCAGGAACATGACCATATGCCGCCAGTGCGAGCCTTTCATCTCCCGGGAACCGAAGATGACCGCCCCGATGCAGGAGCCGACCGCGAACATGGCGAGCTGCAGGCCGAGGAACCGCTCCGCGCCGGCGGCCTTCATCGTGGCCGTCATGGACACGTCGAATGCGGTGAAGCTCATGTTGAACACCACGAACACGACCAGCAGCGGCAGAATGCCCCGGTACGTCAGTACATTGCGCGGCTTGGCGGAATAGGGCCGGTGCAGACGACGCAGCCGGAAACCGTTGTCTTCGGGGGAGGGCGTCGGTGCGGCATGGTCTCCGGCCGTCTGGAGTGCGGGAGCCGGCTGACCGGTGACGGCGTTCGACTGCGCGTCCGGTATTTCGGCGGCGACGACGTCAATCGGCTCCAACACGGGCGGGACGGTGTTCTTCAGCGAGAAGAACACCGCTCCCCCGATGCCGCAGGCCAGCGTGGGCACGAACAACTGCGACACCGGGTGCACCGAGGTGGCGAGGAACGCCGCCAGAATCGGGCCGAAGATGAATACGATCTCATCGATGGCCGCTTCCAGCGCATACGCGGTGTTGAGCAGCGACTCGTGCTGCGAACCGCGCAGCGCATACGCCCAGCGGGTGCGCACGAGGGCGCCGAACGAGAACTGGGTCAGCCCCATGCATATGGCCAGCGCGAACAGCACCGGGATGGGCACTCGGGCGAGCGCCGCCAGTGCGAACGCAAGCATCGCCACTATCTGCACACCAAGCGCCACCGGTCCGACACGCCGCTGCCCGAACCGGTCGAACAGGCGCGCGTAGAACGGCGTGACCGCGGCGACGGCGAGGATGTACATGGCGCTCATCGACCCGGCGACCGTCCAGTTGTCGTACATGTGGTTGAGCGCGAGCACGATGCCCAGCGACATCATCGAGATCGGCAATCGGGCCACCGCTCCGGAGATGCAGAACGCCTTGGCGCCGGGAATGCGGAACAGTTGCGCGTACGGCGACTGCGATGCGACGGATCGGCTCTGCTGTTGAGCCCCGCTCATCGAGTGTTCTCCGGGGTTCCGGCGTAGATGAAGATGTCGTCCATGTCTGCGCCATCCTCGGGATGGTCCGCCGCGTATCGGGCGGCGATGCAGTTCAGCCCCTTGTGGTCGTAGAAGCTCACGTCGCAACTGGAGTCGGTGTGCAGGTAGAACCGGGCGACCTGGCAATTCGCGAAATAGTCCATCGCCTGCCGCCAGAGCGAACCGCCGACGCCGTGTCCGCGAGCGCTTTTCGCGACGAGGAACAGCTCGATCTCGCCGCGCGCGACGTCGTTGATGTCGATTTCGCGTTCCATGCGCAGTTCCATCTCATGCCATTGCTCGGTCTCGGACAGGGTTTTCGTGCCGAGCGTCGACCGGTTCAGTTCGCCGTTGATCGCGGCGAGTTCCTGCTTGGCTTGCGGGAAGGCCAATGGCTCGCCGGCGACGCGCGACAGTGTGACGCCCATGAAGCGGCCGTCGAGTTCGGCGATGATGGCGCGGGTGGTCGGTTCGAGGTAGTGCAGCACGAAGTGCCGGGATATCTGCATGGACACCGGCGTGCCGGCGGCCGCGCTGCACTGACCCCATGTGCGGTCGAACTCCCGGACGATGTCGTCCAGATCATTCCAACGCATGGGCCGGTAGGTCACCGATTGCGATGGTTTCATCTCCTCGGCGGGCACTGTTGCCGTTGCCGGCGTAGATGCGATTGTGACGCCCGGCACCTCCTCCGGCGTGACGTCAGGCACGACGTCAGACATGACGTCACGCTGTGGGTCCGTCCCGATCGGCGTGCTCTCCGAGAGGGTGCTCTCGTCATCGGCGGATGGCGTGGCATTGGTGATGGTGGCATTCATGACGGTGTTGTCGTGCGCAACCATGGTTCTGCTCCTTTGTGGTTGTTGCGTCCGGCACGTGTGCCCGCCCACACGGTGCGCCAAGGGTCGCGGCATCCCTCCCGGCATGACGGCTGCGGCGCGTTCCATCCGCAGCGTGTGCCGCCCCCTTGGCGGTCACCTAGTCATTGTCGGATCCTTCGGGAATGCCGGAGCTCAACTCGGCTAGGATCTCTTGTTCGGTTTTCGCGCGGGCGTGCAGCTCGCGCGCGCCTTCATCAGGCTCACTCAGATAGTAGAGGGTGGCGTCGATTCTGTCCAGCGGCACGTGCTCGATGTACGACAGCAGCAGCCGATACCAGTCGAGCTGCACGAGCTTGTGTTCGATGTCCTGCGGCTTGCGTGGCTTGCGCCCGGTCTTCCAGTCGACGATGGTGTATTGCTTCGTCGGATCGTTCGCGTCCAGTCCGCCGTGGAACACCGCATCGAGTTTGCCGTTGACGATGACGTCACCGAGCTGGGGAATCGACACGACGATCTGACGTTCCGCCCACGCCGGGCGACGCTCCGACCACGTCGATTCGGCGAGTCGACGCTGCCATACGGTGAGCTGTCGTTCCTTCGCCGTCAGCGTGTCGGATTTCATTTCCAGTTCGGACAGATCGTGCAGCAGGGATTCGCGGGTCACCGGCTCGCGGCAGGTGCCGGCCGTACCGGTTTCGATGCTGCTGGAATCGTATGCGCCGATGCCGTCTGCATCTATTGATTGGCCGTCGCCGTAGGCGTTGATGAATTGTTCCGCCCATGCGTGGAACAGGGTGCCCGCCTCAGCGGCGGGGGATGCGACGCGCGGGATGGGCCGGATCAGGCCACGCCAATAGCCGCGTTCCTCGCGCTGGGTCATATGTCCCGCCCTCGCCTGCAACGCGGTGACGTTCTGCCGTCCGTGCTCCAGCAGGTGCTCCGCCTGACGGCGGACATAGCGGTCAATCTCGCGCTCGCCTCGGCCGAAGGACCATGGCATCAGATCGGGGTCTTCAACGAGCATTCGGGCGCGCGCCAGCAGGGAGTCCGGATCGTCGGTCACAAGCCCGGAATCGCCGGACAGCCCGCCGGTGAGCTTCGACAGGGTTTCCTCGGACAACTTGGCCGGCCATGTCGGGCCGCCGGCCTGTTCGCGTTCCTCCAATGGGGCGTTCCATGCCTCTTCGACGACATCCCGCTCATATTCGGTGGCGTGGTCGCCGACGAAGAACCCCTGCGGCCTGTCCACACCCAGCTGGTCCAGCGATGGGTGCGCAGACGCACCTGATGCCGCACCGGCCACCGCCAAGTCAGGGCTACTGTCGGCAATGGCATCCGCATTTTCGGAGTATCCCGCGCTCCCGCTCTTGCACGCGGATACCAGACCGCTCTCATGGCATAGCGAGTCCTGCATCTCCGTCCAGAATACCGACGGCTTCGAGGCGCTCGGTCTTTTGCCGGGACGGTTCAGGTACTGGCTCGGGTCTCGATCCAGAATCGAATACTGGCTGTAGGTGAGCAGCGCGTCTTTCTTGGCCCGGGTCAGCGCCACATATGCGAGTCGCCGTTCGTCAGCCAGCAGACGTCGGCCATATTCCTCTTCCTGGGTGAGATACCAGCTGGACGGGTCGGCGACATCCATATCGTCTCCGATGTCCTTGCTGCGCAGGTCTCCGTAAAACTCGTCGTCGATGACTTCGACATCGTCCAGGGCACGCAGTGTTTCGACCGGGGCGTCATCCGGATTCGCGTCGTGCGGGAAACGTGGCAGGATACCGGCGTCGACGCGCACGGGCGCAGGTACCGCGGCCGGGTCGTCCGCCCATGAACGAACCGTCGCCTTGTATTCCGGGGGAGTCCACGATTCGCCGGCACCGCCGCCGGGATGCTCCGCGTCCAGCTCGACATGCAAACCGCCCTGATTGCTGGGGAACACTCCTGATTGCATGGACACCACGGCGACGGCGTCCCATTCCAATCCCTTGGCCTGATGGATGGTCATCAGCACCACGTCCGCAGGAGTGTCGGGCACCGCCGCGGTATCCTCCTCTATCTGGCCAAGCGAGTCAACCCATGACATGAATCCACGTAAAGTCGGATTCACGCCTTCGACGATTTCCTGCGTATAGGTGTCGACCAGTGCGGCGACCGACTGCAGAGGCGAACGCGCCTGCGTGGGGTTCACCGGCTGGGAGGGGTTTTTGACCGCCTGGGCGACGATTGTGTCGATGTCGAGGTTCAAGGCCCGCACCGCGGCGTCAATCACTTCCTTCAGCGGGTGATTAGTCACGGCATGCACACGCTGCAGTACTTCGCCCGCCTGTATGATACGGCGTGATGTCGTCTCGTCGAATCCGCCGCGACGCGACAGCAGCGACGGCAGGTCATCCCGCATCATCATATCGATGAGGAACACCGCATGCGGCACTCGATCCCGGTATTGCTTAACGATGGCCTTCACCTGCGGGTCGGCGAACGTCGCGATGTCGGAGCCACCATCCGCTTCCGAAACGAGACCGGAATCAATGGACGTGGAGGCTATTGCCTCATCATGACCATCATCGGCACGAGCGCCATCGGAACCTGAACCTATGATGCCGGATTCGACCAGTGCACGGTAGCGGCATTGGCTGTCGAGATCTTCGGCCATGCCGGCGAGGCGGGTGAGCGATTCGGATCCCAAACCGAATCGCGGCGTAGCCAGCAGCCTCATCAACGACGCTGAATCGGTGTGGTCGGCGGCCGCATGCAGCAATGCGATCAGATCCTGGACCTCCGGCCTCTCCAGCAGCGCGGAGTAGCCGACGACCAACGTCGTCAGGCCCGCCCGTTCGAGTTCTTGGGCGAATTGCGCCATGTGCGTCTTGCCTCGGAACAGCACCGCCACATGCGGGGTATCGGAGGCGGCCGTGGCGGCGTCCTTCCGGTACCGTGCGATGGCCTGTTTGGCGAAGCGTGCCACGGCATCGGCTTCCTGGCCGAAGGTGGCAAATCCCAGCACGCCGATCGTACCTTCCGCGGCGTTGTCCATCGCGGACAGGTTCGCGACGTCCACTTCGCGCATCAGGGAGCTGCCGGCCCGCCGTGGCGGTATGCGCAGCGGCTCGGTGAGGTTGTTGGCGGCTCTGAGCACGATGCAGGTGTTGCGTCGCGTGACGCTGAGCGGGTATGGTTTCGCGTCGGCGGGCATGCCGAAGTCCTTTTGGAACATGCGGAACGCTCCGGGACTGGCACCACGCCACGCATAAATCGACTGGAACGGGTCGCCCACCGCGTTCACCGCGGATCGCGACAGCCCGACGCCATCCTTGGACCACCCTCCGGCGCTGCGCGCCGCCTCCCGCCAGCGGGAGGAAGACCTATCAGCATCGGCATCAGCCGACTGGGGGTGGAACAGGGTGGCGAGGAGCATCGCCTGCGTGGTGGAGGTGTCCTGGTATTCGTCAAGCAGCACGTGCGTGTAACGGCGACGGTACCGCTCCCCGATGGAGGGGAATCGCGCGACGAGCTGGTAGGCGGCAATGGTGAAATCGCTGAATTCCGCCATGTTCTGAACCCGCTTTTCCCGCTCGTATTCCTCGACGAGCGTCAGCAGCGTCTCCCGACGCCGGGTCACGTCGCGCAGCTGTGCACACTTGTACACGCATATGTCACGAAGTTGCGCCCGGTATTCCTCCTGTTTGGCCGCGAAGGTCTCCTCCGTGTCCTTCTTGTTTTTTGTCGGAGCCTTGGCCTTCGGCTCTTCGTCAGGAACCGGCGTATCGCCAATGGCGATATCGAGTTGCGCGAGGAATGCCTGGTCCCAAGCCCGCACACGGCCGATGGCCTCGTCCATCGTTGTTGTGCTGCCACCGATCATGGCGTTGCCTATGGCATGCGACAACCCCAGTACCCCATTCACCACGGTCTTGAACGCCCCGAGATCCTGCTCGAAGAGGATGTCCATGTGACGGCCGACCACGGTGGTCGCCAGCTGTATGGCACCGGCCTGGCTGAGCGGCTGCGTGTTCTGGTCGAAGCCGACAAGCAGGCCGTATTGCCGCACGATGGTCTGGAAGAACGCATCGTACGTCGACACCTCCGGCTTGAGGAACGCCCGGTTCGCAAAGCGCTCGTCTCCCCCGTCCGCCAGCACGGCGGCGGACACGCGTGACAGCAGTTCCGACGCGGCCTTGCGCGTGAATGTGAGGCCGAGGATGCGCTCGGCCGGCACGCCCTGTGCGATGAGGTTGATGATGCGGCGGGTCATCGTATAGGTCTTGCCGCTGCCCGCTCCGGCCACGACGAGCACGTCATCGCCGGTGGGCGCGTTGACGACTTTTGCCTGCTCGGGGCTGTCGGTAAATCGTGGTGCGTTCATGACTGCCTCGTTTCGAAGACGGTGTTGATTTCGCCGGCGCATGCCGGGCATGCCGCTTTCATGCGGCAATACTGGAGATGATCCGGTTTCGGCCTTGCCTGTATATGGGTCGACCGACTCGCCGCGGCGGCGTAGAACACTCTCGCGATCATGGAGAGCGACCATACGGCCTGCGTGCCGCGCATGCCGAGGAACTGTCGCCATGCCGCTGCGCTTACACCGGTCGGAGGCTCTTCAATCAAATCGGGAGCATCCGAAAGCTTATCGAGGGTCTTGTAGCGGTTCCGCGGCATGAACGATGACGTGTTCAGACTGCCATCGGCGAACAGCGCCGGCTGGTACATTCCCTCCTGCGCGTTGCTGGTTCCGGACGTCGCGGGTGCATCCTTCTGTGCGACATGGAACAGACCACTTTGCGCGATGTCCGGCATGACTTGCAGCGCTTCGGCTCCGCGCGGCCCGTTTTCCGGGAATGCGAGTCCCAGTTGGTAGCAGACCAGCTGAAGATCGTTGAATATGGCCTTGGTCGAAGGCACCTTCCCGGTCTTGTAGTCGATCAGGCGAACGTGACGCTTCCCGTCGGGCATGATTCTGGTCTCCATACGGTCGATGCGCCCGGACAGACGCACGGTCAGCCGGTCGTTCATGGCTTCGGGCCACCCGCCAACCAGCGATCCCATGATGTCGGCGAGTTCATCGCGGCCGATCGGGTCGACGCCGTCCATCGCGTTATAGGCGGCAAGAATGTCGTCCAAGCTGAATACCGCAATGAACGAACGCTCGCATTGTGCGCTTTCCAATGTACCGATCTGGAAGTTCTTGACGTTGTTTACCGGGTATTCGTCGGTGTTGGACATGACGAAGTAGCTGGCGATGTGGCCCAGTACGTCATGCGCGGTATTGTCCTTGCGCGTCGCGTTGTATTGATCGGCCGGGTTGGTGTTGGCCGTCGGATCGTCGCGCAGCTCCTCATAGATGGCGATCATACGGTCCCGTACCGTGCTGACGCGTTCCGGAATCGGCAGGTCATCGCGCCAGTCCGCCGCGTCCAGGCCCTCGTTGCTGGCGGTTTCGGCGACGGCGTGGATCAGCGAGCCGAACGAGGTCGCCACACTGCCGGCGCGCGGACCAGTGAACCGGTTTTCCATCATCCAACAGACGGGACATCCCCAGATGCTGTCCACGGCGGATGGCGACAATGTTGCGATCCGCGGCACCGATGATTGGCCGGTTCCCTCCGCGGCCTTGTCCGGTTCCGGAGCCGCCGCCCGCGATCCCACCGTGCGGGAGCCGGAAGACGCATCCTCGACCTCGTCGAGGAACGGCCAACGCGTGATGTCAGCGGCTTCGACACCATTGTTTGCCAGCAGTCGCAGCGCATCCACGGCATCTTGAGATTCCTTGGAACCTCGTGGGTGTACGGCGAGCGCCACGCGGGCGGCGGCGACCAGGCCGCGAGGATCGGCGTCCAGACCTTGGAGCCGTCCGGCTTCACCGACCTGGGTATATTCCCGCCCTTCGGCCGACGCATGCCGTTCGCGGTTGAATCGTTCCGGTATGTATCCGTACAGGAAGTCAGACGGGGTCAGATCGTCGTTGTACACCGCACTTGCCGTGACCTGCTCCGATGCGCGGGTCAGCGCGACCAGCAGGCTTTTCTGCTCCGCATACAGCACGGATTCCAGTTTGTTGTCGCCATGCTCTCCGGAATCATCGGACAGTCCTCCATACAGCATGACATCAGCCAGATCCTCACCACCGAACATCGTGTTTCGGGCTGCCAGGTTCGGCCATATGCCTTGCTGGATGGCCGGAATCCACACCAACGGCCAGTGTCTCCCCGAGGAGCCCGCCGGCGTGGTCAGCGTCACGGCCTCGTCGATGGGGGCCACTTTGGCCAGGGAATCCGCTTCGATGCGCATCGCCCTCACCTGCGCGAAGAATTCGGGCAGATCCCGGCTTGCGGCCGAGCCGGATGCATAGTCGAACAGCCGCATGGCCGTATCCAGACGGTCGTTGGCGGCACGTCCGGCATCCGTGTTGTTCAGGGCCTCGCGCTGCCAACGGGAGGCGACGTCGCACGCGTTCCAAGCCACGGACAACGCATACTGTGGTTCCTTCGCCGGCAGTTGTCTCAGGCCTTGGGCCACCGTCCCCACCAGATTCCACAGGTGGGCAAACACGTGGGAATGCGGGTCTCCCCGCCCGCACACCTCCTGAACGGCGGCGAGCACGTCATCGGCGGTTATACCGGACGCGCCCTTCGTGCCCGCCCCGACAGCGGAACCGGCATCGTCGACAACGTCACCTGTACCGCCTAGACCGGCGACACCGCCATGCATCGCATGCGCGTCATCCGCGAATTCCAGCAACAGGTACATGGCATCGACGCCGAACTGGAGTTCGTCGCCTTGCGGTGCTTTGACATCGATGATCGTGTCGTCGGTGATGGTCTTCCGATCGCGCCCGGAGACGGCCCATTCGCGCCATTGCTCCCATCCGTGCATGAGCCTGCCCAAGGCATGCATTCGAGCGGTGTCACCAGCAATTCCAGCGTCCCCGGTCTTCCCCGCATCGTCGGCGGCACCGCCAGGCACATCGTCGGACGCATCCCCCTTGCATATGTCCTCGCACGTGACGATCTTGCCGAGTGATGCCAACGCGTTCATGGCGGCGTCCACCGGCTCCAGCCTGGCCGGGTATCCCTCATGATCCCGTCCGCCGCCGACGCTGACCAGCGGGCATCCCATCACCGTGGCAACCCGAGAGCGCACATACAGTGCGGTCTGCTGCAGATTCATGCCCAGCGCGGGCACCGTCTGGTTCCTGAGCATCGCCAATTCGAGCAGCGCGAACAATCCCTGCACGAACGGCTCGTCCTTCAACGGTCGTGTGACCGATGAATACCGTACAGGCACGCCGTCATGACGCAGCCGTTCGCCGATCGTGCGCACGGTGGCGTTGTCGTGCGCGATGACAGCCATGTCGTTCCAGTTGCGTCCTTCAAGGATGTGGGCTTGCTTGATGCGCCATACGACGTCTTCCGTCTCTTCGTCGGCCGAGCGGTACAGCGCGGTTTTCAGACTGCCATCGCCCGGCAGCGGATCGGCCTGGGGCAATGCGACAATCGGCAGACTCGCCGGCAGCTGCGGCAATTTGCCCGGCCTCTGCGGCAGAGGAACCGTCTCGTCCTGCGTGGATCGGATGGACAGGGAGATACGGGATGCGACCAGATCGCGATACGTATGACCGTCGACGTGGTCCACCGCACGCTCCTCAACTCGGCCATTTCCGGCACCGCCAGCCGGCAGACGAACCATGTCGGCGCCAAGCTGACGACGAATCTGGTCGAACAGGTATTCCGGATATGACCCGCGGAATGTCTGCACGGCCTCGTCCGGATTGCCGACCAGCAGCAGCCGCGTCCCCGCACCGCGCAGCGCCTTCAGGAACGTGAACCCGGCGAAGGTGAGGTCCTGACAGTCATCGACGACCAGCAGACGCGGCAGATCGTCATCGCCGACCATCCCGACCGCCTTGGCCCCCTCGACCAGCAGACGCGACGAGTCCAACCGATACTCGCCCGGGTACATACGACTCACCGCGGTCTCGTATTCGCGGCGCAACGCGAACGCGAGACGCCACTGCACATGCAAACGCTCGACGCGCGGCGACCAATGCCTCAACGCCGACAGGGCCGTTCCTTCACGATCCTCGGAGACGCCCAGCTCATCCATGCGGGCCAACATGTCGCGCAGCTGCATGACGAAGGCGGCATTGACGCCTACGCCGGAATCCGCATCACCACCCTCGCCGTCGTTCCCGGCCACGGCATCGGCCAGCACGCCGTCCCAATCATCCCTGGCGAAGTATTCGCGCAGCAACGAGCACGTGCCGCATGGATCCCCCGCCCGCACATGAGCCACATGGACGGAGCACACCGAACGCAGCAGCGCATCCTGCTCGGCGCCGTTCAGCAACCTCGGCAGCGGCTCGCCCGACCTCGAACGCATGACGGTGATCAGCCGGAACGCGATGGCCGACAGCGTCGTGACCGGTCGCGCCTGGGAGGTCGCCCCCAGCTCGCGAATCACCTGATCGCCTATCACATCGGCGATCTGACGCCCGGATACCGTCATTATCGCTCCGGATTCGCCGAACCGTCGCAGCCCGGCCATCAAGGCATCACGGGCCAGCGTGCTCTTGCCCACGCAAGGAGCACCAACCACCAGCAGCGCCTTGCCGGATTCCCCCTCAAGCAGTGCTTCAACCGCCTTCATGGCACCTCCATTCCCGTCGCCGGCCCCGTCGTCCGTCAGACAGTTCCTCCATCATATGCCAACAATCGAAAACCGAACCATATGTTCCGTTTTTTATATCAGTTTTATTCTGGACTAACTGCGTCATCGCACGGCAGCTCCTGCCTGCGGCGAGCACTCCTCAGCGCTCCCCATCAAGGGTTGTGCGTGGGAACACCTCGGAATAGAGTAAGAAGAAGAGATGTCGTAAGGGGGGATAGCCAAATGCCGGCACAGCCAACACCGCCGCGGATATCCGGCTATGATTTCATCCAGCCACTCGGCACCGGCGCCACAGCCAGCGTATACCGGTACCATCAGCGCGTCCCCAGCCGCGACGTCGCCATCAAGGTCAGCAGCGCCACCCTCGACCCCCGCGCAGCCGCCCGATTCCGCAATGAGGCGAACTACATGGCGGAGCTTTCCGCGCACCCCTACATCCTTTCCATCCACGACGCCGGCGTGACCAGCACCGGACTTGGCTACATCGTGCTGGAATACGCGCCCGGCGGCTCCTATAAGGAGCTGATCCGCAAGCGACCACTCACCGCCGACCAGATGCTCGACCTGGGCATCAAACTTTGCAGCGCCCTGTTCACCGCGCACTGCAAAGGCATCCTGCACCGCGACATCAAGCCCGCGAACATCCTCATCACCCCGCAGGGACTGCCGGTGCTCGCCGATTTCGGCATCTCCACGAACGTGTATCAGGCGGGAACCCAGACCGGTTTCTCCGTGCCATGGGCCGCGCCGGAAGTGCTGACCGGACGCAGCGGCGGCACCGAAGCCGCCGACATCTACTCCTTGGCGGCGACCCTGTACGCCACACTGACCGGCCGTTCGCCGTATGAGCATGGTTATCAGGCGCATACGCAGCAGGAACTCGCGCAGGTCATCGTCAGTCGCCGCCTGCCGCCAATCGGCCGCCCTGATGTGCCCGCGGACGTCGAACGTGTACTCGTCAGGGGGCTCGACAAGAACCCGGACAACCGTTACGGCACGGCGCTGGAATTCGCCCGCGCGATGCAGCAGGTGCAACAGGCTTACTACGGCCATGCCACGCCCGTCACCGTGGAAGGCGTCCCCGAATATCCCAGCAGCATGACCGGCAAGCGCCGCGTCGCGCCCGGCCCCGCGAACGTGACGCGAATGGACGCTCCCACCGGTGCGTGGAAGAAGCCGCTGTCCATCACGGCCGTGGTCGTGGCTGCGCTGACGGCGGTCGTCCTGACGTTCGTCTTCGTCGTAATGCCGCACATGGATGACACCGCGACGCGCAACCGCACATCGGTCTCCACGCCGGGCGCCACCGGCGACTCCAACGGAACGGACGGCAATCCCGACGACATCACGGGAGCCGAAGTGGTGCCGACGCCCGAAAACCTGAACGGAACCTACGACGGCACCACCGTCACGTTCACCTGGACGAACCCGCAGCCCAAGGACGGCGACATGTACGCATGGTCGCCGGTACAGGGCAATTCTGCCACTTCCGGCCCCAGTACCAGCACCAACATCGTGGCCGACCGCAAAGTCGAGCTGCATGACGTGACCGACAAACAGACCTGCATCGAAGTGAAGATCGTGCGCAGCGACAAGCAGATGTCCCAGGATCCGGCCATCGCATGCGCGGTGAGGCAATAGGAACGCACTATATGAAGGACTGCACCATGCGGCACGGCATTGCACGAGAAGCGAGCAAACGAGAGAGAAGAGGATGCCATGAGCAAGCAGCCTAACCAGCGCCAACGCGAGCGGGCGTTCCGCTCCTCCATGCGCCGCCTGGTCTCGCCTGACGCGCACCGTTGGGCGATGCCCGTCATCGCGCTCGTCATGCTGATCGGCATCATCGCCGGCGCCATCTGGGTGAGCTCCATCACCCGCCAACACGTGCATCTCGACGACGGCACCGTTTGGGTCACCTCGCTCAAGAACCGCAAGGCGGCCCGCTTCAACGTCAAGCTCAAGGAACCGGATTCGGCGGTGGCCTCGTCTGCAGCCCGTTTCGACATCGTCCAGCACGACAGCGACACGGTGCTCACCGAAGGCGCGAAGGCCACCGGCATCTCCTCCGCCACGCTGGGTACCACCGGCAGGACGGAGACCAAGGGAGACACGACCGCGGTGACCGGCGGCGGCACCATCGCCTTCCTGAACACGAAAAACGGCAACGTGTGGGTCGGTCGCAGCTCCGACCTCAATTCCGTCAACCCCGCCACCAGCGACCCGTCCATGCGGCTGGGCACCGGAGGCAAGATCGCGGTCACCCATGACGGCACCGTGTACGGATACCGGCCCTCCGACGGTACCGTGCTCACGATGCAGGATCCGACAGGCAAGGCCGTGCAGGGTAGCTCCCTCACCGAAGGGAAGACCGTATCCGCCGACGATTTCACCGTGGTGGACGGCACCGCGGTCGTCACATCCGAGGGCAGACTGTACTGGCACAAGGGCAGCGCCGACACCGGCGCCAACAGCCCGTTGACGCTGCAGTACCCCGACACGGACGGCCGTCAGGAGTCCTGGGTCGCGGCCGCCGGCAAGAACGGCCTGTACCTGGTCGAACTGGGCAAGGGAGAGAAGAAAGTCAACACGCTCACCTCCGGCGGTGCCGGAGACGCAGCCAAACCGGTCTCCACCGACGGCTGCGTGTCGGCCGCGTGGGCGCAAAGCGCGAACAATTACGTGCGTGTATGCTCGCCGAACGTCAGCAACCCGGAATTTGGCTCGCTGCAATCGGTCAGCGCCACGTCGGATTTGGTGTTCCGCACCAACCACCGCCTGACCGTACTCAACGACGTGGTCGACGGCAACGTGTGGAACCCTTCGGACTCCACCAAGGTCATCAAGATACAGTGGAACACCATCCAGACCGAGCAGACCGCCCAGCAGAAGCAGAACGACCAGTCCGCCAACAACCAGCGCAACTTCAACAAGACCTGTTCCGCGCAATCCGGGCAGATCAAGGCGCAGGACGACGAGATCGGCGCCCGCGCGGGCGGACAACAGATCCTCGACGTGCTGCGCAACGACGAGCAGACAGACTGCTCCGTGCTGCAGATCACCAAAGTCGGGGCCCCGGCGGGCGGCGATATGACCGTATCGCCGGTGTACGACGGCCGGTACCTGCAGCTGGACGCCTCGGCGGCCTCGGCCGGCACGGTGACGTTCACCTATGACATCAGCGACGGGCGCGGCCAGACCTCGACGGCCAAGGTGACGGTCACGCTGACAGGCTCGTCCGCCAATCACGCTCCCAAGCAGGCCGACACGCCGCCCGAATACGACGTGGAGCAGGGTGCCACGTACACGACGAACGCACTCGGCAGTTTCCAGGATCCCGACGGCGATCCGATGACATTGGTGTCGGCGGTCCCGCAGAACAGCGACCAGGTCGTCGTCTCCACCCGCGCAGACGGGCAGCTCGTGTTCAACACCGGTTCCGCCACCTCGGGGCGAGTGGGCGTGCAGGTCACCGTCTCCGACGGGCAGAACACCGGCACCGGACTCGTGTACTTCTCCATCCGCCCGGCAAACACGCTGCCGGCGACCATCGACGCCGTGGTCAAGCAGACCACACCGAACACCGAGACCACGGTCAACCTCAAGCCGTACGTGCATGGCACATCGGCGCAGCCCGCGCAGCTGTCCACCGTGGAACCGCCCGCGAAAACCAGCGCGACCATGAACGCGGCGGACCTGTCCTTCACATTCAAGGCCACCGCCACGGGCACGTATTACGTGCCTTACACCGTCACCCAAGGCTCCATCCCGTCCACCGGCCTCGCACGTCTTGAGGTGCAGCCGGCCGCGGGCAAATCCGCCAAGCCAGTCGCGGCCAACGATGTGGCGCTGCTCGGTTCGAACAACACCGCCATCGTCGAACCGCTCGCCAACGACGTGGATCCGATGGGCGGCGTGCTGTCGGTCACGTCGGTCGATGCCGACCCGTCGCTGGGCATCAAGACCGGCCTGGTGAGCCACAAGCGCGTGTATCTGACCGCACGGCAGGTGCCGACCAAGCCCGTGGAGATCACGTACACCGTCGCCAACGCGGCCGGCTCATCCACCGGCACGATAGTGCTGCAGCCGCCGGCACTGACCGCCGGCAACTCCGCGCCCAAGGCGTCGAACGTCAACACGCAGGTGCGCACCGACGGCATCGTGTCGGTGAACGTGCTCGACCATGTCTCGCATTCCGACGGCACCACGGTGACGCTGCAGCAGAAGCTGCAGTACGACAAGGACACGTTCAAGGGACTGGTGTTCGTTTCCGGCGACACCGTGCGTTATCAGGCTTCCAAACAGACGGGCGTGTTCCCGGTGACCTACACCGTCAAGGACAATCTCGGCAACTCGGCCTCCGGCACAATCACCATCACCGTGCATCAGAAGGACGCCAAGAACAAGGCCGCCCCCACTCCGCAGGACGTCGAGGCGCAGGTGGCCGCGGGTCAGAAAGTGCGCATACCGATCACACTGACCGGCATCGACGTGGACGGCGACGACGACCAGCTGCTCGGCCTGGGCAACAAGGCCCCGCAACTGGGACGCATCACCGAAGTCGGCGCGAACTACATGATCTACGAGGCGTACGAGGACTCATCGGGCACCGACACGTTCTCCTACGCGGTGGAGGATTGGACCGGCCAGCGCGCACAGGCACAGGTCAGGGTGGGCGTGTTCCAGGGCGCGTCCGACTCCGGCGTGTACGCGCGGGACGACGAGATCACGCTGCGCCCGCACACGGCGGCCACGGTGCCGGTGACGCTCAACGACATTTCCGGGGACAACACCGATCTGACCGTTTCGAAGAAACTGGAGTCACAGGGTATCTCCGGGGCGAGCGTGAAGGACAACATGATCTCGTTCACCACGCCCGACCAGGCGGGAACGTTCTACATCATGCACACGGTCGCCGATAAGGCCGGCCTGAGCGACACCGCGACGTTGACGGTCAACGTCGACCCGAATGCGACCATCGAGCCGCCCACCGCCTATGACTACCGCGTACCGTCCGCCGCGACCATCGACAAGCGGACCGTCGAGGTCGATGTCTCGCAGTGGATCGCCAACCCGTCCGGCACCGCGAACGAACTGAAGGTCGGCGTCGACCCGTCCGCCACCGACCACGCGAAGGTCAAGGGCGGCGAGAAGTCGACCGTCATCTCCGTGGATCTGACCGACGAGGCCCGTTCGGTGCCGTACACGGTAACGAACACGACGTACGGCATCACCTCCACCGCGTTCATCCAAGTGCCCGCATACGGCGTGTTCCCGCCGACGCTGCGTCCGAAGGCTCCGCCGCTGAAGGTGAACTCGCGCGAGACCATCACCATCAACATCGCCGACTATGTGCGTGTGGGCGCCGGCAAGACCGCTTACGTGCAGTCCCCCGAATCGGTCAGCGCCACCAAATCGGATGGCGGCGACCTCTACGTGAACGACACGACGCTGAAATTCACCGCGCCGAAGGATTACGGCGGTCCCGCCTCGATCACGTTCACCGCGGTGGACGGCAAGGGCAACGACAAGACGCAGATCATCAACTCCGCAGTGCTGACCCTGCCGATCACGGTCATCGGCCGCGAAGTGCCACCGCCGACCTTCTCGTCGTCCACGATCGACGCGGTGGCAGGTGAGGATGCGAAGATCATCGACCTGACCGCGCTGACCCACTCCCCCGCCGGCACATACGAAGATGAGAAGCAGTACACATATTCCGGCGGCAGCGAATCGGGCGGCATCACCGCGCGCGTCAGCGCCTCCGGCCAGTTGACCGTCAGCGCCCCCAAGGATGCTACCGTGGGATCGCTGGCCAGCATCCCCGTGACCATCATCTATTCGGGCGGCACGGTCAAGGCCGGCATGACCGCCCGCGTGGTGCAGTCGAACCGCCCGCTTGCCCGTATCGGCGCGAAGACGGTGAAGCTCAAGGCCGGTTCGACCGAACGGGTGGACCTGTTCTCCGACGCCTACAATCCGTTCCCGGATTCGTCGCTGACCGCCGTCAGCTGCAAGTCCGACGATTCGGCGAAGCTGACCGTGAACTGCTCTTCGAACGGCAACATCAGCATCACCGCCGGAACCGATATCGGCTCATCCTCGAACACCGTGCTCGTCACCGTGCAGGACGGCACCCGTTCGCGCGACCGACAGGTGACCGCCACCATCACCGTCTCCGTGGTGGACAAGCCCGGCGCGCCGCTGCTCTCCCCTGTCTCCGGGCAGCCGGCTGACGGTTCGGTGAACCTCTCGTGGACCGCAGGCGCGGCCAACGGCAGCCCGATCACCGACTACGAGGTCGATTGGGACGGCGGCAGCAAGTCGTGCGGCGCGGTCACCACCTGCCAGATCACCGGGCTGACCAACGGCAAGGAATACTCGTTCACCGTCAAGGCGAAGAACGAGGTCGGCTGGTCGAAGCCGTCTACCTCGGTCAAAGCCATGCCCGACAAGGTGCCCGATCCACCGAAGAAGGTCACCACCGAGGCCGGCTACCAGCGTGTGACGGTCAAGTGGGATGTTCCGGATTATGTCGGTACGAAGCCGGACAGCTACACGGTGACGCTGACCGGTTCGGGCGGCGGTTCCGTCACCAAGGAGACCTCCGGCAATTCCCTAGTGTTCCCAATCGACAACAGCGCCACCGGCGATGGCACCTCATACACCGCCACCGTCAAAGGAAAGAACCGTGCCGGCGAAGGCCAGCCCAGTGCCGCCAGCAACGCGGCGACGCCCTGGGGCGACCCGGACGCGCCGACGGTCAGCCTATCGGTAATAAAGGGCAATACATTGAAGGCCACGTTGACGCTCGGCAACATGCACAACGCGGGATGTTCCAGCGTGGAACTGAGCGGCGCAATCTCCGTGTCGGCCCCCTGCGGCACCCACACCTTCACCGATACGATAAGCCGCGATCAGTGGTATGAGGAGCTCAGTGTCAAGGCGACCGTGAACCCGCAGCAAAGCGGCGCCAAACCAGCTTCGGCTGACTCGAACAAGGTGACGCCGCAGTACAAGATACAGCCTCCGAAAAACCTGCAGGTGACGCTCAAAGGTAACGAGTGCTCCGTGTCAGTTGGCGGTAATGGCGAGCATGACGGACTCTCCATTTTCGCCAACGGTCAGGAGTACAGGGGCAACGGCGATTCAGCCGCCGCAACTTACCGCATCAACCCGTGGGAAACCTGCGGCACTGTATCAGCTACGCAGTCGTTCAAGGGGCACTCCAGCGAAGCCATCATATTTGACGGTAAGGGCCTTGTATACAAGACCCCAGCGAAGATTGAACCGCCTACGCTGGCGTGGAGCACGACAGACCGTAACCGCATCACGGTGTCCGGCGGCAGCGTGAACCTCTACGGTCAGTCGGCAACGGTCCTTGTCGCGTTCTCCACTACCAGCGGCAAGCCGACCGGTGGAAGTGATTGGAACGTCACATGGAGCACAGCTTCGAAGCAGGGGTACATCGATATCTCATCGTTCAGGATCGACACGGAAAAGCTGTATTGGTACATCAGCGTGACCGGTGCCGACTCCGCGCTGAACACCGCCGACGACATCAGGGAAGTCCAAGGAATGCGCAAACCGGCCGAGGGATCCGGAACGGTCACGGATGGCGTAGACCCGAGCCGCATCCGACGCCGGTCGTTCGGTTCCATGCCATCCATCAGCACACTGGCCTCAAACCGACCATGATTTATCAACCATCCATCAACCGATACGACAACACCGTCCACCACACACATCAAGGAGTATCACGATGAGCGAGAGCAACGAACTCGACGACGCCACGCAACTGTCCGACAGGACGGTGTTGTCGGACAAGGCCGTCCTGTCGTCCGGCAACACGGCTCAGTCCGCCGAGGCCACGACGAATGCAGCCGCACCGAGCACAGTGAAAAACAGTGCCGGGGAAAACGCAGCCGAGAAAAACGACACCGCGGAAGGCAACGCGGAAAAGAGCACAGTAGCGCGGTCCATCTCATCAGCGAGCGGCGATGGGACTGAGGTCTCCGATGAAACGGTGTTGTCCGACGGCACCGTGATTTCCGAGACACCGCATGCCAGGGGCGGTGCCGCGGTTGGTGAGGCCGACAAGTCGAAGGGGGCACCGACCGTGGCCATTCCTACGTTGCCGAAGCGCCGCGGAGGTGCTGCTGCCGGCAAGGCAATCCGAGGCAAAAAGTCGGCACAAGCCAAGCCGTCACAAGCCAAGAGCGTACAGAACAAGTCGGCGCAGTCCCCGGTGCAGAACAAGACGAACGGCGAGGCCGTCTCACCCGTCAGTGACACCGGCGACAACACCACGAACAACGGCCCGACCAAGACCGGCGTCGATCTCGATGCGACGCAGCTGAGCTCCATACAGCACCCGACCACCGCACCCGCGGCCAAGATTCCGAACGTCGCCTTTCCCAAAGCCAGAACCGCGAATACTCCCGTGGCGGCAGCCGCGCGCCCAGTGACCGCGAACCCGGCCGTCGCGAACACCAACCCGCAGACCCCGGCCAGCGCCGACGACATCGCCTACTTCAAGCAGGCGTTCGACGCGCTGCTCGCGAACGTCTCCACCGTCGTGGTCGGCAAGGCACATCCGATCCGTCTATGCCTGACCGCCCTGCTCGTCGGTGGCCATGTCCTGCTCGAAGACAACCCAGGCACCGGCAAGACTCAGCTGGCACGAGGCATCGCGAGCTCGATCAGCGCGTCGTTCAAGCGCATCCAGTTCACGCCCGACCTGCTGCCGTCCGACGTGGTCGGCATCACCTTCTACGACCAGAAGCACGGCGAGTTCGAGTTTCGCGAGGGCCCGGTATTCGCGTCCATCGTGCTCGCCGACGAGATCAACCGAGCCTCGCCGAAGACCCAGTCCGCACTGCTGGAGGTCATGGAGGAACAGAAAGTCACCGTGGACGGCGTCACGCACGACGTGCCGCAGCCGTTCATCGTGATCGCCACGCAGAACCCGATCGAACAGCTCGGCACATACAAGCTGCCCGAAGCCCAGATGGACCGTTTCCTCATCAAGACGTCGGTCGGGTACCCCGGCCATCAGGTAAGCGTCGACCTCCTGCGGCAGGTCAACATCCGCGACCGCGCGCAGACCGTCTCCCCCGTGCTCGCCGGCGATGACATCCTCGCGCTGCGCGGCATCGGAGAGCGCATCCACATCGACGACAACATCCTCGAATACATCGTGCGCATCGTCGAGGCGACCCGTCATGACGAGAACATCGCCATCGGCTCGTCCATGCGAGGCGCGTTGGCGCTGACCCGCTGCGCGCGCATCTGGGCGGCCTCCGACGGGCGCGGATACGTGGTGCCGGACGATGTCAAGGATCTGGCGGTCGCCGTGCTGTCGCACCGCATCAAGCTCACCGCCGAAGCCACCTTCGCCGGTCTGACGACGGACGAGGCCATCAGCCGGATGCTGGAGACCGTGCCGGCGCCGTCGCTCGGCGCGTGAAAGGCGTTCCATGCGCAGGCACAACGACAGTTCATCATCCGAAGCAAGGCCGCAGAAGCCGCGGAAACCGCGCAAGCCGAAACCACGGAACGAGCGAGACCAACAGGCATCGGGCAAGTCGGCGCGCCACAGGCGATGGCTTAGCTCGGCACGCCTGTGGCGCCGCTGCAAGCGCACGGTCAGGCGATTCTTCACCTCGTTCATATCCCCACTGGGCTGGACCGTGGTCGTCATCGGCATCGTATGCGCGGCCGGATTCCCGTTGGTTCGCTGGCATGAGCTGCTCGCCATCGCCGCGGTGGCGCTGATGATGATCCTCTGCGCCATCGTGCTCTCGCTTGGCAATACCGGGTTCAAGGCGTCCATCGCCGTGTCGCGCCGCCGCGTCACCGTCGGCGACGACGTCCATGTGACCGTGGATATCGACAATCCCGGGCGCACCCCCACCACGACCGCACGCGGCGACCTGCCGTTGGGCGAGGCTCACGAGCGGTTCGGCATCCCCATGCTGGCGCCGGGCCAGTCCAAGCAGACCGATATCGAGTTCACCACCGTCTCCCGCGCCGTCCTGACCGTCGGACCGTTGAACATCCGCAAGGGAGACCCGTTCGGGCTGGTGCGCCACGAGAAGGCGCTGGCCGAACGCATCACCGTCTATATCCATCCGAACATCGTGCGGCTCAACACGCTCAACGCCGGCGTCGCACGGGATCTGGAAGGCCAGCCCAGCGGTCAGATCGTCGACGACGACCTCGACTTCTACGGGCTGCGCGAATACGAGCCGGGCGACGACGTGCGCAACGTGCACTGGCTCAGCTCGGCGAAGACCGGCACGCTGATGATCCGCCAGTACGAGGCGACGCGGCGGACCGACACGAGTATGACGCTCGACGTGAACCCGCAGGATTACGTCAGTCAAGAGGAGTTCGAGATGGCCGTGAGCGTGCACGCCTCGCTGGGCGTGCAGTGCCTCAAACAGGACCGTCCGCTGCAGACGCATGCCGGCAGCGCGCATGACACGCCGAAATTCCCGATGGGGTTCCTGGACGATTGCAGCGCCATCACCCCGCGGACCGACGACAACCCGAATCTGGTGGAGAGCACGCTGCGACACTCGCCTGACAGCTCGTTCTACTTCTTCACCGTCGGCTCGCTCAAGCAGCTCGACCATATCAAGCGCATGGTGCTCGCGCTGCCGAAATCCGCCACGTGCCTCGTGCTGCAGACCTCGCCGGGCGACGTGCGCGCAATCAAGCATTTCACGGACTTCACGCTGGCCACCGTCGGCTCGCTTGACGACCTGCCGCTCATCATGGAGGTGCTCGCATGAACGATGTGATCGACAGCTCACTCGGCTCGTTCTCCTCCACCGGAGTCAACGGTCCCACCGGGTTCACGGGAGCCAACGGCGTCACCGACTTCACCGGCTCGGACTCCGCCACGTCAGCCGTGCCTGGTCTGCCCGGCCAGGTCGGGCAGACCAGGCGTCCGTTCTCCGGTCTCGGCTCGACCGTGACCGGCACGGGCACCACCACCGGCTCATGGGCGGAATCCACCCATTCAGTGATCTGGCTGACACGCGGCGGCAACCGTCTGCCGCTCGCCCGCGTCGGACGCCGCTCCTGGGGCACGAACCTCATCAGCGTGACCGTCATCGCGCTGACGTCGCTGATTGCCGCATCCAATCTTCTCGACGTGTACGGATCAGCCGCCATGTGGGCCGTCGCCGCTGTACCGGCCACCCTGCTCGGCGCCCTCATCGCCTATGCAGGGACCGCACCCGCGCTGCGCCTGTGGTGGCAGATCGTGTTCCTGATCGTTGCGCAGGGCGTCATCGGCCCGGTCATCGCGCTGAACGACACCGCCATCAGCCATGTGATTCCCTCTGTGGAAACGCTGTCACAGGGGTTCGTCAGCACCTTCGGCGCGTTCAAATACCTTATCGCCGTACCGCCGCCGACCGGTTCCGGCGATGGCAGCCTGATGGCGGCATGGACGATATGCCTATGGCTGTCATTCCTCGCCGGCGTGTTCGCCATCGGCGACAAACGGCAGCTCAGCGTGCTGAGCCTGCTGCCGATCGCCATCGAACTGGTGGTCTGCGCCCTGTTGGGCACGCAGACCGGTTTCCAGCCCATAGCCTCCGGCGTTCTCATCGGCCTCATCATGATCGTCTGGCTGTCATGGCGATGGCAACTTCTGGAACTGGGACGCTGGATCAGCGCCACGATCATCCTGCTGCTGGCGGCCGGCCTGGGCGTGGGCGCATGCATGGGCATCGGGCAGTCACGTCTGATCCTGCGCGACTACTACGATCCGCCGCTCAGCCCGTACGATTACGCAAGCCCGCTCAGCGGCCTGCGCTCCTACGTCAAGGACCACAAGGATGACACGCTGCTCACGGTCACGAATCTGCCCGAGGGCACGCCGGTCAGGTTCGCGGTGATGGACCAGTTCGACGGCAACGTGTGGAACCTGTCCGACTCCACCGAAGCCTCGGACTCATCCGACTACCGACGCGTCGGCACCCGCATCCCCAATACGGTGGACGGCAAGAAGTTCACCGCCACGTTCACCATCGACAAGGGTCTGAGCGACAAATGGCTGCCGCTGGCAGGAGCGGCGAGCAGCGTCGATGTCACGTCAGCGGGAAAGACCGGAGGCGCCAACGGAAACGGCGGCGGCGAATCCCGATCCTCCACCGGCCACACGCTCTTCTACTACAACGAGAGCACGCAGTCGGCCATCATCCCGGCCGGGCTGTCCACCGGCATGACCTATACGGAAAGCGGCATCATCGCCCCCACACCCACCGACAAGGAGATCTCCAAGGCCAACGCGGCGGTCACCGACCAGCCGGGCACCAAGGACGTGCCTGACTCGGTGGGCAAGTTCGCCTCGTCGGTGGCGGGCGGCGAGGACACGGCCGGCGCGCAGGCGCAGGCGCTGGTCGCGCAGCTCAAGGATTCTGGTTGGTTCTCGCACGGCCTGACCGGCGACTATCCGTCGCTGCCCGGACATGGCAGCTATCGCATCAACGCGCTGCTCGCTGGATCCGCGATGGTCGGCGACAGCGAGCAGTATGCCTCCGCCATGGCGCTGATGGCCCGCGAACTCGGCCTGCCATCCCGCGTGGTCATGGGCTTCCTGCCCAAGAACGACGACGGCGACATCAGCAACGACCGCACCGAAACGGTCAACGGCACCTCGACCGTCAAATTCACCGGCAACGACATCGAAGCATGGGTGGAGATCAATCTCGAAGGCTACGGCTGGGTCGCGTTCTATCCGACGCCTAAAGAGACGAAGATACCCGACGACAACCAGAACCTCACCCCACCCAACCCGCAGACGCTGGTCCGACAGCCTCCCGTGCCGCTCACCGACCCGCTGCGCGACGAGGAGCAGGCACACGGCAAATCGGCGCTGGCCGGCGAGGATGCCACCGATGAGCCGGCGGCATCCATCTGGAGCACCATCGGACGCATCGCGGCGAAAGTCGCCATCTACGGCAGCCCGGTATGGATACCGCTGCTGATCTGTCTGCTGATCCTCGCACTCAAGACCGTCGCCCTGGCCCGCCTGCGCCGGCACGGCGACGCGCGGCAGCGCATCACCTCCGGCTGGCAGGCCGTGCACGCGCTCGCCGGGCAGAGCGGCATACCCGTCACCGGCACGCGCCGCGACCAGGCGCAGGCCATCGCACGGCAGCTCAACATCGACGGTGCCCCACTGATTGCGCTGGGACGACAAGCCGATTACGCGGCGTTCTCCGGCCAGCCGGTCACGCCCGAACAGGCAGGCGCCTACTGGCGTTCCGTACTGACGACCCGCAAGCTCATGCTCGCCTCGCAGTCCTTCATGCGCAGGCTGCGAACCCGTCTGTCATTGCGCGGAGTTTTCCATAACGTTCGTATACTGTCAAGTATTCGTACATGGCGGCACGGAGACAAGAGGAAGCCAGACGGGCGGCAACCCGCCAAACAGCGGCCCGTCAAGCGGAAATCCCCCACGAAACAGCCCGCTGGCCAGAAGCCCGCCACGCAACAACCATCCGCACGGCAACCCTCCTCACAGAAAGGCCGACAGTCATGAACGACATGCAAATTCACGTGGCAGCGGACAGCAACATCGGCCTGAGGCGACGCGCCAATCAGGATTCGTTCATCATCGACGACGGCGTGTTCCTCGTCTGTGACGGCATGGGCGGCGGCGTCGGCGGGCAACGGGCCAGCAGCGCCGCGGTGGATCGTTTCGAGACACTGGCGTCACGTTTCAGCCGGAGCCGCACGGCCATCGGGCATACGATCGACCTCGCCCAAGCCGACGTGCTCGCCATCGGCCAGGAGCTCGGCGGCGTGTCCGGCACCACGGTGACCGGACTGATCGCGCCGGGGCGAATCGAACGGGACGCGCCCGGCGATGTGGCGCTCGACATCAACCCCGACATGGACTGGTACGTCATCAATATCGGCGACTCGCGCACATATCATATGGATGCCGACAGCGACGGCCAGTGGGACGCCTCCACGCTGTGTCGCATCACGCGCGACCACTCCCGCCGTCAGGAGGCCATCGACTCCGGTGAGATGCTGCCGGAAGATGCCGTCATCATCCCGCGCAACATCATCACCCAGTGCATCGGCGACCCGGACGGCATCAACCCGGACTTCTTCGCGGTCCGACCGACCGGCAGGTTCATCATCTGCTCGGACGGCCTGCACGGCGAAGTCGATGACGCCGCCATCGCCGCCACTGCTGCGGCATGCGCGGACCCGCAGACCGCCGTCGACGAACTGATCCGCATCGCTCTGGAAGCGGGCGGTACGGATAATGTCACCGTAATTGTTCTGGACATAACGGGCGAGTATGCTGGGCAGAAGGTGTGGCATGCCAGTAGGCTCGCGCAGCAGGAGGATCTCGAAACGGTCAGTGACGAGACGCTTGACACCATACGCATCCAGAAACCGGCCAACCAAATCTGAACATCAAGGAAAGAGGTCACGATGGTTGATTATGACAAGGCCGTCGCAACAGTGCAGGATCCCAATGCCGATCCGGTCTTGCTGGCGAAAATCGCCTATGAAAACCCGGAATTCGGCGCCAATGTGGCAGTGAACCCGCGCTGCTATCCGGGATTGAAGCGTTGGCTGGCAACGTTCGGCGATGAGCGCGCGCGGCAGACGCTTGCGCAGATGGGCGTCACCGCCGAGGACGGCCCCGTGGCCGACGCGCAGCCGGCGCAGGATGTCGCCACCGACTCCGCCGACTCCGCCGCTGCGGACCAGTATTCCGCAGATTCGTACAGTGCGGACCAATATTCCGCAGATTCGTATGCGGCATCGGCCGCGCAGCAGCAGCCGGCACAGGACCAGTACACGGCGGCGCAGTACGCGGCGCAGCAGGAGCCCCAAGCCACCAATCCATACGGGTACACGGCTCAGATGGCGCTGGAGACCACAGATCAGGAGCTCATCGCCAAGATCGCGCAGTACGCGCCGGAATTGCGCCCCTGCATCGCGCGTAACCCCAGCACCTACCCGGCACTGGTCGACTGGCTCGCCCAGCTGAACGACCCCGCGGTCAACGCCGCCCTCGCCACACGTCAGTGAAAGGAGCCGCTGACATGGCAACGATTCCCTATCCCCCGGCACCCGAGCTGGGCTGGTACGCAGACGATCCGGTAGACAAGCCTGCCGCAGTCTCTTCCGCAGCGGCGGAACCATCCCCCGTCTCATCCTCCACCGCCAGCCATGCGGCCAAGGGCTCGTCCGACGGCGATATCGAGGACTGGGACAGCACGGTGCTGTCGTCGTCCTTCACCGCCAAGGCGCCGCGGAAGATATACATCCTGCACAACGACGCCACCGGCCAGACCATCGTCATCGACAAGAGCACGCTGCTCGGACGCAAGCCGTCCATGGACGTGCCCGAAGGCGCCAAGGCCGAGAAGGTCGAGGATCCGACGCGTACCACATCGCGCAATCATGCCGCGATCAGCATCGATCAGAACGGCACGCTGTGGATCGAGGACTACGGTTCCCTCAACGGCACCTACATCATCCGCGACGGGCAGGAAGCGCAGGTGCTCAAGGGCAAGCCGCGCGAACTCGACGCCCCCGCCACGCTGCGTATCGGAGACCAGTTCTTCCAACTCACCGAGCGCCAGTAGCGACATTGCACTGTCCATCATGTGAAATACCATCCGGCGAGAGTCCCATCCAACGACGGAAAACGGGACTCTGACCGGATGCAATCGATTCGATGATGCGCACCCAGAATGTTTCACGGGATGTTTCACGGAGTATTTCGCGTCTATGCATTCTCCCGTAGACATTCCCGCGCTTCGCATATGACAAAGCGGGGCCCGGAACCACCGCAATGGTTCCGGGCCCCGCTTTCACAGAGCTAGGACAGAGCTACGACTCAGACGAGATCGTTGCCGGAGTCGGCGCCGAAGTCGTTCCCGCCCTGATCATCGATGAAATCGTCAGGATTGAAGTCGTCGCCGAGCTTCAGGTCACCGAAGTCGATGTTGGAGAAGTCCACATCGGACAGGTCGGCATCGGAGAAGTCGGTCTGCGAGCCGTCCATGTCCGCGCCCAGCCCGAAGTTCGGGTAGATGGTGTCGCGGATGGCCTTGTCGGGCTCCACCACGGCGTTCTGGTAGCGGGCGAGGCCAGTACCGGCCGGGATGAGCTTACCGATGATGACGTTCTCCTTGAGGCCCTTGAGGTCATCGACCTTCTGGCTCAGGGCGGCTTCGGTGAGCACGCGCGTCGTCTCCTGGAAGGAGGCGGCGGACAGCCACGAGTCAGTTGCCAGCGAGGCCTTGGTGATGCCCATGAGCTCCGGACGAGCGGCGGCCGGCTTGCCACCGTTCTTGATGGTCTCCTTGTTGGCGGCCTTGAAGCGCGCCTGGTCGACGAGCTCGCCAGGCAGCAGCGGGGTGTCACCGGAATCGATCACGGTGACGCGGCGCAGCATCTGGTGCACGATGACCTCGATGTGCTTGTCGTGGATATCCACACCCTGGGAACGGTACACGGTGTGCACTTCGTTCACGATGTTGACCTGGGCGGCACGCGGGCCGAGGATGCGCAGGATCTTCTTCGGATCGACGGAACCTTCGACCAGCTGGTCGCCGGCGGCCACGTGATCGCCGTTCTTGACCAGCATCGGCGCGCGACGGGTGTCGGTGTAGACGATCGGTTCGACGCTTGTGTCGTCCGGCGTCAGCGTGATCTGACGGCCGTGATCGGTGTTCTCCACCTTGACCACGCCGGCGAACTCGGCGATCGGCGCCTCACCCTTCGGGGTACGGGCTTCGAAAAGCTCGGTGACACGGGGAAGACCCTGGGTGATATCGGACGCGGCGGCCACACCACCGGAGTGGAAGGAACGCAGCGTCAGCTGAGTACCAGGCTCGCCGATGGACTGGGCAGCGACGATGCCGACGGCTTCGCCGACGTCCACCAGCGTGTTGGTGGCCAGCGACCAGCCGTAGCACTTGGCGCACACGCCGCGCTTGGACTCGCAGGTCAGGACGGAACGCGCCTGCACCTCTTCGACGCCGTGCGCGACCAGGTCGTTGAGCACGTCCATCGACAGGGCGTCGTCGCGCTTGTACAGCACGGTCGTGCCGTCGGCCGGGTCGATGACGTCGGCCGCAAGCAGACGGGAGTAGGGGCCACCGTCGGCGGCCTTGACGAGCGTCAGGTTGCCGTTCTCGTCGCGGTCGGCGACGCGCATGGTCAGACCGCGCTTGGTGCCGCAGTCCTCCTCGCGCACAATCACGTCCTGCGAGACGTCCACCAGACGACGGGTCAGGTAGCCAGACTCTGCGGTACGCAGTGCGGTATCGGCCAGACCCTTACGAGCGCCGTGCTCGGAGATGAAGTACTCCAGCACGGACAGTCCGCGGCGGTAGTTCGACTCGACCGGTCGCGGAATGATCTCGCCCTTCGGGTTGTTCACCAGACCACGCACGCCGGAAATCTGGTTGATCTGGGTCATGTTGCCTCGTGCACCGGACTCGACGATGATCGAGAGGTTGTTCTTCGGGTCGAAGTTCTTCTCGATGGCCTTGGAGACTTCCTCACCGCACTTGGTCCACACGTCGATGATCGCCTGGCGGCGGTCCTCTTCGGTGTAGAAACCGAGGTCGTACTGCTCGTTGATCTTGGCGACCTCCTCCTCGGACTGGGCGACCAGCTCGTTACGCTCCGGCGGCTCGACGACGTCGGAGAACGCGAAGGTCACGCCGGACCAAGGTGCGCGGGTGAAGCCGAGATCCTTGAGCGCATCCAGCGAGGCGGCCACCTGGGCGGTGGAGTACCGGGTGGAGATGTCGTCGACGATCTTGGCCAGCTTCTTCTTCTTGGCCTGCTCGTTGACGAACGGGTAGTCGACGGGCAGCGTCTCGTTGAAGAGGATGCGGCCCATGGAGGTAGCGAACAGCACGCTGCCGTCGTGGAAGCGCTCTTCCTTGACGACGTCGGGGCTGCCCGGTTCCGGATCCACGACGGTGATCTCGCGGGGCTCCCAGCCGGTCGGCAGCACGAAGTCCTTCGGCAGGCGGATCAGCACTTCGGCCTGCATGTCGATCTCGTGCAGGTCGAGCGCCATCTGCGCCTCAGCGTATGAGGAGAACACGCGGCCCTGACCCTTGGCGCCGTCCATGACGGTCGTCAGGTAGTACAGGCCGAGGATCATGTCCTGGCTAGGCATGGAAACGACGTGGCCGTCGGCGGGCTTGAGGATGTTGTCGGAAGCGAGCATCAGCGAGCGGGCCTCGGCCTGTGCCTCGGCGCTCAGCGGGAGGTGGACAGCCATCTGGTCGCCGTCGAAGTCGGCGTTGAACGCGGCGCAGGCGAGCGGCGGCAGGTGGATGGCCTTGCCTTCGACCAGGATCGGCTCGAACGCCTGGATGCCCAGACGGTGCAGCGTAGGCGCACGGTTGAGCAGCACGGGATGCTCGGATATGACCTCTTCGAGTACGCCCCACACCTCGGAGTCGCCGCGGTCGACGAGACGCTTGGCGCTCTTCATGTTCTGCGCGAAGTTCATGTCGACCAGACGCTTGATGACGAACGGCTTGAACAGCTCCAGCGCCATCGGTTTCGGCAGACCGCACTGGTGCATGCGCAGCGACGGGCCGACGACGATCACGGAACGGCCGGAGTAGTCGACTCGCTTACCCAGCAGGTTCTGACGGAAGCGGCCCTGCTTGCCCTTGAGCATGTCCGAAAGGGACTTGAGCGGGCGGTTCGAGGCGCCGGTGACGGGACGGCCGCGGCGGCCGTTGTCGAACAGGGAGTCAACGGCTTCCTGCAGCATGCGCTTCTCGTTGTTCAGCATGATCTCGGGCGCGTTGAGCTCGATCAGGCGCTTCAGACGGTTGTTGCGGTTGATCACGCGACGGTAGAGGTCGTTGAGATCGGAGGTCGCGAAGCGGCCACCGTCGAGCTGCACCATCGGGCGCAGGTCCGGCGGGATGACCGGGATGACGGTCAGCACCATGGCCTCCGGTTTGTTGCCGGTGGTCAGGAAGGCGTTGACGACCTTCAGGCGCTTGAGGGCGCGGGCCTTGCGCTGGCCGGAGCCGGAGTCGATCTCCTCGCGCAACTGCTTGGAGGCGGCCTCCAGGTCGAAGTCCTGCAGGCGCTTCTGGATGGCTTCTGCACCCATACAACCCTCGAAGTAGTCGCCGTAGCGGTCCTGCATCTCGCGCCACAGGTCCACGTCGCCTTCCAAGTCGCCCGGCTTCAGGCTCTTGAAACGGTCGAACACGGCGTTCAGACGCTGGATCTGATCGTCGTAACGCTGGCGGATGGCGGCCATGTCGCGCTCGGCGCCGTTGCGCAGCTTGGTGCGTGCGGGGCCCCTGCCCTCGCCTTCGGCCTCAAGCTGGGCAAGATCCTCCTCGACCTTGCGGGCGCGGTTCTCGATCTCGTTGTCACGGCGCTTGGCCATGTTGCCGATCTCGGTATCGAACTCGTCCTGCAGGTCGGGCAGGTCGTTGTGGCGCTGCTCCTCATCCACGCTCGTGACCATGTAGGCCGCGAAGTAGATGACCTTCTCCAGGTCCTTCGGAGCTATGTCCAGCAGGTAGCCGAGACGGCTCGGCACGCCCTTGAAGAACCAGATGTGGGTGACGGGGGCGGCCAGCTCGATGTGGCCCATGCGCTCGCGGCGCACGCGGGACTTGGTGACCTCCACGCCGCACCGTTCGCAGATGATGCCCTTGAAGCGCACGCGCTTGTACTTGCCGCAGGCGCACTCCCAGTCGCGGGTGGGTCCGAAGATCTGCTCGCCGAACAGACCGTCCTTCTCGGGCTTCAGGGTACGGTAGTTAATGGTTTCCGGCTTCTTGACCTCGCCGTGGCTCCAATTGCGGATGTCGTCGGCGGTGGCC
>ENA-ORUF01000944-ORUF01000944.1-human-gut-metagenome-genome-assembly--contig:-NODE-944-length-34856-cov-6.582110_pt1 | contig 34856 bp, 38 predicted proteins | sample MGYA00242077_ERZ509203 | MGnify/ENA primary metagenome ERZ509203 (study PRJEB26280, sample SAMEA2338834) | human gut metagenome | biome: human gut; feature: human-associated habitat; material: faeces... | reverse complement strand
CTTGAAGTATGTCCAATGCTTCCTTGACGCCCGTGGCCTTAATCGTATCAAAATCACCAGATAGCACGGTTGTTAGGGTTTGCAGAAATTCCGTGTTGTCATCCACTACCAATATTCGTTTCATATCATTCTGCCGCTTATTCCACGGTAATCTGGATTGAGCCTGAATAGTTTGTGCCGGTGATTCCGATGTAGTTCGCTCCTGCTTGAAGTTGAATGGCAACGCTTCCGCTGGATGAGTCAGAAAGCACTTTTTCTTCTAAGTCAGGGGAAATATAGATGAGCTGGCAGTTTCCAGATTGCCCATCAAAGCTATACTGGACTGTGACTTCCCGGCAGTCATTTTCGTTAAGGTCAGTATCAGCCACCAAAATGTCCTGCCCATCGAAGCCCACTACCGAAGCGTCATAGGTGGCTTGAAAAGTCTTGTTGTCCGAGGTACGGCTGCCCTCAAAGGACTGATATGGAGTGACAAGAGCGTTGCTTTTCCCAATCACCACATCGTCGCTCAACTGCTCTGCTCCGTCTTTTAGATTATCACTTAACCTATCGAAGCCAGAGCAGGCAGTACAGGTCAGCAAAAAAATCGCAATCAGGCCGCACCCGATAAATTTTCCAATTCTACGCATAATCGTTTCCTCACTGAACGAAAGTAAGGAATAAGGCAAGCACCACAATTCCCACCATCAGCAACAGCCAAAAAACGCTGATTGCAGTTGATACAATATTGATAATGCTGCGGCCTTCCCTGCTTCGCACACATACCACCGAAAGAATCAGCCCCAGCAGAACAAAAACGATATTGGCTCCGGCCCAAGCGGTTCGGACTCCGTCCGACAACGAAAGGTGCAGGAACGACGGGGCGAGAGCCGCCAACGGCAGGATGCTCATAACGAGCGCAGCGATACTGATTGATTGGTATTTTTTCTTTTCCATAGTTTTACCTCATTTCCTTTTTTCCAAATTGGGTGACAGCCAGCGCGAAAAACAGGCCAAACACGAGGATCGCGCACGGCAGGAATGGAAACATTGAGAAAGCGGAATCGGAAGTTTCTGCTGTAAAGTCATGGAGAGAGCAGGAAACGAGATAACCGCTATAACAATACGGGTAGGCGATCCACAGCGGTGTATTCGCAACCAATACACCAGGAATCACAAGCAGCAAATTCAATCCCACAGAAAAAAGCGGCTTTTCAAACAGTACGGTGATGGCCCACATAGCCGCAATGCACGGCAGCATAGTCAGAAACAGCCCCAAGCACCATTTCAGAAGATACAGGATTGGCAGGGTCTCTGTGACCACCATTGTCTGTGTTGCAATCAACCCGGCAATTACGAACACGACGAGAAATACCACCATTTCCATGAACAGATAAAAGGTAAGCACACAGAATTTGGCAATGGATAATGCGCAGCGGCTGACCGGCAGCGCCAGCATTTTCAGAATCCCGTTATTTCCTGTTTCTCGTCCTGCGATCATCACGCAAACCACGATCATGCTGAATGGAAGCAGATAGTAGGCGTAAACAAGCGCACTTTGAATAAACATAGCAGGCCACGCATTGGTGTATTCCGGTGTAAAGTAGTTGCTCAAACTCGCTACCCCGGAAACCACCACCAATAAAGGTGCAATGAAAATCAGGGGTACGATTTTGGAGCGTTTTACTTTCATAAACTCGATTTTGAGTAAATCCAAAAAGCTCATTTCTTATTATCCCTCCTTACTCGTAGCGTCTGTACTTTGCCAGCCACAAGCCCACAGCAAGGAACAACAGTGTTTCCACCAAAGCGACAAGGGCAACCGTCGAATCAGGCTGGGCGCTCATGGCTACTGCTGGTTTCAGAATAATCACAAAAGGATGCACCAGCAAAAGCGTCAGCCCCGAATTTGCAAGGGCCATACCACTCAGAAAACCGGCAACACCAATTCCAAGCGGCACCCACATATTTTCAAAGCGCGAGGAAATCAGCAGCATAAACGACAGTACCGGCATGGATGTGAGAAAAGAGTATCCGGCAAAGCTTACCAGCGTACCCATCTCAAACGCTCCGTCCGGCAAATCCGTCATGCCGATTTGTGCAAGCGCCAAGTTTTGCAGCACGATTGCAACCAAAAACATGACCGTTAGAATCAGAAATTTGCACAGATACATGGCCGGGACGCTGACGGGAAGCATATACATCTTCTTAACGGCGCTTCCCTTAAATTCCACGTTGTAGATCATGCAGGTAGCAACCACGATACCGAACAGATTCAGCACCATAATCATGCCGTAGAGCTGGGTCAACAAGACATCCATCGGGGCCAGCGGCAGATTCAGAAGTGTGTCTTTCCGCACAATGAAATTGACAAATGCGTAGGCGGCTCCCAAGACACCAACGGCCAGCAGCACAGGAATCACGCCGGTTCGCTTTTCTTTCCGAAGTTCGATTGCCAGCGTTTTCATAATTTTGCCCTCTGCTTTCTGTCCATGTTATCTTTCTCAACCATAGAAAGGAACACATCTTCCAGATTGTCCGCAGCAAAACCGGATTGCAGAGCGTACTGACGCAGATCATTCATACTTCCCTCAAATAGCATCCGCCCGTGGTTGAGAATCCCAATGTCATCTGCAATCAATTCGATTTCAGACAGCATATGGGACGAGATCAGCACCGTGCAGTCGTAAAGGCTGGGCAAGGATTTTACCAGATTGCGGATTTCGTGGATACCGGACGGGTCAAGGCCGTTGGTGGGTTCGTCCAGAATCAGGATCGGCGGACGCCCCAGCAGCGCCCCGGCAAGGCCCAAGCGTTGCTTCATTCCCAGCGAATACTTTTTTGCCAGCCGGTCGCCAAACTCAGTCAGCCCTACCAGTTCCAGAGCATCCTCCACATCGGCTTTCGGCAGTCCCAAAATGCGGCGGATAATATCAAGATTTTCCCGCCCGGTCAGGTTTGCGTAGAAAGACGGCGCTTCGATGAAAGAGCCGATCTCTTTGAGAATGGCAATCCGATCATTCGGGAACTGCTTCCCATCAATAGTAAAGCTGCCCTTTGTCGGCGCGGTCAGGCCCAGCAGCATTTTCATGGTCGTAGATTTCCCCGCACCGTTGGGGCCGAGAAAACCATAAATGCTGCCCTTGCGAATATGAAGCGAAGCATTGTTGACCGAGATGAAATTTTTGTACTTCTTTGTCAACTGTTCCGTTGTGATGATATAGTCCATAGAAACATCTCCTTTCGATGTTTTTATGGTACAGCTTCAACCTGACATCTACATTCTCCCGTCCTTACTTTTACCTTACTTTTTAAGGGACAAGATCGCAGAATGGACAGCCTATGATATAATAGAAGCAAAGAAAATCAGATTGGAGAGGATGCTATGGATAATTCTTTTTTACATAGTAAAAGGCTCCTGTTGGTAGATGACGAACAGGAACTATTGAAGATGATATCAGATATATTGAAAGATGCAGGATTTGAAACTGTCCTTACTGCTATGTCGGTCAAAGAAGCTATTTTGACCGCAAAAGAGGAAACTCCTGATTTAATTGTTTTGGATGTCATGCTGCCGGATGGGGATGGCTTTTCTCTGATGCAGCAGCTCCGCACCTTTACCAATGTGCCGATCATTTTCTTAACAGCAAAGGACGAAGCAGCAGACAAATTATCGGGATTGGGGCTTGGTGCAGATGACTACATTTCTAAGCCCTTTATGCCGCAGGAACTGTTACTGCGTATCTATGCGGTACTGCGGCGAACCTACAAAGAGGATTCGCCTCTGCTTGTATTGGATGGATGTACGATTGATTTCAGCCGGGCCGAAGTCCATAAGGGCAACGAGATTATTTCACTGACAGCCAAAGAACACACCTTACTTGAAACTCTTGCCCGTAATGCTGGAAAGATTGTTACCGTAGATGCGCTTTGTGAAGCCCTCTGGGGGGACAATCCTTTTGGTTATGAAAACAGCCTCAATGCTCATGTCCGGCGCGTCCGAGAAAAGATTGAAACTGATCCATCAAAACCCGTATCCCTGATAACCATTAAAGGTTTGGGCTATAAGCTGATAGCAAGGAAGTGAAGCCATGAGATCATTCGGAAGTTATATATCTAAATATCTTGTGTCGTTCGCTGCCTTTATTCTGATATTGCTGTTCCTTAACGCGGTGGTATTCGGCCTGACATTTCAAAAGATTGTGACCGAGGATTATGGAGATTCATCCCCGCAATCCATGTTGGAAATGACTGCTGCTGCCGCCACGCCGGAACAATTGTCGGATGATGCGGTGCAAAAGCTCCGGCAGAATCATATTTGGGCAATCTACCTGGACGCAGATGGACAATGTTATTGGTCGGTTGATTTGCCGGACAATGTGCCGGAAAGTTACACCATTCAAGATGTTGCACTATTTTCAAAAGGATATATTGAGGATTACCCGGTTTTTGTTTGGAACACCGATGATGGGCTGTTGGTGTTGGGCTATCCCACAGACAGCTATACAAAACTCACCAGCAATTACTATTCCATTGCGGCGCTTCGACGGCTTCCTCTCTTTGTAGTGGGGATGCTGGGATTGGATGTGCTGTGCCTCTTTTTAGCCTATTACTTTTCCAAACGCAGAATCATTCACAATACCGAACCGATTGTGTCCGCTGTGGAAACTCTTGCAGACGGAAAGCCGGTTTCACTTCATATCAGCGGAGAACTGTCGGAAATTGCAAGTAGCGTAAACAAGGCTTCTTCCATTTTGAATAGGCAAAATGAAGCACGGGCGAACTGGATCAGCGGCGTTTCCCATGACATCCGCACACCGCTCTCCATGATTATGGGGTATGCGGGCCGTATTGCGGAAAGTGAAGCTGCCAGCAAGAGCATCCGGGAACAGGCAGAAATAGTACGGAAGCAAAGTGTAAAAATCAAAGAGCTGGTACAGGATTTGAATTTAGTATCGCAGTTGGAATATGAGATGCAGCCGCTTCATAAAGAGGGGGTTCGCCTATCTAAACTGCTGCGCTCCTATGTAGCAGATCTGTTGAATACGGGAATTTCTGATAGCTACAACATTGAAATTGAAATTGCTCCCGACGCCGAAAATGCTGTGTTGGAATGTGATGCCAGATTGATTTCACGGTCTGTAAACAACCTTGTCCAGAACAGCATGAAACACAACCCAAAAGGCTGTGAAATCTGTCTTTCTCTTGCAGCATCACAAAATCAGCTTATCTTGGCGGTTACGGACAACGGAACGGGTCTGTCTGCGGAAAAGCTGCAAGAGCTGGAAGAAAAGCCTCATTATATGGAAAGCACAGATGAACGGCTTGACTTAAGACATGGGCTTGGGTTACTGATTGTTGGGCAAGTCGCTATAGCACATCATGGGACTTTTGCGATTGCATCCGTCCTACCACATGGGTGCAGTGCAACATTGACTTTCCCTTGTTGATGATAAATAAACACCAAAATAATTTACAAACAGCACCGGGAACAGGGCCAAAAGATATCGCCCCCGGTGCTGTTTATCTTATATATTTATTTTTTGAATATACTGATTTTGCGGGTAGTTTCCGTCCTTTCCAGCGTAATATTGGCGAAGCAAAAAACAAGGGTTTGGGAAAGCGAAAGTGATACAAAGCCAAAATCCAAAGAATCATTCCAAAACAGTATGTGGGGAGGCATATCTGCCTCCCCACATACTTATTTTATATCCGCCAGCCCTCAGCCCGCTGTCGGATCTCGATAAAGTTCCGGTAAATTCCCTCCTGGCTCATCAGCTCCTGATGGGTGCCCTGCTGAGCAATGCGGCCATCCTCCACCACTAAAATCCGGTCTGCGTTTTGGATTGTAGCCAGACGGTGGGCGATGGTGATGATGGTCTTTCCCCGCACCAGAGCAGAGAGCGCCTCCTGGATCTCATGCTCATTCTCCGGGTCCACGCTGGCGGTGGCCTCATCGAGAATGATGATGGGGGCATCTTTCAGCAGACACCGGGCAATGGAAATGCGCTGCTTTTCTCCGCCGGAAAGGTTGGAACCGCCCTCTCCCACTATGGTGTCATACCCTTGGGGCAGCGCCATGATAAAGTCATGGCAGCGGGCCGCTTTAGCTGCAGCGATCACATCCTCCTCGGCAGCATCCGGACGGCCAAAACGGATGTTATTGCGGATGGTGTCGTGGAACAGATACACATTCTGAAATACCATAGCAATGTTGCGCAAAAGGCTGTCGCAGGTCATCTTCCGGATGTCATAGCCGCCCACGGTGATGCGTCCCTGATCCACATCATAAAACCGGGCCAGCAGTGCGCAGAGGGTGCTCTTCCCGCTGCCGGACGGCCCTACAATGGCGGTGGCGCTGTTTTGCGGCAGCTGGAAGGAAACATTGTGGATCACCTCCCGTGTTCCGTAACCGAAGGAGACATGGTCGAAGCAGATGTCGTAATGCTCCAAAGAGATGTCTTTCCCATCCTGATCCGGCAGTTCCGTTCCCTCCAGTTCTTCCAGACGGTCCAGCACCGAGTCCGTGACAGAAAGGATGTGGGCGGCGTCGTTGATGGACTCCACACTGCCGAAGATCGTGAAGGAAAACATGGCAGCCATCAGGAGCACCGGCAGCTCCAAGGTTCCGTTCATAGTCTGCCAGCCGGCGGTGAGCACCAGGCCAACAGCTGCGGCCTTCAGAGAAAACAGGTGCAGGCAGTTCCAGGGCACAAAGCCAAACTCATTTTTGATACGGATGTCCTTATTGGCCCGGCATGCCTCAAAAAAACGCTGGGAGGACACCCCCTCCTGGCCAAAGGATTTGACCACCGAAAGGCCATGGATGTACTCAATGGCCGCCCCGGACAATGCCTCTTGGGCCCGATGTCCCACCGGAGCGGTGCGGGCACTCTGCCGCCCGATGCCGCGGAGGGCAAAGGCGGACAGCAGCACGCCCACCACTGCCACCAGCGCCGCCTCCGGGCAGAAGAACGCCATGCACAAAACGATGACCAGTACCTGCAGATAGCCGTTGATGACTGCATCCACCATTTTCATGCTTTGCAACTCCAGGGTACTCAGTTCCGTAGTCAGAGCAGCCAGAATGTCGCCCAGGTTATTCTTGGAGAAATACCCCAAGGAAACCCGTTTGAGCAGGTCACCAAGTTCCAGTCTCTGCTGCGCCGCTCGCTCTGTTCCGATACTCTCCTGGAGCCGGTTTTTCCAGTAAGCACACACGAAGCGCAAAAGGATCAACAGGATGATCCCGCCCAGGCACAGCCAGGGGAGCTTGGCGTCCAGCGCCGTCCCCTCCTGGGCACTCTCGATGACCAGCCCAAGGGCCCAGGCCGCCAGCATCACCGGCCCGGCGGCGGCCCAGGTGGCAAGAAACGAACAGAGGCTTCCGAGATACAGCCGTCTGTGGTACCCCTTTGTCCAACGCAGAATCCGATTCATACTCTGAAACATCGTCAAGCCTCCTTTCCAACTGCCCAATTCTGGGCACCCACATGGGCCTGCCATAGCTTTTGATATAGCGGGCATCGGCTGAGCAACTCCGGCTGTGTGCCTTTGTCCACAATACGGCCTTTCTCCAGCACCACGATCTGGTCGGCGTTCTGAATCGTGCTCAGCCGGTGGGCAATAACCAGCAGCGTTTTCCCCCGGGAGAGCGCCATCAGGGAACGCTGGATCTTGTCCTCATTCTCTGGATCGGTAAAGGCGGTGGCCTCGTCCAGAATGACAATGGGGGCGTCCTTCAGAATCGCGCGGGCGATGGCGATCCGCTGCCGCTCCCCACCGGAGAGCTGCTTGCCCGCTTCACCCGCTGGGGTATCCCATCCATGCTCCAGCCGTCCTAAAAACTCCTCACACTGAGCAGCCCGGGCAGCCGCCCAAACTTCCTCCTCCGTGGCGTCCGGCTTCCCCAATCGAATGTTTTCTTTCAGAGAGCAGTCAAAGAGGAAATTGTCCTGTGTCACGAAACTGACCTGATCCGCCAGCTGCTTCAGTGTGAGATTCCGAATATCCACACCGCCTATGGCAATGCAGCCATCCGTCACATCCCAGAACCGAGCGATAAGCCGGGCTGCTGTAGATTTGCCGCCACCGGAGGGACCCACCAGAGCGGTGAAGGTGCCGGCGGGAAGTTCCAAATCAATGTGACGCAGCACAGTGTCCTCTTCTTTCCCGCTATACGAGAAGGACACATCCCGCAAAGTGATACCGCTGCTGGAGAGGCGGGCGGGCTCGGACGCCTCGGGCAGCTCCTCCAGATCCAGCAGATGCCGAGTGTCCCGGACGGCAAATTCCATGCTCTTCATGGAATTGAGAAAGGCTGCAGCCTGCACCAGCGGGGACACGATACCCAGCACCAGCATCAAGCACAGAGCCAGCCGGGCCGGGTCCAGGACGCCGGTCTGATACAGGGCGATCCCAACTGGCAGGGTGGCCAGCAGCGTGGTAGGCAGGATAGACAGGCACAGGTTCATGGACTTCCAGGTGCAGCGGAACCAATCCAGCGTGAAGTCACGGAAACTGGTCACTGCCCGGACGAATTTCTCATAGGAGGCACCGCTCTGGTTGAAAGCCTTTACCACCTCGATGCCCTCTACATACTCCACGATGATACTGTTGACCTGAGCATTGGCTGCCATATAGGCGGCATACTTTTCGTTGTAGGTCCGCAGGCTCGCCGCCATGGGGATCAGCGCGGCCGGAATCGTAGCAAGGGAGGCAAGGCCCATCCGCCAATCCATGGCAAAGAGGGCGATCACCACCACGATAGGCAGCAGCACATTGGAACTCAATTCCGGTATCATGTGGGCCAGCGGCGGCTCAATGTCCTCGATCCGATCCACGATGGTGCTTTTGAGGGAACCGACGGGCTTCGACAGCACACTCCCCAAGGGGGCGTGCATCAGCTTATGGGCCACTTGACGGCGCAGGCCCTCCAAAATGGTGTAGGCAGACACATGAGCCAGCATAGTAGAAAAGGCGTAAAAAGCCACCTTGACCGTATATCCCGCCAGACACACTCCAGCCCATCGGAGAAGCTCCGTTCCGGAGGCCGACTGATGGATAAACAGGCGAAGGATCTCATAGACCCCCAGATACGGCACAAAGCCCCCCACCACGCTGATAATTGCGCATATAACAGACAAGACCAGCTTTCCCCGGCAGGGACCGGCAAAGGAGAGCAGGATGGCCAGCCAGCTGCGTTGTTTCACAAAACCACTCCTTTCAAAAAATAGGGCATGGTGAGACATCTCTCACCATGCCCTATTGTATCGGTTCTTACCCGTGCTTGCCGCTCCGCACAGCCAGCGTCACTCCGTTTCGTCAGGAAAAGAGAGAACGGGATTCCCGCCGCCTCGCCGGTATTCCAGCGGAGTTTGTCCCTTCACCGCCCGAAAAGCCGCGGCAAATTTGCTGGAGCTGTCATAGCCCACCGCTCCGGCGATCTCTGTAACGCTGGCCTCCGGTTCTTTCCGAAGCAGCAGAGCCGCCCGATCCATCCGCAGTGCCCGCATATAGGTGTTCACCGGACTGCCATATACACTTTTGAAGCAGGCCTTCATGGTGGTCAAAGGGATCTGGTACTGTCTGGACAGAGCCTCCAACGTGATATGCTGATCCAGATGCTCCACCAGATAGGAGCGGATGGCCTTTACCGTTTCCACCTGGGAACGGTAAAAATATGGTTTTTCCGTTCCGCTTCCCAATTCCAGGGCGTCGAGATACAGCAACAACTCCAGAATCTTTACCCGAAAGTAGGGCATTTTGATCCGCTCCGGTACGGTACACAACTCCTGAAAAATGTGATCCACCGAGGGTGCTCCGTGAATGACCCGTGGCCGGGCATCCGGGCAGAATTTCCGCTGAATGGCAGCCAGATCCAAAGGATAGTCTCCCGCCAGACGAGCCAGCTCCATGGGGATCATGGACAGGTCAAAGCACATGGAGATGCCATGATAGTGGGACAACGGGAGAGAAAAGTATCCTTTGTGCTTCAGGCGGCGATCCACTTTCAGGTCACCTGCCTCCACATAGGAGAACGCATCGTTGCCCACAGCGTATTCCATCCGGCCCTCCCGGCAATAGTCGATGCAGAGGAGATCCTGTTGGGTTTCAAAAGAGGAGTCGCAATAGGCCATGTGGAAATCGTTATACAGGATGGTAGCGCCGGGGAACACCTCATAGACGGTCATGGTTCCCTCGCCGCTCTCATTTCGCAGCTGATAAACGCTGCACCCACCACTCTTGGCCAAGAGGCACAGATCCGGTTGGCTGTCCTGTAAAAATGCCACTGCGGCTCAGCTCCTTTCTCAAAGTTCCAGGACTCGATCACAGGCGCACTGGAGAAATTCGCGGTCATGTGTCACCACCAGAACCACCCGGCCCTCGTCCGCCAGTTCCCGTGCGCAACAGGCCACTTCCTGCATTCTTGCATAGTCCAGACCACTGGTGGGCTCGTCGAATACCAGCAGCGGCTTTTGGGACAGCATGGCGGTAGCCACCGCCAAACGCTGTTTCTGGCCGCCGGAGAGAGACATAGGGTGCTTTTCCCGGAACGCAAGCAAATGGAGCCGCTCCAACACCTCCTGGATGCGCTGGTCAGAGAGTCCTTCCATAGCCAACTGACACTCTCCCCATACGCTGTCGGAAAAGAGCTGATGGTTTACATCCTGCATGACGCAGTAGGCAATCCGCTGTCGCTGCTTCGCACCAAGGATGCGGCCGTTGAGGCGGATCGTTCCGGCACTCTCCCGCATCAGGCCGCACAAGCAGCGGGAAAGGGTGCTTTTTCCCACGCCATTGTCACCCGTGACGGCCAGCACCTCTCCCGGGCGGGCGGAGAAGGAAAGGTTTTGAAATACCGGCGGCTCCCGCTTGTACCGGCAGCTCAGTCCCTCCACAGACAGTCCATCCTGTTCCCCCGCGGCGCGGGAGGGCGGCAGAGTCACCTGAGTAGGCGTGAGTGTGCGAAGGCCCAGAGCGATCCGTTCTGTCTCAGCCAGCCGCCGGAATTCTGCTCCGCTCCAGATCCGCTCCACGATCCCGTCCCGCAGATAGACAGCCCGATCTATGAGATCCGCCAGAAAGTACAACCGATGCTCCGCAATGAGAATGGTGTGTCCCCGACTTTTCAGGTATGCGATTTGATCATGGAGTCTTTCGATGGTTTCCCGATCCAAATTGGCCGTAGGCTCATCCAGAATGTAGAGCTTCGGCCCCATGGCATAGACCGAGGCAAAGGCCAGCAGCTGCTTTTCTCCGCCCGACATGGCGAAGATGTTCCGCCCCCTCAACCGCTTCAGATGCAGGCGGTCGGTGGTATCATCCAGCCGACGGAGGATCTCACCCCGGGTCATACCCTGATTTTCCAGGCCAAAGGCCAGCTCACTGTCGGAATCCATGTTGAAAAACTGACTTTTGGGGTTCTGGAAAACAGACCCCACCTGCCGGGCCAGCTGGTAAAGAGGTTGTTCCCGCACCGGCGCGCCGTGGAGCAGGACCTGTCCGGTCAGCGTGCAGTCCTCCGTAAATGCCGGGATCAGGCCGTTGACCAACTTCGTGATGGTGGTCTTTCCGCAGCCGGAAGCGCCGCAGAGCAAGACACACTCGCCCGGTCGGATGGTCAGATCCACATGGGTGAGGGTGCCCACTTCTTTTGTATAGGAAAAGGACACATCTTGCAGCTCTACCATGGAAACACCCCCAATTTGGCCGCCAGAAGGGCAGCAGTCAACCCCACGCCCACGACAAATGCGGCGCTGTCCACCGGCGAGGCCCGCAGCTCCACCAGACTGGTCTTAGGCGCCGGGTCCTCGATTCCCCGGGTTACTGCCGCTGCGGACAGCTCCTCCGCAGTGCCGGTAGCGGAGACCATCAGGGGAACCATGATTCCCTCCAGCTTTGCCAATCCCCGGATGCCCCGCAATCGCATCGCATCGCGGATATAGCCTGTCTCTTCCCGAATGGCTGGGAAGTACCGCAGCGTCACCGAGACGGCTACGATCAGCCGCTGAGGGAAATGGATCTTCCGCATTCCAGCCACCAGATAAGGCATAGGCGTCCGGCGAAGCATCAGAAAGCCGAGCATCAGGCAAGGCATCATTCGGCGGGCATAGTTGGCAAAAATAGAGAAGCTGGTAGCAACCCATCCCGGCGCAGCCGGCAGAATCCAGTATTGCAGGCACAGGATTCCTCCGAAGATCAAGAGGCTTTTCCCCACCATGGCAAAGCAGCGATGGAGCAGCATCAGGAGCAGGAGAAAACCGATCCATATCATTTCCATCCAAAAAGGTTGCTCACTAAAGGCTGCCAGATTGGCGAAAACCAGCAGAGCAAGACCCACCCTGGGGTCGAACACCAAACAGCGCCGTGCCTCCTCCATGTTACAGAATCCCCGCCTTCTCAAAGTGCTTGCGGAACATTCCCTTGGCCAGCAGGATACCCAGTATCGCTCCTACAATAGGAGCCCCCACCAGAACCACGATCATACCCGGGGAGGTCAATGCTGCCAAGGTAGAGACATAGGCTTCCGGCATTCCCTGCTGGCTGATTTGCGCCAGGAAACTGTCCCGCATGATCCAGACAGGCAGCGGGGAGCCGATCATCCCCAGCGAGAAGAACACATAGGCCAGAGCGTTGCCGCGGAAAGACCGGTAATGGCTACAGATCCGGCAAAGCTCCGCCAGGATGCAGCTCACCGCAAAAGCAATGAGAATTACCACCGTGAATTGGCCAGTAACAAAGTAGATCAAGGCCGTAATAAAGCCCATCAGAACCACCGCACCGGTCTTTGGCACCTTAGTACACATCATCAGGAATGGGATACCCGCAAATATGGCGATCAGGCCAGGCATCAAGATCCAAAGCAGAGGATGCAGACCGCTGAGAAGCATAAAAGCAAAGTTAATGACAAAGTAGATGGCGGAGAAAATTCCCACCGTAATGATGTCCTTTCCCGTCATCCCTTTTTTCTGCGTATTCATGATGTACCGCTCTCCATTCATGTGGTTAGATTATGCTAACCATTATTTCTGAGAAAAGGCGCTCAGCGCGCCCCTCCTTACTGAGTATAGCGGCACATCGCAGTTCTTTCCGCTCCGATTGGACGACTTTATCCTGTTTGGTCATGGAATTTAGCGCTGTGACAGAGATGTACCATCTTCACCATACAGAATCGGTCCGAAACTGCCATGCTGACCTTGGTGGACAGCTTCAATCCGGTTCGGGTGATATGGCGGTAATAAGGCTCCTCAGCCAGCACCCTGACCCCACTGCCGATTTTTCCGGCCAGCACCGATGCGGAATCCACATAGAAAAACATCTGCGCATCTCCGTGGCCCACTTGCTTCATGTACTTTTTCCGCATCATGGCCATACCGCTTTTGCTCACGGTATCAAAGACGATTTCAATCTCTCCAAACCCCGTGAGCATCCGCAGGAGGCCCACAACCTTGCTTTCCTCAAAATAGTGGAACAGGCCGCCGGCGGTGACCAGAATAGGAGCATCCGGCACATCGGCGCGGATCTGCCTGATCCAGTCCTCGGCAAAGGCGTCTCCGGCGAGATAGGTCTCCCGCTCCGGCTCCGGCAGCAGCTCTCGCCGGTACTCCACCACATGGGGCAGATCCACGGCATACCAGCGCGACCTTCCGTTGTCGCAGCGGGAATATGTCGTCTCCAGACCGCAGCCGAGCTGAACGACCACGCCGTTCGGCCTGTGCTCCAGAAAGGTCCGGATGTACCGGTCCATATTGGCGGACCGGGCGGCGGAGGCCAGCAGGGTATACTGGCTCTGTCCGTCCTGCTCCGACAGGCCGGAAGGCAGTTTCTTTTTCAGTTCCAGCGCCTTTGGATCGTACAGGATCTGCGGGCAGTACTTGCTGGCATAGATCCTGCCCAGCATGGGGACAAACAGCGTGTCCTCTACAACACCCAACTTGGACATGGTCAACCCTCCTGTTTGGACAAATTACTTTCTGCCCACAAGTAGCCGGGAAGAGCCCAGCATCATCATGGCAGCCCGGCGGCGTGAACCGAAGGCTTCTTCCGCGGTATCAATGAGCCGGACGTCCTGATAGCCCATCTCCCGCAGTTTTTGGGCAAAGACATCCATATCGCCGTACAGCTTGGGCTTCATGTCATCATTCAGAGCGAAGACGCCGCCTTTTTTCAGCACCCGCAGGCTCTCCAGCAACAGTTTGTGCATATCGGCTCCCATGACATTGTGGTAGACATAGTTGCTGATGACCGCGTCAAAACTCTCATCGGGGAAATCCAGATGATTGGCGTCGCCATGCCGGAACACACACCGGGAGGCCACGCCTTCACTTGCGGCGTTTTTCTCACAGAGGGCCTTGCTGTAATTGTAAACAGCTCCCCAGTAGTCCATGCCAGTGACCTTTGACTCCGGCCAGGTCAGGGCCGCACGAATCGACAGGGCTCCGGAGCCGCAGCCGACTTCCAAGAGACCGCCCTGGCCGTCATAGTCCAGATGAGAGAGAACGACCCGGTGAACCTGTTCCATAATCCCGCCGCCGCCAAAGGCATACTGGCGCCTGATCCATGTGATCCAGACCAGCAGGGCTGCCAGCGCCGCCGTAACAACTGAGAACAGAACGCCGAGAGCTGTGATGTGGAACACCGAAAAGGAGAGTATGGCCAAAACCACGGCCAGAGCCGTGATGCCGCCGATAATATAGAACACGGGATTGGACATCCAGCTCCCGTAGTCTTCGCCGTGACTGCCGAGACGAATTTCTGCTTGTTGATTACGCTTTTGCTGCATTTGATTTTCCTCCTGTTGTTCAATATTTGTGTACAATTCGTTTACGGGTGTTTCTCCTTCGCCTTCCGGCAGACAAAAGAGGCTATGCCCTGAACGGTGCGAACCTTTGCCGGCCCGAATGTTTCCTCCAGACGCCGCCGCAGGCTCTCCGCCGTCTCAAAGGGCGGGGTGAACCAGCCCTTTGGCACATACAGCCTGCGGATTAGCCAGTCCGTGCGGCGGTTTTGTCCCCGCACATAGAAGCAGCCGCAGAAGGTCCCGCCGGGCCGCAGTACACGAAAGATCTCCCGCCAAGCGGCCTCTTTGTCCGGGAACGCATGAAAGCCGTTGAGCGAGAGCACGATGTCAAAACTGCCGTCCCCAAAAGGCAGCGCCCCCACATCCCCCTGCTGAAAGCGCACATGGGCAAGTCCCTCGCCCCGGGATTTTGCCCGCTCCAGCATCTCCGGCGAGTAATCCAGGCAGGTGATCTCCGCCTCCGGCATTTCCCGATAGAGGGGCATGGTCAGTATGCCGGTACCCACGGGGACTTCCAGCAGTCTTCCGGAAAAACCCTCCGGTATTCCGGAAAGGGCGGCGCAAAGGTAGTCCTGGGTTTCCGCACGGCCCATTTCCCATACCAGACTGCACACCGCCCGGCCTAACAGGGTGGAACAGGTGATCATGCCATCATAAAATGTCCGTTTGCCTCCCAATCCCCGGTAGGCGTTTTGAATCCGCTCTTCTTGTCCCATTTTTTCACCTTCACTCACTCAAGCACCCAGCGCCACATCCAGCGTCATCATGAGGGTAAAACCGACTGCAAACAGAATAGTCCCTATATTGGAGTGCTTTCCCACTGACATCTCCGGGATCAATTCCTCTACTACCACATAGACCATCGCTCCGGCGGCAAAGCTCAGGGCGTAAGGCAGTACCGGAACCAAAATCCCCGCCAGAAGGATGGTCAGAATCGCACCTATGGGCTCCACTGCGCCGGACAGCGTCCCATACAGGAAGGAGCGGGATTTGGAGACCCCCTCCGCTTTCAGGGGCATGGAAATGATCGCGCCCTCCGGGAAGTTCTGAATGGCAATTCCCAGAGAAAGAGCCAGCGCCCCCGCCAGCGTGATACCGCTGTCTCCGTAGAGCCACCCGGCATAGACCGCCCCGACCGCCATTCCTTCCGGAATATTGTGCAGCGCCACAGCCAAGGTCAGCATGGTTGTTTTTCCAAGACTGCTTTTGATGCCCTCGGCCTCCGCGCTGCCGCGGTGCAGATGCGGGATCAGCCGATCCAGCCCCAGCAAGAAAAAGATTCCCAGCCAGAAACCCACAACGGCGGGGACAAAGGACCACCGCCCCATGTCCGCTGCCTGCTCCATCGCGGGCAGCAGCAGGCTCCAGATGGAAGCCGCCACCATGACCCCCGCCGCAAAGCCGGTGAGCGCACGCTGTACCATCTCACCCAAATTGTTCCGCATAAAAAAGACGCAGGCCGCCCCCAGCGTCGTCCCGGCAAAGGGAATCAGTAGCCCTTGCCATAGTTCAATCGGCATATTCTCCTCCAATCTTGCCGCAGTGGTTTTCTGCAAAGTCGATCCGGATGATTCGGAGGCACATCGATCTGTCGGTCAGCTTTGCCAGTGGCTAACAGGTGCAACCGAACACTGTATAAGAATCTCCGGTACAGAGCCCTTATCAATTTTACATTTTTCCATAGTCGCCTTTCAAAAGGTATGATACTCTATGCTTGATTATAGTTAGCAGTCGCTAACCAGTCAAGTCATTTTCCGTTAGGGACAGTTAATTTTCCTATCAGCTGTGTAGAGTGTCACGCAAACTCTCACCTGTAACCTTCAAAGTGTGCGAGATTCAGGGTTTCTTTTTTCTTTCTCTGGGCGTAACGCAGAGTTTGATATGCTCCGCCGCTGGAATGATCCACACAGAATACCACAAGGTCGCTTCGATCCACCATCTGCCGGTTGCGAATCTGAATGGCACCCTTCGGATGGCTGCCAGCGGCGGCGCTGCACAGTTCAATTTCATCATAATATGCTTCAAAGTTCTCCAGATTGTCCCGTAGCTCTGCCGTCGGATACGGAAGTACCAAAATCAGGGCGCTATTGTCATCCCGCACACGGCGCTGTTGGCGCTTGACGGCAGAAGAGACAATCTGATCAAAGTCTCCGTTACGGCCAACCAGAAACTCCACATATTCCTTTTCCAAAAGCAATGTGTGGATCAGCGACTCCACACGCTCTTCCGCTTCCCGAAATTCCGGAACGATCCGATGTCCAAAGAAACTGACGGTAAATAGATCCATGTCGTTCTCGTTGGCATTTTCTGACCAACAGCTCCCTTAAGTAAATGTTCCACCTCTTATTATATATAAACATTTACTTAAAGTAAATAATCCTCTAATTGGTTTCAATTATATTTTAACTGTTCTGTTGGTAGCATAATGTTGGGAGGTGAAGTGATGCAGACAGAGTTTCCGGAACGATATATCACTCTGGGCTTAAAAATCGCCTATTACAGAAAAAAGGCAGGATTGACACAGGAGGTTCTTGCTGAACGGATCGGAAAAAGTGTTAATTTTGTCGGCCAGGTAGAAGGAACAGGAACAATTCGGGGTGTATCCTTGGAGACCCTGTTTAAAATCGCCCAGGTACTGAAAATCCAACCCTCCAAGTTGCTGGAGGATGACTAAGCAACACCATTAGAAAAAACACAGATGCCGTCACCAGAATACATCCGGTGGCGGCACTCCTCTTTTCATGATGGTTTAGGCGCTCCTCCTCTTAGAGCTTCCACTGACCGGACTCTTCACGGCCAGATACGAACGCTTGATACAAGCCCTCCTGGGCCATGAGCTGGCTGTGTGTGCCTCGCTGAACGATCTGTCCGCCGTCCAGCACCAGGATCTGGTCGGCGTTACGGACCGTCTTCAGCCGGTGAGCGATCATCAGAATGGTCTTGTCCCGGGTCAGGGCTTCGATGGCCTTCTGTAGCCGGTCCTCATTCTCCGGGTCCACATTGGCGGTGGCCTCGTCCAGGATTACGATGGGGGCGTCTTTCAGGATGGCCCGGGCAATGGAGATGCGCTGCTTCTCGCCGCCGGAAAGGCTGGAACCACCCTCGCCGATGACGGTGTCATAGCCTTGGGGCAGGGTGAGAATGAAGTCGTGGCAACAGGCTTTCTTCGCCGCAGCCACCACTTCCTCGTGGGTGGCATTGGGGCATCCAAACTTGATGTTGTTTTCCACCGTGTCGGCAAAGAGATAGACCTTCTGGAATACCATGGAGATCTGATCCATCAGGCCCTCCAGGGTATAGTCCTTCACATTCTGACCGCCCACAAGGACGGTGCCGCTCTCCACATCCCAGAACCGGGCGATGAGATTACACAGTGTGGTTTTCCCGGAACCGCTGGGGCCCACGATGGCGGTGGTGGTTCTGTCCGGGATGGCGAAGGATACATCCCGCAGGATAGGCCGCTGGTCATAAGAGAACGAAACATGGTCGAAGGTAATGCTGTGCTCCCTGGGCGTGCCGGCCCGACCGGTCTCTGCCAGCTGGGGCATGGCGTCCGTCTCATCGGCATGGGCCATGCAGCTGCTGACGATACGCAGCAGGGACATGCCGCTGCCCGCCGAGGAGATCTGAGCAAAGACCAGGAAGGACATGATGACCACCATCAGAGCGTTGGCCAGAATCATCGTTCCGGAGAGATAGAACCATACCGCCGCAAGCATCATGGCCACGCTTCCCAGCTGGAGCGCGATCCCCTGCGCCATAATATAAGGGGTGAACATCTTTTCGATGTTCAGGTTGCTGCGGCAGTTGTATTCCAGTGCTTCCTGCAAGGTGCGGTCACCCCGTCCGGTGAGGTTGAAGGACTTCACCACGCTCATGCCCTGCACATACTCCAGCACCGCCTCCACCAACTTGGCCTCGGACTTCTGACGGTGCGGGGCGAGGGCGGCGGATTTTTGCTCCATGGCCGAGGTGATGAACAAATAAACTGCTGTGGCCGCCACCACAATGAGACCGATCCGCCAGTCAAAAATCAGGATCATCACCGTAAAGACCAGAGCGTTGAGCATCCCGCCCAGCATGGTCACCAACACCATGGGGGCCACAGTCTCCACATTGTCCAGTACAGTGGTGCAGACCCCGGTGAGCTCTCCCAGGCTGTTGTCGTTGAAGTAGCCCATGGGGACGGATTTCATCCGCTGCCCGATGGCCACGCGCTTATTTGCCGCCATGAAGTACCCTGCGTGGGTCTGCTCGAGCTGGGAGAAATATCTGATCACGGCGCTGCCCAGAATACTGACTGCCAACAGGCCCAGCGCCTGCCACGCCGTGGCAGGGCCGGTTTTTCCATCCAGCAGAGCCAGGATGGTGTAGTAGATGGCGGCAATCTCAAACATATGGAATACCGCATTGAAAAAGCAGGCGATCACCGAGCGCCGGATGTTGCGCTGTTCCTCACCGGCAAACCGCCAGATACCTCTGAATGTCTCGATCATACCGTTTCTCCCTCCTTTGCGCCCATGTGAGCCTGCCACAGATCGGCGTACAACGGACAATGGCGCAGCAGGTCTTCATGCCTGCCCTGCGCCTCGATGCTTCCATCCTTCACCACCACGATCTGATCAGCGCCGGTGATGGTGGACAGGCGGTGGGCAATGACGATGACCGTCTTACCCTCCACCAGTTTTGCCACTGCCCGCTGGACCACTGCTTCATTCTCCGGATCAATGTAGGCGGTGGCCTCGTCCAGAATCACCACGGGGGCGTTTTTCAGCATAGCCCGGGCGATGGCGATACGCTGCCGCTCTCCTCCGGAGAGATGGGCGCCTCCGCCGCCCACCCGGGTGTCATAGCCATGATCCAACTGGCGGATGAAGCCGTCGCATCCGGCGGCTTTGGCGACTTGTTCCACTTCCTGATCCGTGGCATTTACCCGGCCCATACGGATATTTTCCCGGATGGTATCGTCAAAGAGGTAATTGTCCTGAGAAACAAAGGCCACCTGGTCGTAGAGTTGTTCCAGCGGGATACGGCTTTCCTCCACGCCGCCCAGGGTAATGCGGCCCTCGGTCACATCCCAGAAACCGGCGATGAGCTTGGCGATGGTGGACTTGCCCGAACCGGAGGGTCCAACCAAAGCGGTGAGGCTGCCGGCCGGAATGGTGAGGGAGATGTTGTGGAGGATCTCCTTGTCCTGAGCATATCCAAAGGAAACATGATCCAAGGCGATATCCGGTTTTCCCAGCTGTGCCGGCTGTGTTCCGTGATCCTGCTCCGGTTTCAGCAGGATCTCATCCACCGAACCTACGATGGTACCTACCTTGGCAAGATTATCCACAAAGCCCATGGCGGCAATGAGAGGTCCCACAATACTCATGGACAGGATGATGGTGGTGAGAAATACCTCTGCGGACAAACTGCCGTCCGTGTAGAAGATCCAGCCCACAGGCAGCACCGTGATAAGGGTGGTGGGCGCGATGGCATAGGCCAGAGCCATCCCAAACTGGCATTTCTTCATCCAGTTGTAATAGTAGGCGGCATTGGCCCGTACCCGGGAAGAGAACTTCTCATAGGAGTTCTTTCCCTGATTGAAGGCCTTGATGACCTCAATGCCGCCGATGTACTCCACAATGGTCTCGTTCATGGCCTGGGTCGTCTCCACCGCCCCCTGATAGTCCTTGCCATAGCTGCCCATAATGGCCATCATAAAAGCCATGCCCACAGGAATGGACACCAGACTCAGCAATGCCATGCGCCAGTCCAGCGTGAACAGATACACGAGAACGCATACCGGTGCCAGCAGATTGGAGGTCATCTCTGGCAGCAGATGGGCCAGCGTCGTCTCCATACTCTCCACCTGATCTACCACGATTTGTTTGAGCCGTCCGCTGGAGGTGTCCAGAATGTCTCCCAAGGGTAAGCGGGGCATTTTAGACAGAACCATCTTCCGGATGTCCCGCAGGATCTGAAAGGTGGCCTTGTGGGAGAGGGAAAGTGCCAGATTGTAAAGCAGGGTTTTGGCCAGATAGCCCCCCAGAGCCACCATACACCACAGAAGATAGAAGTTCCAGTCCTGCTGCCCGGTCAGAAGCGCTACCAGGATGTGCCCCGCTGAGAGATACGGCAGCAGCCCCAGCAGGACACCCGCCACCGCGCAGAAGATGGCGGCAATCAGGCCGCCGTGATGTTCCCTGCCCAGCTGCCACAGCCGCAGCAGCGGGCTTTGCGTTTTCTGCATAAATAAGCCTCCTTTAGTTAGTTATTGCTAACCTTTGGTTCTATGAAAAGGCCGCCGGGAAAGCGGCCTTTTGCACTACCGGAAGTTTTCGGGATGAAAGATCGTCTCAAATCCTGCCATGTGATAGCGGTTGAGCTGGCGGATATAGTGGAGCGCCCGGGCCTTATCCATGCGGTGCCGCACCGGCTCAAACATTCCGTTGAAGTAGGCGGTGGTAACGATATGGATCAAGTCCTCGGTGACCTGACCGGAGCGGACGCTCTCACAGCCGATGACCTCCATGTATTTGTAGGTGTAACTGACTTCGATCTCCACCAACTCGTCAATATAGTGGGCATATTCCGTCCCGGCGGCCCGGCGGAGCAGCAGTTCAAACTCCGGCAGGTGCTCATAGATGTAGTCAAACAGTCCCTCCTGGGCATGGGCAGTGTAACGCCCCATCTCCTCCTGCTGGGTTTGGCCGTCAAACCGGTGAAAAGACTCCTGAATCTCCAAAAAACGGCGCTTCAGCTCTCCGGCAGCAGGCTCCACCAGGGCGCGGAACAATCCAGCCTTGTCGGTAAAGCGGGTATAGATGGAGCCGGTGCTGGTTCCCGCCGCCTTGGCGATGTCCCGCAGGGAGGCCAGAGCAAAGCCTTTTTCCAAAAATTCCCGACGGGCGCAGCGGAGTACATTTTCATAGACCCCTTCGATCTGCTTTGCCATGGTATCACCTCTCAATTCAAAACACTGTTTCATAACGATGTTTTGAATATACAACCAAAAAGCAAGTTTGTCAAGAGAGGATTTCTCCTTGACAGGGATAGAAAGGGATGCTATATTGATAATCAGATTATCGGTAATCAAATTATCATTTGTCGGGAGGGGTGTTATGGCAAGACCGGATACTTCCATCGACCCTCGGATCATGGACAGTGCCAGAGAGGAGTTTCGGACGCTGGGCTTTGAGCAGGCTTCCCTGAAATCCATCTGCCAGCGGGCTGGGGTGACAACCGGCGCCCTTTATAAGCGTTACGCCGGAAAAGAGGAGCTGTTTCGCGCTGTGGTGGCGGATACGGTGGCGGATTTGGATGCTGTTTATGAGGAGCGGACGGCGGTGCCGGCATCCGCTCTCTCCGACGAAGATCTGATCCGGGCGTGGTATATGGATGAGGAATATATGCTGTGGTGGTTCCGCTTTCTCAATGAGCGGCGGGATGGCTTTGTGCTGCTGCTCACCGGAGCGGAGGGCACCGCTTACGCCAACTTCCAGCACGACTGGGTGGAGAAAATGACGGAAGGCACCTGGACCTACTACGCCGAGGCCAGACGCCGGGGCTTGTGTACGGTGGATATGACGCGGGAGGAGCTTCATGTGGTCCTGTCCGCCTTCTGGACCACCATTTACGAGCCCTTTATCCACGACTTCACCTGGCCGGAGATCCAGCGCCACTGCACTTTGGTCTGCCGTCTCTTTGACTGGTACGCTGCCCTGGGATTCCCCAAGGGGTGAAAAACGCCTCTGCGGAGGCTTTTTTCTCGCTAATAAGTTAGCAATAACTAACTAAAAAAAGGAGTGATACTGTGTTTCAAAAAGTCCTGCGCTACACCGGACGCCACCGGAAGACGACTTATGCCTCCATTCTGGTACTGGTGGCCGGCGTGGCCATGAGCGTGCTGCCCTATTTCTTCCTCTACCGCCTGCTGAGACCCCTGCTGACTGGGGGCAGTCTCACGTTGGAGGAAACCCTGTTCAACGCCGGGGCCATGGCTCTGTGCATGGTCCTCTACAGCCTTCTTTATGTGGAGGGGCTGGCTCTGTCTCATCGCTCCGCCTATCATACTTTGGAAAACCTCCGGCTCCATCTCCAGAGCAAGCTGGAAAAGCAGCCCCTGGGCGCGATCCAGGAGAAGGGCGTTGGAGTCTGGAAGAAGATGTTCATTGACGACATTGAGAGCATGGAACTTCTGCTGGCCCACGCCCTGCCGGAAGGGCTGTCCAATCTGGCGGTGCCGGTGGTGGTATTTGCGGCCATGTTCCTCACGGACTGGAAGCTGGGTCTGCTTTCCCTCTGCTCCCTCCCGCTGGGCGTGCTGGCCATGGGCATGATGTACCGCTCCGGCATGAGCAAGATGGGAGACTACTACGCCGCCGGGCAGAAAATGAACAACACCATCGTGGAGTACATCAACGGCATGGAAGTCGTGAAAGTCTTCAACCGGGACGGAGAGTCCTATCACCGCTTTGAGACCGATGTAAAAAACTACCGGGATTTTACTCTGGATTGGTTCCGGGCCTGCTGGCTGTGGATGGCCCTCTACACCAGCATTTTGCCCTGCGTGGCGCTGGTGCTGCTGCCGGCCGGCGGCTATCTGGTACTCACCGGCGCCTCTACCTTGCCGGATTACGCGCTGGTATTGTGCATGTCTTTTTCCGTGGGACCGCCTCTGATCCGAGCCATGAACTTTATGTCGGTGCTGCCCCAGCTGAGCTACAAGATCGACCAAATGGAATCTCTGTTCAATATTCCGCCCCTGAAAGAAGGAAAAACGGATTTCAACGGAAACGATTTGCAGATCCGCTTTGAGAATGTGCGGTTTTCCTACGAAAAGGACGAAGTCCTCCACGGCGTCTCCTTCTCTGTCCCACAGGGCAGCCTTACCGCTTTGGTGGGAGAATCCGGCAGCGGGAAATCGACCCTTGCCAAGCTGCTGGTCCACTTTTACGATGTGACGGACGGACGCATCACGCTGGGGGGGCAAGACCTGCGAGAGATGTCCCTCGCCTCTCTGAATGAGCAGATCTCCTTCGTCGCGCAGGAGCAGTTCCTGTTCAACACCAGCCTGTTGGAGAACATCCGGCTGGGAAGACCCGGCGCCACCGACGAGGAGGTGCTGGCGGCGGCGGAACGGGCTCAATGCGGAGAGTTTCTGAAACGGCTGGAAAAAGGAATCTATACCATGGCCGGCGATGGCGGCAAAGGGCTTTCCGGCGGGGAGCGGCAGCGGATCGCCCTGGCCCGGGCGATTTTGAAGGACGCTCCCATCGTGGTGCTGGATGAGGCCACCGCTTTTTTGGACCCGGAGAATGAGGAGAAAATGAACGCCGCCATTGCCGAGGTGATCCGGGGCAAGACGGTCATCGTCATCGCCCACCGGCTTCAGTCCATTGCAGGTGCCGATCAGATCGTGGTGCTGGATCAGGGCAATGTGGCAGGGATTGGCCGCCACGATACATTGCGAAAGACTTGCCCCGCCTATGAAAAACTGTGGCGGGCTGCCGAGGGAGCCGCTGCCTGGCGTGTCTCTGCGGAGAAAGGAGGCGACGAGGCATGATCGCGCTGATGAAACGAATCCTGTCCGTATCCGGCCCCTATCAGGGGCGGATCAAGCTGGCCTTTGTCTTTGCGTTCCTGAAGGCCATGCTGTCCAAGGCCCCCATCGGTCTGTCCTTCTTGGCCCTGAGCGCTTTTCTCCAGGGAACCATGACGGCACGGCTGTGCCTGTGGCTGGCGGTGGGCACGGTGGGCTGCGTTCTGCTGGAGTGCCTGTGCCAGAACATCGCCGACCGGCTCCAGGCCGCGGCGGGCTATATGGTATTCGCCGATCTGCGCATGGAGCTGGGACGGCATCTGCGCCGCCTGCCCATGGGCTATTTCACAGAGGGCAACATCGGCAAAATCAGTTCCGTTCTGTCCACCGACATGGTGTTCATTGAGGAGAACTGTATGCACGACATTGCCAACATGATGAGCTATACCTTTGCCCAAGCCATTCTTGTGCTGTGGCTGGCCTTCCTGAATCCCTGGCTGGGACTGGCCGCCTTGGTGGTGGTAGGGATCATTTGGCAGCTGGGCCGCGCTTCCCTGGGGAGCACCCTGGCTCACTCTGATGTCCGACAGGAGCAGAGCGAGGCTCTCACACGGGCAGTGCTGGACTATGTGGAGGGCATTGGTATTGCCAAGACCTTCAACCTGCTGGGAGAGCGTTCCGAGCAACTCACCGAAAATTTCGCCCGGAGCCGCAAGGTCAGCATCGAGTTCGAGGAGAGCCAGGCTCCCTGGATGCGGGCCCTCTATCTGGTGTGCGGTCTGGGCTCGGTGCTGATAATCCCCCTGTCACTCTGGCTCTATGGCCGTGGGCAGCTCTCCATCACCTTTCTGCTGGGTGTCTTGCTCTTCGTCTTTGACCTCTTCGGCCCCATTAAAGCGCTCTATAGTCAAGCCACCCGCCTGACGGTGATGAACGCCTGCATGGACCGGATCGAGGCGGTACTGGCCCAGCCAGAACTACCTGACCGGGGCCGGGAGACCTTACCCAAAGCCGGCGGTGCCCCGGAGGTGGAGTTCCGAAATGTCACCTTCGCCTACGGGGAGAAAGAGGTACTGCATGATGTCTCTTTCACACTGGAGAAAAACCGGATGCTGGCCCTGGTGGGGCCCTCTGGCGGCGGCAAGAGTACGGTAGCCAACCTGCTTTCCCGGTTCTGGGATGTGAAACAGGGGCAGGTTCTGGTACGGGGCAGGGACATCCGTGATATTCCTCTCTCTGATCTGATGGATCAGATCTCCATGGTGTTCCAGCGGGTCTATCTTTTCCAGGATACCGTCTATAACAATATCGCCATGGGACGGACAGACGCCACACGGGAGGAGGTCTATGAGGCAGCCAGGAAAGCCCGATGCTATGACTTCATCATGGAACTGCCCGACGGCTTTGACACTGTTATCGGCGAAGGTGGAGCCAGCCTATCTGGCGGAGAGAGGCAGCGAATCTCCATTGCCCGCTGCATTCTGAAGGATGCTCCCATCGTCATTCTGGATGAGGCCACTGCCAGCGTGGACGCCGACAATGAGAGCTACATCCAGGAGGCCATCACCCAACTGTGCCGGGGCAAGACCCTGCTGGTCATTGCCCACCGGCTCAATACCATTCGCCACGCCGATGAGATCCTGGTTATCGACCAGGGGCGCATCGTTCAGGCCGGCGACCACGACAAACTTATGGCGGAGGAGGGCATTTACCGCCGCTTCATCACCGCCCGCTCCAATCCCACCGGTTGGTGCCGGTAAACACAGTGAGCCGAACGAAACGGAAAGAATGGCCGGGAGATGTATCCCGGTCATTCTTCGTTCTCGCTTCTTCCCTTGATTTATCCCAGAGAACATGCAAAACCAATATGGCGGCATCTTGCAATTTCGTGCGACAAAGAGTATGATGTAGTTAGCAATCGCTAACCATCATTGAGGTGACCATATTGTATGGATGACAACAAGCAGTTTTGGGAGCGGTTTTCACGGCATTACTCCGGTTTCATGCGCCGCTCTCAGACAACCTATCAGCAGATATGCAAAGCAATGCGCCCTTTTCTGAAACGGGACATGGATGTGCTGGAGTTGGCCTGCGGAACAGGTCAGCTGTCCGTGCCGCTTTCTCCATGTGTCCGGAGCTGGGAGGCAACCGACTTTTCAGCTGAAATGATCCGTCAGGCCAAAAAGCAGGTGCATTCGTCTCGGCTCCATTTCTCCGTCCAGGACGCCACCAAGCTGCCCTACGGCCCGGAGAGCTTCGATGCGGTCGTGATCTCCAACGCCCTCCATGTCATGCCTCACCCCGAAAAAGCTCTGGTGGAAGCCTGTCGGGTTCTGAAGCCAGGGGGATGGCTGTTCGCCCCCACCTTTGTCTGGGGCAAAAGCCGCAGCGCCAGACTCCGGCTCTGGTTCATGGGGCTGTCCGGCTTTCGGGTATACCATGTCTGGACTGCCGGGGAGCTGATGGCATACCTGTCCGAGTGCGGCTATTCCATCGTTCGCCATCAGCTTCTCGGAAGTTCGTTGGCGCCGCTGTGCTGTCTGATAGCCAGGAAGATCCCGGATGAACGGACTGCGGCACGGCAGACCACCATCCGGTCCGCGCAGCTCAATCATACTAAAGTCAAGGAGGAATGAGAAATTATGTGGAAGTACACAGTGGAAGTCAACGGAATGGTGTGCGGGATGTGCGAGGCTCATGTCAATGACGCCGTGCGCAAAGCCTGCCCGGTCAAAAAGGTGAGTTCTTCCCGGAGCAAAAACCAGACCGTGATCCTCTCTGAAACAGAGCTGGACACGGAGGCTGTTATGAACGCCATTCGCAGCACGGGGTATGAGGTCGGCACGATCCAGAAGGAGCCGTACAAAAAGAGAGGATTGTTTGGTTGAGTTCATTGGCGGCAGGGCCAGAAAAGAGGCGTGAATATGAACATGGCAACGCAGTCGTTTGGATATGGATTAGCGGCCTTGCTGTTTTGCATCGCTATTCTTGGCGTGTGCCATAAAATCAAAAAAGCAGCCCGAAAGGTTTTGAAAAGCCAGCAGACACATAAGGATGAGCTGCCGTAAGCGTTTGGAGCTATGGAGCAGGTACACTTGGCGGTGAACTTACACAGCAGGCTGCTCCTGATTCAAAAGCGCAGATCACATAAAAATGAGGTGGAAGCCATATCAAGGCTCCACCTCATTTAATATTCCGTGCCAAATGGCAAGTATTCACTTATCGCATTGCTGCTCGATAGCAAAGTCCGCCAAATTTGCATAGGCTCATTGCCCGTGCGCATCTTCCCGCATTTTCGTTACCTGCTCCAAGTGCGCCTGCACCGCCGCGAAGGATTTTTCGCTGATCACATGCTCGATCCGGCAGGCATCCTCGGTCGCAGTCTCCTCGTCCACGCCCAATTCCATCAGCATCTGGCTCAACACCGTGTGGCGGGTATACATCGTCTTAGCAATGGCAAGCCCGGTCTCCGTCAGGGTGATCGCTCCGTCAGCATCCACATTCACATATCCGTCCTTTTTCAGAATGGACATGGCTCTGCTGACGCTGGGCTTGGTAAAGCCCAACCGCTCTCCCACATCGATAGCCCGAACAAAGGTGCTGTTCTGTGAGAGAATATAAATGGTTTCCAGATACATCTGGCCAGACTCGTGAATCGCCATAGGAACCTCCAAAAAACGGGCGTTTTGCTTATTATAACACAGGCGTCCGACAAGCGCCATTTTTTCTGTCAGCAAAATCCGTTCGTCCTCTTGACAAGCGAATTTGCCCTGTATATAATTGCATTAGTTAGCTACCGCTAACCAAGAGGCGGCAGCTATATATTTGGCACTTTAGTTAGCTATTGCTAACCGTGTTTACTGTCCGTTTTTTCATTTTGCCGTACAGTCTTCGCATGGACATGATTTTGTGAGGGAAACGCCTATGTCAGAGGATCTGCTGATTCGTCACTGTTCTCCCACCCTGGCCGGAATCAAGACGGGAAATCTCTTTTCCTGCGCCTGCCCCAGCCGGAAGGATCTGACGCGAGACTTGTGCCGGCTGAACAAGAAACTGGTGCCCAAGGGCATTCGCATCCTGCCGCTTCGGGTTTGCAAAGGCCGAGCTTTGATTTACGCCTACCGGCCCCATGCGCTGGAGAGCGATCTGACTGATCACCGCGCCAGAGCATTGCTTCTCAAATACGGCTATGTGCCGGAAAATCCCAATGGCTGTGTGGTTCACCTGATCCACCGGCTCCGGAGCGAGGGGGAATTTCCCCATGAGATCGGACTGTTTTTGAGCTATCCGCCGGAGGATGTGCTGGGCTTTATCTGCAATCGGGCGTGCAATCACAAGTGCGTGGGCTGCTGGAAGGTCTACGGCGACGAACAGGCCGCCAGGAGCATCTTTGAAAAATACGAGATGTGCAGCAAAATCTACTCCCGGCAGTGGCAGCAAGGGAAATCCATCGAGCAGCTCACCGTGGCTGGTTGATGTTTCTACCATAACAAATCCAGAAAGAAAGGTCGTTGAGTCTTATGAGTAAAGTTGCAGTTGTGTATTGGAGCGGCACGGGAAACACCGAGGCCATGGCAATGGCGGTGGCCGAAGGCGCCAAGGGCAAAGGCGCTGAGGTGTCTGTGATTACCGCCGCAGAGTTCTCGCCGGAGCAGGTCGGCGAGTATTCCGCCATCGCCTTTGGCTGCCCCTCCATGGGGTCGGAGCAGCTGGAGGAGAGCAAGTTCGAGCCCATGTTCACCGCCTGTGAGGGCAGGCTGAGCGGGAAGAACATCGCTCTGTTTGGCTCCTACGGCTGGGGCGACGGCGAATGGATGCGCAGCTGGGAGTCCCGCTGCAACGACGACGGCGCCAATCTGGCCTGCGAAAGCGTGATCTGCAACGAGGCTCCGGACGATGACGCTCTGGCGGCCTGCCGCGAGCTGGGCGCGTCACTGGCCTGACAAAAGCACCGCAGAAGGCAGGAGGCGCTTGTCTCCTGCCTTCTCTCTGGTTCCCCGGTCAGCTTAGGTAAAACCAATTTCGAACCCAGAGAAACAGGTCGTGAGAAATATGCTGAAAGAATACTTATTGAGGCAGGGCTCCGGCACGGGCCGCTGGGGCCACGGTATGCCGGGGGTGCAGATCTGCCGATTTTCCCTGCCGGAGCCGGAGCAGGAACCTCTGCGGTCTGTCCCAGTGTGCGGCGCACCGCTCCAGTTTGAGGCGCTGTTCTGCATGACTGGCCGCCTTACTGTCCGAGCGTTACAGGGTGCTTCCTGCATGGTGGAGGCTCCGGGGATCTTCCTCCTCTCCGACAGCTCCGCTCTCCACTCGTGTCAGTGTAGCGGAAACCTGGGCGGCGTTTTGATTGCCGTAGACGCCAAAGCCGCAAAAGAAAGCCTTGTGACGGTCTGCTCCACCCTGGGGATGAGGTTGGACACCAGGATCGTCAAGGAGAAGATGACGGCGAGGAACGGTTGCATGGCTCTGTGCGGCACACCTTGGACGCAGTCATTTTTTGAAACGGTTCGCTATCTGTCTGAGCAGGAGCAGGAACGCTACTGTGTTTTCAAGTCGGTGGAACTGCTGTATCTGCTCTGCACCGAGGTATCTGAATCGAATGGCTCTCTCTCCGGCTCAGGCTGCCCAGTATCCCACAGTCTGTTGGAAGTCAAGGCATACATCCAGACGCATCTGTCTGATAAGCTTACCATTGCGTTCCTCTGCAAACAGTTTTCGCTTTCCCCGACCTTCTTGAAAGAAGGGTTCCGCCGCACCTATGGCATGCCGATTCACAGCTTTTTGGTTCAACAGCGCCTCCGACGGGCACAAGAGCTGATCTGCACCACCCGGATGCCCATTCAGCAAATTGCACAGGCTGTAGGGTATGAGGGTATGAGCCAGTTCAACGCAGCATTCAAGCGGGAGTATGGCATGACTCCCGGCCAGTACAGAAAAATGTCGGAAACCGCAACTCCGCGTCCGTTTTGACAGCGACAAACACCCACCTTTTCTGCTACAATAATCAGACATTCCAAAGCATTCAGAAGGAGTGACAGCGATGAAACAGCATCGTTTTTGGGCGTGGGGCGCTGTGATCTGCATGATTATGGTCATGGTCACCGGCTACAAACGGAAATAAGGGAAAGGAAGGATCACAATGAGCGTTTATACGAAACTTGCCTGCTTTGCGGGTGGTGCGTTGTTTGGTTCTTTTGGCATCAAGCTGCTGTCCAGCAAGGACGCCAAGAAAGCCTATGTCCATGTCACGGCCGCCGGCCTGCGGATGAAGGATTCGGTCATGGGGACTGTGACCACGGTGCAGGAAAACGCCGCGGACATTCTGGCCTCCGCCAAGGAGCTGAATGAGGACCGGGCTGCGAAGGAAGCGGAGGAAGCCGCCGCTGCCAATCTGGAGAGCGAAGAAGCCTGATTGACCCAGAGGGAGCCGCCAGCGGCTCCCTCTTTTCGTGAAGGAGGAACCTATGAACGCAACCATATTGCACGAAAGCCGGGGGCGCATCCGGTTCCGGCTGCGGCAAAAACAAATGACACTCGCTCAGGCGGATCTGCTGGAGGCATGGATTCAGGGAAAGTCCTGGTGCCGGCAGGTCACCGTCCATGAGCGAACCTGCTGCGTCATCCTGTACTACGATGGGACTCGCCAAGCCGTGCTGAACGAAATTCGGCATTTTTCCTGGCAGGAGGCGGAGCGGACCACCGCGCTGCCCGCCCACAGCAGCCGGGCGCTGAACCGGGAATTTGAGGAGAAGCTGGTGGCAAAGGTGGTGTGCAAGGCCGCCTGCACCCTGTTTCTCCCGTCTCCATTGCGGATTGCCCGCATTCTCTGGCACATGATCCCCTTTGTGCGGAGAGGACTGCGCTGCCTGCTGCGCCGCCGCATCAAGGTGGAGCTGTTGGATGCCCTGTCTATTTCCATTTCTGCCTGCAGAAGGGACTTCGGAACCGCCGGAATGGTCATGTTTCTGCTGGAGGTGGGCGAGCTGCTGGAGGAGTGGACAAGGAAGAAATCTGTGGCGGATCTGGCCCGGTGCATGTCGCTGAATGTGGACCGGGTCTGGCTGCGCACAGCCCAAGGCGAAGTGCTGGTTCCTGTGTCCCAGATCCAGCCGGGGGATGCAGTAGTCGTCCGCGCCGGCGGCATCATCCCCGTGGATGGTCTGGTGCTGGAGGGGGAGGTCACTGTCAACCAGGCGTCCCTTACCGGAGAATCCATCCCGGTACCCAAGCGCCCCGGCGGCGCGGTCTATGCCGGCACCGTGGTAGAGGAGGGCGAATGTGTGCTGGAGGTAAAGCAAGCCTCCGGCCAGAGCCGCTATGACCAGATCGTTCACATGATCGAGCAGTCGGAGCAGATGAAGTCGGAGGCTGAGAGCAAGGCCGCCAATCTGGCGGACAAGCTGGTACCCTATACCTTCGCCGGGAGCCTGCTGAGTTTTGCCCTTACCCGGAATGTGACACGGGCTCTGTCGGTGCTGATGGTGGACTTCTCCTGCGCCCTGAAGCTGGCCATGCCTCTGGCCGTCCTCTCCGCCATGCGGGAGGCGGGACGCGCCCACATCACCGTCAAGGGCGGCAAATTCCTGGAGGCTGTGGCGGCTGCCGATACCATCGTCTTTGACAAGACCGGCACTCTGACCCACGCCTGCCCCCGGGTGGCTCAGGTGGTATCTTTCGGCACCAAGGAGGAAGCCGAAATGCTGCGGCTGGCCGCCTGCCTGGAGGAGCACTTCCCCCATTCCATGGCCAACGCCGTGGTGGAGGAGGCGAAGCGCCGGGGCCTGCGTCACGAGGAGTACCACTCCAAGGTGGAATATCTGGTGGCCCACGGCATCGCCAGCACCGTCGATGGGGAGCGGGTCCTCATCGGCAGCGCCCACTTTGTCTTTGAGGATGAGGGCTGCGTCATTCCGGAAGGCGAACAGGAGCGCTTTGACGCCCTGCCGCCGGAGTATTCTCACCTGTATCTGGCCGTAGGCGGACAGCTGGCCGCCGTGATCTGCATCTCCGACCCGCTGCGGGAGGAGGCAAAGGAAGCCCTCTCTGCCCTCCGCACCTTGGGGATTACCAGCACCGTTATGCTCACCGGCGACAGTTACCGCACCGCCGCAGCCATTGCCGCCCAGGTAGGAGTGGATGACTTCCGCGCCGGAGTCCTGCCGGCGGACAAGGCGGAGTATGTGGCAAGGCTCCGCCGGGAGGGACACACTGTCCTGATGGTGGGCGACGGCATCAACGACTCGCCGGCCCTGTCCGAGGCGGATGCGGGCATCGCCATCAGCGACGGGGCCGCCATCGCCCGGGAAATCGCGGACATCACCATCGCTGCCGACAGTCTCTGGGAACTGGTAGAGCTGCGCCGGATCGCCATGGCGCTGATGGCGCGCATCCACTCCAACTACCGCTTCGTTATCGGCTTCAACGGCACCCTGATTGCCCTTGGTGTGGCCGGTGTTCTGCCGCCCGCCACCTCTGCCACGCTGCACAATCTCTCCACCCTGGGCGTCAGCCTGCGGAGCATGGGCCGGCTGACTGCTCAGACGCAGTCCGCTCGGGGCAACAATTCGCATAATGGATAAAAAAAGAATCCTTTCCGCTTGGTAGCTTGTGCTTTTTGCGTGGTTGCACACGACTAACTCCGTGTGCTATAATACACTCACGATGCGCAGTGCGTGATGCATGGTAAGTCCAATCGCCGCTGCGCATCGTTTTTTACAATGCGGTTAGCCATAGCTAACCGCATTGAAGAAAGGGGAGGATTGTATCAGACCGTATCGTTCTACCATAATGTGACCTTCCCTCTCATCGAGGATATCCGCATGGAGGTGGCCAACAAGTACGGTATGATCCAGCCGGGACAGTCCAACACCCAGGCGGTGCGGGCGGTGTTTGTCATCGACCCCAACGGCGTGGTACGAACCATCCTGTACTATCCGCTGTCCACGGGCCGCAACTTTGACGAGATCAAGCGCATCGTCCTGGCGCTCCAGAAGGCAGATGCCGACGCCTGCGCCACCCCGGCCGACTGGCGACCCGGCGATGATGTCATCGTACCCACCGCCGGCAGCTGCGGCGTAGCCAAGGAGCGGATGGACAACCAGAACGAAAATCAGTATTGTCTGGACTGGTTCATGTGCTTCCGCAAAGAGTCGAAATAATATTAAGTTTATTCTCCAATAACAGAAACCCGGTCGAGATTTCATGCACGAGATCTCGACCGGGTTTTATAATATTTTCAGTTATACTTTTCAAAGCGATAGCCATATCCATATACAGTTTGAATCGCATTGATATTTAGTTTTTTTCGTATCTTGCATATCCTGCTGGTGACGCTTTCCGGGCCAGCAGCAAAATCATCCGGCATAGCATATTGATAAAGCTGCTCTCGGGTAAAAGTCCAACCGGGATGTGAAGCCAGATAATACAAGATGTTAAACTCCATTGTAGTCATCTTTATGACGCGACCATTTACATAGACTCTGCGTTGGTTTGGGTCTATACACAGATTGTCATAGTGCAGCACTGCCATCCCGGTCAACAGTCTCACCTCCCCCATTATTTCTTTTCTGTCAAAGTCTTTTTTAAGTGTTGAAAACTACTCTCGCTGATGACATGCTCAATCCGGCAGGCGTCCCGCTCGGCAGTAATGGGGTCTACCCCAGCATTTGTCAGCATTTCTGTAAAGAAGCGGTGCTTTTCGTAGATTTGCTCGGCCACTTCCCTACCTGCATCGGTCAGGTGAAGGAAATAATCCTCGTCCATTGTGAGAAATCCACCGTCCCGCAGGGTCGCCACCGCATGGCACACGCTGGGCTTGGACACCTCCATGTGCCGAGCCACATCCACGGAGCGTACCATGCCCATCTTCTTGTGGAGAAGAAGTATGGCCTCCAAGTAATCCTCACCGGAAGCGTACAGTTTTTTATCCGGAGGCATTGCACACACCAGCTCCTTGCTTGCGGGAGAAGAAAGCCCGCAAGAGCCCTACAGCATCCCCGTCCATCGGCCGATGCCACAGCACCTTGCTCCCCTGAATGAACAACAGGTAGGTACAGCACTTATAAATGAGCTCCGGGTCATGCGTAATCAGAAACAGGCTCTTTCCCATCTTTTTCAGACGGTTTAAGTTGTCCGATACCTCCAGCATATGACGGTAATCCAATCCGCTGGTAGGTTCGTCAAATATCAGGACCTTTTTGTCCGATGCTATTGCACTGCCAATCGCCACCCTCTGCTTTTCTCCTCCGGACAGGGACATGGGGTGCAGTTTTGCTTTGCCCAACAGGTCAAGGCTGTTCAGTATCTCCTTGGCGCGGGCTGTGTCTGCTTTCTCGTCCTCGCCATCCATACTAAGCATCAATTCGTCCAGTACATCTTCTGTGAATAGCTGGTGATTTACATCCTGCATGACCATATAGGAGATATGCCTGCGCTGCTTCGCGTCATAGGAGGCCCCATCCATTTCAAGCACACCTTTCGCTTTTTTATCCAGACCGCACAGGCACCGGGCGAAGGTAGATTTTCCCGCGCCGTTGTTTCCGA
>ENA-ORUF01000929-ORUF01000929.1-human-gut-metagenome-genome-assembly--contig:-NODE-929-length-35180-cov-4.113851_pt1 | contig 35180 bp, 44 predicted proteins | sample MGYA00242077_ERZ509203 | MGnify/ENA primary metagenome ERZ509203 (study PRJEB26280, sample SAMEA2338834) | human gut metagenome | biome: human gut; feature: human-associated habitat; material: faeces... | reverse complement strand
ATACGCACCTCCTCCGCATACTTCCATTATACAGAATGATTGCAAAAATGCAATTCTCGCAAAATTCCGGGGATTGCATTTTTTTCGTGTAGACTTATCTTAGTTCATCGATGAGCCGCACCTTGAAAACAGAATGACCGTCCAAAAGAAATATGACCGGCGGGGAAAGCACCGCAGCGAGCCAGCTAAGGGACAAATTGTCCCGAAGTGCGAGGAGCGTGCCAACACAGGGAGCCTTTCGGGGAGAACGGCAAAAGAAAACGGAGGAACGCATGAAAAATAGCTTATACAAAGATTTGCCGCCGTTGGGGCGCAGACCGGACGGTTTCCTTTACCTGTACTATCCCATCTGTGAGGTGGTGGGCTTGCTCCACTGTGGGCGGCAGAAAGCGGTCAACACCCTGCGGGAGTTACAGTATGCGGAGTTGATTGACATTAAGAAGCAGGGCTGTGGAAAACCCAACTGTATTTACCCCAAATCCTATGAAGCGGTATCAAACGCCGACTTCAAAAAATCCGGTTTTGGAACGCCGGAGGGCTGAAAACCGTACCCATGAAGTACGGAAATCGCCCTTGAAAAGTACGAAAAACGGACGGTATATAGAAATACAGAGATTAAAACGATTTATTTATATCTTATCCATTCCAATCCTATCAAAGATATTTCCGGCGGGATTTTCCTGTGGAAAAGTCCCGGATAGGAAAGGAATGGGGAAAGGAGCATTTAACCTTTGTTCCGCTGACGAAAGACAACCGCCTGTGCGCTAAGGAGATTATCGGCAACCGGGCGAATTTGACGAAGTGGCAGGACGATTTTCATGCCTACATGGTAGAAAAATACCCGGATTTGGAGCGTGGGGAGAGTGCCAGCAAGACAGGCAGGAAGCATATCCCCACCCGGCTTTTCAAGCAGGCGGTCAATCTCTCCAAATAGGCAAGAGCCATTGAAGCTACGCTGGACGGCATTACCCCGCTGAACGCCGAAAAGAAGAAAGAGGAAGCCCTCGCTATGCTGAAAAAGTGATTTCCGCAGATGGAGAATTTCTCCGGGCAGTTGAAGAAATACAAGGTCACAATCAATGACCTGCTAGAAGAAAATCAAAAGCTGGAAGCGAGAGCTAGAGCCAGCGAAAGCGGCAAGATGAAAGACCGCATGGAACGGGCAAAGCTGGAAAGCGAATTGCAGAACCTTCAACGGCTGGTTGACCGTATCTTGCCGGAGGTGCTGGCGGAACTGAAACGGGGTCGGCACTATGGAAAGGAAAGGTGATTTTATAAGTATCAGATACAAAAAGGAAACAGAGGTCGTAACTTTTCAGGGAAAGGAAATCACGCTGGAAAACCTCTCCCCGGTGTTCACGCCGGAGCAGGAAGCGGCGAAACGCCGGGAGCTGGAGCAGCAGCTTTATGAGGTGTTCCACAAGTACGCCGATAAGCGGCAGAGCGAGGAAGCCGGGGCGTAAGATTTTCCGAAGCCACCGTTGATTTGCGGGGCTGCTGACGGTATAATAGAACGGTCAGCAGCTCCGTTTCTTTTAACATAAGCCGCAAGGCGTTGTTTGAGAAAAGAAGCGACAAATGAACAACAGAATAGACGCAATCTATGCAAGGCAATCGGTAGACAAAAAGGACAGCATTTCCATTGAAAGCCAGATTGAGTTTTGCAAATACGAATTGAAAGGCTGGAACTGCAAGGAATACACAGACAAAGGGTACAGCGGCAAAAATACAGACCGCCCGAAGTTTCAAGAACTGGTGCGGGATATCAAACGGGGCTTGATTGCAAAGGTCATTGTTTACAAACTTGACCGTATCAGCCGTTCCATTCTGGATTTTGCTAATATGATGGAACTATTCCAGCAGTACAATGTAGAGTTTGTGTCCTCCACGGAAAAATTTGATACCTCTACTCCTATGGGGCGGGCTATGCTGAATATCTGTATCGTGTTCGCCCAGTTGGAACGGGAAACGATACAGAAGCGGGTGACGGACGCTTACTACTCCCGCAGTCAGCGGGGCTTCAAAATGGGCGGGAAAGCCCCTTACGGCTTCCATACCGAGCCTATCAAAATGGACGGTATCAACACAAAGAAGCTGGTAGTAAACCCGGATGAAGCGGCCAATATCCAGCTGATATTTGAGATGTACGCACAGCCTACAACCTCCTACGGGGACATTACCCGCTACTTTGCGGAACAGGGGATTTTGTTCTACGGCAAAGAACTGATACGCCCCACGCTGGCACAGATGTTACGCAATCCCGTTTATGTGCAAGCGGACTTAGATGTGTACGAGTTTTTCAAAAGTCAGGGGACGGCCATTGTCAATGACGCCGCCGACTTTACGGGAATGAACGGGTGTTATCTGTATCAGGGGCGGGATGTAAAGGCCAGCAAGAAAAACGACTTGAAAGACCAAATGCTGGTGCTGGCTCCCCATGAGGGCATTGTCCCGGCGGATATATGGCTGGCCTGCCGCAAGAAGCTGATGAACAACATGAAAATCCAGTCCGCCCGGAAAGCCACCCATACATGGCTGGCGGGAAAAATCAAATGCGGGAATTGCGGGTATGCTCTTATGAGCATTAACAATCCTGTGGGAAAGCAATATCTCCGCTGCACAAAACGGCTGGACAATAAAAGCTGTGCCGGGTGCGGGAAAATCATCACTTCGGAACTGGAAACGGTTGTTTATCAGCAGATGGTAAAGAAACTGGCAAGCTACAAGACGCTGACAGGCAGAAAGAAAGCGGCAAAGGCAAACCCGAAAATTGCCGCCCTGCAAGTGGAACTTCTCCATGTGGACAGCGAGATTGAAAAGCTGGTGGACAGTCTGACGGGTGCAAACAATGTCCTGCTCTCCTATGTGAATGTGAAGATAGCGGAACTGGACGGGCGCAAGCAGGAACTTGTGAAGCAGATAGCCGAGCTGACGGTGGAAACCATCAGCCCGGGACAGGTCAACCAGATTTCCGGCTACCTCGACACATGGGACAATGTATCCTTTGACGACAAGCGGCGGGTGGTGGATTTGATGATTACCACCGTTGCCGCTACAAGCGACAGCTTGAACATCACATGGAAAATCTGACGGGCGGCACACCTCCCGTCAGATACCTACCCTGTGTAGTCCCTTGTAAACTGTACTTTATGGTGTTGTAGACAATCTGCCCGCTATGATTGTAGGGCAGTATGTAATTAAACTCCTGCTGGCTTTAGGAGATACTCCGTTCTTTTACTTTTTCACTCGCAGAACGGACAAAACAGGTGCAACAAAATAATTTTAAAATAAAGGTTCAAATCGACCGGATAGAGAGGTGGTGAGAGGTGCCCAGACCGAGAAGTCCAAACCGAGACAAGGCTTTTGAACTATGGCTGGAATCTGGAAAAAACCGCACAATCAAGGACATTTCCGAAGAATTGGGTGTATCGGAGAATCAGGTCCGAAAATGGAAAAATCAGGACAATTGGGAGAATAAGGAAGCGTTACCAAACGTTACCAAATCAAATGGTAATACCATACAAACAAATGGTAACGTTACCAATCAATCCAAACCGGCAAAAAGAAAGCGGGGAGGGCAAAAAGGCAACCAAAACCGCTACGAGCATGGGCTGTATGCAAATCCTACGATGGATATGATACCCCGGCAAGAGCTGGAACGATTGCAGAGGATGGATTTTGAGGATGAGGAATCTATCATCATTGATGAGATCATCCTTCTGACCAGTCGGGAACGACAGCTGCTGGAATCTATCCAAAGATACCAGGATCAGAAGAACGGACTGTCGCTGGACGGTGTAACGCGCCGAGTAGTGGAAAACGAAGGGGCAAGGGATAGCTGCTCAAAACAGGTGGAAACAACGACAAGAACGCGAGATGTCTTTGACGTCATTCAGAAGCTTCAGGCGGAGCTTACCAAGGTACAAAAGGAAAAGAGGCAATATTTGAGTGAACTGCGAATCTTGAGGACGCAGAAGGCACAGATGCCGAAGGAAGAAAATACCCATGAACGGATATTGCAGGAAATCAGCAGTGAGGAGCTGCGGCAGTTTATAGAAGGGGAACGGTAGTGGTGACAAAAGAGCAAAGGCAAGTGCTGATGGAAGAAGCGCGGCGAGAGCTTGCCAGAAGAACGATGGGGGATTTTGTGCTGTATGTCGATGATAATTACCGGATGAATTGGCACCATCGTCTCCTATGCGATTATCTGGATAAGCTGGCGTGCAAAGAGATCCGCCGCCTTATGGTGTTTATGCCTCCCCGGCATGGCAAAAGCGAGTTGGTAAGTCGTAAGTTTCCGGCATACCTTCTGGGGCGCAACCCAGATACCTCTATCATTTCCTGCTCCTATTCTGCCGACCTTGCCAGCCGCATGAACCGAGATGTGCAAAGGCTAATTGATAGTGAACGATATTTGGAGCTGTTTCCGGGCACACAGTTGAGCAATCAGCACACCCGGAGATTCTACGAAACCCGCTACACCCGAAACAACAATATGTTTGAGGTGGTAGATAAAAAGGGAACCTACCGTTCCTCCGGTGTCGGCGGCGGTATTACTGGTATGGGCGGCGAGTATATCATCATCGATGACCCGGTAAAAAACCGAGAAGACGCGGACAGCGCCACCATGCGAGAAAAAGTATATGACTGGTACACCTCCACCCTCTACACCCGTCTGGAAAAGGATGGGTGTATTTTATTGACCTTAACCCGATGGCACGAGGACGATTTGGCAGGCAAACTTCTCAAAGCAGCGCAGGAAGGAGCGGACCAGTGGACAATATTGGAATTGCCAGCCGTCTGCGAATATCCGCCCAAACCTTACGATGAACGGCAGGAAGGGGAAGCACTCTGGAAGTGGAAATACGATGAGGAAGCCCTCGAAAAGATGAAGGTGACAGTCGGCAGCCGAGATTGGGCGGCACTGTATCAGCAGCACCCAACACCGGGCGAAGGTGGAACCTTTAAGCGCGAGTGGTGGAACTACTACAAAGTCCTGCCGGATGGGCTTTATGATTTTGTTCAATCATGGGACTGCACCTTCAAGGATGCTCAATCCTCTGACTATGTTGTAGGGCAGGTTTGGGCGAGAAAGGGAAGCAGCCGCTACCTGCTCGATCAGGCGCGTGGACGCATGAGTTTTACCGAAACGCTTTACGCGATCCGTTCCCTGTCTGCAAAATGGCCGCAGGCAATCCGCAAGCTCGTGGAGGACAAGGCAAACGGCACAGCAGTGATTGATGTGCTGCGAAAAGAAATCCCCGGATTGATACCGGTGGAACCGGAGGGCGGCAAGATTGTCCGCGCCAATGCTGTAACGGCAGTAGCGGAGGCGGGAAACATTTACCTGCCAGATCCGTCCATTGCCCCGTGGGTGCATGATTTCGTTGAGGAACACGCAGTATTCCCGAACGGTGCAAATGACGACCAGGTGGACGCACAGACGCAGGCAAACACCTATTACAATTCTTCCTCCTTTAGTCTGGAAGGATTGATTTAAAAGGGAGGGAAATAATTGGAATACAGAGCAGACGGGTTTTCTGATGTTATGCGGCTGTATCAGTCGCAGACAGCGCAGACGGGGGAAATGTGGATACCCGACTATGACCTTGCTGAGAAGTACCAAAACAATGGACTGTTCAGCAAGATTATTGACCGACCGGCAGAAGAAGCACTGAAACATGGTATGGAATATAATGTTTCGGATGCGGACTTGAGGGAATTTTTAGACGACGCGCTTGACCGGCTGGACTGGGAGGAAAAGGCTGTAACGGCAATCCGCTGGGCGAGGCTGTTTGGCGGCTCCATCATCGTTATGCTTCTGGACGATGGCGGCGGACTGGAAGAGCCGGTGAACTGGCAGGACGTCCGATCAGTGGAGGAGCTGCGAGTATATGAACGGGCAATCGTTCAGCCAGACCCAGACACCTACCGAACCGGGAAAGCAGAATATTTCGATGTATCCAGCACCTACGGCGGCACTTTTCGAGTGCATCGCAGCAGGTGCTTAGTTTTTAAAAACGGCAGTTTGCCGGAGTACGGGGCAGCACAGCAGTATTATTACTGGGGATTGCCGGAGTATATCCGTATCCACAAGGATTTGTCCCGGGCGCTAAAAACACACACCAATGCCGCCAACATGATTGAAAAGAGCGTGCAGCCGGTATACAAACAGCGAGGTCTGCAAAATATGCTGGCAGGTCCGAACGGAGATGAGATGGAACTCAAACGTTTGCAGGTTCTTGACGCTTCCCGAGGAATAATGAACACGATTGCCGTTGATATGGAAGGCGAGGACTACGATTTCAAAACCTTCCAGATGACAGGAACGAAGGAAATTTTGGAAAGTACCTGCAACCTCCTATCGGCAGTTACCTGCATCCCACAAACCATCCTGTTTGGGCGTTCCCCCGCCGGCGAAAACGCAACCGGTGAGAGCGATTTGGAAAACTACTACAATTTTGTGGAGGGTATCCAAAAGCGGATGCTCAAGAAAAATATCCGCACCCTGATAAAAGCGATTGTGCAGGCAGGGGTTTATGATGGAAGCATCGAGAACCCAGGAAGCATCAAGCCAACCTTTAACCCGTTATGGAGTTTGAGCGAGACGGAAAAGGCAACCGTAGAACTCACCAAAGCCCAGCGGGCACAGGTAGCGGCACAAACGGCACAGCTCTACATAGATATGCAGGCGATACAGCCTGAGGAAGTGCGTCAGGCGCTTGCCAAAGACGAGCAGGTGGACGTTGAAAGTATTCTCGATAATCAGACGGAAAACCCGCAGGAGGAAGGCTGGGAGGAACTGCTGGAAGGACTGCGAGCAAATGATAATCCAGCTTTGGAACCCACTGGACAACCAGGGCGGCAAGGTGGTATAATGAAATCAGAAGCTGCCGAGGATGTCATCGCCAAGGATGTCATCGCCGAGGACGGCGGGGAGGGCAGCGGAAATTTTAACCATGAGGGTCGCCCGGGAAAGGTCGGCGGTTCGGGAGAGGGCGGAGGCTCTTCTTCCAAATCGGAATCAAAGGAAAAACCGAAAGAATCTCAACGGGAAAGGTCCTCAAACCGAAAAAAAGAAGAACAAAACAAACAAGGCGAACAACCGTCACAGCAACAGGAAACTTCGGAGAACAGTCAGCCCAAGCAAGCCGAAGGAAGCTCTGAACGTGGGCAAAGAGAAAGCGCGCCGCAGCCGGCGAAGAGCAGGAAACTGCCCTCTGACAGTATGCCGACCAAAAACTATATTACCTCAGACGGAAGTTTAGATGTGCAAAAACTGCAAAACGATTACCAAACATTCACCCAACAGATGGACGTAGGGTGTAGAGTATACCTGACACAAGCGATAAGTTCTGTTGAATTTGAGGGAAGAAAACTTCCAGATGGGTCTCAATTTGGTTATTCCCCATCAAGGGACAAAATTTTCTATGATCCTTCTCAACCATCATTCGGAGATATGGATTTGTCTATTGTTGCGACCCATGAATTGGCACACCGAATCGACAGTCAGTTTATCAATGTAGCTGAGAACGAAAATTTTCGGCAGAATGTAGCCGCTTCAAAGCAACTAATAGACACTGATCCCGAAAAATTTCAGAATTATTGTAGGAAAAATGATGAAGATGGTTTCTTGTCCGATATTTGCAGTGCAATTTGTGAGGGGAAATATACCTTTCCTCAAGGGCATGAGAAAGAATACTGGAAACAGTTGGGAAATAAAGAAAAAGAAATTTTTGCGAATTGCTATTCGTTGAAAGCTTTTAAAGATACCGATAAACTTAATTTTCTGAAAGAAAACTTTTCGGAAGTGTTCCAAAGCTGCACCAGCTTTATAAAAGAACTGCATGGTGAGGAGGAATAAAATGGTTGTAGCAAAAGTCGATTCCGCAATTTTGAGAAGCGATGAGATGTGGGAATTGTGGGAACGGTATGAAAAAAAGTTTGGAAAGAAATTTATTTGTTTTAACTACTGTGATTTCCAGAGAAACGGCGATAAATGTGCTGCACAGGTATACAAGGAAGAACTGGAAAAATGCCTAAGAGAAGGCAAACCGACCTCCATTATTTCTAAATGGTGCCAGCCAGGCAGCTTAATAGACCATTAGGTTTTTATTCCGTGAGAGAAAAAAGAAAGGAATCAAAGAAAGCGAAATCTTTGCAAATTATTATTCTTTACTTGCTTTTCAGGATAAACAAAAGTTGAATTTTTTACAAGAAAATTTGCCGGATATTTATGCGGAATGTGAAAAAGTAAAAAAACAGTTACATGGGGAGAATGATTAAGTATGTATGTAGCTCGTATTGATGCCGATATTTTAAGGGCAGATGAAATGTGGGAATTGCAGGAAGAGTATAAAAAGCAATTTGGAGAATATATGATACCTTTCAATTATGCCGACTTTGACCGAATTGGAGATAAGTGTGCAGCGCAGGTATACAAGGAAGAGCTGGAAAAATGCCTGAGAGAAGGCAAACCGACCTCCATTGTTTCCAAGTGGTGCGGACCGAACAGCCTGTTTGGTCATTAAAACAGAACAGATTTTTATCAAGGACGATGCAAAAAGCACCGTCCTTTTTTCATGCCCGAAAAGAGGTGAAACTTGTGAATGACCTTGCGTACCGAACTGCCTTACAGGAGAAAATCCAGAAGAAATTCTATGGGCACGACACCTTGAAATCAAAGTATGTGCCGCCCTATGCAATCTCTGCGGAAAGGCAATATTCGCAGGCAGTTGCGAATTTGTACCGCCGCTACAACAAGGTAGTGCTACGCTGGATGCCGAAGATTATCAAGGCAATTAAGCAAGACCGAAACAAGCGGATGCGCACCGATGATGCTGTTGGATTGATGCAACTGATTGACCTGTATCTTACCAAAATGATGAACGACCTGAAAACCGAGGAGGAGCAGGAGGAAGACGGCTCCAATTTGGAAGAACAAATCAAAGCTGCTGCTTACCTTATCCGAGGTGTTGTGAATCAGGGATGGAGCAAGGCGGTGGAACGGACGCTGGGGGTACAGGTTATCCCGAAATATTACGATGAATCGTTTTACAGGGAGCTGTTGGAACGGTGGTTTCGGGAAAATATGGGGATGATTTCCTCAATTCCACAGGACCTTGTCCAGCAGATTCGGGATACCCTTTGGGAGGATATTACCCAAAATGCCGCTACGGACCAGATGGTGAAGCACATCCAGCATACCTGCCAAGTCAGTAAGAACCGTGCGAAGTTTATTGCCCGAGACCAGGTTGGCAAACTACAGGCACAGCTTACAAGGCAACAACAGACGGATGCAGGTGTCCAGGAGTACATTTGGTCCTCCAAAAGGGATTCCAAGGTGCGCCATCAGCACAGGAAGCTCAACGGGAATAAATTCTCGTGGGAATCCCCGCCGCTCTCGGACCCAAGGACAGGGCGGCATTGCCATCCTGGGGAGGACTACGGGTGCCGGTGCACTGCAATCCCGGTATTTCCTCGAAATGTTGTTGTGCCGTATGAGAAAAAGGAGTAGCAATGGAACAAAGATTTGATAGCATCCCTCTGAGTGATACCTATTTCACACCAGAGGGATATTTGATTGATAATCCCATTCTGACAAGGGTGGGAATTTTTGAGTATCACAATCCAGATGGCACTATCCGCAGGGAACTGCGGCTGCCGGAGGAAGTGTTTGCTGCCGAAAGTCTTGCAAGCTACAAAGGCAAGCCCGTCATCCTCACTCACGAGGCGGGGCTTGTTGATGTGGACAATGTACAGCAGGAGCACATCGGCACCATTTTGAGCGAGGGAATCCAGGATGGAGACAATGTCCGCGCCCAGATTGTGATACATGATGCAGAATCGCTCAGCTATGGATTGCGCGAGCTGTCACTGGGTTACACCCAAACACCGGATGAAACGCCCGGAGTATGGAACGGACAGCCTTATGACGCAATCCAAAGAAATATCCAAATCAACCACCTTGCTCTTGTTGAAAAAGCGAGGGCAGGAGAACAGGCTCGTTTGAACATTGACGGGGAAGAACAAGGAGGAAACCAAATGTCAAAAGCAAGAAAAGACGGACTCACACCGGAGGAAATTGCAAGACTGGTGGAGGAATACAAACAGAGACAGGCGCAGCGGATGCAGAACAGCAATCCAACCGCTGATGAGGGCACCAATCCAGATGAGCAGACCACAGATGAGGACGAGGCTGACCCGGTGAAGGAGGTAAAAGACCGCCGTGACCGCAGGGACGCTTCCGGTGACTGCGAGACAATGGATGAGGCATCCGGTGTGATTGCACAGCAGGATGAAGATATTCAGAAACTGCTGGACTTTATTGCACAGCTTCAGGCAAAGATTGATTTTGACGAGGCATCCGCTAAGGAAGAAACCAAAACCGACAGCGAGGGTGAAACCGCCGAAGCAAATGCCGATGAAGAGGAACCCCAGGAGAATCCTCTCAACATGGACAGCATCGACGCTTATGTCAATCAGAAAATCGAACTGATTCGCTTAGGCGACAAACTCAATCTGGATGGTATCGAGGCGATGAAGCCGATGGATGCAAAGAAAGCCATCATCAAAAAGGTGCACCCGAACATCCGCTTGGATGGCAAAGATACCGCCTACATCAATGCAATGTTTGATATTGCCAAAGAAAGCGTTGGAAAAAGAAAAGGCGTAGATTATCAGCGCCAGCAGATGTTCCGAGGTGATTCCGCCCACAACAAGCCGGTTGACGGGCAGAACGAAGCCAGAAGAAGAATGATTGAAAAAATGGATGGAGGTAACAAGTAATGAGCATGTGGACCAATTACACCCAGTCTACCCCTGCTGGTGTAGCGGGCGGACTGTACGACCTGACTGACCATGTTGTGGACAGCCGCATGAACGAGGCTGCCGGGCTTAAATTTGGCATGGGTGTTGTGCAGGGAAAAACAGCCGGCAAAACAGTGAAACTTCCCGCTACCGGTGCTACTATCGACAAGTTTGAGGGCATCATCATGGCAGATGTACGAGAGATGGACGCACAGGGCGATGTTTCCGTAGCGGCAAAGAGCACCGTCAGCGTGATGCACTCCGGCAGAATCTGGGTGCGCATCGTAGATGGCGAAAAACCCAAATATGGCGACCCTGTATATCTGGTAATCAACGGCGCTGGTCTTGGATGCTTCAAAACCGCAGCAGACAGCGCAAATACCCTGCAACTTAACGCGCGCTTTTTGGGTGAGAAGGATTTATCTAATATCGCACCAATCGAGCTTTACGCACAGAAATAAGGAGGAGAAATGATGAACAAAACACAGCACACCGCATTCAGCGCAGAGGACCGCAAGGCGATTGAAAACTCTGGCATTTCCGCCAGCCTTGCCAGCAACCCTCAGATGAATTTTGATGCTGCCGAGGATGCCAGCGTCTACTTTGCAAGGGAGCTTGATTTTGTAAAGGTCAAAACCTACGACAAAGTTTTCCCAGAACTCACTGCCCTCAAAATGTTCCCTGTTACCCATGAGGTGCCAGAGGGTGCAGAGAGTGTAACCTACTACGGATATGAGCCTACCGGTCTTGCCAAAATCATCGGCAACTACGCCACCGACCTGCCTCGTGCAGATGTAAAGGGGCAGCCCAAAACCGCGCTGGTAAAGGGCATTGGTGCCAGCTACGGATACAGCGTACAGGACATGAGAGCCTCCAAACTGGCAGGCAAGGGACTGGATGCAAGAAAAGGTTCCGCAGCAAGATACGCTATCGACCGCTTTACCAACTCGGTTGCATGGAAGGGCGACAAGGAAAACAACCTTGTTGGTATCCTGTCCGAAAACAACGATATTCCTTTGTACTCTCTGCCAAACGGGGCTACCAGCAGTACAGCCGACTGGAAAGGCAAGAGCGTGGACGAGATTATCAAGGACGTTTCCGGCATGATCGCACAGGTCAACGCCGCTACCCAGAACACCGAGCATCCAGATACGCTGGCAATCCCGTCTGATGTGTATCTGGACCTCTCTGTCAAGAGAATCCCTGATACCGGTATTTCCGTGCTGAAATATCTCCAGGATAACCTTGACGGTATCACGATTGTATCTTGTGCGGAGCTCAACGCAACCGCAGTAGAGAGCAATCCATACGCAAAACCAAGCGATGGCAAGGGTGTTGCGCTGCTGTATACCAACAATGTGGAAAAACTCTCCATCGAAATCCCGATGCCATTTTATCAGCATCCAGCTCAGAACAAGAATCTGGAAATCGTAGTACCATGCGAAGCCAGAGTTGTCGGCGCTATGATTTACTATCCGCTGTCTGCTATTATCGCAGTCGGCGTGTAAAAGGAGATTGAGAAAATGAAAAATATCACCAACAAAGGGACTAAGATTATCAGCATCGGCACTGTTCTCCTCCTCCCGAGGGAGACAAAGCCGCTGCCGGCTGAGTACGAAAAAAGCGAAATTCTCGATTTCTTCCAGGAGCGTGGAGTGATTGAGATTTCGGAGGAAGTAGCGGAAGAATCCGCTGAACCAGAGGCACCAGCCGAGCCTGAGACCGAGTCGGAAACTGAGTCGGAGGAAGATAAGCCAAAAGGCGGTAGACGCGGTTCCGCAGGCAAGCAGTAATGGATAATTTAACATTATTGCGCACGATTGCACCAGAGTTTTCCGAGGTTCCCGATGGGCTTATCCAAACATGGCTTGAACTTACAAGTCAGCTGGTGAGTGAAACAGCGTTTGGCACTCAGTACCCGCAGGCACTTGTCTATCTCACTGCTCACCGTATGAAGATGGCTGGACTGGGTACAGAAGGTGCATTTGGAAATATTGCTGATAGAGCAGGGGTTGTGTCCTACACGGAGGGCGCGACCTCTGTTTCTTTTGGCAATAACACGGGTGTTGCCGGCGTAGAATCCTCACTATCTCTCACAACCTATGGGATGGAGTATCTGCGATTAAAACAGGCGATTATCCCAATTATGGTTCGGAGGGATTGAAATGGCAGGGCACGATAGGCTGACGCCGGAGGGAGAGCGATTCTTTCGGGAGCTTCAAAAGCTATCCACCAAACAGGTGCGTGTCGGCTTAAAGCGAGGGAAGAAGGGGAAAAAGCACAATGGAATGCCATCCAAGGCTGATTTGGTAGAGATTGCTCTATACAATGAGCTTGGCACAAGTACCATTCCCTCCCGCCCGTTTTTGGCGCAGACGGTGCAGATGCACGAGGAGGAAATCAAGGAGATGGCGGCAACCGAAGTGTCTCAGGCACTGCTGGGAGAAAAAGATTCCCAGCAGGCTTTTGAGGTGATTGGGGAAGATGTACGCAAAAAGGTGCAAAACCGCATCGATGAAGGGCAGTTTGTCCCAAACGCACCCTCCACCATCAGGCGAAAAGGTCACGACCATCCGCTGATTGATACCGGGACGATGAGGGATAGTATCTCGTATACCATCTGCGAGAAAGGGGAGTATGATTGATGTTTTCTTCTCAGTACACCATTCGCCGATACGGAAAGGCGGACCAGGATGGATGCCACCCATATCGGGATATTACAGTACGGCTCAACATCCAATCCCTGAATATTCGGGAACTGGAAGCCTTGCCGGAGGGAGAACGCTCCCTTCGCAGGGTGAAAAGTTTTGGGAAATCAGAGATACATACCGTAAACCAGCAAGTAGGCACCCCGGCGGACCGCCTGTATTATCAAGGGGAATGGTACGAATGTGAGCAGGCTTCCCAGTGGCAGCATACTCCAATCGGGCACTGGGAGTGCCAATGGGTAGTTTTGCCGGCAGGAGAGCAGGAAGGGGTGAGAGTGTGACAACAGAAGAAGCGCAGCTGAAGGTGGAGGAGTTGGTGCGGCGATATTTTGCAGGAGCAACCGTCCGATGGTGTGAGACCAACCAAGTCAAACCTCCTTATCCTTTTGTTGCCCTCAAATTAACAGACGTTTCGCATTTTCTCCACCCAGACGAATCGGGAGAGACAGAAATCTCCCAGCGGTATTACTGCACAGGGCGGATTGCTCTGAACCTGTATACCGGCGGAAGAAAAGGCACTGGAAAGCCAGGGATGAGTGCGCCTCCTCCCAGAAATACAGCCGTCAGCGACCTTCAAAGTTTTATCCGCTATCTTGGCTCAGATGCAGGGCAGGATTTTTTGGAGGTGCACGATATTTGTTTGCAGGAGGAGGGAAGCACGCTGGATGTCAGCGCTTTGCTCAACGATGCTAAATATGAGTATCGGGCAATGCAGGAGTTTTCCATCAGTTTTGTGGAAGATGTGTATGGACATTCCAGTACAACACCACCGGCAGGGCAGGACAGCACTGTACCGACACCGAGCGGGGGAGGCACCAGCGAGCAAGCTGCCGACACAAGCGGCTGGTTTGAAAGTGCAGAAGTAAATTATAGCAAGGAGGCACAGGCTTAATGAGCAATAATCTAAACGATATTGTTGATATTCAGATTCGGATTGCAGCTCCGGCAACCGGAATCGCCGGCTTCGGAAGCATCCTGATTGTTGGTCCGGAACCGGCATCCAAAAAGCTGGATGATTACAAGGCAATCGGAGTCTACACCTCTCTGGAAGGGGTAAAAACAGCAGGATGGGTAGAGGGCGAAGCTGTTTACGATGCGGCGGCAGTTGCATTTTCCCAGCAGCCTCACCCGTCCAAGATTTTTGTAGCGGCTAATGTAAAGAATCTGGAAACCCCAGAGGCACTGAGCGATACATTGGAGCGAGCATCGGCAAACACCGAGTGGTTTGTAATTTGCCCGGCAGGGATTGAGAAAGCAAAGCATGAGGATATTGCAAAGTGGGCGGAAGCTCACGAGAAGATGGCTTGCTTTACCACAGTTGAGCAGGCAAGCAGCCTGAAAACAAGCACCTATCAGAACAGCTTTGAAATTTACAGCCCGAACAAAACAGAAGCAAACAAGTACATGAACGTGGCGTTTGCCGTTTCCTGCCTTTCCTTTGAGCCGGGTAGTGAAACATGGGCATTCAAATCCCTGCATGGTGTATCTGTGGCAGAACTTACCGCTACACAGATGAGCACTTTGCAAGAAAAGAATATCTCCTACTTTACCGAGTACGGCGGCAAGGCAATCACGCAGGGAGGAAAAACAGTAAACGGAGAATGGATTGATACAGTTCGGTTTATGTGGTGGCTGAAAGCCTTCATGCAGAACTGCATCTACAATCTGTTTGTTACCAATCCCAAAATCCCATACACGGATGGAGGCATTGCACTGGTGGAAAACCAGATGATTTATGCACTCAAGCGCGGACAGAAGATGGGTGACATTTCGCCGACCGAGTATGACGAGGACGGCAACGCTGTTCCGGGATTTACCGTAACCGTACCGTTGGCAAGAGAGCTGACTCAAGCAGAACGGGCAAGCAGACAGCTGAAAGGCTGCAAGTTTACCGCCCGTCTGGCAGGCGCAGTTCATTTTGTTGAAGTTCGCGGAACGTTAGAATATTAAGGAGGTAAAATATGAAGGAATTTGTAGTTTACAACTGCAAAGATATTTTAATCGGGTTTGGTCCGTTTAGCCTGACTGGATATGCGGACGATGCCTTTCTGACCATAGAGGACATGGCAGAAGAAGCAGCGCCAACCTCGGGCTGTGACAGCGCGGTTGTAACATCCCTTGACCCGAATCCTTGTTCCAAAGTGACGATTACCAATCTGTACGGCGTGAAGGCAAACAAAATTTTAAATAATTTGGCACAGCGCTTGCGGGACGGAGAATTGCAGACTTTCCCCCTTTTAATCAAGAAAAGAAACGGGGAAGTCCTTCTTTCCGCAGAAGAAGCGTGGGTGGCAAAGACCCCAAACAGCGATTTCGGACGAAAAGCGGGAAACAGGCAGTGGATTCTTTACACCGCAGATTCGGAAAGGGGTAGTGTATAGTGCAGTGCAATTACAGCAGACGAATCGAAGGAAAAGAAGCGGAACTAAAAGGAATGAAATTTTTAATTTATCCTTTTGGCGCGTTTACAGCAGCAAACCTTTCAGGAGAGCTTGCGGGACTGCTGCTGCCGGCAATGGGGGCGCTTGCCCCGTTGCTGTCGGATCAGAAGCTAAGTTTGGATGATGATGTTATGAAAGCGGCACCTCAGATTTCTACCGCATTTTCCATGATAAGCGGCGACAAGATAGAATTGCTGCTCAAAAAGCTGCTTTGCTCCAAAAACATTGTCATAAAAGACAGCGGAGAATATCTGACTGAAGAAACGGCAGATGAAATTTTCTGTGCGGAGATTCAGGATATGTTTTTGCTGGCGTTTTATGTTTTAAGGGAGAATTTCGGAGGTTTTTTCGGGAAACTCGGTCCCCTGTTTGGAAAGCTCGTCCGGGAACCGACATCGCCGATGACCCCGAACGATACGGACATTTTGACACAACGCAATTCGGAGAATTAGAGCTGAGGATGTACATTCTCATCAAAGCTGGGCTTGCGTCCAAGTGGGAGCTGGAAACCTGCTATTCACTGGACGAGGCGCTAAAGCTGTATGCGCTGTATATCCGTGATTTGGATATACAGCGGATTCAGGCGGAGGAAATGAGAAGGGGGTGAGAGATTGACCATACGGGATATAGCGATTGCGATAGGGTTTGAGATTGACGATGCGTCTTTAAAAAAAGCAGAAAAGACAGTTGAGAAAGCAAAGAAGCGTTGGGAAAAGACGCTAAAAAGTTTGATTGTCGAAATAAAACTTAAAGTTCCAAAGACACTGGTACAATCCGGTTCGGCACCGGTTGCAAAACCACCTTCGCCGACAGAGGCACCCAATACCGCGCCGCTTGAGGAACAAGAAAACATCACCGATGAAATTCTGAATAATCAACGGAAAATTAACGATGAAGTGGACGAACAGGCAGCTAAACAGCGCCGGGTAAACGAGGAAGAAAAGAAAGGTAAAAAACATACCGAGGAGCAAGTCAAGAAAAAACGGATTACCCGTGACCTTTTGAACGGTATCTGGGGGAAAAGTAAACAAGTCACCAATGAAACCAAAAAACAAACAGCCGCAGAGCAAAAACATCAGCAGGAGTTAAAACAAACAAAAGCTGCTTATCAACAGATTTCCGGTGTTGTGCGCTCGACAATGGGAAAACTGATCGGAACATTGGGCTTGGGTTTTTCTCTGGTTCAGCTCAAGCAAATCTCGGAGGAATTCAACGGAATCAACGACCGAATCAGAGACGCCACCCGAGGAATGGGAGAACAAAGCGCCATTCAGCAGCAGATTTTACAGGCTGCCAACGCAAGCAGAACTTCCTACGGGGACACTGCAAAGTTTGTGGGCAATCTGGTACAGGAGAACAAAGAACTGTTCGGTTCTGTGGAAGAAGCGGCAAACTATGCACAGCTCACCTCCAAACTGTTTAAGGCTGCCGGAAAATCCAACGAAGAAACCGCCGCCTTGCAGGAAGCAATCAACAAATCCTTTGCAAAAGGAAAAGTAGACAGCGAAACAATCAGCCAGTTGTTGGAGAACGCGCCGGAAGCAGTGAAATTGCTGGAAAAGGAGCTTGGTGTCGGCAAAGAACGGTTTGAAGAGATGGCATCGCAAGGGCAAATCAGTTTGTCTGCCCTGAAAAATGCGATTGTCAACAATGCAGACACCATCAACGCTTCGTTTAACGAACTGGACATGAACCTTTCCGATGCGCTGCTCAACATTCGCAATCAATGGGGATTGTGGGTGGATAAGGTAAACAGTCAGTACGGACTTACCAAAAAGCTATCTGTTTTTCTGGTAAATTTCTTCTCCAAACTGTTGGGGTGGCTGGACAAGGCAGTTGCGTTTATCGACAAAATTGCAGACAAAGTGGGTGGTATGGAAAACCTGCTGAAACTGCTTGCGATGGCGGCAGGTTCTATCTGGCTTGCGCTTAATGCAGGAAAGATTCTCAGCTTCTTTAAGAGTCTAAGCGGATTGCTTACCACGGCAAACCTCAAAACGCTTGCACTGGTTGCGGTTATCATGTTGGTTGCCCTTGCGATTGATGACCTGATTCATTTTATGAAAGGTGACGAAAGCGTCATCGGTGATTTTTTTGAAGAAATGGGAATTGATGCGGACGCTGTCAGAGAAACCATCGGAGGGGTTATTTCTTTTCTTGGCTCGTTGATTTCCACGATTGCGGATTTGCTCGGAAAAGGTTTGGAAAAACTGGGGGAATTTTTTGCATGGTCCACCGAGAAGGTGTGGCAAGCGGGCGAAAAGGTTGGAAAAACCATTCGCAGTGTTATGGACTGGTTTGGAAATTTAAAGGAAAAGGCAAAGGATTTGATAGATACAATCGCAAACTCCCCTCTAGGAAAACTGATTGGCGGAGTTGGAAATGCAATCGGAAAAGGTTGGGATTATGTATCAGGTCTGTTTTCCAAAGACCCGGAACCTGTCACTGTAGCAAATTCAACTGGGGGCAGCAACCGAACCAACAATGTGACTATCCAAAACAATGTGACCAACACCTTCAACGGCTCTGACCGAGAAATGCAGCAAAAGGGCGCAGAACAGATGAATAAGGCAGTGAATGACAGTTCGGACGAAGCGGCAAGAGCTTTTGCAATGGGATACTAAAAAGGTGGGATAAAAGATGAAACCTCAACCGGTCAATATCGGCGGTATCGAGTGCGACGCGCTGATTCATCATGAACTTTCTTTAGAGATGGAAATCCCGGATTATCCTGTAGAAGAGGGTTTTTCGGTACAGGATACGATGATTCAAAAGCCCAAAACGTTGAGTCTTACTGTAATTGTCACCAATACGCCGATAACCTTTCGTTCGCACGCTTCACCGGGGAGAGTTCAGCAGGTCGCTTCCCGATTTCAGGAGTTGTACGCAAAGCGCGAGCTGATTACCGTTACTTCTGCAAAAGGTATTTTTAAAAACATGGGTGTAACAAGCCTTTCTTTGCCGTATGATGTATCGACGAAAACATCGTTGGAGATTCCGATTACACTCAAAGAGGTGCAGACAACGGCGGCAAAGACCGTTACCATTCCGTCCGAATATGGGCGCGGCGGAGATACCGGGACAACGGCGGGAACAGCCGCCACGGCGCCATATGGCAGTCAGGCAGGGGAAAGCTCAAATATTGTAGGAAATTCGACTTCGGACAGCAATCAATCGCAAGAAGAAAACAACGGAAGTATTTTATGGAATATAAAAGAAAGTCTTGTGGAATATATGAGGAAATAGATTATGACTATCGTAATTCAAGTGCCGGAATACAATGACAGTTTTTCGCGTGTTGTTCTGGGGAGAAAGGAATATCTGATTCGCTTCAGCTACAATGACAGCGGAAATTACTGGACGTTTGGGATGTATGACGGAAACAGAAATCCGTATGTTACGGGAATCAAGATAGTACCCAATGCACCCCTTAACTTCTTCTACCTGTGCCACGGACTGCCGGATGGAATTTTTGCGGCGGTGTCTTCCAAAGAAAGGATTGAACGATATGATTTCAGGGATAAAAAGGCGCAATTTGCTTTTACACAAATAGAAGATTTATTGAAATTGGGGGAGGAAGAAACAGATGGCTAACTGGATTCGGGAATATCGGTTTTCTGCCGGACAGGCGGGGAGCGCAGGATTTGGAATCAACGAGCTGCATATTAACTTTTCCGTAGAAAAGTCAGACGTTTCTTCCCCGAACACGGCGAAAATTTCCCTCTGGAACCTTTCACCGTCGCACAAAGCGGCATTAGAGAAAAAAGATTGTGTTGTTATGCTAAATGCCGGTTACAGGGGAAACGTTCCTATGGTACTTACCGGAACCGTAACCAATGTTGTGACGGAGGACGATGGAGCGGACCAGAAGACAACGATTGATGTTTTGGACGGAAGAAAGGAACTGCGGGACAGTTACCTCACACTCGGCTATTTATCGACCACCGATTCCAAAACAATATTACAGGATGCGGCAGGGCAGATGGGGTTGCCCATCACCTTTTCTCCGGGTGCCAGCTTTAAACCGCTGGAAAGCTACAGCTATGTGGGACTTGCCAAAAATGTGTTGGACAAGGTTTGCGCCTCAAACAATCTGACATGGACCATTCAAAACGGAGTGATTCAGGTGACAAAGTCCAACGAACCGATTTCTACCGTTGCGCACCTGATTTCCTCCAAAACCGGGTTAATCGGAAGTCCGAAAAAGCTGACAAAATCGGAAAAGAACTCCGGAAATGCGCAGGACAACAGTTCTAAAAACAAGGCGCAGGCAGGTTGGGAGATTCGATATTTCCTCAATGCCGCCATTGGAGTAAACGATTTGATACAGCTGCAAAGCAAGGCGGCAAACGGTATTTTCCGCGTAGAATCGGTTAAGCTCGAGGGCGACAACATGGCAGGGGACTGGCTGTGTACGGCGCAGATTGTGGAAACGGGGTAAAACATGAAAGAATATTCGGAAAGAATGGGAGGGGTGTAAAGATGAACGAATTACAGATTTTTCAAAACTCAGAATTTGGAGAAATCCGCACCATCGAGAAGGACGGCGAACCGTGGTTTGTCGGAAAAGATGTGGCTGAAATTTTAGGTTACGCAAATGCAAGCAAAGCTGTATCAACTCATGTAGATGATGAGGACAAGACTTTTATAATGTTGGATATAGCAGATTCCCAAAATGGGAATCTGCTTGTTGGACAAAGTAAAACCACCATCATCAACGAATCCGGATTATACAGCTTGGTGTTGTCCAGTAAACTGCCGACTGCAAAGAAATTTAAGCGCTGGGTGACAAGCTAGGTGATACCATCTATCCGAAAACACGGAATGTATGCGACACAAAGCACAGTGGAACAGATGTTGGCTGACCCAGACACGGCAATCCGCTTGCTCAGTGAAATCAAAGCAGAGAGGGAGCAGCGGAAAGCCCTACAAAAGCAGATAGAAGAACAGAAACCGGCAGTTATCTTTACCGGTGCGGTTGTGACATCGAAAAATTCTATTCTGATTGGAGAGTTGGCAAAACTGCTCAAACAGAACGGAATCAAGATGGGACAAAATCGACTGTTTGAATGGATGAGGCAGAACGGGTACTTAATCAGGCGACAGGGCAGCGATTACAATATGCCAACCCAGAAATCAATGGAGCTGGGGTTGTTTGAAATTAAAGAAACCTGCATTACACATAGCGATGGACATATCCATGTGAGTAAAACGCCGAAGGTAACGGGAAAAGGTCAGGTATACTTTATCAACAAAATCCTTCGTTACGAAAAAGGAAAAAAAGAGTAAAAAAGGAAGGCACCGAAAAATAGTGCCTTCCTTTTTCAAAGTTATCTGTGCTGCAATTTATAGGTAAGAGCCTCTTGCAGGGTCTGGGAGAAGTTAATGCCGCTAGCAACCGCCTGTTCGTTTAACCACGCGGGAATGGTGAGTGTCTTTTTGACGGATTTGGCAAAGTGTTGCTTTGCATAGGACGCAACGTCAACAGATACCATACTGACAAAGGATTCGCCGGCAGGAGAATCTATATCCAATTCCTTTGCGATTTCTTCAAGAGAAATATCGGACAATGCGGACGGAGGGGGAACTTCTTCCTCGTCTTTTTGGCAGGAATAAAGATAACCTGCCAAGCAATCAACTGCCATTTCCATCGCCTCCTGAAAGCTGTCGCCTTGTGTTGCAAGCCAGTTTAAATCAGGAAAGATAACGGAATACTGATTGTTTTCTCGGAAGAAGCAAGCAGGATAGATTGATAACATAACAAAACCTCCTTAAATAGAATCAAGCGGACAGGGGTTATTGAATCCCCGCCTGTTTTCGGATTGATTTTTCGGTTATTTTATTCAGCTCTTTTCCTTGATGGAAGGGAATGGTAACTTTTCCGGGTTTTGTGGGGTGTACGTAATGTCTGTGAGAGCCTTCTTGACTTTTAAAAATCCAGCCATCATCAAGGATTATTTTTTCCATTTCTCGTGGTTTTAGCGGCATTGTGGCAATCCCTCCCTAGTAACTTTATGATAGCATATCATACGTGTAAAATCAATACGTATCATATTAAGGAGACAGAAACATGATTCAAAAATTTGTACAGCAGTTAAAGGAATCGGTGCAAGAATCGCTGGACGGGGTACATACCTGTATTCCCGGGGAGATTGTTTCTTTCGATGCAGACAAATGTGCTGCCATTGTAAAGCCGATAGGCAAAATCAAGCGCCCAGACGGGCAGAAGGTAGATTACCCACAAATCGCAAAGGTTCCGCTACACTTCCAGCAAAGCAGCACGCAGGAAAGCTGCATCTGTTTTCCTGTAAAACCGGGGGACGGGTGCCTGCTCCTCTTTTCTGAGCAGGCATTAGACGCATGGCGCAGCGGGGGTGAAGAATTCCCAGATTTAAAGCATGATTTAACAAATGCTATTGCTATCATGGGAGTGTGCCGGCAGCCAAACGAGCTGATGCAAGAGGCGCAGAACAAAGACGCCATTATCATCCGGCAAAAGGACTCCCGCGCGATGCTGTCCAACGACGAGGTGCTGCTAAAACGCAACGACGATCAGTTTATGCAAATGAAGGGCGGGGAAATCACCCTGAAAAACGGTGGTACGATTCTAAAACTGACCGGAAGCGGCGCTGATTTGACCGGAAATCTTACAGTGAGCGGGAAAATCACTGCACAGGGAGATGTAGTGGGCGCGGGAATCAGTCTGCAAAGCCACACGCACACCAATGTTGCAAGCGGAGACGGGACTTCCGGTCCGCCAAGCGCGTAACAGGAAAGGAGCGATGATACTTTGAAAGACCTTCTTTTAGACCGGGACAGCGATTTATCTGTTACCGAAAACGGGGATATTTGTTTAACGGACAGCATCAGGCAGGCTATCTTTATCCGTCTGCGCTGGTTTTTGGGGGAATGGAAATTTAACCCCACCTTCGGTATGCCGTATTACAGCCGGATTTTAATTAAAAATCCAAGTGAAACGGTGATTGAACAGCTGTTTCGAGAGCAGATTTTATCGGTATCGGAGGTAATCGGCGTGGAGGAGTGCAGAGCGGAGATTAACAGACGTCTGCGAGTTTGCAGAGTAACTTTTTGCGCAAACACCACACAGGGAGCAATCAGAGAGGAGATGACGATAGATGGGATCTAACTACGGGGTAACGGATTTCGGGTTTGTTCCGAAAAGAATGGACGAAATTTATCGTTCCATGCACCGAAAACTGTCTGAAGCATGGGGTGTGAACACGATGGAGAATCCGCAGTCTTATTTAAATGTTCTTATCACAACGATTGCGGACGAGCTGGCGCAAAACTGGGAAGCAGACCAGGAAGTGTATCATTCCTTTTATCCGTCGGGAGCCGAAGGAATCAGCTTAGACAATGCGGTACAGTTTGCCGGACTGCGGAGAATGGCAGACCAAAAAACCTTCTACAATATCCTGTGTACCGGAACGGACGGAAGCGTTATCCCAAAGGGAACGATGATTTCTTCCATCACAAAGCCGCCGCTGCTGTTGTTGTCTTCGGCAGAACGAAAAATCACCCGCCAAAGCTGTAACAGGGCAGTTTTAAAGATTATCTCCTTAGAGAAAAATGACACCTACACAATAGGAATTAACGGGGAACTGTACAGCGTGAGTGGCGGGGAATCACCGACTGCGGAAAGCGTTTTAAATGCGCTTGCAGAAAAAATCCCCAAGGAAAGCTTTTGTGTTGAAGTTCAGGAAGAACAGCTGTTTCTTTCGGATAAAAACCCACAGAAAAGCAACCTGATTTTGTTAAGCGAAAATATGACAACACAGACGGTATCCAGTTTGATTAACTTTGAAACGCAGGACTACGGCAAGTACAAACTGCCGGAAAACTCCATTACTCAAATTGTAACAAACCGAACCGGATTTGAAAGCTGCACCAACCTGATTGAACCGGTGTTGGGAAGAATGAGAGAAACGGACGTCGAGCTGCGGCAATCGTATATCAAGCGTATTTCCGCGCACGCAGCCCGTATGACAAACAGCATTGAATCTTCCATTTTGGACAGTGTGCAGGGCGTTTTATCGGTGAAATGTTATGAGAACAAAACAAACCTTACAGACGAGTACGGCAGACCTCCACACTGTGTTGAAGTGGTTGTGGAAGGCGGGTCCGACATGGATATTGCGCAGGCAATCTTGCGGCAAAAAGCGGGAGGAATCCAGACCTACGGAAGCACCAAAGTGGAAGTTCCAAGCGATGACAGTCAGCCGATCGAGGTATGTTTCAATCGTCCGCAGCCGGTTTATGTTTGGCTAAAACTTACCCTGACGCCGAGCAAGCGGGAGGCGCTACCGCCAAACTATGCGGACTTAGTTAAGGAAAGTCTGACAGCGCAGACAGAATCCTTCCTTCCCGGACAAACCTTACTGATTCAGGAGCTTTTGGGGGATATTTACCGGAATGTAACGGGAATCGGATATATTCGGATTCAGAGCTTTGCAACGCAGGAAAGTGGAAAGGTGCCGGAAAACGAGGAGTATCGGGAAAACGAAAATATCACAATCAATGCACGGCAGAGAGCTTTAGTGGAAGAAAAGCGGATTGAGGTGGAACTTGCATGAAGCCTTTGAGTGAAGATTTTCCGCATCAATTCAGAGGAAAGAAACGGACAGAAGCGCTTTTAAAGGTGATTCGGGAGGAGCTGGAAGAGCTGGAAAAAGCGAGGGAGCAGCTGGCTGCTGTCTTGTGTGTTGATACGGCACATGGGGAGCAGTTAGACCGAATCGGGGAAATTGTCGTACTTTCCCGCGCACAGGCGGGATTGCTTGCAGCGCAGGGAGGGAGCATTGATTTTGATGTAATTGACGATGAACGGTATCGAAAGTACTTAAAATATAAAATCCTGGCAAACACCAGCCACTCAACTTATTATGACATTATCACTGCGGTTCAGATGATTTGGAATGTGGACAAGGTAAGCTACAACGAAAATGCGGACGGTCCTGCCAGTCTTACCGTTTCCTTTCCCTATCATTACACCGAGGGGGAGGTTTTTATCCTTCCTCCTTTGACAGCGGCAGGGGTAGGAATCAATGTGCAGGCAGAAACTGTCATTGAATCGAAATGCAGCCACATTCGGACAACTGCATTTAACGAAACGGTTTTGCAGGGAAATATTTCGGAAAAAAGCGTGGTTGGGGCAACTTATCCGCTTCAAACAAAGGTTGTTCCATTGACAACTGCCCATATTATCTACACTGTATCAGAAAGGACGGAACAGGAATGAGAGAAGAAAACACAACGGACAAAAAGCTCCGTTCTAGCGTTATTGTGACCGAGGAAAACTCTGATTATTATGCGATTGTCACAAATCTGGGAAACGAGCTGATTGCTTCAGCTCTGGCAAGCAAAGTACCGCTGAATTTAACACAGATTGCGTTGGGTGACGGAAACGGGCACTATGTAAAACCAGACAGATCGATAACCGAATTGGTTCATGAGGTATGGCGCGGAGGCTGCGCGGTGACGATGGACCCGGCAAACGAAAACATGATTATTTGCAAGACAAATGTGCCGGTGGATGTCGGCGGATTTACGGTTCGGGAGATTGCTGTTTTAAACGAAAAAGACCAGATGATTATCTTTGCTTCTGCGCCCGGATGGAGAAAGCTGAATGTCAATAACGGAACATCGAACCCGATGGAAATTAACATTCGTGTTACTGTCATAGACGCTTCGGCAATCGACGTGCATATTTCATACGACGGAGTGTCTGCAACCTTAAAGGACATTGAAAACCACAACAATTCGCAGAACAGCCACGGTGGGCACTTTACAAATCAAAATCTGCATTTTAACGAAGAACGTCTCAATCGTTTAAAGATGGGGACAAATTACGAGCTGAGCTGTGAAAAGGTAGGCGGGGTGTTTAATCTCACCGGATTGCCGGCAGAGGCAAGCGGCAAGGTAATCTGTTTTTTCTGCGTTCCACAGGCATTGGAAAAGAATGACAGCTGGACGTTGAACAGCGAGGCTTATACCGCAAAAACAGCAGACGGAAAAGGTCTGAAACCAAGCAGTTTTGTTGCAGACGCTATTTTAACCTGTGTCGCAGACACGCAGGCAAAGGAGCTTCATTTTTCTTCTCTCGGTTCGGGTGGGGGAGGAACGGTTGTGAGCAAAACGCCGCCGGAAGACATCGATGTCAACTGGTTTAACCCGGACAACCGCCTGCTGAGCGTGAATGTCTCGGGAGAATGGATTGCGATTGCCGGAGTTTACGGGAAATAGAAGCTGCGAAAAGTTTCAGAAAGGGTGAGAAGATGAAAACAATAGCAAAGAACGGAATGTACATGGAGCGCGGGGATTTTCCGAGTTACAACGATGAGTTTGTACAGGTATACCGCACAGTGCATCCAAAGGCGGGGGCAAGCAAGGAGGAGGACGAAATGTTATGCAAAAGCGTGACCTTTTGTGTGACCGAAAGCTGCAACCTTGCCTGTACCTATTGCTATGAGTGTCATAAATCCAACCGGAGAATGAGTTGGGAAACAGCGAAGAAGATTGTGGACGGGTTATTTAAAGGGGAATTTGTGGACAACACAGCGCCTGCAATTATTTTGGACTTTATCGGAGGAGAACCGCTTTTAGAGATTGATTTAATTGACCGTACCGTCGATTATTTTAAGGAAAAAGCGTTTTCGTTAAAGCACCCGTGGGCATATTATTACATGATTTCGATTTCCACAAACGGGGTACTGTTTGACACGCCAAAAGTGCAGGAATTTATCCGAAAAAATTATGAACATCTTTCTATCGGAATCAGCATTGACGGGGACAAGGCGCTGCATGACAGCTGCCGTCTTTTTCATGACGGGAGCGGAAGCTATGATGTAGTATCGAAAGCGGCAAAACATCTGTTGCAACTTTACCCGGCAGCAGGCACAAAAGTGACTCTGGTTCCGGAAAATCTGCCGTATCTGGTGGGAGCAATTCAGCATTTATACCGTTTGGGGTATCACAACATTCCTGCAAATTGTGTGTTTGAAGATGTTTGGAAGGAAAAACACCCCAAGATGTTGTATGATAAGCTGATTGAGCTTGCCGACTGGATGATTGACAACGAAATTTATCGAGATTTGTATGTCAGCCTGTTTGAGGAACGATTTGTGCAGATTCCGTCCAAAGAAGAATATACGAGGCAGAAAGTGACAGCCTATTGCGGCGGAAACGGCAGAATGGTTGCATTCGACCCACAGGGAAAGGCATATCCTTGTCTTCGATACATGAAGCACAGTTTAACCAATCAACCAGAGCGACCGATTGGGGAATTGGAAATCGGTTATTACACAGACCGCAAGACAACAGAGTGGTACCAAAAGCTGCAAAAAGTAACAACATGGAGTTCTTCCGACAGCGAGTGCAGAAACTGCCCTGCTTTGCCGCTTTGTCCGACCTGTATTGCGTGGCAGTATGACGCAACCGGTGACCCAAACTGCAAAACCAAGCATCACTGCGCAATGTTCAAGGCGCAGATTGCGGCAAATTACTATTATTGGACAAAGCTGTATCGGAAGTTGGGACTGAACAAGCATACAGAACGATTATTTGAATCGCAGAGCTATGAAAGGGGGAGGGAATAATGGGAGCGAATTGTCCTGGAGGACTGGAATCGAACAGTTGTTTATGCTCGGGGTGCCTCGGAGGATGTACCAGCTGCACTGGCGGATGTTCGGGTTCTTGTGACGGAGACTGTGGCGGAAGCTGCCGAGGGTGTACCGGCGGATGTTCCGGCGGATGCCGCGGGTGTTCGGGCTGTTCAGGAACATGCAAGGAAACCTGCTCTGGCTGTACGGGAAACTGTTCTGGCAGTTGCAAAAACAGTTGTTCGGCAAGTTGCACCGGAACCTGCACCAATTCCTGTACAAGCTGTACGGGAAACTGCACCGGTGGCTGTCAGGCAAACTGTACCGGAGAGTGCGACAACGCCTGCACCGGAGATAATCAAGCGGAAATTATCGCACATTTAGGTGAAAATATCGCCATCGGACACATTGTCAAGGCGATGGACTATATTGAGCTGAAAAACGCGATGGACAACGAATACCGCCGCAGAGGAAAGGAAATTCCTGCAGCATTTGGGGTAACACCCGTACCCGGAGAAGCGGTGTTGCTGGAGATTGCTCAGAAGGTTTTAACAGACGTCTACGAATATGACAAATCCCCGGAACATGACTGGAGGGAAACATTTGGTCCGTGGGATATTGCGGCTGCCCCGAAATGGGACCCAGTAATTGCGCACATCAAAACGTTGATGACATCGGTGGCGGGAGTGTCTAGGGAGAAACAACATGAATCTTGAGAAATTACGGAGGATTTTTATGAAAAAGACAGACATTGACTATATGCTTATCATGAGCAATTTAATTTGCAAGTTGGAAAAAGGAGAGGACTGTTCTTCCGAATGCGGCGCAGTACAGAAGATGGAAGAAAGCAAAAAAGAAGGAATTGCCGGTCAGCTAATGGACAGGATTGCACGCTGCGACGGCGAAAACACAGAGCGGTTTGTCCAGGCTTTGCGGGAAGTAGGAAGTTTGGATGCCGATTACATCGAGGATTTTGCCACTGTGATGAAGGGAAAGCACGGGCGGGAGAGCAACGCGAAAGAGCTGATTGAGAAAGTGGTTTCCCGCACTATCCCTTACGGCAAGACAATGATGGAGGATATTTTCTGGCAGAATTTAACCATGCTTGCGGTAAACTGCGGGGACAACGATTTGCTGGAGCAGTATATCCATTGTATTGAAAAATTAAGAGAAAGCGCGGAGGAATAGCATATGAATCGCACAAAACTGAGAAAACAGGTGCTGTCGCTTCCGATGAACAGCATTCTTTACATTGACGTACCCAAAGAGGACGGGGCAAAGCTGTGTTTGGAGCGAATCAAATTATCTGCATTGGATTGTCTTTTGCGCTCAAACTTTTCGGAAAAAGAGCGGGACGAAAACAGCAGTGTAAAAGAAATCACCGAAGAATATACCAAAACCTTTTCAAGCTATGTTGCAGGCATTTACTACCGTCTGGCAGAGGTTTTGGGGGAAGATATGATAATCCCGCTTTCCGCTCCGTGTTATCGGTTGGGGTATGACGGGATTCAGGAGAAGATTTTTATCTACAAAACCTGTCCGAGGGCATAAAAAAACAGGGGGGAAGTTCCCTCCTGTTTTAAACGAACGAAATTTTTACTTTTTTCCCCATAGCAGAAGCAAGTCTTTGCAGAGTTTTTAAGGACGGATTGGCATTTCCGTTTTCAAGTTTGCTGATATCAGCCTGCGCGATTCCGGTTAAATCGGAAAGCTGTTTTTGGGTAATTCCCATCTCTGTTCGAGCGTCGATGATAGCCCGAATAATCTGAAATTCGGTTTCTAAATCATCGTATTCTTTTTTGAAAGCAGGGTCTTTGAGTTGTTCATTTAAAGTTTCACGGAAGTTTTTTCCCATACTTACACCAACCTTCTTTCATATTCTGCCCGATATTTTTTTGCCAAAGCAATTTCGGACGGAGGAGTTTTTTGACTTTTCTTTACAAACCCATTTGTCAGGATGATTTTGTTGCCAATATAGAAGAAGTACAAAACTCGGGTGATATTGTTACCCTGTTTTGTTCTGATTTCAAAAATTCCGTCATCCAGGGATTTGGAGTAGGGCTCACGAAGAGTATTCCCTTTTTGTTCCAATAATTCGAGTAAACGGAAAATTTTTGCTCTCATTTTGTTATCTTGAGAAAGAATAAACTCTTCAGCGGGAAAGGTTCCATCCTCTTTTTCAAAATATTCAACATCAAAACGCTGTATGACTTTTCTCCTTAAAAATAGGATTATCTTTACTTTTATTATATAGGATTTATCCTATAATATCAAGGGAGTTCATATTAAAAAGGAGTGATATTGTTGCGAAAAATATATTCAGACGGAACATGGCTGCATTATCCCGAACTGGAATTTTATTACACACAAGGCGAGATAAACGTGGAGCCGGTGCGGTTTATTCTGCCAAAAAACAGGGAAGAGGTTGATTTAACAGCGCTTTCCTATCAAATCAAGGCAGTTTCGGAAGACTCTGGAAGCGAAGCGGTCTGGGTGTTGCCGAAGAAGATGAGCGAACAACATATTTTTCTGGACTGGCAGATCACCAGGGAATTTACCGCTGTTCCCGGGCGGGTCATGCTCACATTAACCGGAACGGACAGCAAAAACAACGTTGTGGCAAAGTGGACGGGCAATCCGGCAATCATTCGACCGGACCCGCAGGGAACGCAACCGGTTCCTCCACCGAACAAACTGGAACAGTTTGAACAGCAGTTAAACGAGATGATTGAAAAGATAATAAAGGCTTTGGAAAATGCAGGGGGGAGTCTGGACGAAATCCTTCCCACTTTGGAGCAGGCAAAGGAAATCTCCGAACTTCTGATTCAAAAATCAACCGAATTGCAGCAGACAGTCAGCGTGTTGGAAAACAAAACGATTCCCGAATTGACAGAATTTGTGGGGGAATCGAAAAATCAGATTGATTCGGCAGCGCAGGGGGCTGTGAATGCGGCGAACACCGCGCAGCGATCGGCAGCGGCAGCAGAAGCGGCGCGGCAGGAAACGGAACTGATTCAGCGGCAGGTTGTGACAGAATCAAAGAGTGTAAGCGAGAAGTACAACACAGTGTCGGAAATGACCGGCAGGGTGGAGGAAGCGACAACCAAAGCGCAAGCCGCTGCTAAAACAGCGACAGGAGCCGTTGAAACGATAAACACGCAGGCAAAACAGATAGAACAGTGGAGGAACGAAACACAAAGCAATGCACAGTCTGCCGATACCAATGCCAAAGCTGCGGCAAAATCTGCCGAAACAGCATCAGCAAAAGCAACGGAAGCAGGTACATCTGCCCAAAACGCATCTGCTTCGGAACAGGCAGCCGAGCAGGCGAAAACAGCGGCGCAGAGTGCTCAAACAGAGGCGGCAAAAAGCGCAGAGGAAGCGAAAACAGCGGCGTTGCAAGCGGAAAAATCCAAGTTGATTTCGATTGTTTTATCAAAATCCGAATGGGAAATGTTGAGTGAAGGGGTATATTCCCAGACGTTTACGAATCCTGAAATTACAGAAAACACGAAAATCAACCTTTCGCCAACCTCCGATACCATGTTGGTGGAACTTCTCAACGACGGGGTTACCGCAATACTTGGAAAGAACGATAGCGGAAGGGCAAGCGTACTGATTTACGGCGCAAAACCGCAAAATGATATTATGCTGCAAGCAGAGCTTGTATCAACGAAAGTGATTGCTTAGGAGGTGTGTTATGGCAATTTACGGAAATACAATATCGTTTGGTGGTGGTGGAAGTAATGACACCTTACCACCTTTGCTTGATAATTTTAAAGCGACAAGATTGGAAGGTGGGATTGTGCCGCCGACTGCAAATACTTTAGCTTTTAAAGATATTCCAGATGGTTCAAAAATCAAACTGGTAAAAGGCAGTAAGATTAGTGGCACTGTAACCTATGGTACAACAACCGACTTAAACCACAGAATTGTGTTCGATTCAAATGATTGGACAAAGAAAGAGTTTGAGTTAGAGAATGATAGCACACAACACAACATATCGGGTAGCGATATAGACCAGTGGCTAAACTCTACAAAAGCCAGTGATTGGTGGATGCCAGTAGGAGAACGTGACGAAAACAGAACTTCCCCCGATTACCGCTATGAACAAGGCTTTTTGTACCAGCTTGGTATCACAGACGAACTTTTAGCGCAGAACTTCAATGACATTAACATCAATGCAACAGCAAAGGCAAAAGTGGGATTGCCGTGGGGAAATACTTTTGGTGAAGTTCTTTCTGCATATACTTTTTTTAATAATATGAACAGTGCAGATGTTGGAGAATATGGTGGAGTGTATCTATCGTCGGGCGAATATGTTCTTTATTACAATAAGCCACAAACAAAAGCACCAAGTCCATCATCTTTATACAACACAACTGTAAAAATCCACCCCATGATGGAACCAAAACCAGAAACCAAAGTGGCTTTAGATGTTGATGGAAGTTACTTTATGTTCGAGAATCAAGCAGAAAGTATCGTTCTTTCTGCTGACAAAATGGAAGAAAGCAGAGCGACCGACCTTGCTGGTGCAGTTTGGGTGTACGGAGACCACATTCCGCAGAACAAGAATGATGATACAAAGATTGAACTTGCAAGGGATGAGGTTATAAAGCCTGATTTTATACCACCAATTACTCTTGCAGATGTCCCTGTATCAGACGCAGATACTGAAACTGTTGTAAATCTAAAAGAATCTGATGGTCAACTGCATCCATATATTTACATGTATAATAACTATGAAAACAGTAGTGCTGGATTGTTGTTACGCAAAGAGATTATCGGAAACGCTATGATGAGTAATGCTAATTATGATGGGTGTCCTATTGATACATCCATTATCGCATTCAAAAATGGCTTGCCTACTAATATACAAGATAATTTAGTTGATGTCAATTTACGAATCGTTTCATCACGCACTATTCTTAGAAGTGCATTTGCTCTATCAATGAGTGAATTAACCGCAAATGGTTCGAGCGGAGATGGTACACCTTTACCATATTTTAACGTCAATTACGAAAATCCTAGTGAAAAACGTATTGCTTATAAAGATTATCGCCCTGTAAGGTATTGGACTAGAACCTCATCTGGCACCAATGGATATTACATAGATACTGATGGTAGAGTCTTGTTTGGCACTGTCACAGTCAGTCTTGGAGTTCGTCCAGCTATTTGTTTAAAAACGTCTTTTAAACTCAACGCTACCCCAAATAAAGATGGCAGCTACGATATGTACGAGGAATCTTCTGCACAAACACTGGCGACAGGTAAAACCATTGCAGACCTTCCATCAAAGTCAAAGGTGAAACTGGGTCGATATGGTGATGCAGATTTACAATGGCTGGTCAGCCGCAACGCTGAAAACAAGCTGTTTCTGATTCTTGCTGCTGAAAGCATGAGTGTGTTAGAAACAAAGATGTTTGATAATGCTGAACCTAGTAACCCCAACGGCGATAGAGCAAGCAATGGTAACAACAAGTACTCCCTTTCTAATATTCATCAATGGTTAAACTCTGATAAAAGCGCAAACAGTTGGTATACAAAATCTCATACCTACGATGCTTCACCAGATTATACCAATTTGGACGGATTTCTTGCAAAGTGGACAAATGCAGAATTGCAAGCTGTATTAAACACCACTTGGACTACTACCACAGCCGAAGTAGACGGTGACAATACAGAAACATTTCAGAGCAAAATTACCCTGCCTAGCACAACAGAAATGAATCTTGAAAGTAACACTGGCGGTTCTAAGCTTGATATTTTCGACAGCAATGAAGATAGAACTATTGCAGGAAAGTATTACTGGTGCAGAACCCCATTCCCATCTAAACCTAGCGGAGAACGTATGGTCGATATTAAAGGTAAGCTATCTGCCATCCTTGTGAATCAAACTACCGTTGGAGTTCGCCCTATCTGCTCCATTCCCGAAACCACTCTTGTATCTGATACCCCTGATTCTGATGGATGTTACACCCTTATTGCTCCCCCTCTGGAACGAACCGTAGCTTGGGATAAATCAAAGAATTTTTATGCAAGACAGTTCACTTACAACAGCAAGAAGCAATATCAGACAATGTTAGAGGGTGCTACGGCATATCTTCCAATCATGCCTGACGGTCAGGAACTCTCTAAACTTCCGTCAAAATCCAAAGTAAAGTTGGGTCGCTATGGTGATGCAGATTTACAATGGCTGGTCAGCCGCAACGCTGAAAACAAGCTGATTTTGGTGCTGGATTCCAACAGTATATCTGCGTTGGGAAACAAAATGCTCGATGCCGCAGAGCCAAACAACTCTAACAGTGACCGTAGGAATTATGGCAACAACCGATACATTTACACCAACCTCCACCAATGGCTCAATGCCGAAAAGGGTGCAAATCAGTGGTTTGTAAAAGCTCACAACGCAGATACACCGCCAGACTATCAGAATCAGGCAGGATTCTTAAACGGCTGGAAAAAGGAAGAACTAGACCTGTTAGAGCTTGCCGAATGGACGGTTACAAAATCCGGTACCGATGGTAGTGGAAAAGAGACTTTTAGAAGCAGGGTTGTGTTGCCATCTACAACCGAAATGGGATTTTCAAGTGAGGGCGGCGGCAGTAAGCTGGATATTTTCAACAGTGATTCCGGCAGACAAACAGGTTCGACTTACTGGACAAGGACTCCTTTCCCCACTTCTCCTTGCATCAACTATCAAGTAAAGTCTGATGGAACGCAATATTCTGGCGGTTACAACAGCTACGATGGAGCAATTCGTCCTATCTGCTCCATTCCCGAAACCACTCTTGTATCAATAGAAACCGATAGCGAAGGGTGCTTTACCCTCGTTTAAGAAAGAAGGGAACAAATGACAATTCCAAATAACTGGTATATCTCTGACTGTACATCAGAGGTCTACCCTACTTCTAAAATGGATGCTGGAACATTCTATCTGCCGAACAACATCCAGTACAATGAAGAAGATAAAATCTATTATTACCAAGAATACCGCTTTACTATGCCAATCGACTATGAAGTGCCGGCAGAAGTATCCGATACTCTGGCTGAACAACTTGACATTTACAGCAAGCAGTTTGGAAAGCGCATTTATGAGCTGGAAAACAGTCAGGTAGAACAAGACAAGAAAGCTAGTGAAATCGATATGGCAATTCTTGGTTTGATGGACACTATTCTGACTATGCAAACACAGCCGTAAACTGGTAATTCACCAGTTTAAATAACACTTTATGTTTCTAAAGGAAGAAACAAGTATGTACAACTTTATTCTGTCTATGTGGGTCGCTGGAACTATTGATGAGCGCAGAGTAAGAAGTTATTGTCCTCTGTTCATTACTACCGACCAAAGAGACATGATTCTGGCAACCCCACAGCTCTAAAAGAAAAGCCCTCCCAAAATGGGAGGGCAACTTCTTAATAACATTTTTACAAAGATTATACAGAATAGGAAAGGAGGGGAAATGACGGATAAAGAGTCAGATGAGCTAATTGGTAACAGCGCAGCGACACAATAGACGAAAGCATATAAAATAGCAGATTGTAAAAGAAGGGAAGTTGCTCTTTTTAGGGCAATTTCCCTTTTGCTTTGGAGTTTTATATGA
>ENA-ORUF01000909-ORUF01000909.1-human-gut-metagenome-genome-assembly--contig:-NODE-909-length-35781-cov-5.437245_pt1 | contig 35781 bp, 40 predicted proteins | sample MGYA00242077_ERZ509203 | MGnify/ENA primary metagenome ERZ509203 (study PRJEB26280, sample SAMEA2338834) | human gut metagenome | biome: human gut; feature: human-associated habitat; material: faeces... | reverse complement strand
TTTCTTGGTAAAAAACGGCGGCGCATCCGAATGGATGCGCCGCCGCTTTATCCACGTCCGAGGGCGCGGTTTTGAATATGGATAGCCTCCTCCCGCGCCCCCCGGTCAGGTGCGGAGAGTTCATGTACCAAATAGTCCGGCCCGATGCGCTCCACTACCTCACAGATGGCAGGGGAAGTCCAGGGCTGATGCGTATCGATGCGCAGGATATGGCGGTAGCCGAAGCCGTACCGCTTTAAATAGTCCAGAGGCAACCCCGGAGGAAGAAAACCCGTATGGGCCCGGACATATTCCCCGCTGAGGGAGCAGTGAAGATGAATCCCCCTGATGTACCGGCAAAGACCTCCATGCCGGTCCAGCATGCGGTGCACATAGTCCGCCCCTTCCTCCAGGGTACGCAGGCTGGTGTCGCAGTTCATCAGATGCCCGATATCCAGCATGATCCCCTTGCGCTCAGCCCGGATTCCGTCCAGCAGACGGCGGGTCAGCTCCGGCTCGGTGAAGGTGAAGCCCGGCCACCACTGGTTCTCTACCAGGAAGTCGAAGGGCCACGCCCGGTCTCCCAGCATGAGATTGATAACCTCCGCCGCTGCATCGATGACCTCCTCATGGGTGTGCCGCCAGTGGTAAGTGAAGCCCTCCTCCACCGACACGTCGGACACGTGGAACACCACATAGCGCGCCCCCCACGTCACAGCTCGGTCCAGATCCTCCCGGTAGAGGCGCAGCAGGGTCTCCCGTCCCTCCGGGCCGCCGTAAAAGGACCGCCACACTTCCTCCGAGCCAAATTTCTCGGTCAGTGCGGCCCGGTCTCCCCGCCAGAAATCCAGCCAATCTGGATAAAAGGTCAGGTGGTAGCCCACGTGCAGCGCCTGCGGCACCGTGCAAGGCAATTCCTCACCGCCCCATACCACCTCCAGGCCGTCACAGCCGCAGGAACGGCAAGCCTCCTCCAAGTCCCCATACTCCGTCAGGACAGAGGCGGTCATGGGCAGGCTCATCAGGGTATCCATTTATTTGCTTCCAGTGTTGAAGAATGGGGCCAGCGCCGCCGCCACCCCGCTGACCGGCATGGTCTGGAGCAGAATCTTGCCCGGCCCGGTTACCACGGTGTTGAACAGGCCCTCGCCGCCAAAGAGGACATTCTTGACGCCCTTCACCATTTGAATGTCAATGGTGCAGGTGGCATCCATCATGGCTAGGTTGCCGCTGTCCACCACCATGCTCTGCCCCGCCTGGAGCTCATACTCCACCGCATAGCCGTCGACCTCCAGAAAGGCCGTGCCGCGGCCGGAGAGCTTCTGCATAATAAATCCCTCGCCGCCGAAAAAGCCAGCTCCCGCTTTCTTTTGAAAGAAGATGGACAGCTCCACCCCCTGTTCAGAGGCCAGAAAGCCGCTTTTCTGCACCACTACGGGGTGGGCCGGGTCAATCTCCACCGCCTTAATGGACCCAGGGAAGCTGGAGGCAAAGGCGATCATCCCAGCTCCGCCCTGGGCGGTATAAGTATTTTGAAACATCGACTCACCGGAGAACATGCGACCGAAGGCTTTGCCAATACCGCCGGCTCCGGTTTCCATCTTCATGTTGGGGCTCATCCACACCATGGAGCCCCGCTCGGTGATCATGGCCTCGTTGGCCTCCAGATCACACACCACAACGGGCATGGGCTCACCAATGATCTCATACTTCATAATGGGTCCCTCCTTATGTTTGGATGCTCCTAGTATATTACGGTTTCCGAAGGATGGCAAGTCCCGCCCCATGCACTTTACAAATTCTTTCCTTTCGTGGTATGATGGTACTATTCTTTCAAGGAGGCGTCGGACCATGGAGCTGACAAGGGAGCAGGCGCTGGCCCTGCTCAGGCAGTATAACGAGGAGCCCTTTCACCTGCGCCATGCCCTGACGGTGGAGGCCGTCATGAACTGGTTCGCCCGGGAGCTGGGTTACGGGGAGGAGGCGGCGTTCTGGGCCCAAGCGGGGCTGCTGCACGACTTGGACTTCGAGCGCTACCCGGAGGAGCACTGCGTCAAGGTGCGTGAGATCATGGAGGCCCGCGGGCTGGACTCGGCCCTCATCCACGCGGTAGTCAGCCACGGCTGGGGCATGACGGAGGGCGACGCCCAGCCGGAGCACGAAATGGAGCGGGTGCTCTTCGCCGTGGACGAACTCACCGGACTGATCGGCGCAGCCGCCCTCATGCGCCCCTCCAAGAGCGTGCAGGACATGGAGCTGTCCAGTCTGCGCAAGAAATTCAAGGACAAAAAGTTTGCCGCCGGCTGCTCCCGGGAGACCATCACCCAGGGAGCCCAACTCCTGGGTTGGGAGCTCAACGACCTGCTGGAGCGCACCCTCCAGGCCATGAAGGCCTGCGAGGCGGACATCGAAGCCCAGTGCGCCGCCCTCTGAGATCCACAAAAAAAGACCGTGTCCCCCGGCGGGGATACGGTCTTTTTGTCAAGCGTCGGTGGCCTCGGTGGCAATGCCCGCCCGCTCCTGGGCGATGTTCAGTGCGTGGTCGCCGATGCGCTCAAAGTCGGTAAGCAGCTCGGAGAAAATGATGCACGCCTCGTCTGAGCAGGAGCCCTGCTTCATCCGCTTCATCTGGTTGCGGCGATACTCCTCAGTCATGTCGTCCATCCGCTGCTCCAGCGCGGAAACCTTGGTGAGCCAGTCGGTGGGCTCGATGCTCTCCTGCTCCAGCAGATCCAGCACCTCCAGGCATACGGCCTCCATGGTCCTCAGTTCCTCCTGAGCCTCCTCTGAGAATTGAATCTTCTTCTTGTCCAGCATCTGGGTGTACTCGCAGATATTCATGGCATGGTCGCCGATGCGCTCGATGTTGCCAGTGATCTTGAAGTAGGCGCTGATTGCGGTGGAGTCCTTCTCGTTGGTCTCGTGCACGATGATGTTGGAGATGTACTGGGAGATCTCCTTGTTGAGATAGTCGATATACTCCTCGGTGGCCTCCGCGCTCTCCACGCGCTTTACATCCCGCTCCAGCACTGCCTGGAAGCTGGTGGCGATGTTCTCCTTCGCCATGCCCATCATGCGGTTGAGCTCCTGGCGGATCTGGGTGACATACATCGCGGAAAAGCCGATGGGGTGCTCCTGCTTGGAGGCAGGCATAGGCACCAGAAAAGCCAGGTGCATCCCCTCCTCCTTGTCTTCCTTGCGGTCGGGCAGGATGCGCATGGCGATCTTCACCAGATATCCGCCGAAGGGCAGCAGCAGCAGGGTGGTCACAATATTAAAGAGGGTGTGCATGTTGGCAATCTGCGCCGCCGGGTTGTCGGGGGTCATGGACTGCATAAACCCGGTCAACGGCGTGGCCATGCAGATGACGGTGAACAGAACGGTGCCGAACACGTTGAACATCAGGTGGATGATGGTGGTGCGCTTGGCGTTGCGGCTGGTGCCGATGGAGGCCAAAACGGCGGTGATACAGGTGCCGATGTTCTGTCCGAAGAGGACGTATACCGCGCTGTCCAGGCCGATTACCCCACTGAGGGCCAGCGCCTGCAGGATACCCACCGAGGCGGAGGAGGACTGGATCAGAGCTGTGAAGGCCGCTCCCGCCAGAATGCCGACAACGGGGTTGGAGAAGGTGCTCACCAGATTGACAAAGGCGGGCCATTCCCGCAGGGGCTCCATGGCCGAGCCCATCATCTCCATACCGATAAAGAGCACGCCCAGGCCGGCCAGAATATTTCCGTAGTGGTGAATCTGGGGCTTCTTCAAAAAGACCACCATGGCCACGCCCACAAAGGCGAACAGGGGAGCCACGGCGCCCACGTCCAGGGCGATGAGCTGGCCGGTGATGGTGGTGCCGATATTGGCGCCCATGATGATCCACACCGCCTGTTTCAGCGTCATCATGCCAGAGTTGACGAAGCCCACCACCATGACAGTGGTGGCGGAGGAGGACTGGATGACCGCGGTAATGCCCGCGCCCACCAGGATGCCCAGGAAGCGGTTGGAGGTCAGCCGCTCCAGAATGCCCTTCATGCGGTTGCCCGCCGCGGCCTCCAGGCCGGCGCTCATCATCTGCATGCCGTAAAGGAACAGGGCCAGGCCGCCCAGCAGCCCCAGGAGAATGCTTATGTCTAGGTTCACGTTCATTCCCTCATTTTTTACATTCTTTTTTCTGATCTCTTACCAAATGCCAGCAGTAGTATACCGAATGTAAAGTGGCGCGTCAACGGTATTTACAAGAACTTTACAAAAAGATTCGACCGGATCTTTACTCTTTTTTAATCTTCCAATTTCCGGCCAGCCGTTGCCTTTCAGCCGATTTTAGGCTATACTACCCTTATCCCGTTCGTTTGGCCTCCGGGCCCGCGGAACAAAAGGAGAATGTTTTTATGGAACAGCAACCGGCCAAGAAGCGCCGAGGCCCTGCAAGCAAGCTGGGGAAGATCCTGATCAACCTGATCGTCACCGCTGTGGTGGGCTTCCTCTACTTCTATGTGGCCCTGCCCCCCATCAACCTGCAGTCCAGCGATTTTTATACCTTCATCGGCATCCTGTGTGTGGTGTATGTCGTCAGCGCCCTGATCACCTCCGGCATGAATGTGGTCAGCAGCGGTGGAGGCCCCAAGGAGTACCTCCGCTTCATCAAGACCCAGTGCCTGCCTGTGGGCATCCTGTTTCTGGCCCTGATCGCGGTGGCCATCGTGGGCTCCGTCCTCTCGATGCCCCTTTTCCGCGCCGCGGCCTACCGGGATCTGCTCACCGTGGAGGATGGCAATTTCGCCGAGGACATCGCCGAGATTTCCTTTAGTGAGATCCCCACCCTGGACAAGGACTCCGCCAACTTCCTGGGCGACCGCCAGATGGGCACCCTCAGCGACATGGTCAGCCAGTTTGAATACTCCAACGACTCCACCCAGATCAACTACCAGGGCCGCCCCGTCCGGGTCGCCCCCATCGCCTATGCTGACCTCATCAAGTGGTTCACCAACCGCTCCCAGGGCCTGCCCGCCTATGTCATCGTGGACATGGTCACCCAGGAGGCCACTGTGGTGCGCCTGGAGGAAGGGATGAAATACTCCTTCTCTGAGCCCCTCAACCGCAACATCGTGCGCCACCTGCGCTTCCAATACCCCACCTACATGTTCGGCACGCCCCAGTTCGAGATCGACGAGGACGGCCGCCCCTGGTGGATCGCCCCCCGGGTGGTCAAGACCATCGGCCTCTTCGGCGGCACCGACATCAAGGGGGCCGTCCTGGTGGACGCCATCACCGGCGAGAGCACCTACTACGAGGAGGTGCCCACATGGGTGGACAACGTCTACACCCCCGAACTCATCATGGAGCAGTATGACTACCACGGCACCCTGGTCAACGGCTTCATCAACTCCATCTTTGGCCAGCGGGACGTGACCGTCACCACCCAGGGCTCCAACTATATCGCTCTCAACGACGACGTTTATATGTATACCGGCGTCACCTCAGCCAACGCCGACCAGTCCAACCTGGGTTTTCTGCTGTCCAACCAGCGCACCAAGGAGACCAAGTTCTATACGGCGCCCGGCGCTACAGAGAAGGCCGCTCAGGCTTCTGCCATGGGCGTGGTGCAGGATCTTGGGTATATAGCCACCTTCCCCCTGCTGCTCAATATCGCTGGCGAGCCCACTTACTTCATCCCCCTGAAGGACAATACCAACCTGGTCAAGAGCTACGCCATGGTCAATGTGGCCCAATACCAGATCGTGGCCACCGGCTCCACCGTCTCCGAGTGTGAGCAGAAGTATGTCCAGCTGCTGGGCAGCAAGGGCATCACCACGCCGGAGGAGCGGCCGCAGACCGAGGCCAGCGGCGTCATCGCCGAGCTCCGCTCCGCCGTGCTGGACGGCAACACCTACTACTTCATCCGCCTGGAGGGCGAGGAGGTGTTCTACTCCGTCTCCGCCTCCCAGAATGAGGTGGCCGTGATCCTCAATGTGGGCGACTCCGTCACTATTGAGCACGAGGTCCCGCAGGAGGGCAGCGAGTCGCTCATCCTGGACGGCTACACCATCACCAGCCACACCAGAGGCAGTTCTGCCGTTCCGGCGGAGCCCTCCGCCTCCCCCGAGCCGCAGACCGGCGCAGCCGCATGACACAGCGGGCGGACAGCAGTGCTGTCCGCCCGCTTTTTGCGAGGTGATTCCCCGTGATTCTCTCCGTCTCCCGCCGTACCGACATCCCCCGCTGGTACTCCGAGTGGCTCCTCCGCCGCCTGCGCGCCGGCGAGGTGCTGGTGCGCAATCCCTACCGCCCCGGCCAGCTCCGCCGGGTCCCCCTCTCCCCCGCAGTCGTGGACGCTATCGTGTTCTGGACGAAAGACCCCGCCCCGCTGCTCCCCTGGCTGGACGAGCTGGACGGGATGGGCTACCGCTATCTGTTTCAGTTCACCCTCACCCCCTACGGGCCGGAGATCGAACCGGGCCTGCGGGACAAGCGGGCCATTGTGGAGACCTTTCAGGTCCTGGGCTGCCGCCTGGGGCGGGGGCGGGTGCTGTGGCGGTACGACCCCATTCTGTTCACCGACGCCATCGGCCTCGCCTGGCACGAGGCCCGGTTCCGCAAGCTCTGTAAAGCGCTTTCCCCGTTCACTGATCAGGTGACGGTGAGCTTTCTCGACCCCTACCCCGGCCGTCCCATGGGCGGCCTGCGGCCCCCAAATGCCCTGGAAATGCAGGAGCTGGCGGCCATGCTGGGGCAAACTGCAAAGGAATATCACTTGTCAATTGTGGCCTGCTGCGAGGCGGGGGACTTCTCCGCCCACGGCATCGGCCGGGCCGCCTGTATCGACCGGGCCCGGCTGGAGCGCCTGTGCGGCGGGCCGCTGCGGCTGGGCCCCGACCGGGGCCAGCGGCCCGGCTGCGGCTGCTGTGAAAGCGTGGACATCGGCGCCTACGACACCTGTCCTTCCGGCTGCCGCTACTGCTATGCCAACCGCACCCCCGCCCGCACAGCGGCACGGCGGGCGGAGCACGCCCCCGACAGCCCCCTACTGACCGGCATACCTAGCCCCGGAGATACCGTTACCGACCTGCCCGCCTGCTCCTGCCGCGATGGGCAGCTCCGTCTGTTCTGACCGTCATCCAGCCGTTCAGCAGACCCAGGGCCTCGGGCGACAGGAGCAGCAGGGCGCACAGGTTGGGCAGGGCCATCAGGCCGTTGAAGATATCAGCTAACTGCCACACCACGGCCACGTCGCCTACGCTTCCCGCCACCACGGCCAGCAGGAAAGCCGCCCGGTAGGGCCAGCGCCAGCGGTCGGTACCGGTGAGGTACTGGAGGCCCCGCTCCCCGTAGTAGCTGCTGCCCAGCAGAGAGGTGAAGGCAAAGAGCAGGAGGCAGACCGCCACAAAGACCACCCCGAAGCGGCCGAACACGGTGGAGAAGGCGGCGGCGGACAGGGGCGCGCCCACCATGGCGCTGGTGACGGTGCCGCTCTGAATGGCCAGCAGGGCCGCATTCTCCTGGTACACCCCGGAGGTGAGGATCACCAGGGCTGTGATGGAACAGACCGACAGAGTGGCAATAAACACCTCAAAAATGCCCCACATCCCCTGCTCTGCCGGTTCCTGTACGTTGGAGGCGGCGTGGGCGATGGCGGAGGAGCCCATGCCTGCCTCGTTTGTGAATACACCGCGGGCCACGCCGTAGCGCATGGCTGCGGCCATGCCGTACCCTATGCCGCCCCCCAGGGCCGCCTTGGGTGTGACGGCGCCCGTCACGATGCGCTCCAGCGCCTCGGGAATGGCCGCCCGGTGGCAGATCAGCACCATCACTCCGCCGCCGATAAACAGAAGGGCCATGCAGGGCACCAGGGTTTCGCTGACCCGCCCGATGCGCCCGATGCCGCCCAGGATCACCAGTCCGGTCAGCACGGCCACCACCAGTCCCACCGCCAGCCGGTCCCAGCCGAAGGCCGCCTCCAGGGAGGCGGCGATGGAGTTGGCTTGCACCACATTTCCGCCCCCCAGGGAGGCGGCCACACAGCACAGGGAAAACAGGGCGGCCAGCGTCCGGCTGCCCACTCCCCGCTCCATGTAGCACATGGGGCCGCCCTGCCAGCCGCCGTCTCGGCTTTTCTCCCGGTAGCGCACCGCCAGGGTCTTTTCTACACATCCGGTCATCATGCCCAGAAAGGCGGACACCCACATCCAGAACACCGCCCCCGGCCCGCCGTAGAAGATGGCAGTAGCCACCCCGGCGATGGAGCCAGTGCCAATGGTGGAGGCCAGGGCGGTGGACAGGGCCTGGAGCTGGGTAAGCCCCCCGCCCTCCCGCCGCCTCTTCGGACGGAGCAGGGAGCCCAGCGTGGTTTTGAGCCACAGCCGGACGTGAAAGAGCTGAAAGAAGCCGGTCCGCACCGAAAAATACAGGCCGCTGAGTAAAAAGAGGCCCAGCAGCCACGGGTTCCAGATAAAATTTCCCAATCGCTCGGCAAAGGCCATGTCCACACCCCCCTGTTACACATATGCCGGAGGGGGGAGGAACATGTCTCCCTTGTCAAGGGCGGTTTTCCCCTTTATAATAGGGTCAAAAGGAGGGCGACATCCCATGTTTGACTTCCAGCAGATCAGCCGTTACCGGGAAAACAACCGCCTGGAGGCCAAGCTGGCCACCGGCGGGCTGCCCAGGAGCATCTGGGAGACCTATTCCGCCTTTGCCAACACCTACGGTGGCGTCATCCTGCTGGGGGTGGAGGAGCTGCCCGACCACACCCTGCGGGTGCAGGGGCTGCTGGAGCCCCGGGAGCTGGTGGACGAGTTTACCGCCCTGCTCCAGAACCCGCGGGTAGTCAGCGCCAACCTGCTCACCCCTGGCGACATCCAGGTTCTCCACGTCGACGGCGGGGATATCGTGGCCATCACGGTGCCCCCGGCCGAGCAGGACCAGCGCCCGGTCTACATCGGCGGCGACCTGGCCCGCGGCTCCTACCGCCGCAGCGGCGACGGGGACTACCACTGTACCCGGGCGGAGCTCAACGCCATGCTGGGCGGCCGCTCCCACTGACAGCAGGCCCCCGGTCACCCAGCGGCCGGGGGCCTGTCAGATTTGCGCCAGCGCGTCCAGCAGGATATGGCTCCACTCCTCCGGCCGCTCCCGGAAGGGCAGGTGCCCCGCGTCCGGCAGGGAGAGAAATACCTTACAGGGGGCCGACAGGGTATCGTAATAGGCCGCCGCCAATGGATAGGGCGTGGTCCAGTCCCGTTCTCCCGCCGTCAGGATGACCGGCACCCCATAGCGCGGCGGACAACCATCCAGGGACAGGCCCCCCAGCAGCTCCTCGTAGAGGGCGGCATTGGCCGCCAGCATCCGGTCAAAGCGGAGCTTCCACCGCAGGTCGTTTCCGGTCAGCTCCGGGGCGGCCAGTCCCCCCAGCGGAGACGGCCCGCCGTACTGGGGCGGCAGATACCGCTCCTTCCGCCGGCGAAACCGCAGCAGGGCTCCGGCCCCCGCCCGGTCCAGCCGCCGCAGGGCCAGCACCTGCTCCAGCTCCTGCGCCAGCCTTTCCGCGTCCTCCTCCCGCCCCGCCCCGCGGGCCCTTCGGATGGCCTCCGCCGCCGATACCTGCTCGGACCGCTTGAAGTCCACCATCTGGCTGACGGGGAGCCAGGCTGAGAGCTTCTCCGGGCGGCGGAGCGCATAGAGCCCGCCCAGCAGACTTCCCCAGGAGTGGCCCAGCAGGAACAGCCTGTCCCGGCCATACCGGGCCCGCAGGGCGTCCACCAGCTCGTCCAGGTCGGAGAGCAGCCGCTCCACAGTGGGCGGCGGGGCGGCCGGGTCCCGGTAATAGGTGTTCCCGCTGCCCCGCTGATCCCAATGAACCACGGTGAACGCCGCCTCCAGCGCCCCCTGCCACCGGCAGGCGGTGGCCCCTAGGGTGCTGCCCGGCCCGCCGTGGAGCACCAGCAGGACGGGATTGGCACGGCTCCGCCCCCGGACGCGGATATACTGCTCGATGCCGCCGATGGGGAGGTAAGCCGCCTCCTGCACCCCGTCCGCCGTGCGGATGGCGTACCGCCCGAACCGCCCCGGCCTCATGGAGCCTCCCCCACGGCCGCCAGCAGCTCCTCCACGCATCTGCGCTGCCGCTGGACGATGTCCGCCATGTTGTCAATGGTGATGCGGGCCAGGGGCGGCACCTCCTGTCCCTCATTGCCGGCGCGGCCCCGCTCCAGGGCGGCGTACTCCGCCTCCAGCCGCCGCCGCTGCTCCTCCAGGGCCAGCCGCACCTCCGCCGGAGGCAGCTTGTCTGCCAGGGAGAGGGCGCTGTAGAGTGTGGTGGGATAGAGGGCGGAGGAGGCCCGCAGGGCGTCGGCGATCAGGGTGTGCAGATGGTTCCGGCCCGCCTCGGTAATCCGGTAGACCGCCTTCTGCCGGTGGCCCGTCTGCTCCACCCCCGCCAGGGCGATGCAGCCCTCCCCCTCCAGCTTTTTGAGCGCGTGGTAGATGGAGCCCGGAAGCACGCCGCCCCACCGCTCCGCGTCCGCCCCGCCCAGCTTCTGCTGGAGGTCGTAGCCCGACATGGGCCCCCCGTCCAGCAGTCCCAGCACCAGAAGTTTTGTCATAGCGTCTCCTCCTCGGTCTATATTCAACATTGAGTATACAACAAAGAATATATTTGTCAAGAGGAGACAGAAACGCCGGGCGGCCCGTTTGGGCCACCCGGCGTTTCTATTTTACAGGTTGGCGTCCAGCACTGCGGTGTAGCTGGCCTCGGGCATCACGCCCACCTTGCGGTCGATCTCCTTGCCGTCCTTGAGGAAAATCACGGTGGGGATGCTCATGACGCCGAAGCGGACAGCCAGCTCCGGCTGCTCGTCGGTGTTGACCTTGCCCACCAGCACCTTGCCCTCGTAGCGGTCGGCCAGGCCGTCGATCACCGGAGAGAGCATTTTGCAGGGGCCGCACCAGGTGGCCCAGAAGTCCACCATCGCCAGCCCGCTGGCGGTGGCCTTGTCGAACGCCTCGTTGGTCAGATGAATAAGTGCCATAATTTGTTCCGTCCTTTCTCTGTATCGCCTTATGATGAATTAGAGTGTGTCTACGTATTCCGATGCCCGGTGGCCCGCCACCTGGCCCTCCCCCACGGCCTTGGACACCTGGAGGGGCAGGCCGGTACAGTCCCCCGCGGCGAACACGCCTGGGAGGTTGGTGGCCATGTTCCGGTCGGTTTTGATGTAACCGCCCTCCAGCGCCAGGCCGGGGAGCAGGTCGGCGGGGGCCATAGAGGGGCGGAGAATGAACACACCCTCGCAGGGGAGGGTCACGCTGTCGGCCCGCAGGGCCTCCACCTTCTTCTCCCCCAGCACCTCCAGCCGGACGGCCTTCACGAAGGGAATATCGGAGTGCAGGCCCTCCGGCGGCCGGTCGCTGACGTAGGTGACCCTGCATCCCAGCTCACGCAGGTAGTTGGCCTCGTGGGGAGCGTCGGCGGTTTTGCCCACCACTGCGATCTCCCTGCCCCGGTAGAGCATCCCGTCGCAGGTAGCGCAGTAGCTCACTCCCGCGCCCAGCCGCTCCGCCTCGCCCGGGTACTTCTTCGCCCGCACCACGCCGGTGGCCAGCACCACGGCGCGGGCCTGCTCCACCTCGCTGCCGATGCTCAGATAGTATGCGCCGCCCACGGCCAGGAGATTCAGCACCCGGCCGTCCCGCCGCTCCACCCCCATCTGTCCGGCGTGGGTGCGGAAGCGCTCCAGCAGTTCGGGACCGGTCACATTGTAAAAACCCAGATAGTTGTCGATGCGGCTGGTCTTGTAGAGGGGATTGTCCCGGTCGTCCCCGCTGACCACCAGTACCGACTTGTTGCGCGCCCTGGCCTGGATGGCGGCGGACAGGCCCGCTGGGCCGCCGCCGATCACCGCGATATCGTACACTGGTATTCCTCCTCCCGGTCGCCGAAGAGGGCGGAGAGCACCGCCGCTACCTCCGGGTTGGCAATTTCATAGTATACCTCGTTGCCCGACCGGGCGGCCTTGACCACCCCGGCGGCCTTGAGGCGCATCAGGTGCTGGGAGATGCAGGACTGGGACTGGCCGGTGTTGGCCTCCATGCAGCCCACGTTGCGGCAGCCGCACTTCAGCAGCCCGCGGACGATCCGCAGCCGGAGCGGGTGGGCCAGGGCCTTCAGCAGCTCCGCCTTCTCCTCATAGAGGGCGGTGGGATCGCTCATATCGCTCACCTCATCGTCAGTTTCTAATATTATTATATTCAAATATTCTAATATGTCAACCCCTTTTTCCAAATTTCTCTTGACAGTTTGGCCGCCTCTGTTTATCATGGTAATTCGTTTGGCTATCAAATCATTCGAGCGTCAAACAAGCCTACATCAGAAAAGGAGCTCAACCATGCACGAGACCACGACCAAGCGCCCCGGCCGCGCCGGGAAATACATTCGGCGGGCCCTGCTCGCCCTGGCGGCGGTGATTCTCGCCGCCGTGCTGGTGCTGCTGGCCCTGTTCCAAGCCGAGCTGCGCACCCTGAATACCATTGAGCGGGTGGACGACACCGACCTGTTCACCATGACCTATCTGGGAGACTACGGCCTGGACGACTTTCTGGCCCAGGGCGGCGCCTCCAACGACAACGAGCTGCTGGACTTCCTGATGCAGAAGCTGCTCAAGGGTCTCCCCCTGCGCTTCGACATCCCGGATCTGGGCTGCTCCACCTTTGCCGCCGAGACCCCGGAGGGCGACGCCATCTTCGGCCGCAACTTTGACATGTACTACTCCCCCGCCCTCTTTGTCCGCACCGCTCCGGAGGACGGCTACCGCTCCATCTCCATGGTCAACCTGTCCTACATCGGCTTTGGGGAGGACAAGCTGCCCACCAGCCTGCTGGACAGCCTGCTCACCCTGGCCGCCCCCTATGTCCCTCTGGACGGCCTGAACGAGAAAGGCCTGGCGGTGGGAGTGCTGCTCATCGACACCGAGCCCACCGACCAGCAGACCGACAAGCCCGACATCACCACCACCACCGCCATCCGCCTGCTGCTGGATCGGGCGGCCACCGTGGATGAGGCGCTGGCGCTGCTGCGCCAGTACGACATGCACGCCTCCGCCAACTCCTGCTATCACTTTCAGATCGCTGACGCCGCCGGCCGCGCCGTGGTGGTGGAGTACATTGGCGACGAGATGAACGTGGTGGAGAGTCCCCGGGCCACCAACTTTCTGCTCACCGAGGGCGACTGGGACTTCGGCCGGGGCCAGGATCGCTTCGCCGTCCTGGAGGAGACCATGGAGGCCAGCGGCGGCGTGCTCACCGAGGAGGAGGGCATGGCCCTGCTCCAGGCGGTCAGCCAGCAGCCCCAGCCCGGCAAGGACAGCTCCACCCAGTGGTCCTGCCTCTACAACCAGGTGCGGGGCACTGTGGACATCGCCGTGGCCATGGACTATGACAGCCTCTATCACTTCGCCATTGACGAATAACCGGCACAGGCCCGCCGCATATGCGGCGGGCCTGTGCTTTTTGTTTTACCGAATCCCCCAGACCAGCAAGCTGGAGCGCCCCACCCGCCGGAACTCCACGCCGTGGAAGTGGGGTTCCAGCAGGGCGGCCAGCTCCGCCCCGCTGTAGAGGCGCACGTCCCCCTCGCCGGACAGGGGGAGGAACAGGTTGGCCACCCCCCGCAGCCCCGCCGGGGCCGTGCAGTCTCCCAGCAGGAGCACGCCGCCGGGCTGGAGCACCCGGGCAAACTCCGCCGCCGCCGCGCCCGGGTTGGGATAGTGGTGGAAAGAGTCGTTGCACAGCAGCACCTCAAACCGCCCGTCGGCAAAGGGCAGGCGCTCGGCGTCCCCCTGCACCAGCTCCACCGCGCCGCCCAGCTTTTCCCGGGCCACCGCCAGCATATTGGCCGACAGATCCAGCCCTGTCCGGGCGGTCTCCGGAAACCGGAGCCCCACCTCCCGCAGCAGCTCTCCCGTGCCGCAGCCCACGTCCAGAACCGAGCCGTGGGGAATCTGGACAAGCTGCTCCAGCAACACCGGGTACAGCCCACGGGCATGGCTGCCGAAGCGGGCGGTGTCATAGGTCCATGCCTGCCGGTCAAAGGCTCGGCCAGAGCGCGTTTTACAGTCGTTCATCGCACATTCTCCTTATTGAATTTTATTCATTGAATTTTGTTCATTCGAATGGAAATTTTTTGCCTCCGACGCGCGTCCCCGCGCTTCGGAGGCGTTGTTCAGTATTCCGGCTCCAGAATCCGGCCGGCATAGCGCCGGAGGAGCGCCACCCGCTCCTCCAGGGGCACCGCATGTTCCCCCAGCAGGCCGATCTGCCCGTGGAGCAGATAGCTGGCCGCCAGGGCCGGATGCTCCAGGCGCAGCTCCCCCCGTTGACAGGCGTCCTCCAGCTCCTCCGCCACATGGGGCGTCAGATAGGCGCAGATGCGCCAGTTCAGCTCCTCATGGATGCTCTGGTTCTCTGGCCGGTGGTAAAAGGCGTGGTAACGGGCGTTCTGCTCGGTCTCCAGCGTCAGCGCCGCCATGTCGTCCAGCCGCTGCCGGATCGTGCGGCTCCGGTCGTGGATGATGGGCAGCCCGGCGGCACAGCACTCCCGAACATACTGCTCCATGGCCTCCCGGAACAGCACCCGCTTGGAGTCAAAATAGCGGTAGCACAGCCCCTGCACCACCCCCATCCGCCTGGCGATGTCCGCCATGGAGGTGTCCTCATACCCCTTTTCCGCAAACAGCTCCATGGCCGTGTCCAGGATCTCCTGCCGCCGTACCTCCGGCGGCTTTGATATCCGTGCCATCCCATCACCTCATCCGCAGTATAGCACTCGATTGAACAAAAGTCAATGAATAAAATTCATTTTGAGAGAAGCCGCTTGAGGCCCGCCTCATCCAGCAGGTTGACCGTCTCAAGCCACCCCCGGTAGAACACCGCCCAGTTGTTGAACACGCCGGGCAACTCCTTGGCCCTCTGCAGGCTGTCCACCGGGATCAGGGTCACCGGCGCGCCCCTCTCCCCGCAGAAGCGCTTCACCTGCTCCAGACTGGCGTGAATGTAGGGGCACTGCATGCCGTAATCGATGGTCAGCTCCTGCTCCGGGATCCTCCCCCGCCGGGCGGCATCCGTGAACCGGGGCGCGGTGCCGTCAAAGGAGAGGGCCAGCAGCTCATACCCTCCGGCGGCGGTGTCCACCACCTGAAAGCCGTATTTTTTCGCAAAGCTTTGGTCGGAGAGCCAGGCCTTCTGCTTCTGGGCGCCCAGCATGCAGACGCCCGACTTCCCCTTCGCTCCGGCGTCCGCCAGGCAGTACTCCATCAGCGCCCGCCCGTAGCCCTTTCCCTTGTACGCCCCCGCTGCCCACAGGCAGTACAAGTACAGGTAGTTGTCCCCCGTCACGGGGACCCAGGCGGTCTCCAGCGGGGCATACTCCACAAATACCGCCCCCTTCGCGTCCAGCTTTCGGAAGACATGCCCCTCCTCCAGCCGCCCGGCAAGCCAGCGGCGCTTGGCCTCCCCCCCCGGATGGGGCTTCCTGCTGCGGATGATGCAGCACAGGTGCTCCCCGTCCAGATTCTCCGGCGTCAGATTGATAAACTCCTTTTCCATAGCCCTCCCCCGGTTTAATTCCACCAAAAGCACCAGAACTCCGACTTTGCCAGGCCGTCCGCCAGGATGCCGATCTGCTCCACGCCCTGATCCACAATGTCCGGACAAAAGCCCTATTGCTCCAGCGTCAGGGCCATCGACTCCTCCCGGGCCACTGTGCGGGGTACCTGGCACTTCAGTACGTCGTGGGTAACGACGTAGGGTAGCACTCCATACCTCTCCTGCCAGTGCCGCACCGCCGCCTGCTCCGGCGTGACGCCGCGTACTTCCCCCTCCGGCTCCAGGTTCATCTGCAGGCATTCTAGCAGGGGATCGTCATCCCACATGGGTGCGAAATAGGTACAAGGACAGCCTAACAGCTCCATCATCGCCCGGGCTAACTCCGGGGGTGTCCGCTTTTCTTCCATCACTCCGGCTCTTTCTTCATACTCTCTCCGCCAACCGGGCGGCCCCCACGTATTCCACCGCCGGTCCAGATAGGCCTTCATTCTGCGGTCATGACAGTTAAACAAAAAACGCCCCTCCTGACTCGGCTTCTTTTGAAGTGCCTCTCCCATGCGCCCCCCTTTGGTTTAGTATACCACATATCACTCAAATTTCCGACACCGTTAGCAAAAAAGAGGCAGAAACCAATTGGTTTCTGCCTCTTTTTGGTGGAGATAAGCGGGATCGAACCGCTGACCTCTTGAATGCCATTCAAGCGCTCTCCCGAACCACCGGGTATGCACCCTCTGATGGCTTGGGAAAGGGCTTGAATATCCCACCCCGGCAATTGATGAGAGACAAGTTGCAGTATAGCATAGAAGGTATATGTTGTCAACTGGACATACCTTTACGATATGTACCCCTCGCCGTGGTCGTGGCGAGGGTGAGAGCTTATTGCGCCATGGGCAGTTCATAGGTAGCGCATTCGTCGATGCTGTCGATACCATTCAGGAACTGCTCCACATTAATGTTGAATTCAATCTTGACCCTATAGTCCCGGAACACCGAAACCTTCTTGATGATGTAGCCGCAGATCATTTTCTTGACCTCCATCGGGCTTTCATCAAAAATCTTGGACCAGGACACGATCCGGTTGAACTCGGCCTTCATCTCCTCGATCTTAGAGTTTCCATCATTCAGTTCTGCGGTAAGGGTCGTGATTCGTTCACTGGTGGACAGTACCTTCTGTCGGGTATCCTCCAGCATTTCAGTCAGCACATCTTGCGGCAGGGCGCTTTTCCCTTGGATCGCCTTCAGCACCTCGGACTTGAGGGATTCATATTCCTTATTGGCCTTGGTGTTTTCGGCTCTGGCCCGCTGCAATTCCGAGCGTATCATTGCCATCTGCTTTTGAACCGCACTTCCCACAATCATGTCGTTGGAAGCTCCCTGCATCTTGTCGAAGACCTGATGCAGCACCTCAGTGACGATCCCGTCCAGAATGTGCATTGTGTATCCAGTCTGTCCTGTACATTCCTGACGGCGCCGGGTCTTGTTGTAGCATACATAGCGAATACGCTTTTTATGGACCGGCGTCCCATCCGCAAGGCGGGTGGTTGTCCCGTTGGTAGTGAGCACCAGCCGGCCTCCGCAGTGGCCGCAGAAGATGTTCCCGGAAAGCAGGGATTGGCCTGCGGTATTCAGCGGTACTGTGCGCCGCTCTTTCCGCTCATTGGTCCGCTCCAGCATCAGTTTCTGCGCCAGGTCGAATTGGTCTGGGGCGATGATCTGGAGGGCCTCAAAGGGGCCGGCATAGGTTTCTCCGCTCCGAAGGATTCCCTTGTAGAGCGGGTTGTGCAGGATGCCTCCCACACTGGCGTCGTGCCAGTTTTGTCCCTTCCGGTTTTTGATACCGTGGTCGTTGAGGAAGTTGGCAAGGCGCCATCTGCCGTAACCGGACGAAATGCAGAGGGCAAACATCATCCGGACGACTCTGGCCTCGTCCTCATCAATGACCAGCATGTACACCTCATGTTTGCGCTTGTTGAGGATGCCGCTCTTTTCCAGCCGATACCCGTATGGTGCGTTTCCGCCACGAAACCGTCCTTCCTCTACCATCTGGCCAAGGGCCGTTTTGGTGCGCATCGAAGTTTTCTGGCTCTCTCCATCGGCCTGCCAGAAACGGATGTAGTTGGTCAGGCGGTCCGTGTGGGACTCAAACCGCTGCTCTCCTTCCTGTACGCTCCAGACGCGGACGCCCTTTTTAGTAAACCACTCCACAACGAAGGGTGTTTCATCTGACTTGCGGCCCAGTCGGTCGAACATGAATACAAGCAGAATATCGAACTTGCCCTGCTCTGCATACTTCTTGATGAGCTGCAGTTTATCACGGTCATCAGCGCTGACTTTATAACCGGATACGCCAGTTTCCTGCTCCTCGCCCACGATGACCCAGCCCATTTTCGCCGCAAAATCGTGGCAGGCTTTTCTCTGCATAGGGATGTCTGCTTGGTTGTTTTCATCGTGATCGACCTGCTTGTTGGTGGAAACTCTGTATAAACAATAAACTCTTTCAGCCATTGATATCCGTCCTCTCATGTTTTTTGTGTGAGAGGGCGGACACCCAATTCATTCTATTCGATTATCAAGGTTCCCGGCTTTCGCCATACCCATTATCTCACACTACGGCCAGAATAGCCAGGGGAATTGATAATCTTTTTGGAGGTAAGTCTGCAGTGAATAGGCTGGTGTGTTTGGTTATCCTGTACTTTGCTCAAAGTTTTTGGGCCTCATCAGTCTGCCAAAAGCGAATGTAGTCAAGCATGCGTTCTGCGTCAACGCCGTCTATGATCTCTCCCTCATAGACGCTCCAAACATGGATACCCTTCTTGATAAACCACTCTGCGATGAATGGGGTTTCGTTGAGATTGCGTCCCAGCCGGTCATACATAAAGACCAGCAGGATATCAAACTCACCCTGCTCAGCAGCCTTTCTAATGCGCTGTAACTTAACAAGGTCATCAGCGCTGACTTTATAGCCGGACACGCCGATCTCCTGCTCCTCGCCAACAATGTTCCAGCCTTTTTTCTCTACAAAATCGTGGCAGGCGTTCTTCTGCATGAGGATGCTTTCCTGATCCTTACCTCTGTATAAGCAATAGACTCTTTCAGCCATTTTACTGACCATCCCTTCATCAAATCTTCTGAATGCAAGACCTTCAGCAAGTCGTTCTATTTCCGGGGCATTGCATAGGCGCTCAGGAGAGCCTGCTTTACTAATACAGCAACTTCAGGATTTTCTTTTTCTGCAAAGCAGAGAGTGACCTTATAGCCTTGAACTGTGATGTGCATTTCGGGCGTCTCTTCGTCGATTCTGAGTATCCTGTTCATAGTAATCCTCCTAAAAATAAAGCATCGGCTATCCTAAAAAGATAGCCGATGCTTTTCAATTTCTAATTGTAACCGCTTAGTGGCGATAGTCCTTTTACAGAGTAGGTTCGATTGACTGCATACCGGTTTCCTGTACTTGGACGATATCCAATGTCGGCAGAGCTTTCAGATAATTCTCTACATTCCAATATTGAACCCCATTTCCCATCTGCGCGTCTTCGCCGCGGTACAGGATATAGCGTCCCTGGATGGGGCCAAATCGCCGTTCCGTCCTCCGGCATTTATCCTCATCGACGAGGTGCCGGTATTGAAGGGGAACCTGTTTGCTGCTGTGTTTGATTTCAAAGATCTCACAGGAGTTTTCTTTCTGGTCATAGATGACCATATCAAACTCGCCAGCCTCAAACTGCAGTTTGAAAACACGGTGATCCTTGTCAGTCGCCTTCATGGTTTCCAGCAGCACGATATCTTCCATCATTCGGCCACGGACTTCTTCAAGAATGCGGCCCGTGACCTGTGTTTTATCATATTCGCTGAGCGCCGAGAACTGCTCATCCTTCAACAAGGAATGGACAAGGGCCTGAGCCTGGCAATATCGCATTCCCGGCTGTGTGAAGAGAATATGTTCCACTGGTTCAATTCCGGGGTCCGCCGCTTCAATGGGACAATCCACGATCAACTCCAGTGCGGCAAGATACTGTCTGATCTCTATGATGTGAGCAGTTGTGATACCAATGGACTGCTCCTCCTTGTTCCGGATATCCAGCAGTTCCATCAAACGCCGGGTGACCGTCTCAGTGTCAATGGTATCCAGAACCTCTGTGCGCTTTTGGGGATCGCGCTCTTTCCGCAGGTTTGCAGCTGTGAGCCGTAGGTCGTGAGAGGTGAAATCACCCGTCAGCACTGAGATCAGGAAACGGTGGTTCATGTCCTCAATGATTCGATTAATGGCTCCAGTCAGTTCTCCAGCCTCGTATAAAGAGTACAGATGGCGGAAATGTCCTCCTGCCTCATAGCAGGCCAGGGAGTGCTGAATGTTCTTGCAGATCGCCGTATCAATGTATCTTCGGGTTGACTCGTCATCCCGGAAGGATGCATCCTGAGCATTTACATCTTCATCATCAAAGGCCAGCTCTCCGGCGCGCAGTGTACCGCCATAACGAATGTACTCATCAATGCTGTCGATTCCAAGCAGACGGCTATACTCCCGGTATGGGATAAAAGTTGTGTGGATGGGCTTTGCCCGGTCGTACAATTCTTCATCCATTGCCAGCCAGAAGCCCAGGGAGTCCGTACCGGACAGGACGACCTTCATTCCCATGGCTGCAAACACATCAGAAAAGAGGGCAGCCGAGTCAATAAAGTCCTCCATCAGCGTGACCTCGTCGATGAACACATATTGGAATCCAGCGTCAAACAGCTTCTTGAGATCCCGGTTCATCATCGCCATATTGTCAGTCCTGCGGGCTTTGATATAGGCGGTGCGGCTCAAGTCCTCCTTTGTCATTCTGCCGATGGCCTGGCGGAGCATGGTCGTCTTTCCAGTTCGGCGCAGGCCGAAGATCAAACAGACGCGGTCACTCTCCTTGCCATAGAGATACTCCTCCAGTTGGACAAAGCAATCACGGAGTCCCCAGTCCTTTACGCCCTGCGACATGGCCTCCAGACCCTTCCCAGTGATCACGCTGGTTTCAAAATCCAACTTGGGCCGTCGCACTTTTGGCACACCAGATTGCAGATCCTTCAGCTGAGCTTGAAGGGACTTGCGCCGTTCAATTTGTTCGCGCAATGCCTCCATCTCTCCATCTCGAAGATATTGGCTGTGCTTTTTTCTGTTCTCTGTCCACTGGTGGTAGTATCGGACTTTACCGTTGATCGTCTTCTTTGAGATGTAACCAATCGGCAGGCCAGCGATCTGTCTTTCCAGTTCCTGAATCTTCTCCTGTCGTTTCAACTCGTCCATGTCGCACCTCCATTCTACTGTATTTTATTATACCCTATAACCGTCAAACATTCAAGGGGTTATAAGGGGTTACATGCTCATGGTAGATTAAAGAAGCCCCCGAATGCACTCACTTTCCAGTTCAACAATGTCGCCTATCGGTATCCTTAAGCCATCAGCCAGAATCAGTACCTGATCCGCCTCATGGATTCTTTTCAGCCTCCCGGTTGATACGATATACCGGCCGCCGTCTTTCTTTGCGTCGGGCTGGAACCAGGTCACCGTGATTTCCGGCCGCTCTTTGATCCGCTCCAACAGCAGTTGCTGTTTTAAGTCCAAGGCAGCCCTGGCATCCTCGTCCAGTTCCATGCGCTGGTCAGTCAGCCGTGCCGATTCCGCAAGGGCGGCGCTGTGGCCGGACAGGGCCGCAAAGGGCGCAAACTGGGCCGCACGGTCCGAGAGCGGCATCCTTGGATGCTTGGCTGAGGTAGGGTGCGGCAGGTTGATGATATCGTCATAAAGTGCCCACCAGGGCCATTTGTTGGCCCTGGTGGGGATGCATATGGAAAAGATGATCAAAGTTCGATCCTTGATTTGCTGGTCAAACGGCTATAGGTGGCAGTCTGTTTTACATTTCCCTACAGGAACAGTTTTTTTGTGATTGTACGAAGTGTGCCACAGCTAAGTCCAGTACCCTCAAAGAGCATGAAATAGGTCACGGCTTGTAGCACCCGATAAACCGCCCATTCATTTTCACCTACCGGATCTATATCACCATGTGCGATTTTATTCCTGTATTCACTATATATTTCCCCATAGGAATTTAACTCTAAATGGAACTCTTTTTCGTTGGCTCTCAACAAGTCGCTAAGTTCTTCTTTGTATTTTTCTTTTACAATGAAATCAACAATTTCTTTTAAGAGCCCTTCGTAGCGCTCGACTTGGCTTATGCAGTCATTAAGATATTTCTGCTCTCCTTTGCTCATTTGCTTTTGCTCGATATTATTCAAAGCCGTCAAAGCTACCTTCTTCGCGGTCCGAAATTGCTCTTTCTTGTTCTGCTTGAAATCAGGATAGCATTTCCTGAACAATCCCTCAAAGGTCGTTGCTTTCAAAAGCCACCGGCTGGCATCGACTCGAATTCGTTCCTTATAGTTTTTAGGGAAATAATAGCATAATCTTTTATCATTTTCTCGAAGACCTGCAATTTTTGAAAACACAGTTTCAAGCTTATCCAAAGGTATATCGTCTACTGTTATCGTGTTCGGCGGTGACTTCGGCAGGTATTCTCCCTGATCTGAAAATATATAAGCATCGGCACAATGGGAGAATCCGGCTTCGGTCCTTTTATATAATACGATTTTATCAAAATTTATATTGGTTTCATAATTGATGAAAGACAGGAAATCAAATAACGCCAGATAATATTGCGGTAATTCTTCACAAGACTGCTTAATGCCTGATTTGAGCTCAAATGAAAAAACAGCATTGATATTACCAAGATTTGATTTACCCGCTTGGGTTATCACATAGCGCGACACATTTAATTTGCATGTGCATTCTTTGTAGTCAAACGAAATCTCAGTCTCATCAAACGGTTTGAGCTTTATTGCCATACTACCGTCCCAACTCTTCCAATCAAAATCAGTCGATATTGCCCTCTGCGGAGGATAGAAGGAGTTTAGGGCATCCGAATAAAATGATACCTTCTCAAAGGTGAAATCATATGGATTACCTATGTTTCCACTGGACAAAACATATCCTATAGGGTAAAACCATACTTTTTGATATAACGATGAGAAGGAGAATCTGCATTTAAGAAATAAAATCTGCCTGTTGTCTGAAGTAACACCGAAAATAGATTTTTCTTCATCGATGTTTTGAAAGTCTCTACAGCATTCCCATGCGGCACCAACGATGTTAACTCTGCGCCCCTCAAGGAAAAAAGGATATGATTTATCCTTGTGCTTTATTGAACCATAAATAATTGATGACATATCCCTTACTCCTTCATCTTCGTTTTGTTCTTATCTCTTGATTCCATAGGAGATATTCGAGCTCTGACACTGAAAATTTTCTGTTGCTATAACAGTCTGATGAAATAAAAAGTTGATTGTACCGGATCTGTCATTTTTCAGTTCCATTCTTTCATCAGAAGAAAGTCGCGGATATTCCGGTGCTTGATCCCGTTCCTGCTCATGTCAAACTCGTCGAGGGATACGACATACTTGGGGAAATTGTCCTGGATGCCATCGTATGCACCGAACTCCCGTTTCACAGTATCTTCAGAGGCCAGCAGGTATGTTACCTGCACATAGAGTTTTTCTCCTCTTTTTTCGCATACAAAGTCAATTTCTTTTTCTCCTGCTCTGCCTACTGTGACAACATAACCCCGTCGCAGCAGTTCCATGTAGACAATGTTTTCGAGGATCAGGTTGATGTCCTTCATGTTCCCGCCGAACACAGCCTCCCGAATGCCGTGATCCGCAATATAATACTTTTCGTTGGAGGCCAGTATCTGCTTGCCCTGCAGGTCTTGGCGCTTTACCTGATAGAAGAGATATGCGTCACAGCAGTACCGCACATAGTTCAGGATGGTTTCCGCCGCGACAGTCCGCTGCTCATTTTTGAAAAACTTAGCCAGAGAGGACGCTGAGAAAACCGTTCCGACATTTGCGGTCATATACGCGATGATGCGCTCCAGCAAATCAATATCCCGAATCTTGTTCCTTTTTACGATATCCTTGAGCTGCACAGAATTGAATAGATCTGTGAGATACTGTCGGGAGGGTTCTTCCTCGTACCGGAGGTTGGCCAGATAGGGCATTCCTCCGGCCAGCAGGTATTTTTGAAAGCATTGCTGGATCGAATCGCTTGGTGCGATTGTGTGGTACAGTTCCAGGAATTCAGCGAAGGAGAATGGGTAAATCACAAACTCCACATACCGTCCGCCAATATAAGTGGCCAGTTCACCGGACAGCAGTTTTGCGTTGGAGCCCGTAATGTAGATATCGCAGTCCAGCGCCACTCGCAAAGAATTGACGCACTTTTCCCAGCCCTCTACTTCCTGGATCTCGTCAAAAAACAGATACGCTTTTCCCTCGATGCCCTCTGCCCGTTTTATGATCTCATCGTGCAGAGCCGTTGCGGTCTGCAGATGGGAGTACCGCATATCTTCAAAATTGATTGAGATCATCTGAGACGGGGCAACACCAGCCTCCGCCAGTTCCTCTTTGATCAGTTCCAGCATCACCGACTTACCGGAGCGGCGAATGCCGGTCATTACCTTAATCAGTTCGCCCCCAATGAAGGGACGGATGCGGTTCATATACAGTTCTCGTTTGATCATGATTGGAGCGCCTCCTTTCTATCGTTGACCTCAGTATATCCCATTTACAACTGAAAATCAACTGATATAATCTAATTTTATCAGTTATAACTTATAAAATTAGTCGTATGTTGGCGCAAACACTGTACACAGCTTTTCAATTTCTCTCAAAGAAGCCCCCGAATGCACTCACTTTCCAGTTCAACGATGTCGCCTATCGGTATCCTTAAGCCATCAACCAGAATCAATACCTGATCCGCCTCATGGATTCTTTTCAGCCTCCCGGTTGATACGATATACCGGCCGCCGTCTTTCTTTGCGTCGGGCTGGAACCAGGTCACCGTGATTTCCGGCCGCTCTTTGATCCGCTCCAACAGCAGTTGCTGTTTTAAGTCCAAGGCTGCCCTTGCGTCCTCATCTAACTCCATACGCTGGTCAGTCAGCCGTGCCGTTTCCGCAAGTGCGGCGCTGTGGCCGGACAGGGCCGCGAAGGGCGCAAACTGAGCCGCACGGTCTGAGAGCGGCATCCTCGGGTGCTTGGCTGAGGTAGGATGCGGCAGGCTGATGATATCATCATATGGTCCGGTCATGCTTTGTGGCCTCCGATTTGGTTGTTTCTCTCCTTGGCTGTGGCGCCGTCCTCCAGATTCAGCCCTTTGAGGATGGCGTTCTTGCCAAAACGCTTTTTGATGCCCAGCATGGTTTCCTGGAGTTTTCTCTCCCGTGCATAGGCAGTGTCAGCCTCTTTTTTCTGCTTTTCCTTTGCCGAGTAGTCCATAAACAGGTCGATCTGCTCCGGCAGATCCTCCGGCACAGAAGACTCGTCCAGCAGGCGATTGGCGCAGAGAGTCAGCCGGCGGGCCAGCAGGGTTTTATCTACGATCCGGTCATACAGGCTGGTGGCTGCCTTGAGCAGCTCCTCGCCGGAGGAAGTATATCCGTCCAGATTGACTGTACCATGAGCATGCTTGGGAATTTTGCGCCCATAGCGGTCCGTGGTGACCTCTCCGGTGTAGGCTGTACCCTTGAGGTTTTCGATGTCATAGCCTACTGTGAGGACCAGTTGGTTGGTCGCAAGCCGCTTATCTACCAATTCCAGCGCCAGTGCATCGGCCATCTCCTGGATGACCAGCCTTGCCTTTTCAAATGGGTATGGGTACTGCAGGATCTGCCCGGAGACGATGCTCTTGTTTTCTGGTTTGTATGCCTTAATGTCCGCAATGGTGCAGGGTTCCCAGCCCCAGGCGTGGTCAATAAGCAGCTCCGCGTTTACTCCGAACAGTTTATAGAGCAGTTCCTCGTTGTGGTAGTCCGTGGATTTGCCGATGGAGCACCGGGCAATATCTCCCATGGTGTACAGGCCGTGTGCCTCCAGCTTGGCGGCATAGCCTTTTCCAACCCTCCAGAAGTCGGTGAGCGGACGGTGGGTCCAGAAGGAGCGGCGATAGCCCATCTCATCCAGTTCTGCGATGCGGACGCCGTATTCATCGGCGGGGACATGCTTCGCGCCAATGTCCATGGCGACCTTGGCCAGATACAGATTCGTCCCAATGCCCGCCGCAGCAGTGATACCGGTCGTCTGCAGAATGTCGAGGATGATTTTCCGGGCAAATTCACGGGCCGACAGATGGTAGGTCTGCAGGTAGCTGGTGGCGTCGATGAACACCTCATCGATGCTGTATGGGTAGATGTCCTCCGGCGCCACATGCTTGAGGTAAACACTGTAGACGCGGGTGCTCCAGTCAATATAGTGGGCCATCCGGGGTGGGGCCACGATATAGTCGAGGGCCAGGGAAGGATTTCGCCGCACCTCCGGGTCGTGAGAGGAAGCGCCGGTGAACTGCCGGCCAGGTGCATTCCGCTGCCGCTGGGCATTGACCTCCTTGACCCGTTGGATCACCTCAAACAACCTGGCCCGGCCGGAAATGCCATAAGCCTTCAGGGAAGGTGTGACCGCCAGACAGATGGTCTTTTCAGTGCGGCTCAGGTCCGCCACCACGAGGTTGGTGTCCAGTGGATTCAGCCCACGCTCGATGCACTCCACACTTGCGTAAAACGATTTTAGATCACAGCAAATGTAGGTTCGCTCCTTCATGCTTCGGTCACCCCTTCCTCTTTATCTTCCAACACATTTTCAAAGCCATTATAGCACATTTGTTCTGGTCGTTCTATTGTGAAAAAACACCATCTTGTACCCATTGGAAAACCAGCACAGAATGCTGTGATTCCTAAAGCGATATGCCTCCATATTTCTGCTCTGCCAAGATTTCAATGGCCTCCTCTTTCGTCCGGAATATCCTCCACGGAGATACCCGGTGATATAGCCCAGTATGGCTTCGGACGCCAAAATATACCCCGTCATAGCTTTCCACAATATATTCGGAAGTGCTCTTTTTCGCTTTGTTTGTAATCATTACACAGGTATCGCCCTTATGCCATCCATACGGAAGATCTGCGGTGTCTACTGTTGGATCATCGCGATATTCAGTTCTCATTTGCCGCCTCCATCTTTCTGCCGCAACTGTAAAAGAGAGCCGCCAGTCTGGAAACCGGCGGCTCTCTTTTGTCAGTCATTCTTTCTCTCTGCTTGTTCCTCCAAGGCAAGGAAATGGTCGAAGTCGCTTTCAAACATGCGATCCTGCACAATCCGGTATTTTTCAAACTCGCTCTCTGCGAAGGCTTTGGCGATCTCATGCGTCACCCGGCCGGTGTCGTGGAGGATCTCATGCTCATTGAATTCCAGGAAGCGATTCAGCCGCTGTGACCAGTCCTGCATGGTCATAGGGATATGGCGGCCTGCCTGGTATTCCGCATAGTCCAGGTACATGGTCACAATGCGTTCCAGCGCCTGCAGTTCCTCTCTGGAAAGATAGTTCTTAGCAATGGACACATCGTACTTCTGTATTTTTCCGTTTGGATACTGCTCCCAGGAAGTTAAGCCCATGTGAGGTTTTTCAGCGTTGGCTCGCTCCACGATCAACTCCGCCGCAGTATGACGGTGGATCGCCCAGTGGAGTTTGTTCTGTACCTCGGAAAAAAACAGGCGTGTGGTTTTGGATGATTTATCATAATCCAGAGCCGTGGCATAGATGTCGGTGATCTTTTGGTAGAACTTGCGTTCAGACATCCGAATCTCCCGGATCTGCTCCAGAAGGTGGTCGAAGTATTCCTTGGTAAGTACACTACCCCCGTTTTTCAACCGTTCACTGTCCATGGCCCAGCCCTGAATGGTGTAGTCCTTAACGATGGTATTGGCCCACTTGCGGAACTGGACCGCCCGGTCATTGTTGACCTTGAATCCAACCGCAATGATCATCTGCAGATTGTAGTGCTTCACCTGGCGGCTAACCTGACGGGAGCCCTCAGTTTGAACTATCCGGAAATTCCGGATAGTTGCCTCATCTGTCAGCTCACCATCCTCATAGATCTTCTGGATGTGCTCATTGATTGTCCGAACATCCACATCATAGAGGGCCGACATCATCTTCTGGGTCAGCCAGATATTCTCATCCTCATAGCGCATTTCCATGCTCTCTGTACTGTCACCGGTAGCAGCCACAAAGGTCAGGTATTCCGCTGCGCTGGATCGGATCGCCTGTTCTTGTTTATCGTTCCGCACTGCGACGCCTTCTTTCTTCTGTATCAATTCCATATTGGGCCAGCAGTTTCCGAGCTTCGGCTTCTCCCTCCGGTGTGATGAGGGCGGGATAGGTTCGCCCGGCAGCGTTGATCAGCCCTTCCTCTGAAAGTTTGTCCAGCAGGTCGTGGTCATAGCCCTTCCAGCATCGGCGGACAAGGGGATACTTTTCCAGTTCCTTTTTCTTGACCGCCCGCATTTCCGGTGTATCCCGTTCCTCCCAGGAGGTCAGGTACATCAGCATGAGGGTCAATTCCCGAATGGTTTTCTTCTGTTTTTCCGGCATTAGCCTGTCCTCCAATCTTTTTGACTTACTACCATCATATCACAGGACGGGCTGTTCGTCTATTCCACAATCATTCCGGGATATACATCGGGCCACTCCGTATGCGTCATTACTCCGCTGCTGGGAGCGCAGTGGGCGAGAACGCAGTCCGCTGTCCAGTTGACCCATTCCGAGTTCACCAGAGCCTTTTGGTATTCCTCAGTCCAGCCACGGACTGTATTATGGACTTATTACATCATCATTCCTGTACATATTTCTTCGCCTGTTTCATCTTCCGCACCCATCATTCCTATAAAAGAGGACTCCATATACTCGTCATAAGCCCGTGCGTATCTCTCGTACTTCTCACCGCCGGTTTCTTTCAGAACGGTTTCATCAAATGTCCATAAAGGGTAGTAGCAGAACCCACTTTCTTTGTAGAGCCCAGTATCTTTAGCAAATCCACGATTGAGCAGCTGCGGCGCAAAGGGACAGTTGTTTATATCGACATATGCACTGTTTTTCAAGCCAATAAATTCTCCAAAAGATTTTGTAAGAATAGCGAACTGTTCTTTCTCATCTGCTCCTTGGATAGGCATATCAAGAACAATCGCAAGGCCAGGCAGTTCCTTGCCCATAAAATCATAAACCGTGTACAATTCCACCCTCGGCTCCAATATAGCGGGTGTCTCAAAATAATCTTTAATTTCAAATGTCATTTTTTCCTCCTGATAACAAAATATCGCCTATGCTCTACCATATGTAAAATCGCTTTTTCCCCTTTGTGTAGCCTATCTCTTTGCTCATTTGGCGTCTTCCACTCCGTTCAGAATAAAAACCAGGGAATGCTGGTTACCCATTCCCTGATCCATTGCGATTAAAAACTCAGTTCAGATATCTTCTCCCACTGGAGGATGTATTTCTGATCTATGATTCGATTCTCATGGTAATGGCCGAAAAACCAGTAGGCGAATTTACACCGCTGGCTGACCATTTCAAGAAAGTCCGTCAGTTCATCCGTTCCATAGGATGGATTGATCTTCTGCACCACACCGCTGGGAGCGCAGTGGGTGAGAACACAGTTTACCGTCCAGTTGACTCGTTCCAAGTTTGCCAGGGCTTCTTGGTATTCCGCTTGGCTGGGCATTTCCTCGGCCCACCAACTTACCCCCTTGACCCGAAACATGGATCGCATCCGGCGCATCAGCCAATACCGGTGTTCGAAGTCCGGAGCGGCTGGATCGAGAATTCCATCCTGAATATCATGAGAGGCCGCACCGCCCATTGTAAACCAGATGAGGCCGCCGAAGTTGAAGACCTGTCCCCGCATAAGGTGCAGGACATGCTCCCGCACCACATGGACCCGTCCGCCATTCCATTCTTTTTCTGGTAGAGTGTTCAGCAAGTCAAAATTCTCATGGTTCCCATCCACGAACAGGGTGGTGAAGGGCTTCTTGTTCAGCCAGTCCAACCAATATTGATCTTTCTGGCTTCCATCCCACAGTCCTCCAAAATCACCCGAGATGACCACATAGTCCTCCCAGCTCATCTCCTTCTGCTGTGGGAAGTATTTGCTCCCAAAGCGTTGGAAGTCGCCGTGACTATCACCCGTAATATAAATTGCCATTCCATCGCACCTCGATTTACAGGGTCATTTGCTGCTGCCCTGGCAGTGGGGAGCTAATTTCTGCATCGGTTGCCGTGCGGACACCAGGACCGTTTCTGGTTTTCGTTGTCACCAGCAGGCCATCTTGAACAAGCTGCTCCATCAGTTCGCCCACGAAGCGGTTGGCAAGATTATGCTTGCCTTCTTTATCACAGAGCCTGTGTACAGAGAACTTTTGAGCGACATTTAAAGCAACCGGGCCTGTGATATACAGGTTTTTCCGTTTTGTCCGGCACCGTTCCAGAATTTCATGTGTGATCTCCTCGCGCTTGGTCTCCAACTGCGCCAGATATTCCTCATCGGTAATATCCCAATACCTCTCGTAGCAGTCGAAGCCATAGCAGCAGAACGATTTCGCATCCTTCAGCAGATCTTGGATGGCTGGGATCTCGTCCATCTCTATAATACCACTAAAGTTCATCGGATGCAGGTATAACTCCTGCCAGCCTTTCGTAACGGTATCGGATGTGCTGTCCCCACCGGGCTGTAGATCCCAGCCCGCACTCTGGAACAGGCTGCGGCTTTCTTCATGAAATTTGGCGGCGTCAGTCTCAGCCGGCCAGCCGGAATCGAACTGATAGCGGCTGCGAATCCGGAAGTAAACTTTTCGGTACTCCACTCTTGCTTCACCTCGTTTTCCTATTCCAAGTGCTTTTTCAAACAATACCACAAGTAAGGCGGCAACATCTATTCACCAATACCAACAGAATAAATGTTCATAAATTGACCTATTCTACCGATATCCTTCCGCCAGACCGACGCTGACCCCAAGCGCCCAGTCAATCTGTTTCATCTCGGAGGTGTCCAATGCTCCAACGCGCTCTCTGAGCCTGGACTTATCAATAGTGCGAAGTTGCTCCAAGAGGATAACGGAACCACAGCTCAATCCATTCGCTTGCCTATTCAAACAAACATGTGTAGGCAGCCGCGGTTTTCCCATCTTGCTGGTGATGGGGGCTGCGATCACTGTGGGGCTGTGGCGGTTGCCCACATTGTTCTGCAGAATGAGTACCGGACGGATACCACCTTGCTCAGACCCGATGACTGGCCGCAGGTCAGCATAGTAAATGTCACCACGGCTGATTTCCTGTCTGCAATATGTTTTCACAGAATACACCTCCTCAGCATATTGGGCTTAATATCACAAAAATAGGGACCGCCTCCGCATCTCCCGCATCTGGTTGGAATGGCTGCTCATACGGCATGTTCCGGTCAGTAAACGGGTTTTGGACAGAAGCGATCCCCATAGCTTCTGATATTAAGACTTCACATTTGTGTTGTCTTTCTTTGGCGCTTGTATTCGACACTACTTCCCCAAGCGCAGGAGCCTGTGCCATTGGCATCAGCTCCATAGGGCGACCATCTGAACCGCGGCTGGCTTCACCGCGTCATGGGACTCTCACCCCCGGCAGGATCTCTGTCGGCCGCCCTCATTGCTTGATCCCCATTTCGGTGGGGGCTGTGACTGGACGGAAGTATCATTATCCCTGGCGGAGTCATTGCGATACAGCTTGCCACAGGCTGTTTTTTGGACGGATGGACCCGCTTAGCACCTTATTTGGCCGTCGTTGATAGAGGGGAAATCCGTCAGGCTGTCATAACCGAACAAAAATGTATAGGTGACTTCGTTTGCAGCCTGTACCAGAACCTCTACAGATGGTTTTCGCGCATCCTCCAGCGTCGCTTGCCCCTGTTCAGCAGGGGCCCCGTCAGGAAAGTATTCAGACAATCGGATATTCGGTTTTCAAGGAACAAGTGAGAAGCATTTCCTTCTCGCTTGTATAGGGGAAGATGTCGGCATTTTAATAACCCTCCAATTTCAATTTTCTAAAAGTTTTTTCAAAGACTTGAGAATACGGACTTTCCGTTTATGCACTGCAGGCTGTGAAACGCCAATCTCTCTTGCATAGTCAAGTTCACTTTGTCCCTTAAAAAACAACCCCTGTACCAATGCCTGATCCGCAGCAGGCAACGCTGAGATCGCTTGGTACAGGGCCTCTTTCTTCATTAGTTCAAGGATGATGTGTTCCGGGGTGTTGATAGCGTCAATAAACTCCCGGAAATTTTCATAGGCGCCATCCTGACTTCCGATCATCCCACTCGTCTGGATCTCATGGTCAAAAAAGCTCTGATCGTTGTCCTTGATATTCCATCGTGTTCTGCAGTAAGTACGATAGACCTCCTCTGTCACTATGACTTCCTCATATTCCTGAGTGCAGGTGTTAAAAACAATAAGGGTAAACTTCCCGTTGGATTCCATGTGCCTTTCCTCCAAATTTCAAGATTTTGATGGCGAATCAAAATCTTGAAATCAGGGGTACTTGGCGATATAAGCCTCCCAGCCCATGCCGGCCCTCCCAGTGCCGGGCAGAAAAATAGCCGGGGACGCATTTCTGCATCCCCGGCCGATTCCTGCCGCCATATTGCGGCAGGAATACAGCGGGCCGGGACACTTTACAGCGTCCCGGCCCTTGTCAGCTGGTCCTATTCATTTTTGCGCATACCTGCCACTGTACTGAGTATAGCAGAGGCAAAGTCGGAAGGGAGTAGGGATTTCGTCGGTTTTTCATCGGGAATCAGTCGGGATAAAGTCGGGGCATCTCCAATTCTTCCTGAAGTTCTGGCACAGCATAACCAAAAAGGCAGAGGGACAATAAGAAGATCGCCTCGCGCTTCCGGTCATAGAATACGCTTCGCTCCATATTCAACTCATCCAGCAGCTCCTTTTCTGTGCTGTTGAAACGGTGGATAAATTGTTTGGTCAAGATCTCATAGTAAAGTCCCCCCCGGTCAGGGTATCGTTTCAGGCGGAGAAGGGCACGGTCGATCACATCCACCAGCATCCGGTTTTCCATCACGCAGCAGACCCGTTCCTCAAACTCCTGCAGGTCCATATCCGGGGCGAAGCTTTGCAGATAGATAAGCCCGGTATCAGCGTCCTGAGCGCCCAGCTCCCAAGCATACTCATGCAGTTCCTCCACCCGCTCACTGAGGACCCACATCACATCCCGGTAGATTTTCAAAATCAGCTTTACCCGGTGATAGGCCAGCTGGCTGTCAAATCCAAGGGTCGCCATCTGCCTTTTACATTTCTGCACAGTGGAGCTTTCTTTTCTCATGCCATTCTCCTCCTCCCATGTTCGCTAAACTGCGAACAAAATGCATACAACAAATCCTGTGAACATTGGTGCGGCTGCGCCCCTCTCTTAGGAGAAGGGCTTGCCGTACCAACCTTATATGAGATTGCGTGTTTCCAAGCGAATACGCATGGCCTGCTTGGAGACTTGGAAGATCTGAGCCATTTCCGCAACCAGCTGCTCATTGCTTCTGCCTGCACGCAAACGGTAAAAACTTCTTTTGATTTGCGGCAGGGGCATGAGGAGAGCCGTAGCCAAGGCATCCGCCTGCCATTCGACCAGACCGTGGCTTTCATCCAAAGATGTTTTTCCTTCATAGGCAGCCACATCGCCTGTGCCGGAGTACAGCTTCTGGTGCAGGACCCAGTGCCCCAATTCGTGAGCACAGGTGAACCGCAGCCTGCCGAGGAGCCTGTCCACACAAAGCCGCTCCTCCACCAAGATCGTTCCGGCCTTGACTGCAATCAGGCGGTAGCGTTTTTCATCTTGGTCATATAAAATGGCCGCTCCTTCATCAAAAATCGTTTCCCCAAGGATGCTCCCGTTTTTGCGTAGGCAATGATATTCCAGAGTTAGATCAAACTTGGTCTCTATGATAGTTTCAATGGGAACTGCCTGGGGAGGCCCGTCCAACAAAACGGGATCATACTCTTGCAGGATCTTCCGTCCAATGGTTTCAATTGCGTCCAATCGATACTTTGGTACAGACAAGAAAATCCCCCCTTAGTTCTGGCGGTTCTGCAGCATTTCCATAAATGCTTTCCATTCCTCATCGGTAGCATCTACTTCCTTTGCCACTCTCAATGCTGCGCGGACGATGTCATGCTGGCGGATATAGTCAGGCAGATCGGCCGGAACTGTCTGCCTGGAATCTGCGGCCAGATCCAGCAGCATTTCATGCTCCTGCTTATCCAATTCCAGAAAAGAAGAGATCCGCTCTACAAACGCTCCCTCTGGCGCCGGTCGGCGACCCTGCTCAATATCACACAGGTACCCATTGGAGATACCGAGGTGTTTCGCGGTATCCCGGAGGTTTAATTTGGCCTCTTTGCGCCGTGTGCTGATGAAAGCTCCAAAGGTCACTGGTCTCCCTCCTTCATAGAGTTTCGCTGGTTTGCGAACATCTTGTTTATATTATAACTGGCACATCTGTTCGATACAAGAGCAAAAAAGAAAACAGAGGCCAGGTGTTAAAATTCCATAACACCTGGCCTCTGTTTTAGAGAAACCTGTGGGCGATCCGCTTCATTTCTTCTACACACTCTTGGGGTGCTATGATCTGAATCCCGCCCATAAATTTGAAGACCCAGCCGTAAAAGGTGCCGCTTGGGTCGACTTCGATGTTTGCAGTAAAGTGTTCCTCGTCATATGCACGGGTTGGCACAGCTTCTCCATAATGGTCTATGATGGTTTTCATCAGCTTGTTCTCACAGAGCAGTTCAACAGAAACTGTGCGGTCAGCAGCAAACATATCAACGATCTTGTTGGTGTAGCCCGCCACATCAAAGCCTTCATCGGGGGTAAAGCCGGAGGGAAGTATCTTGATCCCAGACAGGCGGTCTACTCGGAAGTGGGCCATCCGCTGGTGCTTGTGAGAAAAGCCAATCAGGTAATAGTGGTCATTCTTCCATTCCAAAGCATAAGGGTCCAGTTTATAGAGATAACCGCCATGCTTGAGAACTCGTTTTTTCTCGGGCGTATATTCATAATACTGGAACTGGATCTGTCGCTTTTCCAAGATCGCCGTTTGGATGGCATCAATGATGTAATAGACTTGCTCATTGTCCGGTTTCACCCGGCTGGACAGGCTGGCAAGCTGCCGAAGCTGCTCTGCCTGATGTGTGCTGGTCAGACGGCATAATTTCTGTACCAGCTCCTCGGATTTCTTGGCAGAAATGATCTTCGAGGATGCTACTGCGTCTGTCAGCATTTTCAGTTCTGGATACTCAAACAGGCGGCTTCCCATAAAATATTGGTTTTGGGTACTCTTGACCACCACAATATCAATCCCTGCATCGATCAGAGCATTGGTATCCGCGTAAACAGTCTGCCGCACTGCCCGAATTCCTTTTCCATTCAGATGGGCAATGATGTCAGATACTGTGGCGGGATGGTTTTCATCGGTCCGCTCATAGAGAAACCGGAGTAATTCCAGTATCCGCATATTTGTTGAATTCTGCATACTTCACCTCCTCGATTTTCAAAATGGCCTATTTTGTATGGTGTCCAGTCCCAAAGACCAGGAACAGGGCAACCGCACAGAGAAGCAGGCACATCCAATTCCGGTCTACGATCAGCTTAATCACCGCCACAAGCAGCAGTGCGCCCACCAGGAGCACAACGCCGTTCATTTAGCGGCCTCCCGAGGCATAGTTCCCCATGTGGATGTCCAGCACCCCTCTGGGCGGCTGGATCAGGGCATCCTCATACTGGCACTTCCACTGGATTTCCCGGCACATCCGGCCATCCGCCACGCCGTCTATCGTTTCCCCATCCTGAATGGGGTTATCATGCTCCAATATGTACGATGCCACATTGTAGGCGTGGTTTACCACCCAGTTGGGGTCCATGTCGTGGAAGTGGTACTGGAGGTCGGGCAGGAACAGGGTGCTCATGCCCACCGTGTCGATGAGCATATCCTCAGTGCCCTCAATGTTGAAGAATCGGACATTGACGCCAAAGCGGATGAACCGATCCGGGCCTTTGATCTGATGGGAGCGTACATTCTCCGCCAGAAACAGTTTGCCACAGTTCTGGAAATAGAATGCCTCACAAGTGGGATACAGCTCCGCCAGAGCCTCCAAAAAGTCGGCATCCAGGTTGGCACGCTCCAGCGCCGGAAGCGCCGCAGCCAGCATATCGGTGGCCACCACCTGATATTTGCACTCCCGGAAGATTCGCTCCCGATCCTCCTGGCA
>ENA-ORUF01000903-ORUF01000903.1-human-gut-metagenome-genome-assembly--contig:-NODE-903-length-36079-cov-3.273568_pt1 | contig 36079 bp, 27 predicted proteins | sample MGYA00242077_ERZ509203 | MGnify/ENA primary metagenome ERZ509203 (study PRJEB26280, sample SAMEA2338834) | human gut metagenome | biome: human gut; feature: human-associated habitat; material: faeces... | reverse complement strand
AGCATGCGGTGCTTATGGTGAACGGCGCAGTATCGTGGAAGCTCCCGGCACGCGAGGCGCTGCGTCAGCTGGATGATCTCGCGGCGAGCGATATCTATCCACCGCAGATCGCCTCGGCCGCGCGCGAGCTCAAGAGCGCGGGCATCATGGATCGCTGCATCGAGCTGCCCACGACCGTAGACGAGGGCGTGCGTGCGTTTGCAGGGCTTGGGTTCACGCCGCAGGCGCACTCCTCCCGCGGCGATGCGATGGCCGGGCGGCTTGCCCGCCCCTCGGGCGCGCCCGGCGCAGAGCCCGCCCGCCCCTCGGAGGCGCCCGGCGCAGAGCCCGCCGTGGCCTTCCGCGACGTGCACGTGCAGTACCGAAGCGTCAAGGGCGCGCCACACACGGTATTCGACGGCCTCGACCTCGCCATACAGCCGGGGGAGAAGGTCGCGCTCGTGGGCTCCAACGGAGCGGGCAAGACCACGCTCATGAAGCTCATGTGCGGCCTCATCAAGCCCGCATCCGGCGAGGTGCGCCTCGGCGGCGTGGCCACGCGCGCGATGAGCCCGGAAGACATCTCCGGTGCGATCTCGCTCGTCTACCAGAACCCCGAGCAGATGTTCATCAAGGACAGCGTCCGTGCCGATGTGGAGTTCGCCATGCGCTCCCGCGGCGTCGAGGGTTGGCAGGAGCGCGCGCAAGAGCTGATCGAGCGCTTCCGCTTGGCCGACCTCGCCGATCGCGACGGGCGCCTCATGTCGGGCGGCCAGATGCGCCGGGCATCGCTCGCCATTGGCATCGCGCTCAATCCGCCGATCCTCCTGCTCGATGAGCCCACGGCAAACCTCGACATCGCCACGCGGCGCGAAATTGTGCGCACCATCGCCGATCTGCGCGGCGTTACGGACACCGTGGTCATCGCGACGCACGACATGCAGCTTGTGTGCCAGTTCGCCGACCGGGTGATCGTGCTCAATCAAGGCGAGGTCATCGGCGACGGCACGCCGGAGGAGATTTTCCACAACGAAGCCGTGGTCGAGGCGTCGGGCATCTGCCCGCCCGAGATCTATGCTATGGGCGCCGCGCTCGATGCGCGGGCAACCTGCTTCGATATCGAAGACTTCCTCATGTGCTTCGACGGCTACCGTGAGCTGGCGCTTGCTGCCATCGGCGAGTAAATCTGGAGTGTCAAACAAGGGACTGTCCCCCATGTGACATGGAAAGGAGATGCGAGCTCGATGCTCGAAAAACTCTCAGAGAACGTCATGGATAAGGTGTCCATCGATTTCCTGCGCAACCAGGTGCTCAGGAACGCGTACGGCAACGACGACACACCCATCGCCAAGCTCGACCCGCGCGTGCTCATCGTGTGGTACCTCTTCTTCGGCCTCGTGCCGTGGTTCCTCTCCGACGTGACCGTGCTGCTGGGGCTCTTCCTCTTCTGCGCCGTCACCACAAGGCTCGCTCGCGTCGCGCCGCTCGTGCTCTTCGTATTTGCGCTGGGCGTGTTCTCGCAGACGGGCTATCTGTTCATCGTGGCGCTTTTCTTCGGCGGCAGCGTCGAGACGCTCGTTCCCTTGCTCGTGCTCACCCTCAAGGTGACCACTTGTTCGCTTGCGTCGATTACCGTGTTTTCGGGCCTCGACCCCGATCGCCTCTCGAATGGGCTTCTCTGGTTTGGTTGCCCGGAACGCCTCTCGTTCTCCATCTCGTTTGCCTACCGGATTCTCCCCATCATGTTCGAGGAGCTGCAGAACATCCTGCTCTCTTACCGCCTTCGCGGCCAGGCGCCGGCGCACGAAACGCTCATGGGCAAGCTGCGCTGGCTGGTGTACCAGGTGAAGACCATCGTCCAGTCGTTCTACCCGCTCATGCTCAACATGGCGAAGCGCTCGCGCACCACGGTCGAGGCGCTCGAGCTCAAGGGGTACCGGTACGCATCGTCCAATATGGACGTGCTCAAGATCAAGCTCTCATCGCTTGCCATCGGCCGGAATGACCTTATCTTCGCTGCCGTCTCGATCGCCTGGGCCGCGCTTTGCTTCGCGCTGCCCGCTCTCGCGGGCGTGCTTCTGTAGGCGCGCGTCGTGCCTACGCCGGGCGGGCGTGCTTCTGTAGGCGTGCGTTGCGCCTGCTCTCGCGGGTGTGCTCAGGTTGGTGCGCGGCATACCAGAGCGGGCGGGCGCACCGGCCGCTCCAACGGTAATCAATAGAGGGGAAATCAATGAACATCGATTTTCACACACATGGAAAATTAGCTAAATACCTGGCATTCTCGCCGGCGTACACCGATTGGCTCTTTGGCGAGGCGGCCTCGGCCGGACTCGATGCCATATGCCTCACCGAGCATTTCAACACGCTCGGATTCGACCAGGTGTATGCCGACATCGCGGCGCGCTTCCCCCGGGAGGGTGACGCCTTCAACGTGAACGGCCTTCTGGTCTTTCCGGGCATGGAGGTGGATGTTGCAGAGAGCGGCCATACGCTCGTGCTCGGCACGATGGAAGAGATCCTCGATTTCAATAGGGCGCTCGAGCCCCATAAGGCCAAGGGGTCCTTTCTTCCGCTCGCGGAACTTGCGGAAGAGGTTCGTCGGCGGGGGCTCTTCTTTGGCGCGGCGCATCCGTTCCGGGCGCCCGGCCACATTCCCGAGCAGCCGCGCGAGGCGCTCGCGGCGTTCCAGTTTGTCGATCTGAACGGCAAGGACCTCGCTCACGACTTCGAGGGAACGATTGCGAAGACCTACGCCTTCGCGCAAGAGCTCGGCGTGCCCGTGGTCTCGGGGAGCGACACGCATCAGGCATTTCAGTATGGATGCGCCGTCACCGTCATGGGCGAGCGCGTAACGACCGTAGCCGGCCTGCGTGCGCAGGTGCTTTCGGGGAATTACCGCATTTCCTACGCGTCCGACCTTGCGTTCAAGGTCAAGACGGCGGGCATGCTCAAGCGTGCGCTCAAGGAGATTGACCGCTTGGGCGGCGATTACGTGCAGACGCTCATAGCGGGGGCAGAGTAGGAGAGCCATGACCGATCCGTCGCTTTTTCCCACGGGCGTGGCCTACACGCCCGCCGAGGAGCTCATCATCAACCACATCGTCGAAAAGCCGCGCGAGTTCCTTCTGCAGTCGATTCAAGACGTGGCGGCGAGCCTCGGCATCTCCGAGGCCACGGTGTCGCGGTTCGCGCGTCATGCGGGGTTCGGCGATTTCAAGACGCTGAAGAATGCTGTCGCGGCGCGTTCGCTGGGGCCCGCGGATAAAATGTCAGCGAGTATCGATGAGGGCGCGGGCGACGCGCAGGCGTTTCTGCGCCAGCAGCGCGTGAACATCGATCGCACCCTCGAAGGGCTCGATGAGGAATCGTTTGCTAAGGCGGTGCATGCGCTCGTGGCGGCACGGCGCATCTTCTTGCACGGCAAGGGCGCCTCGGCCTGCGTGGCCGAGCTGCTGCGCTTTCGCCTCAACCGCTACGGGATGCTCGTGGAGCTGCTGCCTGCGGGCGGCACGGAGCTCATGGAGGGCCTCGTGCACGCGGGACAGAGCGACGTGCTCGTGACCTTCGGCTTCCAGCGCGTGTCGCCCGAGGGCCAGGCGCTTTTGGACCATGGCGAGAAGGTTGGCTGCACGACGGTGCTCTTCACCGACCGCTATGTGCGCAGCGCGGGACCGAGAGCGACGATCGAGCTCTATACCTACCGCGGGGAGCCGCGTGCGTATCATTCGATGGCGAGCGCGGTGGCGTTGGTCGACGCGCTTGTGGTGGGCATCGCGGCGCAGCTAGACGGGCAGGCGCTCGAAACCCTCGACCGCATTAAAGAGCTTAAGCGGGCGTATGGTCATCTGCTCGCGCGCTAGGGGAGCGCTGAGGTGGCGATGCGTTGCCCCCAAGAGCTTCTAAGGGGCTTCGAGCTGGATTTCGCGCCCGGTTCCCTCCTCGCTGAGAAGCGTTTTCAACTTTTGGGCACTTAAACGGGGAGCGTCGGAGTAGACGCGGCGCGGTGTGCGGGGAACGCGCAGGTAGGGACGCTGGCACTTCTCCGTCTACTTCGCTTGATCCCCATGGAGTGCCCAAAAGTTGAAAGGTCGGGGAAATGGCGTCTGTTCGGCCGTTCAACTCGTGCCGTTTCGCGTGGTGAACGTTGCGCCGTGGGGTCTCAGCGAGGGGCGCATGTCCGCATGCGATTACAGCCGGTTCGTTGCGTTGCGTCTTAATTCGGGGCACGTCCATTCGCTGCGACAGGATTGGGTGGCATGCGGCAGATGTGAATGCTCGTCGTGGGTTAGCCCATTTGTCTCGGATTTCGGTAGCGCGAGATTCCGGCGGGCAAGGTGTCGTTGCTGCCATCCGGAACTGACGAAGTAACTGGCATTCCCGTGTACTTGGGTAGTATGCGAACACAAGGGGGTGTTCATTCCAATTCATATTCCTAGCGTAGTTGAGAACCTCTGCGATGATTATTGATTTGGAGAAAGTTCCCTCTGCTCAAATCGATTCGAAGCCGCTGTGGCCTGCTGTAATGCGGAGACCATCGAAAAGGGCTCTGGAAATGCCTTGCCATGAAGTGACGAGAGGGCTATGGCGCGTAGCGACATCCAACGGCCGCATGAGGGGCGAACAGTGGCAATACGATACTATCTGCACATATGTTCAAATATAAATAATTAACGATATTGCGCTAGGTCGATGTATTGCGATTACAATTCACCGTAGAAATTTTTGGACAGATTCATGCAGAGGGGATATTGCATGAAGCTCGATGAGCTAGAAATCGGCAAGGACGCCATCATCGAATCGGTCGATTCCGGCGATGCCGTCCTGCGGCAGCACATCTTCGATATGGGGCTCACCCCCGGCACCGAAGTGACCATGATGAAGTACGCCCCCATGGGCGACCCGCTCGAGATTCGTCTGCGCGGCTACGAGCTCACGCTGCGCAAGGCGGACGCCGCGCGCATCTCGCTCGCGAACGTGCACGACGCCCATGACTGCCCGCGCAAGAACCCGCAGGCGAGCACGGCGGCTCATCCGGCGTTCGGCGAGGAGCCCGCGCGCCCGCGCCGCGAGGGGGCGGCGCCCCTTCCCGAGACCGCGCCCCTGCGCTTTGCCCTCGCCGGTAACCAGAACTGCGGCAAAACGACGCTTTTCAACCAGCTCACCGGCTCCAACCAACATGTGGGCAACTTCCCAGGCGTGACGGTGGACCGTAAGGACGGCCAGATCAAGGGGCACACAAACGCCACCATCACCGACCTGCCGGGCATCTACTCGCTTTCGCCCTATACGAGCGAGGAGGTGGTAAGCCGCCAGTTCATCCTGGAAGAGCAGCCGGATGCCATCATCGATATCGTGGACGCCACGAACATCGAACGGAACCTCTACCTTACCTTGCAGCTTATGGAGCTTGATCGGCCCATGGTGCTCGCCCTCAACATGATGGACGAGCTTACCGAGAACGGCGGCACGGTGGACGTGAACGCGCTCGAGGCAGCGCTCGGCATACCGGTGGTGCCCATCTCGGCGGCGAAGAACGAGGGCACGGGCGAGCTCGCCGAGCACGCGCTGCACGTGGCGCGGTATCGCGAGCACCCTGGCCGGCTCGACTTCTGCGCGGCGGACGGTCCGGACGGCGGTGCGCTCCACCGCTGCATCCACGGCATCTGCCACCTAATCGACGACCACGCCCAAGCGGCGCGCATACCCGTACGCTTCGCCGCGACCAAGCTGATTGAGGGCGACCGGCTGGTTACGCAGGCCCTCGCGCTCGAGCAGAACGAGCTCGATGCCGTAGAACACATCATCTGCCAGATGGAGGAGGAAGCCGGCACCGACCGCATGGCTGCCCTCGCCGACATGCGCTTCTCGTTCATCGAGGGGGTGTGCGACCAGAGCGTGGTAAAGCCCCATGAGAGCCGCGAGCACCTGCGCTCTGTTGCCGCCGACCGTATCCTTACCGGCAAGTACACGGCCATACCCGTGTTCATCCTCATCATGGTGCTCGTGTTTTGGATCACCTTCGACGCGGTGGGGCAGCGCCTCTCCGATCTGCTCGAACTCGGCATCGAGGCATTCACCGGCGTGGTTGATCAAGCGCTCACGTCGTTCGGGCTCAACCCGGTCGTGCACTCGCTCGTGATCGACGGCATCTTCGCCGGCGTGGGCAGCGTGCTCTCGTTCCTGCCCATCATCGTGGTCCTGTTTCTGCTGCTATCCATCCTGGAGGATTCGGGCTACATGGCGCGCGTCGCCTTCGTGATGGATAAGATCCTGCGCAAGCTGGGCCTTTCCGGGCGGAGCTTCGTGCCCATGCTCATCGGTTTCGGCTGCAGCGTGCCCGCCATCATGGCCACGCGCACCCTCCCTTCTGAGCACGACCGCAAGATGACGGTCATGCTCACGCCGTTCATGAGCTGCTCGGCCAAGCTGCCGGTGTACGCCCTGTTCTCGGCGGCGTTCTTCCCCGACCATGCTCCGCTCGTTATGGTCTCTCTCTATATCATGGGCATGGTCGTGGGCGTGCTTGTGGCGCTCGTGCTCAAGGGGACGGCGTTCAAGGGCGACCCCGTTCCGTTTGTGATGGAACTTCCCAACTACCGCCTGCCCTCGGCCAAGACGACGATCCGCCTAGCGTGGGATAAAGCCAAGGGTTTTGTGACCAAGGCGTTCACCATCATCTTCGCGGCGAGCGTGATCATCTGGTTCCTGCAAACGTTCGACCTTCGCTTCGATGTGGTGGCGGACCAGTCCCAGAGCATGCTTGCGGGGCTGGGCACGTTCATCGCGCCGCTGTTCGCGCCGCTTGGCTTTGGGAGCTGGATTGCGGCTGCTGCCATCGTTGCGGGTTTTGGGGCCAAGGAGAACGTCGCGGCGACGCTTACCGTGCTCATGGGCGGGTCGGTTGCGGGCCTCGCTACGCTCTTCACGCCGCTGACGGCCTATGTGTTTCTGACATTCGTCCTGCTGTACACGCCTTGCGTGGCAGCGGTATCTGCAGTGCGAAACGAGCTTGGCACGCGCATGATGTGCGCCGTGGTCCTCATGCAGTGCAGCGTGGCGTGGCTGGTGGCCTTGGCCGTGCGGCTGATTGGCTTGGCGCTGGGCTTAGCGTAGCGGCTGATTGGCGATTTTGGGAGCGGTCACGTAGTTTTTCTTCCGAAAGCCTGTATTTCTGGCAGTTATTTCAACTATGAACGATTTGATAGCCGCTGCTACACCCGCCATGGCTTTTTGACACCAACGCACCTAGCAAAATGCCTGGTTTTTGTCGCTTATTTGACGGTTACGCCATCCAGCTGCGAACGATACTCGCCGCATCGCCTCTGCAATCGTTCATAGTTGAAATAACTGCCAGAAAAAGCGGCATTTGAAAGAAAAACTACGCGGGAGGAAGTCCGCTCCCCGCTCGCAAGCCATTGAGCCATGCCGTCTGACGCTGGCGGACGCCAGAGTATCGATACCGAAGCAGGCCACCAGCCGCCTTATGAATCGAACGGGCAATTGCTTCCAAAGCAACAATGTCACGCATCTGGTCCCGGTTGATAACGAGCACCGTAACACCCACACCCTTGAGACCGTTGTTGCGCTGCCCGTCATGAATCCGACGGTTCTCCTCCTCATGCCCGACTCCGTTGTACTCCGTATCAATATGGGCAGCAGGAATGTACGCATCGCACACAGCATACGGCACCCCTGACGCCATATGAAGCGAAGTGGTATCGAAGTCAATCCGATGATTGAGCAGCATGCCTCCCTTCAGGGACGAAATCCCGAAAGCTCCGAATCGCAAGGGCGGGGCAAGCATCCCATACATGATCGACTCGGCTGGCGACCTCGAGCCCGTCGCTGCAAGACGTACGGCAGTTCTAAAGTTGGCGTACTCGCTGCTCTTTGCATAACGCGCCATTGCCTGAAGCTCTTTCATTGTCGCCACCGGCTCACTTGGATAGTGAATCTGCTCAACAGACTTTCTTTCAACCTCATCGGGCCAGACCCCGCCCCACGCGATAGGAAATGTGGCCTCTGGCGGCAGCGAATAGGAGCCCAACAGTTCAAGCAGCAGAATGAGGATCTCAGGAACGGATCTGCCACGCGAGCACCTCAGCGCCGTGTACGCCGGAGAGGAACAATACACCCCAGGGGCAACGCGCATAATCGCACCAAGCGGCAGCGGGCCGGGGCACACATGGCAAAGCATCGGCGCTCGGGCGCGCCGCGCGCCCGCGCTCGCTACGAGCACGTTGAGCTCCTCGCTTTCATTTGGTGCCCACATGCCCAAGCGTGCTAAATCATCAAGATCAACCATATCCGCGTTGGGCACGCAACCCTCGATCGCATGGCGTTGCTCAACGCGGCCCACAGCACTCCATGGCAAAGAGCCATACGTGCGGCGGGCGGAACGCACGCCTCGCAAAGCGGAAAAGTCTATGATCACAAGTGCTTCCATGTACGAACGGTATCACATGAGCACCCGCGCTCATTCACCATATCGCATCCCTACAAAAGATATACCCCGAGTACATTTTGATGGAACCAGGACGAACGCGAACCAGATCCATACGCGAAACGCACGGGCGCTCCCAATGCGTAGCTGCGCGCTCGAGCTACGTCCCGTCATCCGGACGATTTAGGACATTCGGCGGACATGTCCTAAATCGGGCCGCTTCGTGTCCAAAACAGCGATAATTTGTCCGCAATGGATGCGAAAACGCGGGGTCCGGACAAAGGGCCCCGTCGCAGAAGAGGGGATTTGCATGGCCGCAGCACAACCGATGCCCATCCGCATGGTCGCGGGTCTGGGCAATCCGGGCGAAGAATACGCTAACACCCGGCACAACGCCGGCTTCAAGACCGTGGACGAGCTAGCTCGCCGCGCCGGTGTGTCGTACTGGAAAAACCAACTGGGCGCCGAGGTCGCCACGACCAAGGTGCGCGATACGGAAGCCGAAGGCGGCGTACGCGAGGTCGTGCTCGTTAAGCCGCAAAGCTTCATGAATACGAGCGGCGGCCCCATCTCCAAACTCTGCCGTGAGTACGGCATCAAGCCGGAGGAGGTCCTCGTCGTCCACGACGAGCTCGACATCCCCGAGGGCGATGTGCGCGTGAAGGTCGGCGGCGGGCACGCCGGGCACAACGGCCTGCGCTCGATCATCGACAAGCTGGGCAGCCGCGACTTCAGCCGCATCCGCACGGGCATCGGCGAGCCTCCGGGCCGCATGCCCACGGCCGATTTTGTGCTCAAGCAACTGCGCGGCAAGGACGCTGAGGCCTTCGATGACACCGTCATGCGCGCAGCAGACGCCTGCGAGCTCGCGCTCGCACAAGGCGTCATCTATGCCCGGGACCACGTGAACGGTGCCGCCGCGAACAACGGCAAGCACTAACTACCGGCGCTGCGCCCAGCGCGCCAACCCCTCAAACCGCATGCGTCATGCACGCACCGCTCATCCGATACCTGCTGTCCACTTGCATTGAAAATGCAGGCAGCGGGGTATAATCGGTTTTGTGTGTGCAGGCAGGAGCCCGGTATGCGCGCAGCCCGTCCTTCTAGGCCGAGCAGCATGCACCGCAGCCTCCCTGCCTCGTATGAGAGAGGGGTTCTATGTTCAAGATCCTGAAGAAGACGCAGTTCTCGGAGAAGGTCTTCGAGTTCCGCGTCCACGCACCCAGGATGGCCAAGCATGCCCATGCCGGTCAGTTCCTCATGGTGCGCATCAACGAGACGGGCGAGCGCGTCCCGTTCACCTTTGCCAACTGGAACCCGGAGGAGGGTTGGATCGAGTTCATCTTCATGGTCGTGGGCAAGACGACCCAGTGCCTCTCTGAGCTCAACGAAGGTGACGAGATTCAGGACATCACCGGACCGCTCGGTTGCCCGACCGAGATTGAGGGCGACCGCGTAGCCGTCGTTGGCGGCGGCGTGGGCCTCGCCATCGCCTATCCGGTCGCGCGCACCCTCTGCGAACAGGGCAAGAAAGTCTCGGTCATCATGGGCGCCCGCAACAAGGATCTGCTTATCCTCTTCGAGCAGTTCGCGTCGCTGCCGCTCGAAAACCTCTTCATCACCACGGATGACGGCTCCATGGGCGAGAAGGGCGTTGTAACCCTGCCGCTCCGTCGCCTCTGCGAGACCGACTCCATCGATTCGTGCTTCTGCGTGGGCCCCGTCCCCATGATGAAGTTCTCGACCCTCACCTGCCGCGAGTTCAAGATCCCCATCGTCGCGAGCTTGAACCCGATCATGGTCGACGGCACCGGCATGTGCGGATGCTGCCGCGTCGAAGTGGGCGGAGAAACCAAGTTCGCCTGCGTCGACGGCCCGGATTTCGATGCGAACCTCGTCGACTGGGACGACCTCGCCCATCGCCAGGCCAGCTACAAGGCCGAGGAAGCCGCTTCCATCAAGCATCATGAGGAGGACTGCGCATGCCAGAAGTAAAGTACCGCCCCAATATCGGAGCTCCCCGCACCCCCGCGAACGAGGAGCCCGCAGTGGAGCGCGCTCATGATTTCCGCCCGGTCGACACGGGCTACACCAAGGCCGACGCCATCGCCGAGGCAAATCGTTGCCTCGACTGCAAGAAGCCGCTCTGCATGGACGGCTGCCCAGTAGGCGTCCATATCCCGCAGTTCATCGAGAAGATTCGCGAAGAGGACTGGGCGGGGGCGCTCGCGACCATCAAGGCCGATAACCTGCTCCCCTCCGTCTGCGGCCGCGTGTGCCCGCAGGAGAATCAGTGCGAGGGTAAGTGCATCCTTGGCCGCAAGGGCGAGCCCGTGGCAATCGGCCAGCTCGAGCGCATGCTCGGTGACATGGCCGACGAGGTGGGCGAGGCTCCCGAGTGCAAGCCGTCCAACGGCAAGAAGGTCGCCATCGTGGGCTCCGGCCCCTCCGGCATCGCCTGCGCCGGCGAGCTTGCGCGCGAGGGCTTCGACGTCACCGTTTTCGAGGCGTTCTTCACCGGTGGCGGCGTGCTCACCTATGGCATCCCGGAGTTCCGCCTACCCAAGGACATCGTCAAGCGCGAGATCAAGGGTCTGGAGGAGCTGGGCGTCCACTTTGAGTACAACTCGGTCGCTGGCCGCCTCTTCGATGCCGACGAGCTCTTCAACGAAGACGGCTTCGACGCGCTCTACCTGGCCGTGGGCGCGGGCCTTCCGCGCTTCCTGCACGTCGACGGCGAGAACCTGCCCGGCGTGTACTGCGCGAACGAGTACCTCACGCGCACGAACCTCATGAAGGCGTACGAGTTCCCCGAGTACGACACGCCCATCCGCCATGGCAAGAACGTCGTCGTGTTCGGCGGCGGCAACGTGGCCATGGACGCCGCGCGCACCGCACTTCGCCTGGGCGCCGAAAAGGTCACCCTCGCCTACCGCCGTACCGAGGCCGAGATGCCCGCGCGCCGCGCCGAGATCCATCACGCCAAGGAAGAGGGCGTTGAGATTCTCGAGCTCTGCAACCCGTTGCGCTTCCTGCCCGGCCCGGACGGCTTCGTCTCGACTATCGAGCTTCAGCGCATGGAGCTTGGCGAGCCCGATGCGAGTGGCCGCCGTCGCCCCATCCCCATCCAAGACTCCGAGTTCGCCATCCCCTGCGACGTCGCGGTCACGGCCATCGGCACGCGTGCAAACCCGTTCGCAAAGCTTTGCGCCGACGTCGAGCTCAACCGTTGGGGCCTCATCGAGACCGATGAGAACGGGCGCACCTCCAATCCGCGTGTCTGGGCTGGCGGCGACATCGTAACCGGTGCCGCAACCGTCATCCTGGCCATGGGCGCCGGCAAGAAGGCCGCTGCCGATATCAAGGAGAAGCTGCTCGCCGAGGAAGCGTAATCGCCACCCCGCGAACCTCGCGCAGCTTGATTGCGCATGACGCACGAGGGCCGCTGCTGGAACATCCGGCAGCGGCCCTCGGTTTGATGCAGCGGTCCGCAAGTTTCGCCCTAAGAGCTGCGAAGGTCGTCCGCATCGATCACCTGCATCCATGCGATATATACTCCAGGATAATGTCCGTACAGCACCCGAACAGGGTCAAGGCCCACAGCGAAATCCTGTATAAGCGAAGCTATGCCACCTGCAGAAACAAGGTCGTCCTGCGTAGGAATCTGCTCACCCAGCTTCTCGATGAATGCATCTACCTGCGCACGGTCCTCGGGAACATACGGGCACTCCGCACCCACATTTTCCTCGAATGCAGCCTGCATATCGGCATAACGATCGTTAAAGGTCGCATCGCCGAACCCTGGAAGCCACAGATCGCGCCCGTAGCGTGCATAGCCCCATGAGGCAAGCGGCAGGCGCGGCACCAGGTCGCTCGGGTTCATGATATTGAAAATGTTGTTGTAGAGCGCCTCTCCCGTATTGTCGAACTGGGTTACCTCGGGCGTTGCGAACGTGTAGCAGTAGATGTTCTCGAGCGTCGTGAGCGGGCGCAGGCCGGAGGTCATGTCGTCTGCGTAGGATGCAGCCAGATTCGCCGTCGCCGCGCCTCGCGAGTGGCCCGTGAAAAGCAGCGCCACCTGCACATCGGGGTTTTCGCTGTACTCCTCGGTCAAGCGAGTGGAAAGGTCCTCGATAATCTCGTCGGCCGCGCGCATAAACCCCTCATGGTCGATGGCATCCATGTCGTAATCGGCAGCATCGCCCATATTGAAATCGCTCAGCCATTCTGCGCCGTAACTTCCGCGAATGGAAACGAGGTAGAGCACCTTCTCCTCGCCCGTGCTGCTCGTTACGTGCTTGGTTGCCACGGAATACGCCACCACATCGTCTGTGCCTGCGAAGAAATCGATTACCTCGTCAAAGACCTCGCTGCGGTACTGGTACGATGCGGTCGAGATTTCCTCAAAGCCAAGCGCGCCAAGCGCGTTCTCCATATAGGCGGGAGCATCCGACCCCTCTTGGTAATAGGAGGATTCCGCGTTTGCCACGGCCGAGAGCACTGAGCATGTGGTTGCCAGCTCATGGTTGTAGGCCGTTGGATCCTGGAAGAACCAGTCGTCGTCCCAGGAGACCTCGGTCGCCACACGCTGGCCTTCGGTTGCAGCCATACTCGTGAACTCGATCTCCGCGGTAAACGCCCCCGAGCGCTTTGACGACCCCTCGATAGGCGTGGCCGCAGCGGGCGCTTCGATGGTTGCCAGGCCGAGCCGCTCTTGCTCGAGGCGGTTGCGCACCGCCACGGCAATGTACGCGCTAAAACCAAGCGCGAGCACGAGCATCGCCGCCGCGATACGCACGAACCATGGATGCCGCTTGCGGAACGGCGGCTTATCGGATGCAGACATAGATTCCCCCGTTATTCAGCATGAACAGTTCGAGTATATGCGATATGGCGCCCGCCTCTCCACAGGGCTTCAACCGGTAGTTGCAGCAGGCATGAAGCCTCAGCACCCTGCCCCGACGCGCCCCGCCTAAAGACGCGACGCCGAACTACGAACAGCGCCTGCGATGAGGCGCAAAAAACGCCGGCGGCCCGGAAACCCCGAACCACCGGCGCTCATACGCCACAGTAGGTGTGTGTCAAAGCATGCTCGTGTACCAAACCCTGCTCATGCGTCAAACCCGGCGCGTATAGGAGCCGGTGCGCGGCAAGCTCGACGCGCGCCATGCCCAGCGCGTCACAACAGCAACCGGCTGCTATCCCACTTCCGCTGCCACATGCAGCGTATCGTCGTCAATCACGGTACGCGGCGCTTGGCCCGTCTCGGTAAGCCCTAGCTCGCGCAGCTTGGAGCGGTACGCGGCAGCGATCACGTCAACGCACCCCTGGCGCCCCAGCTTCGCGCGGTTGACCACCAGGTCCTTGCCCATATCCATGCGCCACTTGCCGGCGGAATAGCGCTTGTAGAACTGTTCGCGCGCACGCTGCTGCTTCTTGACCAGCTGCGCCCCCTTGTAATGGTTGAGCCCGCGCTTCTTGCTCACAATCTGAATACGGTCCTCAAGCGGCGCCGTCACGAGCACCGCGATGTGGTTGGGATTGGCGCGCAGCAGGTAGTCGGACAGGCGCCCCTCGATGATGCAGCTCTCGGTCGAACCGAGGTCGATGATCACCTGGGCCATCTTCTCGAACAGCTTATCGGCGAGGTTGCGCGCGTCCACGCGATCCGGCAAGAACGCCATGTTCTCTGCAGCAAGCTGCTCGTCGTAGGCGGCGATGCGGTCCATAGACTCGCCGGCGCGAATGCTCGAACGAACGAGAATCTCGTTGTCGTAGAGCGGTATCCCGAGCTCCGCCGAGAGCATCTTGCCGATCTCGTGGCCCTCCGCGCCAAAATCGCGGGCGATGGTGATAACGACTGGCTGCCCCGCGCGCTCCGCCTCGGACGCGGCCACGCGCGACTCGAGCTCGGCGCGCCTCTTCTTCAACTGTGGAATGATGCCCATGATGCCTTCCCTCGATACGCTGGCCTGAACGTGCTGTTTCCTAGCTTACGCCTACGCAGCAACCACATGGCGCTGGTATGCGCGAACGATGAGCGAGATGCCAAAGTTCAACACGAAGTATAGGGCAAAGACCAACCCGTACATGAGGAGCTTCTGATCGAGGCTGGGAATCTGCGCCATGACCACGCGCGCGTTGAACATGAGCTCCATGACGCTGATACTCGCAAGGTACGAGGAGTCCTTGATGACCGTCGTGCACTGGCTGAAGAGCGCCGGGATGATGGTCTTGAACGTCTGCGGCAAGATTATGAGGCGCATGGTGGCGAAGAAGCCAAAGCCCTGGCTCTGCGCCGCCTCGAACTGGCTCTTGGGAATGGAGTTGAAGCCGCCGCGCACGATCTCGGCCACGACCGCCGAGGTAAACACCGTGAACGCCACCACCGAAACCACGAAGTTGGAAGCACGCATCGTGAAGTAGATGAAGAGGATCCACAGCAGGTTGGGCGTGCAGCGGAACAGCTCGATATAGGCCGTCACGATCCACCGGAAGATAGACAGCTTGCCGCGACAGTATTGCTTGATCATGGCGAGCACCGTACCGAAGATGATCGAGAATACGATCGCCAGCGCCGAAATGCGAATGGTCAACCAGAAACCGTTAAGGATGAAGGTGAGGTTCGCTGCGTTGAAAGCATCCATCGGTTACGCCTCCTTGGTGAGCTCGGGCGCGATATCGCGCAGTTTCTTTGCCTTGGGAACGCGCTTTGAGCGCTTCTCGAGATACTGCACGAGCATCGAGAGCGGGAAGCAGATGATGAAGTACATCACGCACGCGAGGATATAGCCCTGCAGGTAGCCATAGGTGCCCACGAAGCTGTTGGAGCGATACATAAGGTCGCCGCCCGCCACGAGCGCGAGCACCGAGCTGTTCTTCACCAGGTTGAGCGCCTGGTTGCACAGCGGCGGGAGAATCACCTTAAACGTCTGGGGCAGGATGATGTAGATATACGCCTGCACGCGCGTAAAGCCCTGAGAGAGCGCAGCCTCCATCTGCCCGCGCGGAACCGCCTCGATACCGGTGCGGATAACCTCGGCCACATACGCGGCGTGGTACAGGCCAACACCCACGAAGCCGAGCACTACAGACGGAATGGGCACCGGCGCGGCCGAGCCCGTGGCAATCTGCAGAAGCTGCGGCCCCATGAGGTACATGAAGATGACCTGCACCGGCAGCGGCGTGTTCTGGTAGAACTCGACATACACGCGGCTGATGGCGCGCAGCACGCGCGAGCGCGTGGTCGAGAACACGCCCAGGATCGTGCCGAGTGCGAGGGCCAAGATCAGGCCCCAGACGACCACCTGCAGCGTGACAAAGAACCCGTCCCAAAACGCATCGATCGAATCAAAGGTGATCTGCCAGCGCCGGGGATCAAGTAGGCTTTCTAGCATGACGTTCCTTTCCCGCATGTTCCAAAAGGGGACCGGCGCGTAGCGGCATATCCTGTGCGGCGCAGCGGGCGCAATCGTATGGGCCCGCGCGCCGGCCTCCTTTTGGGACACGGAGCGGGCCCGCGGCCAAAAGCCGAGAGCCCGCCGTCCATTACCCTGTAATCGTTAGACGAGGCCCCAGGTCTCGATTTCCTCGTCAATCCAGCCGCTCTCAAGCAGCTCGTTCACGGTGTCGTCCACGACCTTGGAAAGGTCGCAGCCCTTCTGGGTGGCAACGCCGTAGTCCTGCGTACCGAACTCAATCTCGGGCTGGAGCAGCTCGACGGTGTCGTCCATATAGGTGTTGAGGGTGGAGCGGTCCATGGCGAAGGCCTGGACCATGCCGGCGTCGAGCGCGTCCTTGATCTCGGGGTACGACTGGTACTCGGTGAAGTTGGGCGTGCAGTTGAAGCCGTTATCCTCGATCATCTGCTCAACGAGCTGCTGCGTGGTGGAGCCGGTAGACACGCCGATGGTCTGGCCGTCCAGGTCTTCCATCGAAGTCCAGCCGTTGGCCGACTTGACCATGATGCCCACGGAGTCGGTGCGGTACGGCGTGGAGAAGTCCCAGTCCTCCTCGCGCTCGGGCGTGATGGTGTAGGTGGCAGCCACGATGTCGAGCTGGCCGGAGTCGATGAGCGTGCCGCGGGTGGAAGGCGTCACCGTGGTGAACTCGCACAGCCCCTTCTCCTTGGCCTCCTCGTACGTGGTCTCGAGCACGGCGGCCGCGATCTGGTAGCACAGGTCGATCTCGAGGCCCTCGTACTCGTTGGTCTCGGTGTTCAGGTAACCATAGCCAAGAACGTCGGCCTTAACGCCGCAGTTGAGCACGCCGCGGTCCTTGATGGTCTGCAGCTTGGAAGCGCTATCGCCCGAAGCGGAGCCCGAGCCGCTGTCGCCGCCGCTGCAACCAGCGAGCCCAAGGCCCGCCACCGTTGCCGCTGCGCCGAACGCCTTGATGAAGTTGCGACGAGTCATAGCCATGATTGATACCCCTTTCATTCGGAATCGGGTGCCAAGCCGGCGATAACGTGCACCGGCTGGGCATATATCTATCGGCGCCGAGACATCACGAAGCCGAGAGATAATCGCGTTCGCTAATGCAGGATCTTATTGAGGAAGTCCTGGCAACGCGGGTTCTGCGGGTTGGTGAAGAAGTGCTCCGGAGTGCCCTCCTCCAGAATCTGACCGTCATCCATGAAGATCACGCGGTCGGCAACCTGCTTGGCGAAGTTCATCTCGTGCGTGACGCAGACCATGGTGATGTTGTCGTGGGCAAGCTCGATCATAACGTCGAGCACCTCCTGGATCATCTCCGGGTCGAGGGCCGATGTGGGCTCGTCGAACAAGATGATGGGCTGCTTGGTGCACATGGCGCGCGCGATGGCAACACGCTGCTGCTGGCCACCGGAGAGATTCTGCGGGTATTCTCCCGCCTTCTGCGCGAGGCCAACGCGCTCGAGCGCGGCCATGGCGGTCTTCGTGGCCTCTTCCTTGCTCTTCTTCTGGAGCTTGATGGGAGCCAGGGTGAGGTTGCCGAGCACCGTCATGTTCGGGTAGAGGTTGAACTGCTGGAACACCATCGACGAATACTTACGCGCCATCTCAAGATGGTTTTTCTTCGTCACGAGCTGCCCGTCGATGAGCACCTCACCTGTGGTGGGCTCCTCGAGCCAATCGATGCAGCGGATGAGCGTGGACTTGCCGGAGCCAGACGGTCCGATGACCACGAGCTTCTCGCCCGCCTCGACGGTCAGGTTGATATCCTTCAGCACGTGAAGATCGCCGAAGTACTTATTGAGACCGCGGATCTCGATCATATTTGCCATGGACGAGGTCCCTTCCTTTCACGATACGCGCGCCCAAGCCCGAAGCCCGAGCCTCAAAACGCACAGCTATGCGATTTGAATACGCCCTATTGTACGGGTGCGCGCCCTATCACTCACCATATACCGTTAGCTCGCAATAAACATGAAACCGAGCAGCAACACGCCGTACATCTGCAGTAATGGAATCAAGTATACCCAATTTGGTTTCATTCTGTCACTTTGATGCATTGAACGACAGGGCGGGCCCTCTGGACCCGCCCCGATGTGGACTGTTTCTGTTGGACGTTCGGCTGAGCGCGCAGGCCTACGCGTTCGCCCCGCTCGACAAGTTCGCCTGCGTGGTTGTGCCGCTTCCGTGCAGACCGTTCACGCGCGCGCGGCCCGCTTCTGTAACGCGGTAGACATTCCCAAGCTGCCCACCGTTGCTATCGAACGATGGCTCGGAAATGACATAGCCTTCGCGGCGCAGGCGCGTGAGCGCGCGATCGAGGCTTCGGTCGCAGCAGCCCAGGCGCACGGCAAGGTCACCTTTGCGGAAACTAATCGAACCGTCCTCGGTCGTACCGCGCGCAATAAGCTCCAAGACGCGCTCGTGCACGAATGCATGGCGGCCGTTGATGCGATTGCTCACGCCCTGCAGCGATATGTCTGTCGCCTTGCTCGCCACGCGTGCTTACTCCTCGCCCTTGCTGTGCTTCTTCACCGCAAGCGCTGCGCCCAGGCAGGCAACTCCAGCAGCCCCCACACCCGCAATCAACGCCATGCTGTTGTCGCCGGTCTGGGCGAGGTTACCCGTCGAGGGCTTCTTGGTGTCTTCAGGCGCAGGCTGCTCGCCCTCGCCCTCCCACATGAGCACAAAGGGGGAGAAGCCGTTGGTAGCGAACTTGATACCGTAGGGAGTGTTCTCGACCTCTACCGAAACGGCATTAGCAGAGGCGATGTTGTTCTCGACCTCACCATTGCTCATTTCACGGTCGAGGCCCTCGAAGTGCACGAGCGTGAACTCGGTGTTCTCGTCGGTACCGACCGGGTACGGCCAATAGACCGTCACGGGCTCGCTCGAGGTAAGCCATACGTTACCGTTGCTCGCGTCCACCAGATCGAGGTATTTTGCCTCGTACCACGGGTGCGTATAGGTTGTGCCAGCCTCGGCCGCCACGTCGACAGCACGATTGGCGAGTTGCTGGTCGTAGTCGCCGGCACCCTCAGTATTATGGTCGCTCACAACGCTATCGAAAAGCAGGGACGGCGTGGCACTGGTCGTCACATCGACCTGGCTTCCATTTACGAAGTACTGCGCGTCGCTCGGAAGCACTGCGTAGGCCTTGCTCGCATCGTCTTCCTTAGCGGCGGCAAGGTCCTCCACCGAGTTGAGAACACCAGTCACTACGTCGTTTTGGCCGCCAGTAACGTAGCGCACGTTGAGGTCGCCCGTCTCGAGCTCCATGCTGCTGTAGTAATGCGCGCCCTCAACCGTAACCTCGAAGACGACCTGGTCATTCTGCACGAGCTCGGTATAGAGCTGCATCGTGTAATGCTGGTTCAGCGCGCCTTCCTCGCTCGGAGCAAAGGTGTCGCTCGTCGTTACGCTCCCGCCGTCATCGGTAAACTGGAGACGAACGGGCACGGCTTCCTGCCCATCGGTCGGATCGGGCACGATCCGGTAGATATAGCGCTCATACGCTCCGGAATAGGTATCGCCGTACGGCTCGAGCTTCCAGTGGAGCTCGCCAGTCTCCCCGTTGTAACCGTGCGTATAGATCTTCAGGTAGTCGGAGAGGTTGGCGCCTTCGCCCTCCGTGGAAACCCCAGCGGCCTGAAGCGCTGCGTTCACATCTTTCGGAAGCTCGATATAGAAGCCCGGCTCGGGAAGCGAGTTGCTGCCCGTGATCGCGCCGCCACTCGTAACGCCTTCATAGCCCGTTGTTCCACCCATGTAGATGGTAATGTCTGCCGGATCGACCGTCACCGTTCCCAGGCCATGCGCTGCCTTAAGAGCGAGGGGCCCGGTAACCGTTGTGGTGTTGCCGTCAAAGGCGTACTCCTCGACGTGCACGCCATCATAGGCATCAGCATGAGCGTCCCACCGAGCGTCAGCAGCATCGTAGTACCAACCGTCGATGCCGTCGGTGCAGCCGAACGCTTCGTGCGTGGGCTCAGCGCCAACGCCCTCAAAGCCAGAGATGCGCTCGCCATCGAGCGACCACTCGCCCGTAGCAAAGAGACCCTCAACCGTAGCTGACTCGCGGTTGAACAAATCATCACCCGCCTGCCCAGCATGGTTGTTATACAGCTTAACGCCAGTTACTCCGCCAGGAATCGTGACCGTACCTGCGTTGCAGATGCCGCCACCAGTCTGAGCTGCATAGTTATCAGTAATATCGGCATTCGAGGGCAGAATGAGCGTTCCGCCGTTGTAAATGCCCCCTCCATTTGTAGACGGTTCACGATTCCCGGTCACCGTAAACTTAACGCCATCTTCCATCGAGAAAGTGCCGTAGTTCTCCATGCCATTGCGCTGGTTATTGAGAATGTTGATTTCGGCATTTGCTTCAACAGTGGAAGTGCCGTAAGCGCGCAATCCACCGCCAGTGTAGCCGTAACCATTCCCATTAGCATTGATTGTCGACGTAGCGTACATGGTCATATTGCCGGAATAGGTCAAGCCATAGTACGCATTGTTGTTGCAGTCGAACGTCGAATTCTTGATGGTCACATTGCCAGCGGAAAGGCCGTGTCCGTTGTTGTTTTCATAAACAACCGTTGAATTGATTGCGGTGAATTCTCCACCGTTCGAGCCGTTACTCGTGCAATTCTTAACAAAGAAGTTGGAGTCTTCGACATTAATCGTCGGGCTATTCACGTAACCGCGATTCGTGCCGTCAATCAAGAATGTACTTCCGCCCTTAACATTGACCGTCGCCGTACCGGTTTTATCAAGCTGGAGACCCTGCCCCTCTTTGCCATCGGTACTGTATCCATGGATCTCGAACGTCGAGCCGTTTGTAACGTTAATCGACGATCCTGCATTCAGGTAGATTGCATTGCGGCTGCCGGTTGAACCGCTATCAACCGTAAACACCACCTTAGCGCCGTTGTCCACATTCAGCGTTCCGGACAGCGATAGCATGAGCCACGGAGCGGTTCCGACCTCAGAGTTCCACTCAACCTCGACGCCGTCGAACGTAAGCACACGACTCGTGTCGTACAAGCCGAAGCACATCCAACCCTCACCGTTGCTGGTCAGCTGCTTATTGATGGTGATCTTATGTCCACCGGTGAACGTCAGCGTCTTATTGAAACCAACGCTGAGTTCGCAGTCGCGGAGCAACTCAATGGTTGATCCCTCCGCAGCCTCTTCGACCGCCGTATCAAGCGATTCATAATATGTATCGCCCACTTTTGCGACATTATCGGCCGCATACGCCGATACGGGCGTCGACCATGCAAGGAGCATGGCGAACAGCACGCCCAGCACGGCGCACACCCCTAAACCCTTCCCTTTCACAGCAGGTCACCTCTCCATTTCCACGTCGTTTGAACCGTATGACCGCCGCCCCCGACCGAACCGACCTGCTGGCAGGAAACGACGCGCATGCTGCTGGTGGAACCACTTGCCAAAAGGCAGACTTTTAGATAACGGTCTGCTTTAATGCGATTTGTATGCTTGTCTCGATGCGAGCTGCTGCATTCCTGAAGGGAGGCTGCGCCAAATGCGCCGTTCAAAAAGTCTACCTTTTGAACATCACTATTTTGTACGCGGGGGTTCATAAGCGCCCATGAAGCCTACCGGCCATCTTCGAGTGCGCGAATCCAACGCCTAAACGTCGACTCCGATACGCCGCACGCCTCGGCTGCCTCGGCGCATGTAAGGCCTCCAGAACTATAGAGCCCCCTGACTGTTTCGAATGCATCGGGGCGCTCGATGCGCGGACGCCCGAAGCGCACGCCCCGCGCCCGAGCCGCCGCGATGCCCTCTGCCTGGCGCTGCCGGATATTGTCGCGCTCGATATGCGCCACGTAGCTCAGCAGCTGTAGCACCATGTCGGCTATGAACTCGCCGGTCACGCCATTCGCCTCGCGGCGAGTGTCGAGCAGCGGCATGTCGAGCACCACGAGGTGCGCGCAGCTGTTCTTGGTAAGGCGACGCCACTCCTCAAGGATTTCGTCGTAGTTGCGGCCAAGTCGGTCGATGCTTTTGATGACCACCGTATCGCCCGTATGCAGCCGCCGCACCAGGCGCTGGTAGGCGGGCCGATGGAAGTCCTTGCCGCTCGCCTTATCCGCGAAGATACACGCCCGTTCTACCCCGAATGCCTCCAACGCGTCGATCTGCCGCGCGAGGTTCTGATCGCGTGTCGAAACGCGCGCGTACCCATACGTTACCTGCTTCGTTCGAACTTCCCGTTGCGTCGTGGAACGCTGTGCCATATGCCCTCCTTGTTGGCGTGAAACCTACAAGGAGCAGCATGCCCATTGCCCCAAGGGCGCACGTACAGGCGGGGTAGAGCGAAGCAACGTTAACGGTGCGGATCGCCTTATCCAGGACCGGCATTCTCACTGGCAATGCGAAACAAGAGCTCGCCAGAACGGGACGAGTAGTTTTACGCGTCTGTTCGACCCTTTTCCCGCATTGCAAACCAAGCGCCGTAGGGTCTTCGCATTGTTCGTTCCAGTTTTCCACACAATACGGGCCCGACGAAGCGGACGCACCGCCCCAACGGACCCGTTTCAACAGTGCGGAGGCATGTTACCCGCGCCTAGACCCACGTGCGAGCCGATCCCTACGCGAGGCGGGCGCCGACCTCCTTGGCAGCAGCCGCCTTGTCGAAGTTTCCGCCCGTCGCCTTGTTGAGCGCACCCATCACGCGCCCCATATCCTTGCGCGTCGCAGCCCCAACCTCGGAGATGGTCTTCTCGATAAGCTCAACCAGCGCATCGCCAGAGAGCTGCTCGGGCAGCAGGCTCTCCAAAATCTCAACCTGCTGGGTCAGGGTGTCGGTGCGCTCCTGGTTGTTCCCAGCCTTGCGCGACATCTCGAGCGTCTCGGTCGTCTGCTTGATCAGGCGCTTGATCATGGTGTTAACGTCTTCTTCGGTTGCGTCGCGGCGCTCGTTCACCTCGAGGTTCTTCACCTCGCCCATCACCTGGCGCACGATGGAAAGGCGCACCTTGTCCTTCGCCTTCATCGCGGCAACCATCTCGTTATGCAGCTCTTCGTTGGTCATCGGTATCTCCTCACTCGCCTGCGGGCCGTGCCCGGGCGCTGCTTGCCTGTCGTGCCTGAACGATGTTCGCCTGTCTGCCGCGTCTGGACGGTATTAACCTACCGACCCCGGGCCTATTCGCTTGACGAACCCTGCGCGTCCTCGCCGGTAGAAGCCTCGTCGGTGCTCGCATCACTCGAGCTCGCCGAGCTCATATCAACGTTATACGGCACGTTTTCCGGCATATCGTTGATCTGGATGTCGGCCTCTTCGCGCGTGGCCGTAAGCCAATCGTTGTACGCGATGCGCTGGTTGGTCGACTTAACGCTGCTCGAGAACGTGTCGCGCAGGGCCTCGGGGATCTGATCGATCGACGTCACCTCGCCGTCTACGCTAAAGACATCGGTGCACTGAATGATGTGGTACCCGTAGTCGGATTCCACCACGCCGCTGATCTGCCCCTTCTCAAGCCCGTCGAGCGCCGTCTGGTACGCCTCGACAAACGAAGAGAGCTTATCCCAGCCCACGTCGCCGCCGTTGCTCGCAGAGCTGTCCTCGGAGTACTCCTTCGCGGCGTCTTCGAACGAGATCTCGCCCGCGTTAATCTGGTCGAGGATGTCCTGTGCCTTCTGCTTTGCTTCCTCCTTGGTGGCGTCGTCGGCCTCGGAGTCGACCTTGATCAGAATGTGGGACGAGCGCTTGGCGCCGTTATAGGTGTCGAGGTTCTCGTTCGCGTAGGCGATGATCTCGTCGTCCGTGGGATCATCGACCGGCGCGACCGCATCGTAGAGCTTCTGGGTCATGAGGTTCTGACTCAAGCTCTCCCGGTACGTCTCCTCGGTATACCCAATCTGCGACAGGAGCTCGATAAAGGCGTCCTCGGAGTCATAGTTGGCAACGGCCTCCTGCCATGCCTCGTCGACCTCCTCGTCGCTGACCGTAATGTTGTTGTCGCGCTCGGCCTGGCTCACGAGCAGCTGGTCTGCGATGCTATCGATAACGCTCTCGCGGTAGCTTTCGGGCGTCATGCCGCTGCTCGCAAGATAGTTGGCCCAGTCCTCATCGCTGTCGTAGCCCAACGAAGAGCGCGTGCTCATGATCTGCTCGGTAACGGTATCTTCCGTAATCTTGACGCTGTTCACCGTTGCCGCCACGCCACCGGTAAGCTCGTAGCCATTGCCGTTGGACACCTGGTTAAGGATGCCCGAGCACGCAACGCTTGTGACCGACAGCACCATGGCGAGCACTCCAATCGCTACGAGCACGTACTTGACGCCCGTGCCCATCTTCTTGCGATTCTCACGCTTGAAATCTGCCTTCGTGGGCTGTTTGACCTGCTGGGACGCGGTACGCGGGTGAGCGTTCTTGTCCGAGCGCTTGCGGCTCGTGGCCTTCTGCGCGCCCGGCGTGTTGGCTTTGTTCATAGACATGAGGACATTCCTTGCCGTTCAAGCGGAAATTGCTAGGCCTATGATACTACGCTGCTCGCACCCGCATGCAAGGTGCAAGAAAGACTCAGCCGAAGCATCATGCTAAAGGTACGGGCCCTCCCCGGTTCTGAACTGCCCCCTTTAGGCAAAAGCCCGTGAGTGGGAGACGGCTCATTCCGGAAAGGGCCCGCTGATTCAAACCGCGAGCGAGGGTTGTATGAGAACGATTGGCTACGACCGATCGATGGAAACGGTAAGGTCCTCGCGCACCTGAACGCGTCCCTCGGCGAGAAGCTCGACTACCTGCGGATACAGGCGATGCTCGACCGCGTGGATAGCCGCTTCGAGTTCATCGACCGACCAGCCCTCTTCGACGCGAACAGGCTCCTGCGCGATGATGGGCCCCTGGTCGTAGACGGCGTTAGCGAAATGCACCGTCACGCCGGTGACCTTGACGCCGCGATCGTAGGCATCCTGAATGCCGTGCGCTCCCTGGAAGCTCGGCAGCAGCGCTGGATGCAGATTCACCACGCGGTTGGGCCAAAGCATAAGCAGAGGCTCGTGCACCTTGCGCATGTAGCCCGCCATGACGATGTACTCGGCTCCGGCGCGCTTGAGCTCGGTGGCGATGACCTCATCGGCGTCCCAGGGGTCGGCGTATATCTCTTTGGAGAGCGCAAGAGTCTGGATTCCTGCCGCCGCGGCACGCTTGAGCCCCGCCGCACTCGGCCGACTCGAGACCACGAGCACGATCTCGGCATTGAGGTTGCCGGAGGCGATCTCGTCGATAAGCGCCTGCAAGTTGGTGCCCGACCCCGAGATGAGCACGCCGATCTTAAGCGGCGGAAGGTCCTCGCCCGCCGCCCGCGTGGCAGCACGACGAGCCTGCAGCGCGTTTCCGGCCTCCACGTCGAAAGCCGCCTCGAGCTGCTCGATGCGTCGGCGCGCCTCGGCAAACGCTGCCTGGTAGACAGGGCTTGCCGCAAGCGTTTCCGATGGCTCGGAGGAACCCATGGCGGCAGAGCGGGCAGCAGCGACCGCCTCGGCGCGGGCTCGATCGACCTCGCGCTCAACGGAGGGCGCGAAGAATGACTCGCTCGGGAGCGCCTCGGGCGGGAGACCGGCCTCCTCGACAGCGGCGCGGTATGCTTCGTCCACACCTGCGAAAGCCGTAGCCTCCTGACAGGTGGAGCGATTCTCGTTATCGCTCATCGCTGTACACCACCTTGCCGGAGCCGGCAACGCACGTGCCCACGCGGAACGGGCGCTCGCCCTGAGCCTCAAGCTCGGCTACGATTGCGTCCTCGGCATCGGCCGGGCAGATGACCATAAGGCCGGCGCCCATGTTGAACGTCTTGCACGCCTCGTTGGGCGTGAGGCCCGCGGCGCGGGAGATATAGGAGATGACGGGCGGCACATCCCAGCCCATCGAGAAGCCCGTCGGCGACACGGTGCGCTCTACCACGGCGTCCACATCCGGCGCGAGCGCGCGATTGAGGTTTTCGGTGATGCCACCGCCCGTGATGTGCGCAATTGCGTGGACGCGGGCGCCCACCTCGGAGCGCAGAAGCCCGAGAACGGGCTTGACGTAGATGCGCGTGGGAGCGAGCAGGGCGTCGGCCAGGCTCTCTCCACCAAGCTCGGGCACAGGCTGCTCGAGTTCGGCACGCTTGGCCTCGGCCTCGGGCGTTCCCGGCACAAGGCCATCAACGCCAATCACGCGGCGCACGAGCGAATAGCCGTTGGAATGGATGCCAGAGCTGGGCAACCCGATGATCACATCGCCGGGGCGCACGTTGGCGGGATCGAGCATCTTGGGCCGATCGACCACGCCCACCGTGAAGCCCGCCATATCGTAATCGTCCGGGCGCATAACGCCTGGGTGCTCGGCCATCTCGCCGCCCACGAGCGCACAGCCCGCAAGCTTGCAGCCATCGGCCACGCCCTTTACGATCTTGGCCATGTGCTCGGCCTCGATATGACCGATGGCAACATAGTCTAAGAAGAAGAGGGGCTCGGCGCCGCTCGCAAGGATGTCGTTCACGCACATGGCAACAAGATCCTGGCCCACGGTCTCGTGGCGATCGAGCACCTGCGCCAACACGAGCTTGGTGCCCACGCCGTCGGTGCCGCTGATGAGGATGGGATCCTCCATGTCTTTGAGGGCCGCAGCGGAGAACAAGCCACCGAACCCGCCGATACCGCCGATAACCTCAGGGCGAGACGTCTCGGCAACCATCTGCTTGATGGCGTCGACGGCACGGCCCCCTTCGGCAGTATCTACGCCGGCATCTTCATACGTGATGTGCCTAGCTGTCTCGCTCATACGCGAATCCTTTCCGTGGAGGAACGTTTCCTCCTGCCATCATACCAGCTCGATGCGGGAGCTCGCAGGAGTCGTGAGGATGCACGCAAGCCACGTGGCTGCCTTCTTTCAAGTTTTGGGCACTTCATCTGAGAGAGCCCGAGTAGACCGCGCACCAGACGCAAGAAAACCGCAGGTTACAGAGGTGGCCGAACGGGATCTACTTCGTGGTCCCGCATTCAAGTGCCCAAAACTTGCAACGACATTGCCCGGGGGCCATTGACGGGCCTTTCGAGCGGGCTCGCGCACAAGAAAACCGCCTATTCTGCAGTTGACGAGGCGCCAGCAGCCGGCGTTTCCCCGGCAATGGTGCACACCATGACCGCACGGTGATCTGCGGGAGCCATGCCGCTGCAGGTAACGAGCGACAGCACCTGCTCGGTCTGGGAAAGGCGCTCGTCAACGTCGGACGCCTCCGCCTGGGCATAGGAGCGGAGGTCCGTCAGGTACTGCTGCAGAGCCGCTGTGTCTCCGAAATTGGCCTGCCGCGCCTCCACATAGCTTTCCTCAACGCGCGCGGTGAACAGCGGCGTGAGCTCGTAGGTAGCGTCGGGCGTGAGGTAATACACGGTGTCCATGGCATCGAAGCTTGCCTGGTCGAGCGTTTGCTCGATGGGCTGGAACATGGAGCCGTCGTTCATATGGTGACCGTAAACCGTGGTCTGCTGGTCTACCATGCCGGGCGCCGTCTGGTCGCAATCAAGCATGATGCTGCCGTTGTTGTTCCACGTGCCATCGGGCAGCGTGCGCAGGTATTCATCGTTGGTCTCGCCCTGCACCACGGGATAGCTGATATCGGTACCGGGCACGTAGATCCACGCGACGATGTCTTCGTTCTGCGCCTTGAGCGCGCCCCAGTCCACAACGGGAATGCCGTCGCCCTCGGAATCTACCGTGACGTACTGGGTGAGGTTCGAATAGGTCTCGGCGGCCTGACGATAGCCCAGCTGCGCCCAGATGAAGATGCCGGCGGCAACGAGCAGCAACACAACGCCGATGCCGATGAGAACATACGAGACGATGTTGCGCTTGCTGCGCCCGCCGCCCGTTCCCCCGCGGTCGTCATGCCCCGATCCGTGCCCGCCGCCCGGCCCGCGGCGGCCGCCCGAGGAACCACCCCGAGCATGAGCGGATGCCGCACCGCGGGAAGCAGCTCGCCCGCGCGGAACGGCAGAGGAGGCATAGCTCTGCGCCGCGCCCTCCGGCTGGTACGAAGCATGAGCGCGATTTGTTCGCTGGGAGCGCGAAGTCTGAATGCGCGCAGGGGGTTGAACAGCGGGGCGCGAAACCCCGGACGGACCCGCAGCGTGGGGAGCTGAGCCGGGCTGCGCGGCATGGCGGGCGGACGCACCCGCGGAGGCCGCACCGTCGCCCCTCGAAGATGCGCTCGAGAAATGGCTTCCCGGCCGCGCATTGCCGGCGGGGCGAGCGCCTTCGGTAGAGCCGGCGCCGCCAGCAAACCGAGCACCCCTGGCAAACCGAGAACCTCCGGCAGCCCCTCCCATGGACGACGGCCTCTCGCCGTCACCGCGAAAACGCTTTCCCTCGTATGACGCCATGGGATCTCCCTCGTAAAGCCGAGGCCCGCGCCCCGGCGTTCGCATACAGCCCAGCCACCAGCATCGAGGCGCCGCACGCACCCCAATACCTTGCGGCTCGCTTGGATTCTACCATCAGCGGCTATCGAACGCCGTGCTTCTCTTCCCAGCTGCGGTCGCGGTCCTTGGAGGTCACCGCCGCCTCTCCGATTGCCTCGGCCTGCGTGAGGTTGCAGGGGTCGTAGCCCGCCATGAACTTATCCCGGCCAAAGCTCGACGGTATCGCCACCGGGTAGACCCCCGTAAAGCACGCCGTGCAGTAGCCGCGCTTGGGCAGGCTCGCAAGCAAGCCCTGAACGGAAAGGAAGGCGAGCGAATCGGCCCCGATGTATTCGCAAATCTCGTCAACCGACTTATTCGCGCTGATGAGCTGCTTCTGCACACCGGTATCGATGCCATAGAAGCACGGCCACTCGACCTCGGGGCTGTTGATGCGCACGTGCACCTCGGCCGCGCCGGCCTGGCGCAGCATCTTCACCAGCTGCACCATAGTGGTGCCGCGCACGATGGAATCGTCGATCACCACGAGCCTTTTGCCTGCGATGTTGTCGCGAAACGGATTGAGCTTCATGCGAACGCCCATTGCCCGCAGCTCCTGCGTCGGCTGGATGAAGGTGCGCGCAACATAGCGGTTTTTGATGAGCCCCTCGCCGAAGGGGATGCCGCTCTCGCGTGCATAGCCCTCCGCCGGCGGCAAGCCGCTGTCCGGAACGCCGATGACCATATCGGCATCGACGGGCGCCTCGTGCGCAAGCTGCCGGCCCATGTCGTAGCGGCACGCATAGACCGACTTGCCGGCCATGATGGAATCGGGGCGGGCAAAGTACACCTGCTCGAAGATGCACTCGGCCGATTCGCGCGCAGCGGGAACACCCTGCTCGGAGACGAGCCCCTCCTCGCTGATGCGAAGTATTTCGCCGGGGCGAATGTCTCGCACGTATTCCGCGCCAACGATATCGAGCGCGCAGGTCTCGGATGCAACGACCCAGCCCTCGGCCCCAACGGAGACCTCAGCGTCACATTGGGAGCTGTCCCCCTTTTGGCATTCCAGCGGCAGGCGGCCGAGCACAAGCGGGCGAATGCCGAACGGGTCGCGGAACGCGTAGAGCGCATGCTCGTTGATGAGCGTCATGGCATATCCGCCGCGCACGAGCTCCATCGTTTTGCGAATGCCTTCGCGCAGATGGCTCGTCCGCTGGGTGAAATACCCAATGAGACGCGTCGCGACCTCGGAATCGGAGCTCGACATGAACGAGACGCCCAGGTCGATGAGCTGGCGGCGCAGCTCGTCGGTATTCACGAGCGTGCCGTTATGCGCCAACGCAATGATCACATCGTTGATCGTCGAGAGATGCGGCTGCGCGGACTCCCAGCTTTTTGCGCCCGCCGTGCCGTAGCGCACGTGCCCGATGGCGAGGTCGCCCGTGAGCGAGCTGAGGTCTGCGTTCGAAAACACCTGATCGAGGAGGCCCAAGTCCTTACGGACCATCACCGTTCCGCCGTCGCCCACCGCGATGCCCGCCGATTCCTGGCCGCGATGCTGCAGCGCCTTGAGGCCGAAGTATGTGAGGCGCGCGACGTCGAGGCCGGGCGCCCAAACGCCGAAGACACCGCACTCCTCATGGAGCGCATCATCTTGGCTGGAGCTCGGCAGCGCCGCGTCGCAAGGGGCTGAACCAAGGGCAATCGATGCATCTACGTGGGACATAGCGTCCTCTCTGTTGTTCGGCTGATACCCGCCTATTATGGCACAGGCCCACCAAGGCAGAAGCGCGACGGGAACGCTCAGCAAAACCGTAACGTCCGCGCAAGGAACTCGTTCCCCCAGGCCCGGCCCAGCACGCGCGGCACACCCCTCCCCGGCCCCGGCCCAGCGCCCTGCGCTACTCGTCCGCCCTCATCGCATCGATCTCGGCGTCCTCCTCGTCGGAGTACACCGCATCGAACGAGGAGTCGAATGCTTCTTCGAGCGAGCTCGCACCCAGGTCGTTCTGCGCGAGCTCCTCCTCCAAACTCTGCGCGTGGCGCTCAGCACGCAGACGCTCAACCTGCGCCTCGGACATCACGCGCGTGTTGGAAATAACGCCGTTGAGCATCACGAACGGGTGCTTGAAGGCCGAAAGCGCCGCCCGGAGCGCGATAGTTACCAGCCAGAACAGGTAGACGCTTGCCAGCACGGTCTCTATCGCGGTCGCCCCGATAGAGACCTCGTCCGCCCCGGCATGGAGCGTAACTCCCCCGATTGGGAACAGAGCGCTCACCCAGTTGGGCAGCAAGAGAAACACCCAGAACAGAAGGCCGTAGCGCGCGATGTACTGCCAGCTGCACGCGCTCGAGCCATCGGGGCGCACAACGCGCAGCCGCAACACCATATGGCCGATCGTCTGGCCGCGCGTGATGACGGGGATGGCCATGAAGGTGACGAACGTGGCGACCAGCGAACCAGCCAGCACGGCGAATCGCTCGCTTGCAACCGACGGCCCAGCCGGCACCACGATGCCATACAGCCAGACCACGACGGCGGTGGCAGCCATGTCGATTCCAAACGCGAGCAGGCGACGAGAGAACGAGGTGTGCGCCGCGCCGCGCGCAATGGACCGCTCGTCCACGTCGCGCAGGTCGGGCAGGAAGTGGCAGAGCGGAATGGAGGCCCAGAACCCAAGCATGGCGCCGAGCGTGTTGGTGATGAGGTCGTCGACGTCGAACAGCCGGTACGGATGCTCGTAGATGCCGAAAAGCCCCGTGACCTGCGATACCTCGAAGAACAAGGTGAGCGCGAACCCCAACACGAGCGCCTGCCACCAGCGGCGATGAAACAGGTAGCGCAGGTAGACGCCGAACGGTACGGTAAGCAGCACGTTGAAATACACCGTGTAGATGTCGGGGCGGCGCAGGAACGCGATCCACGACGCCGGAGATGTTGGGTCGAGCGGCGCCCCGGATTCGAGGGCGCGCATGAAGCGGAACGGAACGAGCTGCGGGTGCTGCGCCCCAGGCACCACGATGCTGCGGTCCGCCGGGAGCGGCAAGATGACCATGAAGTACGCGCACATGAGGTAGAAGATGAACGAGAAGACGAGGAAGGTCTTCCATAGAGAGATGCTTCCGTAGCTGCGGTACTGGTAGATGGCATAAGGAACCGAGAGCAACGCCGAGAGCAGGGGGAACAGCAACACCGCTGTTTGCACGTTGCTTATATAGGTTCCCATGCGCGCTCCCATCTTGCCGTGTTTGTCGCCGCTTCGGTGCCACCCGCTGCCGTGCGGTTCACGCCGCCGCGCAGCTCACGCTGCCGTGCGGGGCGCGCGACGGGCGGCACGAGGGCACCAAGCATAGCGCATTGCACGAACGCCCGCAGGCTACATGCCGCGGAGGCAGCGGCGCCTCAAGCGCACGTAGACGAAACGCGAAACCGGGGCAGGTCGCGCACGAGGGAACGGATGCCGAGAGCGCGCGCGGCGCCCCCATCGGGGCTACTCGGTGCGCAGCGCGGTTACCGGGTCTTTCTTGGCAGCCATGCGGCTCGGCGCGAGCCCCGCTAGGAACGAAAGGCCCACCGAAATCAGCACAAGCACCGCTCCGGCGGCCACCGGCACAGAGGCCAGGTTCTCCACACCGGTAATCTGGTAAATGATCATGTTGACCGGAATATCCAGCAGCACTGTCACCACGATGCCCAGCACACCCGAAACGAGGCCGATGATGAACGTCTCCGCCGTGAAGATACGGCTCACATCCTTCTTGCTCGCCCCGATTGCGCGCAGGATGCCGATCTCTTTCGTGCGTTCCAGCACGCTGATATAGGTGATGATGCCGATCATGATCGAGCTCACCACGAGCGAAATCGCCACGAACGCAATGAGGATGTACGTCAGCGCGTTCACGATATCCGTCACGCTCGACATGAGCATGCCCACCATGTCGGTGTACTGAATCTCCGTGCCCTCGCCCGACGCGCGAATCTGCTCGTTATAGTCGTCAATCAGCGCGTCGATCTGCTCCTTCGCTTCGAAGTCTATGGGGTAGATGCTAATGGAGCTCGGCTCTTCCAGGCTGCATACGCCCAGCGTCTCGAGGTTCCCGTCGTATGTGGCGTTGTCGGTCTGTTCGCTCATCTGCCGGCTGAAGGCCGAGGCGATCTCCTCGTCCGAAAGGCCGTCCTCGCGCAGGCCGTCCACATAGGAGCGAAGCTGAGCCCCCTGCTCGCTCGGCATCTGGTCGATCATCGCCTCGATGGCGTCCATGGTGAGGTTCACCGTGGTGTCCTCGAACGGGAGACCGGTGAAGATATCGGTGTTGGGGTTCGCCTCTTGCGCAGCCACCACATCGCTGGCGTTCACAGCCTCCACCTGGTGCTCCGTCAACTCTGGCGTATAGAGCACGGCGCCCCAGTTGCTGCCCGTGTCGTTCTCCTCGCTCGGGCGCACGATACCCACCACCCGCAGCTCCTCGGCATCGTCCACCACGCCGCGCATATAATCCGCGTCGTCGCTCATGTCGGCCCATGTTCCGTCTTGCTGCTGGGCGTATTTGCTGCTCTCGGGCACCAGCTTGAACGTGAGGCCCATGAGCTCGTCATAGGTGTAACTCGTCTGCTCGCTGTCCTCCACCGTCCGGCCGGCAATCACGTCGCTCATCATGCCGCGCAGCTCGCTTTGGTCGAGGAGTCCGAGCGCGTAGAGGGTGTAGTCGCTGATTCGGTCGTTTTCATCCACGTAGATAACGACCTCGTTCCATGCCTCGGGCATACGTCCAGCCACCACGTCGTAGTCGCGCTCCCACGTTTCTTTGTTGGCGAGCATCTCCGTCCACACGTCGTACGCCGACCCGCTGCCGCCGTTCATCGTGCTCATCATCTCGGTCTGGGTCTCGCCCATCGCGATGCCGAGCGAGTCGAGCACGGTCGCCGGGTTAACCTGCACGGCGCCCGAGGTCGTGTCGGATCGGTACACGTTGAGCGGCGTCGCGTAGGTAAACTGGATGTCGGTCACCAGCTCGCTCAAGTGGCTGTCCCCGATGGCGGGGTCGCTGTCGATCCATGTCTTGATGGCGCCCATGTCGTTTTCGGTGGAGCCCTCGGCCATGCTCGAGACCATGTCGCTCACGATGTTTTTCGACTGGACGCCGCCGCTGTCGTTTTGGCCGGTGCGCTCGTCGCTCGTGCCCATGAGCACACCCATGACGCTCGTAAGGTCCGTCGAGGTCTGGTTGATGGTCAGCGGGTAGCTGCCCATCGTGGATTCCTCCGTCTCCTTGATGTAATCCTGGGTGCCGCTGGAAAGCGACAAGATGAGCGCGATGCCAATGATGCCAATCGAGCCGGCGAACGCCGTCAGGAACGTGCGGCCCTTCTTGGTCATGAGGTTGTTGAACGAGAGCGCGAGCGCCTGACGGAAGCTCATCGAGCGCTTGCCCTTGCGAGCATCGGCCACCGCGTGGGCCTGAACCTGCTCGGGCGTGAGACGCTCGCGCGCAGAGTCGACCGGAGCGGAGTCGCTCGTGATCAGGCCGTCTTGGATGCGCACGATGCGATCGGAATATTCCTCGGCAAGCTGCGGGTTGTGCGTGACCATGATAACAAGGCGGTCGCGGCTGAGCTCCTTCAGGATATCCATGACCTCGACCGAGGTCTCGGTGTCGAGGGCGCCGGTGGGCTCGTCGGCGAGGATGATCTCGGGGTCGTTAACGATGGCGCGGGCGATGGCCACGCGCTGCATCTGCCCGCCGGAGAGCTGGTTTGGCCGCTTGCGCAGGTGCTCGCCGAGACCCACGCGCCTAAGCGCCTCCTCCGCCCGGCGCCGCCGCTCTGCCTTGGGCGTGCCGGATAGCACGAGCGCCATCTCGACGTTGGCCAGCACGCTCTGATGCGGAATAAGGTTGTAGCTCTGGAACACGAAGCCCACGCTGTGGTTGCGGTACGTGTCCCAATCTCGGTCGAGATAGCTTTTGGTTGAGCGGCCATTGATCACAAGGTCGCCGCGCGTGTATTGGTCGAGGCCGCCGATGATGTTGAGCAGCGTTGTCTTGCCGCATCCCGATTGTCCGAGAATGCTCACGAACTCCTGGTTGCGGAAGGTAACAGAGATGCCCTTGAGCGCATGGACAACCGAGTCGCCAGATGGATAATCCTTGGTGATACCTTTGAGCTCAAGCACAGCGGGCCTTTCCAATACGAGAGTGCACCATGGGTAGTCGTGCGACCCCAGCCGCCCGCGCGACCAAGCCGCAACCCGCCCCAGCGCGAACGCCAGACTCCATATGGGCTCATGGTACCCATTGCCCCGCCCGCAGCAGACATCAAGCGCAGAAAACGAACGATTTCACCGCCTGCGTACGGAAGCAAGGCGCAGCTCGCCGCCGCGCATCTTATACATCCCGAGAAGTATGCGTCTCCGCTAGTCTAGGACGGCCCAGCGCCGATTTAGGCCGGTTTATTCGGCGCCTCGCAAGTAGGCATCGCCTCTTCGAATACGAACGCGCAGGTAAACGCATCACCACATCCATGTCTACTTTGGGTATCCCCGATAAACCGGCCCAAAATCGTTTTTTTATATGCCCAGGGTCCATAAGCGACTGGAGCTAAAAAAGCGTTGTGCATCAAGCAGTCCGATGCATCTGCAATCTTTTTCACGTGTTCAGAAATCAGTCAGATTTTGGTCAGAAAAGCGTCATCTACCGGCCAGATATTGGTCAGCTCGGCGTGAGACCCTTTTCTCAACGGTTGGACCACGTGAAAGGGCATGCCATGGTTATCGTTAGCGGTTGGTCGGCTATCGCCTACTGGAGAACCCCTCCCATTATCTGCGATGCCAGCGTATTAGACGGCTTCACCCAGCCCGATGAGCATCCAAGCGGCCTGAAGCCTCAACAAACCAGACTCCGAAGCAATGCCTCAGAGGCGACACGCCTCGTTTACCACCACGCATACACCGACCTAATTGGCGTTCCGCTACCCATACGCGTCCTTTCCGACTCGAGCGGCGGAATGCATCAAAATCCCCTTGTACACCCTTCTCGATTAGGAAAGTCCATCCCCAGGGAGTTCCTTCACGCACTTGGCGGAGGGCTCTACGTTGCCTCGCCAACCCTCGCCCTCCAACAGGTTGCCCGCACCGTTCCCCAGCCAAAGCTCATATCCTTGATCGATGAATTCTGCGGGCTCTACGCCGTCCATCATCCAACACGGCGCGAACGACGCGTCCTCGATGAGCTGGTTGCCGCCTACCGCACCTCGCGCCACCGGGGCGCTCCCGGTGCATATGCCTGCTATAACGAGCATGGCCGGTTCGAGACAACGCACACCGACAACAGCGCTGAAGCCTGGCTTCCTGCGTTCGATCGATCGGGCAATCCCACTAACTTATGGAAACGTCCCCCTCTTATCCGAACGGAGCAATTTGTATCCAACCTTGAAGCGCTCCGAGGACGCAAGGGGTCATCCTTGTCGCGGCGCGCGGGGCCGCTCGCACTCGATGGCTCCGGCTCTCCTTTGGAAACATGCCTTGCTCTCCTGCTGTTTCTTCCAGAACAATATGGCGGAGAAGGTTGGCCCGCACCGCAGCTTAACAGACGGATCGCATTTGACCCCGATGCACGAAAACTTGCAGGCATGGGCTCGTGCGTCGGAGATATGGTTTGGGAACGACCGAGGGCGATTATCGAGGTAAATGGGTTCGAGTATCATGCCGACCGAAACGGCTTCTTCATCCAATCGGGCAGAACGGCCGCGTTGCAGTCGATGGGATACGTCGTACTCGATGTCAACTACCGTCAAATAGCCGACCTCGATCAG
>ENA-ORUF01000896-ORUF01000896.1-human-gut-metagenome-genome-assembly--contig:-NODE-896-length-36251-cov-5.267378_pt1 | contig 36251 bp, 26 predicted proteins | sample MGYA00242077_ERZ509203 | MGnify/ENA primary metagenome ERZ509203 (study PRJEB26280, sample SAMEA2338834) | human gut metagenome | biome: human gut; feature: human-associated habitat; material: faeces... | reverse complement strand
GTCCACTTCAAGTTGAGCTTGAAAACGGACGATCATTCTTGCAAAGTGATTTTCAAATTTGGGAGGCGTTTTGAAAGGCCTCATAGCGCTAGCAAGAGGTTATACAAAGACCATTTTTGCGTTGCCAAACACTTGTTGGGAAAGTCAAACCCTTGAACTGCATCCGGTGGATGCAGGCTGTGCAATTGCATCGCTGATTCGTTCAAACTCATCGCAGCCCTATATTATCGCTCACACTCTCGATCAGGATGTCAAATGCAGAAGCGGCCATCTGCATCTACGCAAACAGCCGCTTCATGATTCATTTTGTACTGGTCACTGCAGTACCTTATTCATCAGCTCTTGATAGCTGTCCACATGGTCGTATGTCACAAGACCATCTGACAATTTTGCGAAGAGCTTCTTGGCGCAGTCGATCTTGGACTTCTCGATTGGGCGCAAGTTCAGGCTTTCCATCGTGCCTTTGGTTTCTGCTACAAAATAGATGTGTTTCACCTTGCCCTCATGGAACACGATTGCCCAGTCCGGGGAGTAGTGTCCAACCGGGGTCGGAATATAGAAGCCTTTCGGCAGTTTTGCATAGATAAAGACTTCCTCTGCACCATCCAGATTTTCCGCAAACTTCCGTTCCACGCTCTTTTCCGCTGTGCCATCGGTGAAAACGTAATCCTGAATCGCCTTTTGTGCCTTGTAAGCCTTATCCATCGTCAGAGCGTGTTTCTCTGCCGTAAAGATGCTGCTGTCGTAGCTGCCCTCAATGGTATCATAGGTGATATGCTCCACGATCATGGTAGCTTTCTGCTCCTTGACCAGCCGGATCACCTTTGCGATAAATTCTTCTGGGTTGTTCTGGTACATCGCAAAGGTTGTCGGCTTGATGCCCTGCAAAATCCGTGCAACGGTATGCCGGGTCAGCGTTGTGCCCTCTGCAATTTTGCCGATCAGGTCATACGCAACCTGACCTGCGTAGTCATGTTCTAATTTTTTTGTTCTGCTCTTGGCATCGCTGAAGCTGCTGCCTTCTCGCACCATATCGGCACTCAGGACATCTTTCTGCCCGGCATAGGTAACGGTATATTGCAGGCGACTGACGTACAGTTCCCTGTCGATGTATTCGATTGCTTTCCGGATCAGTTCCTCAGAATCAAAATCCACCGTATAGGCGTATTTGTGGTTGATCGTCTGCCAGAGCTTCTGGAACTCTGCCTTTTCAAACCGGTCGTTCAGCGGATTTTCCAGCACTTTCGGCTTGTTGCCATCCTCAAACATAGACTTGAGCATACTGTCATCATAAATTGCCTGCACAAGCGTGTGCACGCCCTCTTCAATGGGCTTCAGCGTTTCCGGCACCGGTGCAAGTGTTCCGGTCTGCACATCGTCCCGGTAGTCCTGCGTGACATTATCCTGCTCATCCACATAGTTATTGCGGACAAGATACTGATAAATTGCCCGTGCCTGACGATCATCCACCTTGACAATTTTGCCATCCAACCTGATGGTCTTGCCGGTGAAATATGCAATGTCTGCCTTGCGGGGGCGATCATACAGCACTGCTTCGGTCTGCTTTTGCAGTCCGTCTACAAATCCTGCATAGCTCTCGCTGGCAATAACGGTCAGGACGTTGATATCCTGCACCTTATCTCCCAGCACTTCCGCATCCATGCGGTTTCCGTCCTTATTCACGCACAGACGCAGACCACGGCCTACTTCCTGCCGCTTCTGCGTGGTGCTGTCGCTGTGCTTCAGGGTGCAGATTTGGAACACATTCGGGTTATCCCAGCCTTCCCGCAGGGCAGAGTGGGAGAAGATGAACCGGGTCGGCTCTTCAAAGGACAGCAGACGTTCCTTATTTTTCAGGATCAGGTCATAGGCAGAAATGTCATCCGACATATCTGAGCCACGCTTGACCGAACTGTTGACGCTGTGACCTTTCTTGTCGATGCTAAAATAGCCCTTGTGGACATCATGCACATCGGTTGAATCCAGATAGGCTGTATAAGCAGGGTCGAACAGGGTGCGATGCTCATTCAGAACCGAAAGATACTCCTGTTCAAAAATCTTGCCGTACTCGCCCAGCAGCTCGTTTCCGTCTTCATCGTACTGGCGGTATTTTGCCACTTCGTCGATGAAGAACAGCGAAAGTGTCTTGATGCCCAGTTTGAAAAGTTCCTGCTCTTTTTCAAAGTGCGAAAGGATTGTTTCATGAATCTGTACCCGGCGCATATCGTTTTCGGAAACGTCGCCGGTAACATCACCTTTGCGGATGGTGTCTCCGTTCGTAAAGGTCACAACGCCCGTGATCGGGTCGATTTCCGACACTACGAAGCCCTTGTACTGCTCCATTTCCCCGGATTTATAATAGAGATTATCGCCCACATCCAGCATATGGAACTCTCGCTTCGTGCCGTTCTGGTAGCTGACCTCCATCTCCACTTTTGCCCGTGGCGGATTCTTCGGGGAGATGATGATGCTTTCCAGATACAGATACTTGTCCGTACCACGCAGATTTTTGACCTCAAAGCCTTTGACTTCGATTTTCTTGACCAGTCGCTTATTGTAAGCGTCCAGCGCATCCAGAACGTAAATCAGATTATGCTGCTTGGCGTGGGTAGCAGAGTAATTCAGTGTGAAAAGTGGATTGAACTTTTTCAGGGCTTTCTGAGTGGCAGAGTCCTCTTTGCCCATCTTCTGCGGTTCGTCCAGAATCAGGATCGGGCGGTTGGCGGCAATCACATCAATCGGGCGGCGGGAACCGAACTCGTCCCGCTTGGTGTAGATAATACGCGCCGCAGCATCTCCCTTGCGGCCTTCCACGTTCTTGTCCTCGTTCATGGAGGCGGCAAACGCCTGCGTGTTGATGATCATGACATTGATGCCGGAATTGCTGGAAAAGGAATCCAACTGATTCAGATTGCTGCTGTTGTAGATAAAGAACCGTGCCTTTTTGCCGTAGCACTCCATAAAGTGATCGGCAGTGATCTCAAAGGACTTCTTTACGCCTTCACGGATGGCGATACTCGGCACAACAACGATAAATTTGCTCCAACCATACCGCTTGTTCAGCTCGAACATGGTCTTGATGTAAACATAGGTCTTGCCTGTGCCGGTTTCCATCTCAATATCCAGAGAACACCTGCCCAGCGGTGCCACCAACTTGTCCGACTGATGGATGTTTGCTTCTGCCTGCAATGTGCGGATATTCTGAAGCAGCTCCTGGTCGGTCAGTTGGAGTGCTTCGTTCTTAAAGCCGGAATCGTTGATTAAATCCTGCAATTCCACCTGTGTTGCATCGTCCCCACTGGAAACAAGGCTCAACTGCTGCGGCTGTGCAGACAGGTTTCCCATATCCCGCAGGTACGACACGCCTGCATTGTAGGGCTGACCCTGAAAGACCCGTGCCACCGCATCCACAGCATCGGTCTGGTACTGCTGAATCTTAAAACTAAACTTCATCTTTGTGGTTTACCTCCTGCTCCAGCATCAGGAACCGGTCAAAATCGCTCTCATACAGGCGATCCTGAATGACACGATACTTTTCGTATTCGGTTTCTGCGTGGAGTTTGGCCTGTTCTGCGCTGATTTTACCGGGGCCTGTCAGCAGTTCATTGCCGTTGAACTCCAGAAAACCGTCCAGCCGCTTTGCCCAGTCCTCCATGCTCATGGGGATCTTGCGCTCGGCCTGCAGCTCGGCATAATCCAGATAGAGCGACACGATGCGTTCCAGATAATTCATTTCCTCTTTGCTCAGGTAGTTCTTGGCCACCGTCACATCTGCTTTCAGGATTTTCCCATCCGGCGCATTTTCCCATGTGGTAAGCCCCATGTGCTCCTTGTTGGCATCGGCACGCTCCACAATCAGTTCTGCCGCCGTGTGGCGATGCACAGCATAGTGCATCTTATTCTGAACCGTCTGGAAGAACAGGCGGGTCGTCTTGGCGTCCTTGTCGTAATCAAACGCTGTTGCGTATAAATCCGTCACTTTCTGATAGAACTTGCGCTCCGACAGGCGAATTTCCCGAATCTGCTGCAACTGCCGCTCGAAATATTCATCCGTAAACATGTGACCTTTTTTCAGGCGGTCAACATCCATTGTCCAGCCCTGAATCGTATGGTCTTTCACGATCTGACCCGCCCATTTGCGGAACTGCACAGCACGCTGATTATTCACCTTAAAGCCGACTGCAATAATCATTTGAAGATTGTAATGATCCTGCTTGCGGCTGATCTGCCGGTCACCTTCGGTTTGAACTGTCAAGTATTTCTTGACAGTTGCCTCCGGAGCGAGTTCCCCATCCGCATAAATGCGTTTGATGTGCTGTGAGATCGTCTGTTTGGACACATCATATAAGGTTGCCATCATCTTTTGCGTCAGCCAGATGTTTTCATCCTCATAGCGCATTTCATAGCTGGTATCACTGTCTCCGGTAGAAGCCACGAAGGTCAAATATTCTGCCGCAGAGCTGTGAATAGCAAGTTCTTTTTTCTTTTTATCATCCATATCACATTTTCACCATTAAAGAACAGCAATAAGGATAGTAGCAACAAGCGAAGCTAACGCAATACCCGCAGAAACAAGGGCAATAATCAGCATCTTTGTATTATACTTTTTTGCTTTTTCAGCTTCCTGTTTGCTTTCTTCCAGCTCTTTCTCCTTCAGCAGGTACAAATCGTTAAGTTTTGAATAGTTATCATTAAGTCCCTCTACCACTTTCTGATTTCCTTCAAGTATTGGTTTTATTTCCTCTGCAAGAATCTCGTTCAGTGGCGTAATGCTATCAATCATTTCCTGATTTCGCCTATTCATTTCATCAATAAACGAGGTATCTATTCTTGGGGTTAAATCAGGTAAGTTAATACCATTAAAATCCATTACAGCACCTTCCTTACCGTTTCCGGGCTATACGTTTCAAAAATCTGGTCAAAGTTTGTTGCAACGCTGTCGTTTGCCATGGAGCTGTCACGGAACACGGCATAGTAGGGCTTCATCTGAGCAATCGCCTTGACGGTTTCCTCGGTCACATCATGGTCAAAGCACGCCAACAGGAACCCATCTGCCACGTTGAACACCTTTTTGCCCGCAATCTCTTTCACCTCAATTGGACTGGACAGCAGCACACCCAGATCCAGCATCACCTGGAACAGCAAATCTTCCGGGGTGCGGTCAGGTTTTACGTTATCCACCAACGAGAACAGATCCTGCTGACCGACTTCATCCGGTGTGTAGTACACAGGCTTCATGTTGCTTTCGTCCAGACGCAGGCAGCGGAAACCGATGTCCAAATCAGCCGGAGCCGTCAATCCGGCATCCTCCTTGATTTTCCGGCCCGCACGGCGGATACGCTCTTTGCCAATTTCGCAGATGTTCTTGTAGCCTGCCTTGTAGGCTTCGCTCTTCTCGTCCGTCTTTTCCGGCAACTGCACCATGATAAACTTTCGGTGTCCACCATCTTCAGCGTTCAGTTTCATTACAGCATGGGCGGTAGTAGCAGAGCCAGAGAAGAAATCGAGGACATAATCATTTCCAGAGGTCAACATAGTTAACATCTGCTTCAACAATCTAACAGGCTTTTTTCCATTAGGAAATGGAACATCACCCTCTTTTGTAAGATTTTTTGTCTCACCAACAAAATCCCATAGTGTACCTTGCAAGTCCTTTTTATATAGAATACCGTTGATTTCCTCAGCGACATCTTTCAACCAAGCAAAAAGACGGAAGTTTTCTCCTTTGTAAAACTGCTCATAAGTGTTTCCTTTATTTCTGCCAGTTTTCGGAACATATTCTATTGAATACAAATCGCTTTCAATGCCGATTTGTCTTACTTTTTCCATAACTCTCGGACGAATTGAACTCTGCGGCATTGCTGTTTGATAAATGCAATATGCGTATCTATCATACACTTCCTTTTCTGTTAAGTTCTCTTCTTTCATAATTTGCCCAACAGATTTTATTATAAATCCGATACGCTTATAAATCTTGATTTCTAATCCGTCACCATCAAAAGTCGACCCAACATAAATTTTCTCTCCGGGATTTACAAGTGCCGTTGTGTATTTCCAGCTTATGCCTGCATTTCGATATTCTTCTACCATTTTGGAGATTGGCGTATATTGATATACATTTTTGAATGGATCTAATTCTCGATAATTTTTTGCGTAAACAAGAATATATTCCATGTTTTTCTTTAATCTTTTGTCTTCACCACCACCAGATGCTCCAGCGATATTTTTTAATTTCAAGCATATTGTATTGATGTAATTGTCTGTACCAAAAATCTCATCACATAATTTTTTGAGATTTTCTACTTCACCATCGTCAATAGAAATAAATATAACACCATCATTAGTTAGATAACTTTTTGCCAATTTAAGCCGAGGATATATCATATTTAGCCAATCCGTATGGAAGCGGCCGTTGCTTTCGGTGTTTGTCACCATGCGGTTGCCTTCTTCGTCATACTGACCGCTGTTGCTCATGTAGTCCGCCGCACTCTGGGCAAAATCGTCCTCATAGACAAAGTCATTGCCCGTATTGTATGGAGGATCAATGTAGATCATCTTGACCTTGCCCAGATAGGTTTCCTGCAAGAGCTTCAGCACTTCCAGATTATCGCCCTCGATGTAGAGGTTCTCGCTGTCAAAGCCACCGGGAGTGCCATCTTTGCCAACGCTATCCGCCACAACGGGACGCAGGGTTGCCGTGATGGGCGCATTGGCCGCCAGCATCGCTTTTTTCTTGTCCGGCCAAGTAAACTGATAGCGTTCCTCCCGACCTTCCACAATGGAGTCGGAAAGTTCCTGCCGCAGAACGTCAAAGTCAATGGCGTGTTCTACTTTGCCGTTGCGTTTTACCTCGGTAATGGCGTTGGGGAATAGCTTGCCGATCAGCTCAATGTTGCGCTGTACACCGTCAAGGCTGTGCATTTTTAAGTTTTCCATTTCAACGTTCTCCTTTATTCATATTTTGAGAATGGAGACAACATACTGACCAATCTTAACAAATATGTCTTTGTTTCCGCCTTAAACTCGCAATTTCCAACGAAACCATGATAGTCGTCACGAGCAGTATAGCTTTTAACAAAGATTGCTTCATACACTGCGGTGACCTTTTCTTTTAGCGTTACAACTTTTTTATCCTTTTTTTCATTTTCAGGCGCATTATCATATACCTCATCCCGTGTGAGAAAATCCCTAAAGTGTCCACTGTAACTTGAATCTATCCACTCGCAAAGTTCAATCATCTTCTCTGGATTTTGACCTGAAATCAACTGAGTGTATGCGTTCATGTCACTTATTTCCAATGCAATCAGAAGTGGAACCAAATATATCTCACAGATACGTGCTGTCAATTGCTCTGGGTCGCTGAAACTAAATCTGTCACTATGTGTCAGCTCATATTCAGCAATTTTCATTGCTTTCAGGAATCTTGAAATCTCTCGGAGCGAAAAATGGAACTTCTCAATGATTTTTTTACATACAAAATCCACTGTGTAGTAATCACTTTGAAAGTCAATACTTTGGTAATATCTTTGAAGATTTGCCGGAGGAAGTGCTATCCTTAGGTCAAAAAACCTGTCAAGATATCTGCACGAATCAAAATGACTGCCATAGTAACTTGAAATTGTGTGCTGAAGTTCCTGCACGTTCACTGCAAATACAAACGTAATACGTTCATTGTCAAAATAGTGCTTAATTTTTTCCAAAACACGAACCGCATAGTCCGGCTTGCATCTATCAAGTTCGTCTATAATAACAATCAAGCGATTTGCTCTTTCATCAAGCAGGTGGTCTAAAAATTCCACAATCGTACTGTGAACACTCTTGCTTTTCCGTAAATCGTCAAGAACACTATCAGATTTCATTGATTCTAACACTGCTGTTGTACTTTTTCCAGTAATACAATCTGCCAGAGCCGCTACCTTTTCAAAAATCTTATTATCTTTCGGAAAAGGCGTTTCCTCATCTACCTGTTGAAGAATGGAATATACCAGAGACAAGATAGGGTCTCCATCATTATCATTTTCCCACGCATCGTAATAAACACAAAGCTGCGCTTGAAATTCGGGTTCTCTGCCGCTGTGGTAGTTTTTCCAGACAGTTTTGACTTCTTCGCTGTATTCACTCTTAGATTCTATTGGCGAGCAGGATTCTAAAATCATTTTTACCTGCTTGACAAAAAAGGTCTTACCGCTTCCCCATGCACCATCAAGAGCAATCGAGCAGGAATCCTCCAAAGAGTTCAGTATATCCACAAACGCATGGATATCCGTATTTCTTCCAATCTGGTCGTTTTTGTATGTAGAAAGTAGGTTTTCTTTTGTTGGTTTCAGTTCAAATGATTTCATAACGTCTCCGTTTTCTTTTGTAGAGCTTTCATTTGTTGTACCAGTTCAAATTTCTTCTTCGGCTGCTTTTCCTTACGGATTTTGGCTTCCAGTGCTGCGATCTGCTTTTCCAGCTGCTCTCGTTGCTTCTGCTGCTCCACACTGTCTTTCAGAGACGCACTTTCTCCTGTGCCAAGCACATCACCTGCGATCTGACGGACAAAATTCTCGTACACAGCATCCAGCGTAAGTCCATCCAGATGCACCGGCAGGTCGTCCTCGTCCAGCCAGTCCGTAGAATAATAGCGATCAACCTTAAAGGCTATCTTGCCCGCCGCAGCCTCCTTGTAGCCGATGACAGCACGATACTTGCCCTCGTATTCCAGCAAAAAGAGGATGTGATACGGAATTTCCCGGTCGATTTGGCGCAAGACACTCTCATCCAGCTTCGGAGCAGACAGCCGTACCTCGAACACCTCGATCTCCGTCACCTGCTCCCCAGCCGCCAGATTCAGGGTGGTAGTCGCAATCTTATTGCGCCAGTAGATGATCCTGATCTGCTCGACAAAGGCTCTCTTCATAGCCGGGGTAACGGCAATGTTCTCATAGAACTTCTGCTTAGGGATGCGTTTATTAAACTCGGTAGATACAGGCAAGCCCAGCACGTTTTTTCACCTCTGTGCGTTCATTTTACAACAAGAAAGCAAATCAACTCAAAATCATCCAGCCCAGACACCTGACTGAGTAATGCTGTTGTTCCGCCCACAGAGAACAGGCTGTCGATATCGCTTTCTTCCTTAATATCAATGATTGAATCAATGGCTTCGCTCAGCAATTCGGACATTTCTGCCATGTCCTTTCCATCGTCTGTTTCCTGATTGAAGCGTTCGTATACCTCTTTGATCGGCTCAGTCTTTCCACGGCACAGCAGCCGGATATCGTCCAACATCTTTTTGGGGTTCAGGTAGTCGCAGATGATCTGCCCATCCATGCCGATGTAAACCATGTAGAACGGATGGATTCGATTTCGATTGTCCACATTGACGCTGTTATTGATGTTTTTCAGCACGAAGATCACTCCCTCCGGCAGTTCATCCGTAGCCGGAACCACCGCATGAAGTCCACGGGGCTTCTTGTCCAGATCACCATTGTGTTTGATGTAATCCAGCAGGTCGAGCCGGAACTCGTTCAGGCCCAGATCCATAATGGAGATGCCGTCCGACATATCTTCGATGTCAACGACCTCTTCCTGCAAGCGTTTCAGCTGTGCCTTGCGGTACTCCAAATCGCCCTTTTCTTCGGGGTTAATAAGGTCATCATCGCCGGTGGAGGTCATAACGGTGATTTTCATGCGGGTCTCCACACGGGATTTCAGGTTGATGTAATCGTCCAGCGTCAGATCAGGCCAGAAATTCACAAGCTGGATGTACTGGTTTCTGCTGCCGATACGGTCGATTCGTCCAAAACGCTGGATAATGCGTACCGGGTTCCAGTGAATGTCATAGTTGATCAGATAATCGCAGTCCTGCAAGTTCTGACCTTCAGAAATGCAGTCTGTCGCAATCAGCACATCAATTTCCGTGGCACTACCGGGCATCAGAACATCCCGGTCTTTGGAAATGGGAGAGAAGCAGGTCAGCACGTTGTTGAGTGTTGCCTTGAAGCCTTTGATCGTGGTACGTCCGTCAATCGAGCCGGTAATTACAGCGGTATTCAGCCCATATTTCTGCTTTACAAACGCACTCACATTGTCAAAGAGGTACTCTGCCGTATCCGAAAATGCAGAGAAAATCAGCACTTTTCTGTTGCCGACATTGATCGGGTGCTCAATTTTTTCGGACAGCAGCTGGAACAGTTCTTGCAGCTTTGTGTCATGCTGCGGCGTGATATCTGCCACCATAAAGGTCAACAGCTCCAGAATTTCTGCATCTTTCCGAAGCTCCGTACGCCAGCTCTTCCAGTCCATATCTGCAAGGTCGATTTTGACTTTTTTGCCGACGGTGAAAAAGTCAGTGTTTTCATCGTCCATGTCAAAATCGTCTCCGGCCATGTCGTACATATCCAGATCAGCGTGGCCGGAGCGTTCAAACTGGTCAATGGACTGAATCGTACCATCAATCAGTTTCTTGATGCGCATCAGGGTCAGCTGGAACGAATGTACAGAGCTTTCCAGCCGTTTCAGCAGGTTGATACTCATCAACCGACAAATACCCTGCTCACGGCCTCTCTGGGTCAAATTCTCTCCCTTATTGTGCGTCAGCTCCTGATATTTCTGGATCTTACTTGCGAAGATGTAGTTGGAGGGCATATAGACGCACAAGCTCAGCTGAATCAGCTGCTCATAAATTTCGTTGTAGTTGATGGCATTATTCAGGTCCGTCAGGCATGGACGGACGGAAATCGGCTTCAACCGCTCCGGGAACTTTCCGATAGCGTTGGTGTTGTAGTACTTCTCGATATGCTTCCGAGAACGTGCGATGGTAACACTGTCCAGCAGCTCGAAGAAGTCGAAATCCAACGTCCGCAGCAGCGCATCCGTGGTTCTCTCTTCTGGTTTCAGCTTGCTCCATGCGTTAAAGGCTTTCTGCGCCTGCTTGAAGATGTCCTCAATGCTCTTTGAGGTGTTCAGCTTTTCATCCAGATACTCGGAGCTTCCCTCATAGGCAAGGGCCAGCTGATTTTTCAAGTCAACAAAGCGGTTGTTGACAGGCGTTGCCGAAAGCATCAGCACCTTGGTCTTGACTCCGGCACGGATTACCTTATCCATCAGCCGCTGGTAACGATTGTCCTGCGTCTTGCTATGAGTTCCGATTCCATTACGGAAATTGTGCGATTCATCAATGACGACCAGATCATAGTTGCCCCAGTTCAGGCGATCCAGGTCGAGGCCATTCGACTTTCCGCCGCTTCTGGACAGGTCTGTATGGAACAGAACATCATAATTCAGCCGATCCGATGCAATCGGGTTGTTCACATAGTTGTCCTTATAGGTATTCCAGTTTTCCGCCAGCTTTTTGGGACACAGCACCAGAACCGACTTGTTTCGATTCTCATAATACTTTACGACTGCCAGTGCGGTAAAGGTCTTGCCAAGGCCAACACTGTCCGCAAGGATGCAGCCGTTGTACTTTTCCAGCTTATTGATGATAGCAAGCACCGCATCCTTCTGGAAGTCGTACAGCAGACTCCAGATTTTGCTCTGCTTGAATCCGGTTGCCTCATTCGGCAGCTCGTCTTCTGAGATGTCGTCCAAAAACTCGCCGAACACATGATACAGCGTCATAAAGTAGATGAACTCCGGGGAATTTTCAGCATAAGCCGTGCTGATATTCTCCAGTACTACATCTGTGACATCCTGCATTTTGTCCCGGTCGTTCCACAGGGTATCGAACAACTTCATGTACTGCTGTGCGAACGGAGCCTCCATGCAGTTGACCATGTTGTAGCTGTTATTTCCGCGCTCACAGCCAATATCGACCGTTGTAAAGCCGCCAATCGGCATATAAGCGGTCTGTGCTGCGCCGGAATCCACAGTCATAAAGCCAGCCATATTTTCACCGGTGGTGTTCGATTTGAACGTAGCCTTCCTTCTGATCCAGTCTGCACACTCCTTTGCGATGGCTCTCTGGGTCATCTCATTGCGCAGTTTGATTTCAAACTCTGTACCGTAAAGGCTCGTTTCACGAGAAATGCGGGGAATGTAGAACTCCCGCTTCTGCTTTTCAGCCTTTTCTTTCACAAACGTGGGGGATGTAAAGATAAATTCAAACTCGTCTATGGTTTCCAGCTGCTTCTTTAGCTCTTTGTAGGCATACATTGAAAAGCAGGCTGCCGCAATAGACACCCTGCTGCCTTTTTTGATCTCGACCCGTAAATCATCTCGAACGGTATTGGTGATGTTATCCAGAATTTTCATATCATCCACCGGCTTTATGCTTATCCGTATTTTTTATAGCCTTGACTATGAAAGCACTCTTACGAAACTCTATTTCTATTATACCACCCACTTTTTCCCCTGTAAACGAAAAAGCTGACGGTGTGTAGCGTGCAGCATCCATCAGCTTTTCGTGACACAAAAATCGGCACCCGCTTTTCAGCGAGTGCCGATTTTGTTACCCTATCATGCGCTTTGATTTTTGGCGTAAGTGGCGTAAGTTTGGCGTAAATCCGCTTTTGCGCGCTCCAAAAATCAAGCATTCATGCGGTTCTTAGGCAGTTATTAGTACATGCCGCCCATGTCACCGCCTGCAGCAGCGGGTGCAGCAGGGGGTTCCGGCAGATCAGCGACCAGGCTTTCGGTGGTCAGCACCATCTCAGCGACGGAGGCTGCGTTCTCCAGAGCGGAACGGGTGACCTTGGTGGGGTCAACGATGCCAGCAGCGATCATATCGTCCACAAAGACCTCGTTCTGAGCATCAAAGCCGTAGTTGGGCTTGTTGGCAGAGATGATCTTGTCGATGATGACACTGCCTTCCAGACCGGCATTCTTAGCGATCTGGCGCAGAGGAGCTTCCAGAGCCTTCAGAACGATCTTGGCACCGGTGCGCTCGTCGCCTTCCAGCGTGTCGCACAGCTCACGCACAGCGGGGATCGCATTGATAGGAGCAGTGCCGCCGCCGGCAACAACACCTTCCTGAACAGCAGCCTTGGTTGCGTTCAGAGCATCCTCGATGCGCAGCTTCTTGTCCTTCATCTCAACTTCGGTAGCAGCACCGACCTTGATGACGGCCACGCCGCCAGCCAGCTTTGCCAGACGCTCCTGCAGCTTTTCACGGTCGAAATCGCTGGTAGCGGCCTCGATCTGGCTGCGGATCTGAGCGATGCGGGCTGCGATGGCATCCTTATCGCCTGCACCGCCAACGATGGTGGTGTTCTCCTTGGAGACCTTCACCTGACGGGCATGGCCCAGCATCTGGACGGTAGCATCCTTCAGCTCATAGCCCAGATCGGAGGAGATCACGGTGCCGCCGGTCAGGGTTGCGATATCCTGCAGCATTTCCTTGCGGCGGTCGCCAAAGCCGGGAGCCTTGACAGCGCAGACGTTCAGGGTGCCGCGCAGGCGGTTGACGATCAGAGTGGACAGAGCCTCGCCCTCAATGTCCTCAGCCACGATCAGCAGTTTCAGACCGTTCTGCATCACCTGCTCCAGCAGAGGGACCAGATCCTGAATCACGCTGATCTTCTTATCGGTGATCAGGATAGCGGCGTTGTCCAGATCAGCCACCATCTTGTCGGTATCGGTGACCATATACGGGGTGAGGTAGCCGCGGTCGAACTGCATGCCTTCCACGATCTCGTTGTAGGTCTCAGCGGTGGTCTTGTTCTCCTCAATGGTGATAACGCCATCGGAGGTGACCTTCTCCATAGCCTCGGCGATCAGACGGCCGATCTCGGGGTCGCCTGCAGAAATAGTGCCGACGCGGGCGATATCGTTGCTGTCCTTCACCTTCTGGCTGTGAGCCTTGATGGTCTCAACAGCCTTGGCAACAGCCTTGCTCATGCCGCGGCGGATATCCATGGGGTTTGCACCGGCGGTGACATTCTTCATGCCCTCGGTGACCATGGCCTGTGCCAGAACGGTTGCGGTGGTGGTGCCGTCGCCTGCTGCGTCGTTGGTCTTGGTAGCGACTTCACGCACCAGCTGTGCGCCCATGTTCTCGAACTCGTCCTTCAGCTCGATCTCCTTGGCAATGGTCACGCCATCGTTGGTGATGACCGGTGCACCGAACTTTTTGCTCAGCACCACATTGCGGCCCTTGGGGCCCAGGGTGATCTTAACGGTGTTTGCCAGGGTATCGATACCGGCACACAGTGCCTTGCGGGCATCCTCGCCCTGCTTGATCTGCTTAGCCATAATCAAATCGCTCCTTTAAAGCTTCAATTTTCAAATATCAGAGGGGAAACCGCTCAGTCCTCAACGACTGCCAGGATATCGCCCTGACGGACGATGGTGCACTCTTCGCCGTCCACCTTGACCTCGGTACCGGAGTACTTGCTGGTGAGGACCTTGTCGCCGACCTTCACAGTCATCTTGACTTCCTTGCCGTCCACAACGCCGCCGGGGCCGACAGCGATGACCTCAGCCACCTGGGGCTTTTCCTTAGCACTGCCGGTCAGGATCAGACCGCCCTTGGTGGTCTCCTCAACCTCAACAGCCTTAATGACAACACGGTCTGCAAGAGGAATGATCTTCATAGTTCTTGCCCTCCTATAGTAAAAATATAATTTAAAACTTTGCTGTGTCCAAAGGGCCTCGTGTCGGCTCTTCGGTTCTTTAGCACTCCATTTCTCTGAGTGCTAAGTGTATTGTACTCATCTTGACCCAAAAAATCAAGACCTTTTTTGCAATTCTTTATTAACAATTTGTGACGATTCATTCATTCAACGTATCATCAGCAAAACTCGGTTCAAAACCTTCCGGGCCTCCTTTCTTTTTTCTGCAAAAAAAGGTCGGAAGCCCCGTTTTAAGGCTTCCGGCCCTTTGGCTGCTCAGGAGATCCTGAAGGCTGATTTTTTCGCGTCTGGTCAGGTTACACTCTGTTCGGTCCTCTGCGCTGCAAAGCGCTCAAAAGCAGGCTTTGGCAGAAGGATGCGCCCTGCCAGCGGCTGTACCTGTACAGTGATCTGCTCCTTGGGTGCGCATTCGCCGTCTGCCGTGGCAACGATCGGCCCGCGGCCATCCGCAGCGCGCAGGCTCACCTGCTTTGCGCGGCGGTAAATGAAATACGGCTCTGCAGCCCTGACGAGCTGACCGTTCTGGAAGTGCTTGCCGCTCTTGTACATTCCCAGCAGCTTTGCAATGGTCACGCGGCTCACCTTGCGGATGATATATACATCCAGCCAGCCATCGTCGGGCTGTGCTTCCGGCGCTGCACAGAAACCGCCGCCATAGGTGCGGCCATTGCAGATGGCACACATCAGGCAGTCCACATCCAGCGTTTCACCATCGATGGTGTACTCCACCCTGCGGCCGATGTGTCCGCACAGCTGTTCCACAATGGAAAGCACATAGGCCATCTCGCCGCCGCACAGCGGGATGCGCCGGAACTTCGGGATGCCGTAGGCAACCTGCGCATCCAGACCGGCAGCGCAGATAGTGGCCGAAAGGCCAAGGCTGGTCTGCATCAGATCGATGCTCACCGGCCCACCGGCCAGCTGGGCATCCAGATCCAGAAACTCTTCCTTTGTACCAAAGGTGCGCAGAAAATCGTTGCCGCTGCCAAAGGGCAGACAGCCCACGGCTGCATTTGCATAGCCATAGATCCCGGTGAGCGCTTCGTTGAAGGTGCCGTCGCCGCCGGCAGTGAAGACCCGCAGTTCTTCCCCGCTCTGCCGGGCCTGCTGCGCAGCGGCATTGGCCAGCTCCCGGGCATGACCGGCGTGATTTGTGACCTGAATGGTATATTCTTCCGGCGCAAGCCCTGCACGCGCGGCGGCAGCATTGATCTGCTGCGGCAGCGTACGGGTGCAATCGGCCTTACCGGCAGTTGGGTTCAAAAGAAACAATGTGCGCATGGACTTCCTCCTGCAATTCTGTTGCTTCTATGATAACAGAAAACCAAAAGGATGCAAGAGCCAATCTCACAATGTCCCTGCCCCGTACGCGCAAAAAAGGAGCGGACGTCTCCGCTCCCCCCTGCAGACAAAAAAATACCGCCCCGGGTCTTGTAACTCAGGGCGGTCCTTTTGAGCTTCAGATGCTTTACAGTGTTGCGGTTTCGTCCTCCCGCAGGACGATAGCACCATCCGCCGAGCAGTCCGCCGTCCAGTGCTGGCCCACGCAGGCCGTGCCGGATGCGATCTGATCCGCAAGTGCCTGCTCCACTGCCCTGTCCACTGCGCGGCGCAGTTCTCTGGCCCCGTAGGCAGAGCGGGCCTTTGCTGCCAGTGCCTGCCCTACCCGCGGTGTGTGATGCAGCTGGTAGCCGCTGCGGGCGGCACGCTGCTCCAGCTGGCACAGCATTTTTTCGGCAATGGCGCACAGGCTGTCGTCGGCCAGCGGACGGAATACGATCATCTCGTCCAGACGGCCTGCCAGCTCCGGCCGGAACCACTTTTTTGCCTCCTCAATGGCCTGCGCAGACTGCTTTTCAAACACGGCTTCGCTGCCCGCCGCAAAGCCCAGCGGCGTGCTCTGACCCGCCAAAAAACGTGCGCCGAGGTTTGAGGTAAGCAGTACAATGGTGTTGCGGAAATCCGCCTTGCGGCCCATGGCATCGGTCAGCTGGCCATCTTCCAGTATCTGCAAAAGGATGTTCTGAATGTCCGGGTGTGCCTTTTCGATCTCGTCAAACAGCACCACACTGTAAGGGCGGCGGCGCACTGCTTCGGTCAGCTGTCCGCCCTCGTCATGGCCCAGATAGCCCGGCGGCGCACCCAGCAGCCGGGCAGCGGTGTGCTGTTCCTGATACTCCGACATATCAAATTTGAGCAGGGCTTTTTCGCTGCCGAACCAGCTGACCGCCAGCGCCCGGGCAAGAGCCGTTTTGCCAACTCCCGTGGGGCCAAGAAACAGCATGGCACCCATGGGCCGGCCCGGCTCGCCAAGACCGGTGCGGCTGCGCCGGATGGCACCTGCCACCGCAGCCACAGCCCGGCTCTGGCCCACGATCTCGGCGTTGAGACGTTCTTCCAGCTTGTCCAGCCGTTCCCGCTCCTGCTCACCTACCCGCTCCACCGGCACACCGCTGGCCTGCGCCACCACATGGGCGATATCGTCCGGCATCAGCGTGGGCTTTGACTGCTTTGCCTGCTCGGCCCGGATGCGTGCCGCCGCACAGGCTTCGTCCACAAGGTCGATGGCCTTATCCGGCAGAAAGCGCCCCGGCAGATACCGCACCGAAAGCTCCACCGCAGCCTGCAGCGCTTCCGGCGGAAGGCAGACATTGTGGTAGCACTCATAGCGCGGCGCAAGCCCGTTGAGGATATCCAGCGCCTGCGCAGGCGTAGGCTCCTCTACCTGCACCTTGCCGAAACGGCGTTCCAGTGCGGCATCCTTCTGGATGTGGGTGCGGAACTCTTCGGTAGTGGTAGCGCCGATAATTTGTATCTCGCCCCGGGCCAGCACCGGTTTTAAGATGCTGGCTGCATCGATGGCACCCTCCGCTGCACCGGCGCCCACGATGGTGTGGAACTCGTCCACGAACAGGATGGAGCTGCCGTCCCGCACCAGCTCTTCCAGCAGGTTCTTGAACCGCTCCTCAAAGTCACCGCGGTATTTGGTGCCCGCCACAAGGCTGGCCATATCCAGTGCCAGCAGACGGCGGCCCTTGAGCGCACGGGGCACACGATCCGTGGCAATGCGCTGGGCCAGCCCTTCGGCAAGGGCGGTCTTGCCCACGCCCGGCTCCCCCACAAGGCAGGGGTTGTTCTTCTGACGGCGGCATAAGATCTCCACCATGCGGTCCAGCTCTGCTTCCCGGCAGAACACCGGGTCCAGTTCCCGTTCCGCAGCACGGCGGGTCAGATCCCGGCAGTACTTATCACTGGCGCGGCTGCCGCGCGGCGCACTGACCGTGGTCCGCATCTGATACGGCAGTACGAACTGCCCGGACAGCTGGCGGCATTCCCGCACGGCATCTGTGAGCTGTACGCCCATGGAGGCCAGCAGGATGCCTGCTGTGCAGCCGTCATCCTCCAGCATGGCGCAGAGCAGATGTTCCGGCTCGGCCCGGTTCAGGTGCGCGTTCTGTGCCCCGATGATGGCGTAATCCATGGTGCGCTTGAGGTCCGGCGCAAGGGCGTAGCGATCCAGATGCAAAGCCGGTGCGCGGCGGCTCTCGGCCAGCTGACGGCGCACCTCCGGTTCCCGGATCTGCTTGCCCTCCAGAAACCGTGCTGCCGCCCCGTGATCCTGCTGCAGGATCGCCAGCAGCAGATGGCCGGTATCGGCTTTTTCGCAGCCAAGGTTCCCGGCAAGCTCCACCGCACTGCGCAGCAGCTGATCCGACTCGTGCGAAAAGCCCTTGTACCCGCCAAAGCCAAGTTTTTCCCAAATACTCATTTGCCCGCTCCTTGCTGATGAAATTCGTTTTCACAAGAAGTATAGCCCCGAAGCACAGAAAAAAAACATCTCTTTCTGTCGGGATGGGAAAACAAAAAGGAGATACCCGCAGGCATCTCCCCCTTCGCTGTTTGATTTTTCAGTCCCTTTCGGCCAGGGCCTTTTTCAGATTCTTGGCGATCTGATCCGGGCAGCTGGTATTGCGGAAACCGCAGAGCGTGCCCTCCATGCGGTCGATCACATCTTCGGCCTTCATGCCCTTGACCAGACGGCAGATGCCCTTCAGGTTGCCGTTGCAGCCGCCAATGACCTCCATGGACGCAATGGTGTGGTCATCGTTCAGCACAAAGTTGGTCTGCTTGGAACAGGTGCCGCTGTTCGGGAAGCTGAATTCTTTGCTCATAGTTCAAAATCCTCTCTTTTTGACAGAAATCCCGACGAAGATCGTCTGTTTCTATTATAGAGCAGCGTGCCGGAATGTCAATGTGACCGGGTCACACATCAATACCGCGGCGCTTGTGGGCCAGCTCCAGAATGCGGGCCACCTGATCGTCTGCCGTGGTACAGGTACCCACCGGGTGCGGCACCTTATGGTTTGCACCGTGGAAGTCCGTACCGCCGGTATGGATCAGCCCATACTGCTCACACAGAGCAGCACACTCGGCCCTGTCCTCCGGGCTGTTGCGGGGGTGCTCCACCTCAATGCCGTCGATGATGCCCTCTTTGGCAAGCTGACGCACCAGCGGCATGCTCTTGTAAACGGTCGGGTGTGCAAACACCAGCACCGCACCGGAAGCTTTCGCCGTGGCAATCACTTCCTGCACCGAGGGATATTTTACCTGATGCAGCACCACGCCGCGCGGCTCCCAGCCAAAGAGATAACTGTACAGCTTACCGTACACAGCATCGCACAGCCCCAGCTGGTGCAGCGCTTCCATAATGCCGCTTTTGAACAGCACACCGCTGTCCTTTGCGTATTCCAGCGCCTGTTCCGTGCGGAACTGCGGGTACAGCGCTTCGATCTCCTTTGCGCTTTGCAGGCCGCACTCGTTGCGGCGCTGTCGCAGGATGTCGCAATGCTCCTTCAGTTCCCGGCTTTCCGGATCCGGGAAGTAGCACAGCAGGTGCACGCGATGCTTATGCTCATGGTCATAGCCGGTCAGCTCGGTGGCCGGAAGCAGGCGCACGCCGTCCTGCACAGGGTGCTCATAGCAGTAGTTCACGCTGAGCAGGGTGTCGTGGTCGGAAATGGCCATGGTGTCCAGCCCCGCCCTCGCCGCCATGAGCGGCAGGCGGTGGATGGGCACAGAGCCATCGGAACAGGTGGAATGGTTGTGAAGATCGCCGGGCATGGAAAATAAACCTCCCAAGAAAGCCAGAGAAAGGCTTCCCCCAAAGAGGAAGCCTTATATCCTATCAGTGCTTATAGAAATTGATCAGGCAGCCGTCGGCCAGGATCTTGCGCTCGTCGGCGGTCAGCGGGGCCATGTACAGGCTGAACTCCTTTGCGGTGTCGCCCAGCACATAGGCCTTGATGTCCTGCAGGTCGCCCTTGAGGGCCTCGCGGACATTCGGGATAAAGACATAGTCGCCCAGACCGAAGGGCGTTGCGCCCACCAGCTGCAGCGGCAGCATACCCCAGTTGATGAGGTTGGAGCGGTAGCGCTTGGTGGCGTACTCGGTAACGATGTTAGCACCGGCCCCCAGCACACGCTGGCAGCTGGCCGCCTGCTCACGGGCAGAACCATCGCCGGGCTTGACGGCAAAGATGGTGGATGCGATCTGCACATCGTTCCAAGTCAGGTTTTCGCAGCCGGGCACCTTGTGCAGCTGGGCCAGCACCTCGGCGCTGCCCTCGCCTGCACGGCGGGCCTTTTCTTCGGCCTGCACGGCCTTGGCACGGCCCACATACTCCGGATCCTTGCGGCTGAGGGTGAACTCGGCCAAGCCCAGAGGATTGGAACGGTAAGACGAAGTCTCACCGGAGGGGATCAGCTCGTCGGTGGTGGTGACAGGGTCGGTGATGTAAGATGCCACCTTCAGCAGCAGGTTATCGCCCAGCGGTGCAATTTCGGGCCAGTCCTTGATGTTGGGGCCAAGCTTGAGCAGGGCATCGTAATCGCCCTTGCCAAAGCCCTGATACACGCGGGTATCGTAGCTGGAAGGATCGTACTGATACTCCGGCACGGTGGGATCATAGTCGATATCGGTAGCCGGGGTCAGAATGCCGCCGTTGGCCGTGGTGGCCGCAATGCTGCGGGCATCCATCAGTGCCACACCGGAAAGCTGGCCGTTGCCGGGCTTGGAGCCTTCGCGGCTGGGGAAGTTGCGGGTGGTATGGCGGATAGACAGCGCGCCGTTGGCGGGCACGTCGCCTGCGCCGAAGCAGGGGCCGCAGAACGCAGTGCGGACGGTGGCACCGCTGGCCATCAGGTCGTGGATGACCCCGGTGCGCACCAGTTCCATCATGATGGGCTGGCTGCCGGGATACACGCTCAGGGCGTAGTCACCGCAGCCGCCGGTGTGGCCCTTGAGGATGGAGGCAGCTTCATAAATGCTGTCGTACAGACCGCCTGCGCAGCCTGCGATCACGCCCTGATCCACACGCAGTTTACCGTTCTCGATCTTGCTGCACAGGTCAAGGCTGACATCCTTACGGCCGATCAGCTTCTGCACATCCTGCTCGCAGGCATGGAGAATATCCTCAAGGTTTGCGTTCAGCTCTTCAATGGTAAATGCATTGGAGGGATGCATGGGCAGTGCGATCATGGGGCGGATGGCAGAAAGGTCTACCTCTACCACACCGTCGTAATAAGCAAGGTCGGCCGGAGCCAGCTTCTTATAGTCGGCGGCACGGCCATGCACCGCAAGGAATTTCTGCGTCGTTTCGTCGGTTTCCCAGATGGAGGACAGGCAGGTGGTCTCGGTGGTCATGGCATCGATGGCGTTGCGGGTATCCTGACGCAGAGACGCAACGCCAGGGCCGACAAACTCCATCACCTTGTTTTTGACATAGCCGCTCTTGAACAGCTTGCCCACCAGCGCAATGGCCACATCGTGCGGGCCGCAGCCTGCAGGCAGAGAGCCGGTGAGATAAATTGCAACAACACCCGGACGGGCCACATCGTAGGTGCGGCCCAGCAGCTGCTTTGCCAGCTCGCCGCCGCCCTCACCAATGGCCATGGTGCCCAGAGCACCGTAGCGGGTGTGGGAGTCCGAGCCAAGGATCATCTTGCCGCAGCCCGCAAACTTTTCGCGCATGTACTGGTGGATGACCGCCAGATGCGGGGGCACAAAAATGCCGCCGTATTTTTTGGCGGCGGACAGGCCGAAGCGGTGGTCGTCCTCATTGATGGTGCCGCCCACGGCGCAAAGGCTGTTGTGGCAGTTGGTGAGCACATACGGAATGGGGAATCTCTCCAGACCGGACGCACGGGCCGTCTGGATGATGCCCACAAAGGTGATGTCATGGCTGGCCATGGCATCGAACTTGATCTTCAGGTTTTCGGCATCGCCGCTGGTGTTGTGGGCCTGCAGAATGCTGTAGGCCATGGTGCCGGTCTTTGCGTTCTCGATGGCTGCGGCATCAAAGCCCTTTGCTGCCAGTGCGGCGCTTGCTTCGCCGTCTGCAGGCACCCATTCACCGCGGGCATAGTATGCGCCGCCGGTGCTGCACTTGATCATATCCAACATCTCGATTCGCCTCTCTTTTTGTATTTCCCGCCCGCCCTATCTTGCGGGCACTGCCCCAGCAGAGCGGTACGCTGCCCGCTCTGCCCTCTTCTGCCGCGCTGCCAAAGCACGCGGCTACGGCCCGGAAAACCGTATCTGAAGGTTATTATACCATGAAACCACGGAAAGAAAAAGCACTTTTTACAAATGAATTGTGAATGGAGGATGAAGAGACGGGCTCTGTGCTTTTTCTTGACAAAGAAGCCATTCTATTGTATTATTATTAGCGTTGTATGCCGCTGTGGTGAAATTGGCAGACACGAGGGACTTAAAATCCCTTTCTGGAGACAGAGTACGGGTTCGACCCCCGTCGGCGGCATAAAAAGACCCCCCAAGCTTACGCTTGAGGGGCTTTTTATTTTGCTTATTTTACACCTTGCCGCCGTGCAGCTCTGCATACATCTTGGAACGGCACTCGGCCACAGCCGGGGTCATGTTCACATAATGCTTATGCGGGCACTCCAGACGCAGCTCGCTCTCCCAGGTCTCCTCGGTGAGCTGCTTTGCAATGTAGGCCTTCTTCTCTGCGATCGAAGGCAGCTCAATAGCCAGCTGACCATTCAGCACATGCGGCACCAGCAGCTTTTTGACCTTGGTGGGGGTAATGGTGACGGTGCGCTCGATGGCATCGGAGTCCAGATTGACCATCGTGACGGGCTTGCCCGCCTCGATGACTTCATCATCCATGGCGATCAGGTCACACTGGGCCTGACCATTTTCATCGTAGAGACGCCACGGCATCTTCTTGCCCGGAATGATGGCCTTGCTGGCGGAATCCGAGCACTTCATCTTGGGAGTGTAGCTGCCGTCCGGCTGCTTGACCGCCACCAGCTTGTACACACCGCCGAACACGGGGTCGGAAGCAGAAGTGATCAGGTTTTCGCCCACGCCGTAGGAGTCAAAATGAGCGTGCTCATACAGCTCCATGTTGGCGATCTTCTTTTCGTCCAGACCATTGGAAGCCACCAGCTTGATGTAAGGTTTACCGGCCGCATCCAGTGCCTTGCGCAGGCGCTTGGAGCCGCGGGCCAGGTCGCCGGAGTCGATACGGGCGCTCTTGACGCGGCGGTTCGGGTCATTGGGGTATTTTTCGATGAGGTAATCGTCCAGTTTAATGAGGTTGGGCAGACCGCTCTCCATGATATTATAGGTGTCCAGCAGCAGACTGACCGAATCCGGGTAGGTATCGGCAAAGGCCTTGAAGGCATCAAACTCCGTGGGGAAGAACTCGATGAAGCTGTGCGCTACGGTGCCCACAGCCTTGACCTCCGCGCCGAACTTCATCTCGGCCAAACAGTTGGCAGTGCCCACGCAGCCGCCCAGAACAGCAGCATATGCACCATCGTTGCCAGCGCTTTCGCCCTGCGCACGGCGGGTGCCGAATTCCATCACGCTGCGGGGCGTGTGGGTGTTCAGGCCGGTGACGCGGGTAGCCTTGGTGGCGATCAGGCTGTGGAAGTTCATGGTCTGCAGCAGGTAGGTCTCGATCAGAATTGCGCCCACGAGGTCGCACTCGATGCGCACCATCTGCACATGCGGGTATGCCACCGTGCCCTCGGGCAGAGCGTACATGTCGCCCTTCCACTGATAGGTGCGCAGATACTCGCAGAATTCCTCACTCATGCCCTTGGTGCGCAGCCACCAGATATCCTGTGCATTGAAGTGGTAGTTCAGCAGAAAGCGGGTCAGCTTGCGCTGGCCGGCACTGATGGAGTAACCCTGATTATCCGGGTTCTTGCGGAAGAACATATCAAACACCAGCGTGGTGTCCTTGAATCCGTGCAGGAACAGGCAGTTTGCCATTGTAAATTCATAAAAATCCACGACCATTGCGGGGTTGTCGTAGTCCTCATCTGGAATATAAGGCACAACCTTGATTTCGTCCATGAATAGTATCCTCTCTTCTTTACACCCGGCAAAGGCTCCTTGCTGTCCCCTGCCGTTCTGACCTGTGGGAAGGTTTGCGCGCCTGCCTGTCTTGACAGTGCGTTTCTATCATGATATCACCAAACGCAGAGCGGTGCAAGCATTTTTGGAAAATCCCGGTCAATTTCCGGTAAGAAAAAGCCGCCCATACACAAACAGCATGGGCGGCTTTCAGAACAAACGTGTTAACCGTTGATGATATTGGGGGTAGCATTCTTCAGCACAACGTCGTGGCTGCCGCCCTCAACGATGGAGGTAGAGGAAACCACGGTCAGCTTTGCTTTCTGCTGCAGCTCCGGGATGGACAGAGCGCCGCAGTTGCACATGGTGCTCTTGACCTTGTACAGAGTGGTCTGCACACCGTCAGCCAGAGGGCCGGCATAGGGCACGTAGCTGTCCACGCCTTCCTCAAAGCTCAGCTTGCTGGAACCGCCCAGATCGTAGCGCTGCCAGTTGCGGGCACGGTTGGAGCCTTCGCCCCAGTACTCCTTCATATACTGGCCGTTGATGCGCACCTTATTCGTGGGGCTTTCGTCAAAGCGGGCAAAGTAGCGGCCCAGCATCACAAAATCCGCACCCATGGCCAGTGCCAGCGTGATGTGGTAATCGTGGACGATGCCGCCGTCGGAGCAGATGGGTACGTAGATGCCGGTCTCCTTATAGTACTCATCGCGGGCCTTTGCCACCTCGATGACAGCGGTAGCCTGACCACGGCCAATGCCCTTGGTCTCGCGGGTGATGCAGATAGAACCGCCGCCAATGCCGATCTTCACGAAATCTGCACCAGCCTCGGCCAGGAAGCGGAAGCCCTCGGCATCCACAACGTTGCCTGCGCCCACCTTGACGGTATCGCCGTAGTGCTCACGGATCCAGCCGATGGTGCGGCTCTGCCACTCGGAGTAACCCTCGGAAGAGTCGATGCACAGCACATCCACACCGGCATCCACCAGTGCGGGCACGCGCTCAGCGTAATCGCGGGTGTTGATGCCTGCGCCCACCACATAGCTCTTGTTCTTATCCAGCAGTTCATTGGCGTTCTTCTTGTGGGAGTCGTAGTCCTTACGGAACACCATATACTTCAGGTTGCCCTCGGCATCCACCAGAGGCAGGGTGTTGATCTTGTTATCCCAGATGATGTTGTTGCAGTCGTGCAGGGAGGTGTTCTCCGGTGCAGTGACCAGCTTTTCAATGGGAGTCATGAAGGTGGTGACAGGAGCATCATCCGGGGTGTGGTTGATGCGGTAGTCACGAGATGCAACAATGCCCAGCAGCTTGCCGCTCGGAGTGCCATCGGCAGTGATGGCAATGGTGGAGTGGCCGGTGCGTGCCTTCAGCTCCAGCACATCGTGCAGGGTGGCAGTGGGGGCCAGGTTGGAATCGGACACGACATAACCAGCCTTGAAGCTCTTGACGCGGCGCACCATGGCAGCCTCGTTCTCAATGCTCTGAGAGCCGTAGATGAAGGACACGCCGCCCTGACGGGCCAGTGCAATGGCCAGCTTATCGCCAGAGACCGCCTGCATGATGGCGCTGATCATGGGAATATTCATCTGCAGAGGGCACTCCTCCTCGCCCTTGCGGTACTTGACCAGCGGGGTCTTGAGACTGACAGCCGTGGGGATATTCTCTGCAGAGGAATAGCCGGGGATCAGCAGATATTCACCGAAAGTGCGGGAAGGTTCTTTATAGAAATAAGCCATGTTCAAACTCCTTTTCTCTTAACGCATCAACATCAATCGGATTCATGTTTGCAACCTATAAATTGATTGTATATACTGTACCACAAAGCCAGCCGGAATACAAACCCCCGCCGCGCCAAACTTTGTAAATGTCCTTTGCAGAAAAACAGGCAAATTGCCCACCAAAATGGCGTAAGGTCATACTTTCCCGCATGAGAAGCCGGTTTTTGCGTGATTTATGGATGCAAAAAAGCTCGTCCAGAACGGACGAGCTTTTTTGCACACGAAGCGGGATACCGCCTGTGCGGCACATGGATCACGACTGTGAAGGAGAACAGCCGGAGGAGGAGAACCTGTGCCCGATATCCCAAAAAAACAAGAAGAAAAAGATTTCACACTCAGCAGGGCTTGTGCCCTTGCTGTAACCATATTGTAACTCTTTTGGAACCATTTTGCAATAGGGTTTTGTAATTTTTCTGTAATTTCTTTTGTTAACTTTTTGTAGACACATATAAAATCCCTGCCAGAAAATTTCCGGCAAGGGCTTTGCAGATCATTCTTTATTTTCTTAATAGCACTTTTTGCAAGCAGTGAAGCCTTCCGCTTTTGCTTTCGATAATGTAACCTTTTCCGGGTCTTTCATATTGCTGCAGGTAGACTTGCTGTGATATTTTTTGCCGCCGTGCGTTGGGACCCAGACCATCTGCTCCATCTTTTTGCCGGCAGAAATGGTCTGAACGGCTGCAGTGGACGGCTTGCAGGCCGCAGTCTGTACCCTGGCGGCAGATGCCGCCGGGCACAGCAGACTGAAGCACAGTACCAGAACGGCCGCAAGGACTCGGAGATGTTTTTTCATTTGTTTTATCCTCCTTTGGACAATCAGAAGATCCTTCTAATAAAAGAGTACTCCCTGTTCCTCAGAGGATGCAATTCTCAAAATGCGCCGTTTTTTCTGCACGGGTGACGCTTTTTTGCATTGCTCGCTTATTTTCAGCTAAAAGCGGCGCAGCGGTTCTCTTGAGAAATCAACGATTTACACGTTTGTCTTTCCCACCTCCAGATAGCACTCAAAGCTGGTCTGGCCGTTGTGCTTTCCGACCACATACCAGCCATCCGCCGAAGGAGCATAAAACACCTCTGCCGTTTCTCCCATCGGGATCTCGCGGTGGTAGTTGATAGAAGCAAAGGTCACGGGGCCTTTGCGCATCACTTCCAGCGGCAGCGCATCGCAGACAAGGTCCAGATAGAATGCGTTGTTCAAATGGCCGTTCAGATCGCACTGGGAATAATGCGCCGTCCACTCCCCTGCGCTGGTCAGACCATCCTTGCACTTGTGCAGCTGCAAAGGCAGCTCGTCCTCCACCGTATCGTTCCAGAAATTCTCCACCGTCCAGCCCGGCTCCCGCAGGATACGGCCCTCGGCAAGGCTTGCCACGATCCAGCGGCAGTCCACCATAGCCACCTCTTTGCCCTCGGCATCGGTCAGGGTGGTGATGCGTTTGACCGAACCGTGTTTGCTGACCTGCGCCCGGGAGGTAAGGGTCAGCGTTTCGGCACGCTGGGGCACGCGGTCAAATTTCAGGGCCTGCTTGCCCACCAGAAAGGTCACACCGCGATCTTTGAAGAACTGGTCATCCATACCAAAGGCGCGGGCGTGGTCTGTCGAAATCTGCTCCACATAGCGCAGCAGGGCGCTGGGCTTGAGCAGGCTGCGGAAGTCGGCATCTGCGTTCATGACTGTCATGGTCTCGGTGTAAAAGAACTGTTCCATGGTTTTTCCTTTCTATAAAAAGAGACCACTGCACGTTGTTCTGTGCAGCAGCCTCCTTTGCGTTTAATACTGATTGCGGTTGCGCCTGCGGACCTTGCGCCAGATGTTGAAGCAGGCCAGCGCTACCATGGCTGCCAGCAGCGCAAGGAACAGCAGACTGCTGCCACCCTCGTCGTAGCTCTTCATTTCGCTCCACTTCACGTCCAGCTCGCTGTTCACATCGTCGCTCAGGGCAGTGAACACCTTTTCCTTGGCGGCTTTCTCTTCGGACGGATAAGCGATCTCGCTCTCCTTCAGATCCTCGTCCAGCACCTCCCACACATCCTGCATGGGGGTGGTGTAGCCGATGTACTCGGCGTTTGCCTTGCCGATGTCCGTCTCACACATGAAGTTGATGAACATTTCCGCAGCTTCCTGATGTTCACTGGCAGCAGGAATGGTCATGCAGTCCACGGAAAGCACGCTGCCTTCCTCCGGGAACACCCATGCAAGGTCTGGATTATCGTCGATCATGGTGATGGCATCGCCGGAGTAGTACACACCGACGGCTGCCTCGCCGCCGATCATCTTATCAAAGATCTCATCCATGACGTAGGCCTGCACCAGCGGCTTCTGAGCCTTCAGTTCTTCCACCACCTCATCCACCTCTTCAGTGGACTGCGGGTTGATATCGTGGCCGCTCTTAAAAGCAGCAATGGCGTAGGCATCGCGGCTGTTGTTGAACATCAGGATATTGCCTGCGTACTGCTCGTCCCACAGGTCGGCCCAGCTGGTGGGCGCTTTGTCCACCATGGTGGTGTTATAAATGATGCCGGTGGTGCAGAGCATATAGGGCACGGTGTAGGCATTCTGCGGATCGTAATCCGGATCCACGTATTCCTGATTGATCTTTTTGAAGTTCGGGATATTGTCGTAGTTCAGAGGCTTGAGCATCCCCTCGGCGATCATTTTTGCCACCATGTAATCCGACGGAATGACCACATCGTAGTTGGCTGCGCCGGACTTGAGCTTTGCGTACATGGACTCGTTGGAGTCGAAGGTGGTGTAGTTCACCTTGATGCCGGTAAGCTTTTCAAAGGCCGCCACCACGTCCACGCTGTCGTCCGAGCCGTTGGAGATGTACTCGCCCCAGTTATAGACATTGATGGCCACGTTTTGGCCCTTGAAGCGGGTCCAGTCGTAATCGTCCGACACCGAGACATCCTCGGTGACTTCGATGGTGCCGGCGGCAAAGGCGGGCATTGCACAGCAGACCGTCATTGCCAGCGCCAGCAGCAGCACAGCAAAACGTTTCATCACACGCCCTCCCCTCTCAGCGCCTTCTGGTCGCGGCGGTAGCTGCGGCTCTCCATTGCGTTGGAGATCAGAATGATGCACAGAATGACCATGAACATGATGGTGGACAGCGCATAGATCTCCGGGCTGACCTTTTTACGGGTCATGGAGTAGATGGCGATGGGCAGCGTTTCCACGGTGCCGCAGTTGAAGTAGGAGATCATGAAATCGTCGATGGAATAGGTCAGGCAGATGAGGAATGCCGACAGGATGGCCGGGCTGATCTCCGGCAGGATGACCTTGAAGAAGGCCTGCTTGGGGTCGCAGCCAAGGTCGAGCGCTGCCTCATACAGCCTGATATCCAATTGCTTGAGCTTGGGCGTGACGTTGAAGATGACATACGGCACATTGAACGCGATATGCGCAATGAGCAGCGTCGGGAAGCCCATGATGGTATCCGGCAGCCAGGAGACACCCCCGGCAAAGCGCTGGTAGGCCACGAACAGCAGCATGAGCGAGATGCCGGTGATGATCTCCGGGTTGACCACCGGGATATAGGTGATGTTGGTGACGACAAGGCGGCTCCCGCGGCCCATGGACGCAATGCCCAGACTTGCCGCTGTACCCAGCACAGTGGCAATGACCGCAGAGATCAGAGCCACTTCCAGCGAGACCAGCAGCGCATGCAGGATGGAGGAGTTGTGCAGCAGGCTGGAGTACCACTTGAGGGTAAAGCCGGTGAAGAGCGAATAGCCCTTGGACTGGTTGAAGCTGAATACGATCATGTATGCAATGGGCAGGTACATGAAGCAGAAAAACAGCACGATATAGACGCGCTGCATCAGGCGCAGATGTTTCGTTTTCATCAGGACACGCCCTCCATTTCATCTTCATCAAAGCTGGAGGTGAAGCTCATGCACAGCAGCACAATGATCATCAGCACAAGGCTCATGGCAGAACCCACGTTCAGGTTGTAGCTGTTGCCAAGGAACTGCATCTCGATCAGATCGCCAATGAGCAGGTTGGAGCCGCCGCCCAGCATACGGCTGATAACAAAGGTGGACACCGCCGGGACGAACACCATGGTGATGCCGGTGCTGATGCCGGGCACGCTCATGGGGATGAGCACCCGGAGAAGGGTCTTGGTGGTGGAAGCGCCCAGATCCTGCGCAGCTTCCACCAGGCTCTGGTCGATCTTGGTCATACTGGTGTACAGCGGCAGGATCATATAGGGCACATAGTTATACACCATGCCCAGCACCACCGCGCCGGAGGTGTTGAGCATATTGAAGGGGCCAAGGCCGAACACGCCCAGAACGGCGTTCACCGGGCCGTTGATGCTGAGCAGGCCCATCCATGCGTAGGTGCGCAGCAGAAAGTTCATCCACATGGGCAGCATGACCAGCATGAGCATGATGTGCTGCTTGTTCACACGCAGGCGGGAAAGAAAATAGCCCACCGGGAACGCAATGACCAGACAAATGACCGTGGCAATGAGGGCCAGCAGCAGGCTGCGGGCAAACACCGAGCCGTAGCCGCTGATGGAGGTGAGGTTATCCAGCGTGAAAGCTCCGTTTGCATCCGTAAATGCATAGTACACCACGATGATCAAAGGCACCACTGTGAACAGCGTCATCCATACAAAGTACGGATAGGCCAGCTTTTTATCGTAAATCTTTATCATTGCGGCTCACCCCTCTGAACGCGCCATAATGTGGATCTCGTTGGGGCCGATGCGCATACCAATGGTCTCACCGGGGGTGCAGGCACGGGTGGAATGGATCAGCCATTCGCGGCCCTCGCACTCCACATGCATCTCAAAGTGGACACCCTTGAAGATGACATCGTTCACAACGCCGACAAGCTGGCCTTCCACAGGAGAGACCACCTCGATATCCTCGGGGCGCACCACTACCTGCACGCTCTGCTCACGGGCAAAGCCGCGGTCCACACAGGGGAAGTCCACGCCGGAGAAGGACACCAGAAAATCCCGGTGCATCACGCCGTCCACGATGTTGGAATCGCCAATGAAGTCTGCAACAAAGGCATTCTTCGGCTCATTGTAAATATCCTCCGGCGTGCCGATCTGCTGCACCTTGCCGCCGTTCATGACCACGACGGTATCGGACATGGTAAGGGCTTCCTCCTGATCGTGGGTAACATAAATAAAGGTAATGTTCATTTCGCGCTGCAGGCGCTTCAGCTCCAGCTGCATCTCCTTGCGCAGCTTGAGGTCCAGTGCGCCAAGGGGTTCGTCCAGCAGAAGGATCTCCGGCTCGTTCACCAGACTGCGTGCGATGGCCACGCGCTGCTGCTGGCCGCCGGACATCTGGCTGATGCTGCGGCGCTCGAAGCCTTTCAGGCCAACAACTTCCAGCATGTTGCGCACCTTGCGGCGGATGGTCTCTTCGTCCATCTTTTTGAGCCGCAGACCGAAGGCCACGTTCTCGAACACGTTCAGGTGCGGGAACAGTGCGTATTTCTGAAAAACGGTGTTCACCGGGCGCTTATAGGGCGGCACGCCGGTAATGTTCTCACCTTTCAGCAGCACTTTGCCGGAATTGGGTTCCAGAAAACCTGCGATCAGACGCAGGGTGGTGGTTTTGCCGCAGCCGGAAGGGCCCAGCAGCGTTACGAACTCTTTGTCATGGATGTCGAGGTTCAGCCCATCCAGAATGCGCTGACCGTCAAATTCCACTACGATATCCCGCAGTGAAACGATCACCGAGTTGTCCATTTTTTACTTTATCCTCCTTGTAACTCAGATACGAAAAAAGACAGGGCCATGCCCCATCCCTCGTACCAGGGCGACCCAGCCCCGCACAACATCCATGACGACCGGAGAACCTGCAAAAGCAGGCTCTTATATTGCGCAGTTATTCTGCCCTGTCTCGTCTATCTTAATCAATCTTTGCTGAAATGTCAATCACTCTGCCAATGTTTGCCGAAGCTTTACACGCCGCAACAAAAAAACATGCGTCGCAGCGGGCTTTCCGCATACGGCGCACAAAGGTTTTTATTCCGCTTTTAAGGCAGCGGCCGTTATCAGAAGGGCCTGCACAGTGTCAAGGTCAACCGCATAGACGGAACTGTCCCCCTCCACCATCATCCAGCAGCCGTCTGCATTTTCGGCGTAGTGGAGGGTCACGGTCCCATCGGCAGAGGCGGCCCGCACCGTTGCAAGCGGTGCATCAAAGCCATAGGCCGAAGGGTCGGCATCCGTGATTTGTGCGGTCACATAGCCTGCCAGAGCGGAGAGGATGCTCTGCACCTTGCTGTCGTCCAGATCGGCAGAGGGTTCATCGGCCAGCCGCCACACGGTCTGATAGGTAGTGGAATCGGCCGCACTTTCCGAAGAATCGCTCTCCGCTTCCGCAGGCTCAGAGACTGCATTCAGTGCAAGGGTGCCGCTGCCCGTCGTAATGGAAACACTTTCCAGCGCGGAGGCTGTCAGTCCCGCCGGGTTGAACGCGCCAAAAAGGTCCGCTTTGGTCAGCTCAAAGCAGGCCGCCTTGTTGCCAGAAACGGTGTACACGGCATCGTCCCCTGCCTTCTGCACATACAGATCTCCTGTGACTGGGTTCTCGGTGCCAAAGGCAAAGGTGTTCGTCTCGCCTGCCGCCGTCACCGTGACCGTAACAGCCGGATCGGCAAGGCCGTAGTCCTCGCCAGGCTGAGCCGTGAGCTGACGTTTGGCGTTCAGGGATGCCAGCGCCGTGACCATGGTATTGCAGGCAGATGCATCCAGATGATAGTCCGGGTCATCCGCCAGCGTCCAGCTGCCGGAATCGTAATTTAGGGTAAGCGTTTCGCCGCCATAGGCATACCGGATGCTGGTCACATCGCCCGCCGCAAAAGAAGAAAGCAGGATGCTGCCCTCTGCGGCGGCGCTGGAAGCAGCCTCTTCTGCAGCATTGCTGCGGCTGACAAACCACAGCAGCCCGCCCAGCACAAGCACCAGCACCAGAAGCACCGCAAGGGTGCGCTGTTTTGTTTTCATGGCAGTGCCCCCTTACCTGCGGCGGCGCAGCAGCACCTCCACAGCACCTGCAATGAGCACTGCTGCGGGCAGCACGAATACGAACACCATGCCCAGCGTCATGGATGCGGAAGCCGGGACCGTGATGGGTGCAGCTTCCAGTGCTTTGGTGTCGATGAGCAGGCTCTGCCCTACCAGCGAAGCGGCACAGCCCTGCAGGAAGGTCAGGTTGCCCGGGATGGACTGGTACACCTGCTCGTTGTCCATGTTGGGGCAGCCGATCCAGATCACCTCGGCACCGGTGGATTCATTGCGCGCCCATACGGCCAGCGAGAACGGGCCGTCGGTATCGCCGGCTTCCTTTGCGGAAGAAGAGCTGGCATCAAAGTCCTGCTTGCTGTAGGCATCCTCGGTGGTATGCAGCAGCGGTTCCGCCGTCACATCGTCTGTCTCGGTAATGGTGATGCCCTGTGCCACCGAGAGCATCACATGGGTGCTCTGATTCACGCCGTCCAGCGCGGTGCTTTCGTCGGCGGCCGCGTAGTCCGGGAACAGCGAGTACGGGTAGCCGTACAGCGCGTGGCCCGCATCGCCCTCCACCACAAGGCCCGGCTCACGCGCAAGGCCGAACTGTGCCATCACTGCATCCAGATTGGGCGTTTCGGTATAGCCGCTGGTGGTCAGCAGCACCTTGCCGCCGTTTTCCAGATAGGCCTGCAGCTGCGCGATCTCATCCACAAGGCCGTCAGCTGCAAAATCCGAAGCGGGGTCGCTGATGATGAGCAGATCACAGTCCTCCGGGATGGTGCCGGTGAGCAGATCCAGCGGCTGGGCATCGATATTCTGCGCCTTGAGCGCCTCGGTCAGCGAGGAGGTAAGCGCCTGCTCGCCGTGGTTGGTGGTGTAGTAGGCATGACTTTCTGCTGCGGCAGTCAGCTTGTAGATGGCAGAGCTGATCTGCTTTTCGCCGCCAAAGGTCACGTTGGCAGCGCCGGTGGTGTAGTAATCGGAGTAATCGTACTCGTAAAGTTCGGCGGCGTTCAGCACTTCGCTGTTCTCACCGCTGACCACGATCAGACTGCCGGTGGATGCATTCTCTGCGCCGTACTGCGCTGCAAAGGTCGGGTAAAGCGCCGGGTCCTTCTGCTCCCAGTGGAAGTGACCGCTCTCGTCGGCGTAGTGATCCAGCAGCTTGGTGATAATGGCATCCTCGCTGCCGGTCTCACAGAGATAATAAACGGTCACGTCCTGATCCAGGCTCTGCATCAGCTGCCTGGAGCTGTCGCCCAGCGTGTACATTTTGGCGGCAGAGAGGTCGAACTCGGTGTATTTTTTCGGGATGGCCCCCACCAGCAGATTGATCAGCACGGCCAACACGATGGCTGCTGCCAGAATGGCCGTGGAGTACAGTCCATTGCGGAACACCTTGCCGTTTGCGGAGGAAGAAAATTTGAAATTTTTCATGTTGTTCCCCTCCCCTCAGTTCCAGCGGCGCTTTTCCAGCCCCTGCGCCGTGAAGAACAAAAACAGCATGGTCACGGTCAGGTAGTACACCAGCGTCTGGATGGAAAAGCTGTTGTTGACAAACTCTTCAAACGGCGTGAACAGGCACAGCCCGCTGAGCACCGCGCTGAACGCTTCGGTCAGCCAGCTGCTCTGCAGCAGGAACAGTGCCGTCAGCACCACACAGCAGCCCGCAAAGGTCAGGCAGCCCAGCGTAAAGCTGCGGGTACGCAGGCCTGCCACCACACTGAGCACTGCCGCAATGGCGGTGAACAGGGCCAGCGCCACTGCGCTGCCTGCGGTGAACATGCTGCGCAGGCTGGGCATCATGTAGGCCAGCAGCAGTGCGGCAACACCTGCCACCGCAGCAATGATCTGATTCTCGGTCAGGCTGGAAAGAAACACGCCAATGGCAATGGCGGCGCAGCCCATGAGATAATAGCACAGCAGAGCGGCCAAGTTTGCCAGCGTGGCCGTGCCGGTGGCACCCAGTGCGGCCAGTACAAGGATCATGACCGCATCGGCAAGGCACGGCAGTGCAAAGATGACGCACAGGGCAAAGAATTTGCCCAGCACGATCTCCCACACAGACACCGGGCTGGTAAGCAGCAGCTGATCGGTGCGGGTGCGGCGTTCCTCTGCAAAGGAGCGCATGGTGAGCACCGGGATATACAAAAGCAGCACAAACGTGGTGCGGTAAAGCGTGTAATAGCCAAAATCCGTCAGGCCGTAGCCCAGATTCAGGGCAACAAAATAGATGGCCGTTGCCGCCAGCATAAAGGCGGTGAGCACATAGCCGATCATGCCATGAAAGCTGCTGCGGACTTCGCGTTTGAAAATGGCGATCATTCCGTTTTCTCCTCCCCTTCATCCGATGGTGTTTCAGACTCGTTTTCGGTCAGTGCAAGGAACACTTCCTCCAGCGTCCTGTTTTCCGCTGCCAGCGCCAGCACCGTGCATCCGGCCTGCGAAAGGGCGCGGGACACCTCGGCGCGGCGGTCAGAAGCATCGGCACTTTCTGCGGTAAAGGTCACCTGTCCGTCGGCCTCGGATTCGATCTCCACCTTGCGGATGCCCGGAATGGAGCCGACTGTTTTCAGCACGGTCTTCCCCCCGCCCAGAGCGGTAGCGCGCAGACGGCTGCCGGGGTTCAGCTTTTCGGCCAGCTGTTCCGGCGCACCCACCGCCACCAAATGCCCCTTGGACAGGATCAGTACCTGACTGCACACCGCCTGCACCTCGCTGAGGATGTGGCTGGACAAAATGACCGTATGGGTCTTGCCCAGTTCCTGAATGAGTCTGCGGATTTCGATGACCTGTGCAGGGTCAAGGCCTACGGTAGGCTCGTCCAGAATGATGAGCTGCGGCGCGCCCAGCAGCGCCTGCGCAATGCCCACGCGCTGGCGGTAGCCCTTGGACAGACTGCGGATGAGCCGGGGCAGCACCTCTTCCAGCCCGGTGCGGCGGGCAGCTTTGCGCACCTGTTCTTTGCGGTCGGCCTTCTTTTTGATGCCTTTCAGCTCTGCAGCAAAATCCAGATATTCCTGCACCGTCATTTCCGGGTAGAGCGGCGGCTGCTCGGGCAGATAGCCCACACAGGCCTTGGCCTGCCGGGCCTGCTCCGGCAGGCTGAAGCCCGCCACCTTCACTTCACCGGAGGTGGGGGCAAGGTAGCCGGTGAGGATATTCATGATCGTGGACTTGCCCGCGCCGTTGGGGCCGAGCAGGCCGAAGATCTGGCCGTCGCCCACCGTAAAGGACAAATCTTCAATGGCAGGGTGCGTGCCATACTTTTTGCTCAGATGCGATACTTCGATCACAGCAAACGCTCCTTTTTCATCTAGTTCAATGCTGGTATATTTTAGACTGAAAATGTGTAAAAATTAAGACAATCCTGTGGCGGGATGCAAAAAGAATTCTTAAGAATGATTAAGGCCGCCCTTTCATATGCCAAAAAGGCAGCAAAAAAAAGCACCGTCTCCCAAAGGAAACGGTGCTCAGAAAACCATAATTACTTACGGCCGAAACGCTTGTTGAAGCGCTCAACACGTCCGCCGGTGTC
>ENA-ORUF01000879-ORUF01000879.1-human-gut-metagenome-genome-assembly--contig:-NODE-879-length-36679-cov-5.768403_pt1 | contig 36679 bp, 51 predicted proteins | sample MGYA00242077_ERZ509203 | MGnify/ENA primary metagenome ERZ509203 (study PRJEB26280, sample SAMEA2338834) | human gut metagenome | biome: human gut; feature: human-associated habitat; material: faeces... | reverse complement strand
CGCTCCGAAAGGACATCCACGGTCCACGGACGTGACCGTGGCAAAGAACTATCTGTTATATCTGGTGGTTTTTAGGTTTGGTTTGACAGAATGTTTGGAGATTGAGAAACGTTGGTATTTCAACGCTTTTGCCATCCTGTAAATTGTGACTGGTTATGACTGTATGGAACGCAACGTGACGGTCTTTGTATGCGGTTTGTATGCGGAATAAAGAAAAAGCCCCTCCCCCAGCAATGCTGAGAGAGGGGCGCGTGTTACATGAGGGTACGAATCACTCACGGTTAAGTGTTGGGCCTGAAACAGGTGCAACACTTATTTTTCGTTGGAACTGTCCGGCTTGGCTGCCGTGAGCTGGCTCACGCCGATTAGAGCGCCGACGAACAAACCGATCGCGTTGATGGTCGTAACGAGTTCGCCGCAGTGTGGCAGTCCCCATTGCGGGCCGACCGCTCCGACGAGCCATGCGACGGCCGGCAAAGCGATCAACGCGAACCACTTGAGTATGTCGTATACCCTGCCCGGCAGCAGGTAATCGGATTGCGGGCTATTGGATTCATCCATTTTTCACCTCCTTAAACATTGCGGTAACCGTCTCCACAACGCTTAAAGTTGTGGAGACGGGAGTTTCAGCGCAGGTACTGTCCGGGATAGATAACGTATGGGCTGCGGATGCCATTGCGTGCGGCAGCCGACTGCCAGCCGGAGCCGTAGATGCTCCACAGGCTTTCGCCGGAACGGACCACATGGCCTCCGACCACGCTCGAAGCGGTGGACGCGGACGCGCCGCCATAGGTGACGGTCTGCCCCGGATAGATCCGATTGACGTCACCGCTCGGTACACGCCAGGCGGACACCGGCTGGAGTCCGGTCCTCGCGGCGATCGCACTCATGGTGTCGCCGGAACGGACCACGACGCTACGCGAACCTGTGGCGGCCGTTCCGCCGGAACCTCCGCCGAGGCGACTGTTGACGATCTGCATGACCGCCGCGTAATTGCCACCCAACGCCTGCCTGCGGGCCGGATCGTTGCCGAAGTCGCCGCGGATGGTGCGCGCGGCCAAGGCGTTCAGGTCGACCGTCGGAGCGGTCGTGGGCTGAGGTTTCGGCTTGACGCTCGGCAGATCCGCCGCGCCCTTGTCGTCAGGGTTCGCGTACTTGCGCCATGCCGCGCGGTCGCCACGGAACTTGTTCAGGTCGAGTCGTCCAGACCAGCCGCTGAGACTGCCGTTGGACGTGTACTGGCGCATGACCTCGCCGCGGGCGCCGATATTCCACGGCGCAGTCTGGTAACCGGTGACCATGTTCGTGGCGTACTGGGCGATCCAGATGCCGCAGTTTAGTTCGGTCTCCATGCCGGCGACCTGCCAGTAGCCGGAGTCCATCGTGTAGATGATGGGGTTCACGCCCGTCAGTCGCTTGACCTCGCGCGCCCACCTGCGTGGCCACTGCTTGTCGCCCCAGGCGGCGTTGTCCTGCGCCTCCCAGTCGAGGATCAGTACGCTTTTGCGAATATATCCTCGCACGTTGTCGACGAAGAACCTGGCCTCGGTCTCGGGGTTGCCGCCGCGCGCGTAATGGTAGACGCCGGTCTCCTTGCCGCTGTTGACGGCGCCGGCGAGCTGACGGTTCGCGTCGGTGTTGACGCCGTTGGACAGGCAACCACCGTATACGCCGCCGGACCCCCATGTGGTGCCGACGATGACGAAATCTGCCGGCACGGTCGCGGTGTCGATGCCGCACTGCCAGTTCGAGATGTCGTATCCGTTCATGTCGGCCATCGCGGCTGGCGCGACAGCCATGGAGATGGAGACCGTGAGCGCGGTCAGTAGCTTGCGCCATTGTCGGCGTGGATTCATGTGCTTGTGTCTCGGTTTGCCTTTGTTGAGGATGTTCAATTCCTCTCCTTTCCTTTGTCCGTACCGTCCGCCTTGTACGGACGGTGTGGAAATCTTTTGAATCTTTCAATCTGTGTTCGCGATATGCGCGTCACGTATGTCTTGGATCATCGAGGTTCCGGTTCCATTGCCGCCCAGACCGTGGTAAGCGGCATATATTCGTTCCGCGCTTTGCTTCAACGGAATGCTCGCAACACCACCTGCATCGACCATCTGACGGTGCAGAGCCTCGAGTTTGCAGAACAACAGTTCCCTGACGCCCTCATGCAGTGGATCGTGACGTTGGTCGACCTTGCTCAGAATCCAGGTGACGAACACGCCGCTGCCTCCGCTGCCGATGATGGCGACAACGATTGCGACGATGGTTTCCTGGCTCATTGGGAATCCTTCTGAAAGGAAAATCCCACACGTGGCTACCGTTGGAAGCTGCGATAACCACGTGTGGGATTTTGGAGGTTGAAATGTTGTTGGGAACGTTTGTGGATGAGGTCTGGTGGCCCTCCTGCGGGAAGCTTCGCGAGTGCACGAGGGTGGGCTACGAGTCGGCCTACCGCTGCCACATCCAGCCGAAATGGGCTGACGTCGACATGGAGTCGATCACCGCGAACGACATCGAGGAGTGGCTCGGCTCGTTCAATCAGGCCGGCGCCGCGCGCAAGGCGTGGGCCGTGCTGCGGGCGATACTCCGACTCGCCTATCGCAAGGGAGTCACCGACAATGACGTGACACGTCGTGAAATCAGACTGCCGCACCTGCGGCGGTATGAGCCGCGCGTGCTCGACGCCAGACAGGTAAGACGGCTGCTCAAAGGCTTCTACGGTCACGCGTTGGAAGCCTGGTTATTGGTCTCCGTCTGCGCGGGACTGCGCCGATGCGAGTCCGTCGGCATTGAATGGGCCGACTTGGATTTACGCCGGGGAATCGTGACCGTCAAAAGGTCAGTGCAATGGGTCGCTGGACATGAAACGGTCACCGACCCGAAGACCGACCAGAGCCGACGGACGGTCGCACTACCACGGTTCGCAGTCAAACGGCTCGCGCAATTGCGCCACGGCAGAACCGGCAGGCTGGTCGGCGATCTGAACGCCAACCAGGTGGCAGCTCATTACACGTCATGGTGCCAACGCATGAAACTCCCCTGCGTGCCGCCAAGGAACCTCAGGCACACCTTCGGCACTCTGGCAATCGCTGCGGGAGCCGATATCTCAGTGGTCGCACGACAACTCGGTCACAGCGACATCAAGACAACCGCCCGCTACTATCTCCGCCCCGATTTGTCCGTGCTGAGAAGTCTGCAGCGGGCATGGGAAAGACTCATCATCGGAGCCGCGTAGCTTTCCGTAGCCCTCACTGCTACCTTTAAGTTTCAGGACACAGGATCGTTTGTTGGCGCCCTATATGGTGGATCCAACACGATTACCGTCAAGGGCAACATGCTGTATGTCGATTTGAGCTCTTTCAAATCAACCGTCGAAGTCTCGAACTATACGGTCTGGTTATATCAGTCAGGGATACGTCCATCGGCCACAATTGGACTGGGATGTGTTGGATCAAGTCTTGCGGATCCGCGCTACAACAAGCAAGCGAATTGGAATCCGGATGGCAGTATTACGTTACTTGGCGGGGTTGGCAGGGAGAACATTCTGATGCAGCGTTTTTCCATGCCGATTCCTAGTGGAGTGACGTTCTCCTAGACAAGTGGCACCGTGATACAGCCTTCGACCCATCCCCAGTTTGCGCTTACTGTCATCTTTCCCGAGGAACGCAAGGCGATGGTGTGCTGCGCCACCTGCACTTCGACGCCATGCAATCCGATGCTCGAATTAGATATTGCGGCGCAATGTACCTCGAACGCCGCCTCCAAACCGGCTGGGAGTTTGAGAATCTGTGACACCTCCCACTCTTTCGCCGCGTTCCAATCGGCGTTGAGGCGATTGGCGTGGAATGCGACTAGAAGCATCCTGCCGACCAAGGCGGTGCGGTAATCCACTTTCCAGTTCGTGTTCGGCGCGGAAAGGGTTACGGAAAGCTAGAAATCATGGGATTGGGAAACAAAGCGTGCCGACGCAATCCTGATTGCTGCCAACGTTTCCCATGTTCGCCACTCGGATAGTTCCATCAGCTCTGGCCGTGAGGCTTCGCGCCGTTTGCCCATTTGATACAAGGCAGACAGTCGACAAGTCAACGATGGGACGATACCAGGACGCGAGCTTTACCGGACATTCAACAGCATCCCAACTGCCCGAACCGATTTTCCCACTGAACTTGATCAAAATCATCCTGCCGTTACGTATGATGATCCAATTGGAATCCTGGTACAGGGTTACGGAAAGCTATTGCAGTGCCATCCAACAGCCGTGCGCCGTGGAGTAAGCGGATTTCGGGTCGCCAAGCATCTGCACCTTCCCATCACGCATGACAAGCAGGCTGAAACCGCAGGACGGGAACGATATGATGCTCTGGTCGGCGAGCGGGCGGAACGCTTCTGGGATGGTCTCAATCGCCGTCGAGTAGTTCTGCTGTCCACTGCCGTCGAACTTGACGTTGCCGTTGATCGTGACGATGCGTCCGACGCGACATAGAGTGAGTCTGCTGTTCGTGTATGGAGGTTTCCATGGCTGGGTTACGGAATCCCACAGCTGGCTCATCGGAGGCAACTGCTTGACAAGCATGACAGGAGTTCCGGCGGTGATGCCACTGATCGGGATACGGGCGATCGGAATCCACACGGTACCGGAATTGTTCAGGATACTACCCGACGGTACCGTGGGGTCAGCCGCCGTGCCACTGGTGGCGGTGCCCTTCAGCACCGCGAGCGCGATCGTTTCGATGTTGTTCGAGTCTCGCGTGTATTTCACGCAGATTAGGTCGTTGCGGTTCCGTCCTGTGACTCCGCTTTCGATGGTGACGGTTTCCGCCGCGGTGACGCGTGCGTATCGTCCTTCGATCACAAGGTTGAGGACCGGGACGAGCGCCTTGTTTGCTGACTGCATGGTCACGGCGGGGAATTTGCCGTCGCTGCCTTGCAGCAGGTAGTTGCCGTTTCCGACCAGTCCGGCCTGCATGGCTCCTTGGTCGCTGGATGTGATGTGCGGAGCGCCGGCCTTGCCGGTGATGAGATTCATGGTCATGGTCATTCCTTCCTATCTGTTGTGTTGTTGAGGTATGCGGCGTAGGCGGCGTCCTGCGTGGCTGCCAGCGCTTTGAACGTCTGCCAGCATGCGGTACAGACGAGCGCGCCCTGTGCGACTCCGTCGACGGTGGTGTGTGTGATGTCGTGCCAGTCGCTGGAGGTGCGTGGGTCACCGTCGGCGAGGTATGCGGAGGCGTGGCATCGGTCGCAGGTGTATCTGGTGATGTTCGTGGTTCGTGCCATTGATGTTCCTTTCTCTTTCAGGCTGTGCGCTGGTAGATGTGTCCTGGAAGGATGGTGTTGCATTCCTTCCAAGTGCCGCCGTAGGTGGTTCCCGGATTTGTTGTGGCGGTGGTCCAGTAGAGGGAGCCGACCGGGTGGGCGGCGATGAACGCCTGGCTTGCGCTCATGCCCGTCTCGCCCTTGTCGCCCTTCGGTCCGACGAGGCTTGTGTTGGAAACCGGTTTGAACGTCACGTTTTTCCCGGTGGCTGTGATCTGCGCGTACATCAGGTTCTTGCCGTCATTGGTCATGGCGAAGAAGTATTCGCCTACGACCGGGGCACGGTTGAAACTGAGTGCCCGCCAGTCAAAATCCGAGCATGCGGACGTCCAGTATCCGGATAGTATGCGTGTGATGATCAAGGCAGGCAACCCGGTCTCGCCGCGTTGGCCGGCCTCTCCTTTCGCTCCGGTGGCCCCGGTCGCGCCAGTGGCGCCGGCAGGGCCCTGCGGTCCTTGCACTCCCTGCTTGCCTTGCGGTCCGGTGTCGCCTTTGGGGCCTTTGACGTTGCCGAGCAGAATCTTCGTCATATGCGCTCCTTACTTTCCGTCATTGATCATGTAGTACAGGTCGCCCGTCGCCGGATCGTAGGAGACGGGAGCCGCCGACGCGGTGGTCGTATCCGCGTACACGGCGTACAGGTCTCCGTTCGGGTCGACCTGCAGTGTGAAGAATCCGGAAGTTGGCGCCGTCACGCCGCTGGCACCCTGCGGTCCTGTCGGTCCCTGTGGGCCCTGCAGTCCCTGCGCACCTTGTATTCCCTGCTTGCCTTGCGGCCCGGTGGGGCCTGTTGCTCCGGTAGGTCCGGCAGGGCCGGTATCGCCTTTCGGACCTTGCGGGCCGGTAGGGCCTCCTTCTCCGGCGGGTCCGACATCGCCTTTATCACCCTTGTCACCTTTCAGCCCTTCAGGACCTTGCGGGCCGGTAGGGCCGGCAGCTCCAGTGGCTCCTTTAGGCCCGGTCTCGCCGGTATCGCCCTTCACGCCTTGTGGGCCGACGTCACCTTTTGGACCTTGCGGTCCGGCAGGGCCTTGCGTTCCGATGATGGATTGACGGGAAATCGTCTTTCCCGTGAATAGGCTGCCGGACTGTGAAACGCACTGCCAGACGATGCTGTATTTTCCGCCACCTGACAATGCGGTCGAATATTCGTTGGCGAGTGGTGTTCGGTTCAACCATTCGCTCACGTTCCCCGTGAAAGTGGATCCCACCGGATATTCGCCGACGAGGGATTTCTTCATCACGAGCGCCGGAAGGCCGACGTCGCCTTTAGCTCCCTGAACGCCCTGCGCTCCTTGCTTGCCTTGCGGGCCGGTGGCCCCGGTATCGCCCTTGTCGCCTTTGGGGCCTTTGATGTTGCCGATCAATAGTCGCGTCATGTGTCACCTTTCCGGGATGTCCACGTACAGGTTCCCGCTCTCGGAGTCCCAGACGAACGAGGGTGGGTTCGTGTTGTCCGGATAGTTCACGTACAGGTCGCCGTCGCCTTCCATGCTGAGCGTGAAGAAGCCGTTCGAGGGGGCGGATACGCCGCTGTCGCCCTTGTCACCCTTCTCCCCTTGCGGGCCCTGGATGCCTTGGGAACCTTGGATGCCTTGTCTGCCCTGGGGGCCGGTCGCTCCCTGTGGACCCGTGGGACCCTGCGGACCTGTGGAACCCGTCGGGCCTTGCGGTCCCGCCGCGCCGATCGCGCCGGCATCACCCTTATCGCCTTTCTCGCCGCGTATCCCCTGCAGTCCCTGCGGGCCTTCGGGACCGGCGACGCCTTGCGGCCCTCGCTCCCCGGTCGCTCCTTTCTCTCCCCGAGGACCGGTGGGTCCGGTCGCTCCGGTGGCCCCCTGTGGTCCTGTGTCGCCCTTGTCGCCCTTCTCCCCTTGCGGACCCTGGTCGCCTTTCGGAAGCCCCAAATTCAAGGTTTTGTCGCTGCCGGCGCCCGTGAGCGACGCGCTTGCCTGTGCACCGGGGGCGAGCGTGTCCACCGAACCGATTTTCAGGCCGGTGATGTAGTCGCCTTTCGGCTGTTTACCCGACAATGCGTTGTTGAGCGAGTCGATGTCGTTTCTGGTCACGTCGGCGCTGAACGTCCAGGCGTCGAGTTTGAGGCCGGCTCCAGCGTAGTAGGCGTGGCCACCATCCCCGATGGAGGATTCTCCGCTGTTGCCGCCGGCGCTGGCGCCTCCGGATTCGTAGGTGACGGTGAGCACGCCTCCCGAAACCTTGACGATCTTCTTGGAGATCTCGGCAGTGACGACGAGGCCCGTGTTGTTGTCACGACCCGTGACCAGGTCGCCAACGTCCGCGTCGATGCCGTCGGGAATGTCCACGTCGATGGTGCTGGTGTTCCGAAGTTCCTGGAATTTCTGCCTGCCCTTGTCCTCGAGCTCGTCGGCTTCGGCGTTGGACAACTCGTATGTGGCGGTGCGTTCGTCAAGGCCTTTGAGGGTCTGCGTGTGGCTGAGCGTGCCGTCCGCGTCGGCGTACCAGTGGATGACGGTACGGTCCTTGAGTTCGCCCTTGCCCAGGCAGATGAGATGGTTGATCGGGTGCGCCGCCTGTTTGGCGGTGAAGTCGATGAGGTCCGAGTCGATGCTGTCGCCGATCGTGCGGACGGGCATGGCGCTCATGGATACCTTGTCGCCGTCATTACGCAACCGGAGTTTGAGTCCGCTTGCCCTGAGCATCTTGACCAGACCGCTGTACAGGTCCACGTACCGGTCGAACTGGCAGGTGGTCTTGTGGTCGGCGCTTTCGTCGGTGACGGTGAACAGGCCTTGCAATCCCGCACGGCTGACGAGCGTGCGCATGATGACGGGAATCGTGCCGGACAGGGTGAGGTAATCGTTGTTCCTGTCCGGTTCGATGATCTTCGAGGCGAGCACTCCATGCCAGTCGCGGCCATGCCATGTGACGGTGGACAGGCCTCCGTCCACGTCGACATCCGTGTCGTCGATGATGCCGCCGTACTCGGTGCCGTCGATCATGATGCGGCTCCCCGCCTTGAGCGCGGCGTCTTCGACCTGCAGGTCGAAGTCGTTCTCCCCGCTACCGAACGCGAGGTCGAGCGTGTATGAGGCGTGGCTCGCCACGGGTTTGCCTGTGGCATCGGTGACGATCAGGTCCATGGCGGTTCGCTCCTTTCCTCGCAGACCGTCAAGTCGAATTGGAATCCTCCCGGCCAGCTGATCGGCTGTGTTCCGGGCGCGAGCGGTTGGAACACGTACCGGCCGGAATCCTTGCCCGACCCTCGCACGGCCTGCGCGAAGCAGTTTGTGGCGAGACCTGTGCCGCTGACCATGGTGACGGTCCTGACATCGCCGGTGCCGTCGATTTCCAGACGCGAGCCGGATGGCACGGTCACGTCGACCTCGTACCGGTTCGTGCCGATGATGATGTACGGGTTGACGCACGGGCCGAAGATCGTGAGCTTGACCGGCTGCGGGATGGACGTGTCGTTGACGATCTCGGCACCCAATGCCATGCCGGCGAAATCATGCGGATAATCATATGGATAGTCAAGGTCGGCGGTTCCGGAATCGTATCGCGGCGTGAAATGCGTCATGGTCGGACGGCGCCACACGCCATCGGCCAGCACGATGGTCAACTGCGTCTCGACCATCGTGGGCGTGATGGATTGCGGTTCGCTTTTCGTGATCCACGCTTTGGCTTCCCATTCGCCGTCGGCCACGAGCGTGCCCGGGTTCCCGGATGCCATGTCGGCGTCCGCGAGGCGGCGCAGTAGGTCGAGCGTGGCTGGAGAATCGTGGATCTTCACGGTGACTGTCGCCTCGCGCGCCTTGCGGGTGATGCCCGTCATGCCACGTGAGGCGAGGCTGTAGTCCCAGACGCGGGCGCGCAGTCCCGTGAGCGTCTCGCCGTACAGCGGCCCCTCGAAGCCGATGCGCTCACCTGTGGCCGCGCACACGTATTCAAGCGATTGCACTTCTCACCTTCCTTGCGAAGTCGCGGTCCCCTATCGTCGGCGTGTACCTGGCGATGATCGATCCGAGGTCGTCGTGCAGCGATTCGACGGCCGTGATGAGTTCCCGCAGATCGCCGTCGCCGGCATTGGCGCCGGTGCCGGCCGTGACGTTCAGCCTGCCGGTCTTCGACCAGTCCGCGTCGGAGAGGCTCATCGTGGAGACGAGCGAATCCATGGAACGGCTGACCACATGCGCGGAATCGTCGATGCCCAATGCCATGCCACGTCCGACCATCACGCCGACCTCGTCGCGGAACACACGCGACGGGGAATGGATGCCCAAAGCGTTCTTGGCCTTGTCCACCAAGCCCGACAACGCGTTGGTGATGCTGGAATACAACGAGCCGACCATTCCTGTGATGCCGTTGATCAATCCCTGGATGATGTTGCGTCCCGCGCTGACGAGCCAGCTTCCCGCGCCGGACACCGCGCTCCGGACGGTTCCGCCGATCCCGCTCACGACGCTCCCGACACGGCCAACCATGTTGCTTACGGTGCCGACGATGCCGCCCCAGACGCTCGACACAATGCTTCCGACGCCATTCCACAACGCGGCCCACACGCTCCGGATTGTCGAGCATGCGGCGGATACCACTCCGCTGACCATGCCGATGCCGGCGGAGACGACGCCTTGGATGCCGCCCCACACTGCCGACACGATGCCCTGGATGGCCGACCACGCGGCGCTCCAGTTCCCGTTGACGACCGCGAGCGCCAGTTGGATGATGCCTTGGATGACGGCGAGTGCGGTGCTGATGACTGTGGCGATGATGGTCCATGCGCCTTGTACGACGGTGGATATGGTGTTCCAGAGTCCGTTCCAGACCGTGCTGATGATGGTGGCGGCGGTTTGGAAGATGGTTTGGATGTTCTGTATTCCGGCTTGCAGGAGTGGTGTGATGGTGGCGGTGAATGTTTGGATGCCGGTGATGATCGCGGTGAGCGCGGTCATGATGATGGGGCCGATCGTGTTCCAGACGTTTTGGAGGATGGTGGTGATGAGTGTCCATCCGGTTTGCCAGATTTGTTGGATTTGGCTCATGGTCTGGGTGATGAATGTGGCGATGGCTTGCAGGATTGGCTGGCATGCGGTGCTGATCTGGTTCCAGATTCCCATGAACCATGTGGCGAAGCTGTTCCAGAGTCGTTTGCCCGTTTCGGTTTGGGTGAAGAACCATGTCAGTGCGGCGACGACCGCGCCGATGGCTACGACAAGCATGCCGATCGGATTTGCATCCAAGGCAGCGCTGAATGCCAGCTGCACGGCGGTAGCAGCCTTGGTCACCGCGCTCCACGCCGATTGAGCTGCCTTGACAATATTGAACGAGCCGGCGAGTTGCTTCAGTGCTCCAGCCGCGCTTCCCGCGTCGGAGATCTTGCCAATCAAATCGAACGTGGCCGTGGCGGTCTTCTCCACGCCGGAGGCAGTCGCGGAAATGGCCTTCAGTCCACCGGAAACTGTCTTCAGCCCGGCCGAGACGATATCCCAGCCTTTGACCGCGAGCAATGCAATGGTGATGGCTTTCAGGGCGCCGGATACCAGTGCGCCGTTCTGCTGCGCCCACTGTCCGACCGACTGCAGCCAGCCTCCCACCGTCATGAGCACGCCGGTCAAAGTGTTCAACAGTCCGGCGAAGCTCTGCGCCGCGGAACTGGCGGTGCGCGCGCTGTCGTTGAAGCCGAAGGCCTGCGAGACCGCGGCCGCCAATCCGGAAACCAGCGAGCCCAATCCGGAGATGACGCCGGTCAGGCTTTCAAGGAACGGCTGCAACGCGCCCGTCTCGATGAACGTGTTGACGAACGTCTTCGCCCATCCCGCCGCGTTCGACAACGCCTGCGCGACCGAAGCGACCACTCCCGCGAGCGCGCCGGCGGTTGTGGAGAACATTGTGGCGGCTTCGCCGCCATTGTTGAGTCCGCCTATGAGTGATGTGATTGCGTTCCAGAGGCCAGTGAGTTGGCTTTTGAGGCTGGCCGTCGCCGAGGCGAGCATCTGGAAGCCGGGGATGTTGGAGATCGTGTCGCCAAGGTTTTTGAGTTTCGCCTGTGTGGCGGGTATCGCGTTCTCGAGACCTTGTTGGAGTGCCGCTCCGACTTTTTGCAGGGTTGGTGTGACGGCTGCGGTGAATGTGTCGATGAGTGGGATGGCTTGGTTGAACAGGCCGCGTAAGCCGTCGAGGACTGGTGTGGCGGCTGTTTCTCCGAGTCGGCTCAACGCGGCTTTCACGTTGGCCAGGGCGCCGGTGAATGTGGTGCCTGCGGATAGTGCGGCGCCGCCTAGGCCTTCCTGCATGGCGTCGGCGAAGGTTTGGAAGTCGATTTTGCCGTCCGAGACCATGTCGGACACTTCGGCGCTGGTCTTGTTCAGGTGCTTGCCGAGCATTTGGAGGACCGGGATGCCGCTCGACATGAGCTGGAGCATGTCGTCGCCCTGGAGTTTGCCTCGGGCGGCGACGGAACCGAAGATCATGCCGATGTCGGTGAGGCTTCTGCCGCTGATCTGCGCGGTGTCGGCCACGGTCTTGAGGACCTTGGTGAGCTGGTCGCCTTCCTTGATGCCGGAGGCGGACAGGCTGGCCGCGACGGTCGCGGCGTCACCCAATCCGAACGCGGTGCCTTTGACGGATGCGAGCGCGTCGTTCATGATTTCGGTGACGCTCGCGCTGTCGTGGCCGAGGCCTTTGAGCTTGGCCTGCGCGTTCTCGATGTTGAGCGCTCGGGTGAAGCCGCCCTTGGCGGCCAATGCGGTGATGCCGCCTGCGATGGTGGCGATCGCGCCGGTGCCGACCTTGCCGATTTTGCCGAATGCTCCGCCGATCTTCGAGATGAGGGTGCTGGAGCTTTTCTTGGAGGCTTTGTTGACGGCGTCGCCGATGTCGCCTTCGATGCTTTTGCCGAATCCTTTGCCGGATGGTTCGACGTGGACGTATGCGACGCCTATGTCCTGTGCTGCCATCGTGTTTCCTTATTCGTAGGTTGGGATTCCGATGGCGGTCGGAGTCAGAGGTCGTCGTTGATGTGGAAGTAGGCTTTGAGCCGTTCCCTGTCCTCGCGTTGACGGCGGGTGAGGTTGTGCGTCGGGGTTGGCGGGCGGAGCGGGTCGTGCTCGTGGTCGAACCATGGGCGTTTGCGTTGTCCGGACAGCGTCCAGACCGCCTGTTCGGCTCCGTCGGGCGCGTAGACGGCGTTCTGCAACGCCATCCACGAGTGGCTCGTATGGTCTTTGAGGATTTCGCGGGTCAACGCCCAGGCGAGTCCCCAATCGACTCGTGGACGTTGGCCTTCAACCCATTCCCGGAAGCGTACGGGCCTGTAGATCTGCCCGTACGCTCGGATCCAGTCGTAGGCTAGCGCCGCGCGGTGGTTGTTCCAGAGGTGGGCGAGGTAAACGCTTTTGGGTCCAGTCCGGATTCGTCGGCCCACGCCTTCACCGTGGCGATGAGGTAGGCCATCGGGCGTTTGGTCTTACGTAGCGCGGTCCAGAAGTTCGGCTGCGCGTTCTCGAAGTATGCGAGGAACGCGGCCATGCACGCGCTGGTCTCCTCGTCGGAGAGCGTCGGCCTGCTCTTGACCAGGAGGATGGCCTGCACGAGTTCGATGGGCAGTTCCGCGTTGTTGAGGTTCGGCAGGTCGAGTTTCGCTCCGGCGACCTCGAGGTGCACGTCGGGCTTGAGCTCCTCCGCGTCGGTAAGGTCCACGTCCACGACATGGTAGGTGTTGTCGCTCATTTCGTCTCCGTTTCATGGTTATCGGCGGTTATGGGTAATGGTCCCGTGCGGCCGACCGCCATCGGCCGCACGGGAAGAATCAATGGGCTACTTGGCGTCTTCAGTGACGAGGCCCCATGCGTGGAACTGTTCGCCGTTAGTGCCCTTGAGCATCTTGAACGTCATGCTGAAGTTCATGATCTCGCTGGATTTCAGGCTCACGTCGTCGCGGTCGGACACCTTCGCGTTGGTGCCGTACAGGAGGAACGGACGGTCCTGCTGGTCGAGCGCGACCAGGACGAGGATCCACTCCTTCTTCAATCCGGCGCCCTTGATGCTGATGCCGCCGTCGGATTCCACGTCCACGTCGAAGTAGGCGGATACCACGTCCTTGCGGCCTTCCATCGCGGCGAGCTGGAGCGTCCAGTAGCCCGGGTCCGTGTCGGACAGGACGATGTCGCCGTTGTGCGCCTTGTAGTCGGTGCTGTCGCCCGGCTCCGGATGCAGGACGGCGCCGTCCTCGGTGCTGTATCCGATCGGCTTCTTGTTGGACGGCGGCGTCCAGTTCACGCCGGTCGGCGCGACGAAAGTGCTGTCGCCCTTGGGGAACAGGAACAGCGCGTAGTTCTTGATCAGGCGCACGTTGCCTGCGGTGTTGCCGCTGGACACGTACCCGTAGTCGGTCGCGCCCTGCGCGGCGACGGTGGTTTTTTCATTGTTGTCAGACATTCGTCTGCACCTTTCCGTTCTTCGCGTGTGGCGGCACGTTGTCTTTGGTTGTGTTTCAGTTGACGGTGACCTCGAGCAGGAGCACGCCGTACGCGCACACCAGCCTCTTGTCCTCGTCAGTCATGCGTACCGGCCCGGATTCGAGTGACGCGTCGATGAGCGGCGCGACGTTTCCGAGCCCGATGATCTCCCTCGCGATGTCGGCCCACAGGCGTGCGGCCTTGTCCCAGTCGCCCGTATGGTCCTCTCTCATGCATCGCACGCTCAACCGCAGCCGCACGTACTGCGAGATTGGAGTGCTCATGCCCTGCATGGAGTCGGCCAGCGTGGCTTCGGTGAAGGGAGGTTCGAGGTCGGCTCGTTCGATGGTGTCGAACGTCACGTCCGGGAACAGTGTCCTCAGTTTGGGCAGGAGCAGCGGCTCCGTGCGGCGGGGAGTGACCGGGATGCTCATACGCGCATCCTTCCGAGCGTGTCCTCCAACGTGCCGTGCGCCTTCTCCACCGGTGCCGGGCAGATGATCGCCACGCCGCTGCGGTTCTTGCCGTCATGGTCGCGGACCATGCACCGGCTGTCGGTGACGGCCTCGTTGGCCGAGTCACGCATGCGCGAGCGCAGCGTCTCGTTCTTCAGCACCTGTTGGCTGAATGCCTTGCGGTTGAATACGAATCTGCATCGTTTGGCCATGCTTATCCTTTCCGTTCGCCTACGGTGATGACGTCGCCGATGTGGCGTCCGTGGAGGTTGTTCCACACTTGCGGTTTTCCTTTGACGGGCAGGAGGATGCCTCTGACTTTGATCAGGTCGGTGGCTTGGATGCCGGATGGTTGGCTACCGCGGATGTGGATCGTGTATTCGGTGGTCTGCGGGCTGGCGTTTTCCTCGGTCTGGTCGGTGGTGGAGTTTGGTTCGACCATCGCCTGGAATGTGCCGACGCGGGCGGGTTTGCCTTGGATGGGGTTGCCGTCCGTGTCGGTGGTGGGCTGGCCGCGCCAGATTTCGATGGTTTCCACTAGGATGTCTCCCCCGTTGCCATGTCGACGCTGAACGCGCGTTGCGCGTTGATGCCGAGGATGCGTTTCTCGTCGTCGCGCAGCCAGAGGTCGCCGGTGGGCGCTCCGAAACTGTATTGTTCGCTGAAGCTGCCGGTGGTCTGGTTCATCTGCGTGATGCCGCCGGGAATGTCGTACGGGTCGGCCTGCATGATTCTGCGGACGATGTCGCAGGTGATCTTCGTCAGCAGGCGTGGCCGTTCTTCGAGGAGCCGCTGCCAGATGGGCGAGCGTTCCTTGATGTAGTCGGTCACGTCCGCGAGATGCGTGTCGGCTTTCTCGCGTTCCTCGTCGGTGAGCTTGTGCCATCTCCGTTCGAGGTCGTCGGAGGTGGCGAACATGTCGGGTTCGTCCGTCATGGTCACTTCTTGTCCGGCAGTTTGACCGCCCCGGCGGATACGAGGCCGGCGATGATGTCGTCGAACTGTTTCGCCAACGTGTTGAACGCGGTGACGAGTTTGTCGAATTCGTCCTTGGTCGGAGTGTCCGCCGCGGCCTCGGCGATGTTGCTGTCGACGTTGCCGATCGCTTGTTCGGGCGCGTACTGCTTAATGCCGCCGAGGGTGTCCTCGCCGGCCGCCGGCAGCTCGTAGGCGCTGGATCCGGCGGAGAAGTCCGTGCCATCCTTGTTGACAAGGCTCACCTGCGCGTCCAACGGTCCGATCGTATGCTTCTTCTTACCTGACGGATTGACCACAAGGGTCTGGATGGGGAAACTCATCGTTCACCTCATTCCGTGGCCTTGAGTACGGCGAACGCCTTCGGATCGATGATCGCGAACGCGTACATCGCCTCGGTGCGGTATGCGATCTGGTTACGGGCCTTCAGGTCCACGCCGGTCTGGTCCGGATCGCCGTAGGCGATGATCTCGCTGGTCAGATCGCGGACCATGCCCCATTTGATGAGGCTGAAATCTCCCATGAACGCGAGCACCTTCGTCGGGGTCTTGGCCAGTCGGCCGTTGACGGTTCCGGAGGTCGCGGCGGTGATGCCGTCCAGGCTGCCGGCCTGCAGGTTCAGCGGGATCTCCGGGTAGAAGCGCATGCCGGTGGAGGGGACGCGCAGCTTGCGCAGGCGGGACGCCCAGGTCTTGGACAGGGCGACACCGTTGATGTCGTAGGAGTCGTTCAGCGCGTCGGCCAAAGCGTCCACGTTGCCGATCTCATCCTCGGTGGCGATCACCTGCACGGCGGACGTGCTCAACGGGTCGAATCCGGAGAGCGCCTCACCGGTCTTGGGGTTGATCGCATGGTAGATCACGTAGTCGAGGGCGCGGCCCAGTGCGGCTGCCTGATCGGCCTGGATGCTGCGGATGATCTGCAGCTGGTTGTCCTCGTCGGCCCACTGGAGTTCGCTGGTGACGCGGGTGGTGGTCTGCACCTTGAAGCGCTTCGCCACGACGGAGTCCACGGTCTGCTCGTAGCTGCTCTTGACCGCGCCTTCGGCCACGACCTCGGCTTCGCTCTTGCCGTTGAACACGAGGTAGTCGGCGTCGGAGAAGATCTGTGGCGTGCTGGGGCTCAGGGACGCGATGGTGCTGGTGTCCTTGGCCTTGTTCACGATTTCGGTGGCCACGCTCACGGGGAGCTTGATCTGGTCTGTTTTCATCGCCATGATGACTTGTCCTTTCGGATGGTTGGGTTATTCGCCTAGGAGCTGGTGGATGTACGAGAGCTCTTCGGCGTCCTTGTTGTTGTTCTGGTGCGATGGAGAGCCCGTCTGGTTCCTCACCTGAGGCGGCTTGGATGCCGGATGCAGCGCCGCGTGCAGGAGGTCCGCATGCGCCTCGAGTTCCTCCTTGGTTCCGCCGCGCAGCAGTTCGGCCGGAACGTCCTTGTCTTTGGCGACTTCGGACACCCATTCCGCGTGCTGCTTCTCGGCCGCGGCGTCGTCGATCTGCTTGCGCAGCGCCGCGTTCGATTCCTTGAGTTTGTCGATTTCGCTCTTTCCGGCGTTCTCCATCTCGTCGAGTTTCATGGCCTTGGACTTGAGCTCGTCGTAGTCCTTGTACTTGCCGCGCTCCTTGGCCAGTCGCTTCTCGACGATCTGGTCGACCTGTTCCTGGGTGAACGACCTCGGCTCACCGCCGTCGCCACCGTCATTGGAACCGCCCTCGTCGCCACCGCCGTCGATGAGACGGATGTGTGCCGGGAATTGGAATCTGATGGACATGCTGCTCTCCTTTGCTGTTTCCCGTGGATTCGAGTTCGACCGCGCCACGGTGCGCTGTATGGTCCTCCCACGCGATACGGCGCATGGTCGCCGCCAACCTGAATGGCTGGCCGAGTGGTGGATGCAGGATTCGCACCTGCGCGGCTGTGAAGCGCCCGAGTTACAGTCGGGTCCATTCGTCTGCTCTGGCAATCCACCGAAATCAATGGTTTTTGGTAAAATAGAAGTACCGGAGGTCCCGTGCAGACTTGAAATAATAGCCTATTCGTGCGGGAGTGCCTCCGGGTTTTTATTGCAGCTCGATTTCTCTCATCCCGTTGTTGTCCAATAGGAACAAACGTCTGATCTTGTTTTTCTTATGCAGCGCGTTATAGCGGGAAAGTTGCGTCACCAGTTTCTCCGGAGCCGAGTATCCAGTGAGATCCACAATGAATGCATCCTTCACGACACCATGCTGCTCGGCTTTGGATACCGCTTTTGAGATGTTCTTCGAAATGGATCCGTAGTCTGGGCGTTTTTGCCGAGATGACTTAACCTCGCACTCAAGGTCTTGCTCAATCCATTTCAAGTCATTCGTCGATTTGTGCCCCAAAGTATCGCGTGGAATCCATTCGTAATGCTGTCCGAGTGACTTGAAATGTTCCAGGAACACGATTTCATGCATCTCAAGGACGTCTGCGTCTACTGGGACGCCAAGCGCCTTCTGCCTTCCATCCCATCCTTTCTTGCTTAATGATTTCTCGTCGCGCATGCCGGTGAAATCATGTTCGACTTTGAAAGACGCACGTTTCTTCGGCATGATCCCGTCGCTCAATTGCTTAGGGAACTTATGACGCATAACGAATGTGACGGCATTCGCGTCGGCCGAATCCAACTTGATTCCGGCTTCCTCGGCGGAGGACTTCCAATTCTTTCCCAATGCGTTGCCGTTGATGGCTTGCACGGCCTGATCGTACATGGCTTTATACTTCGCTTGGTCATAGCCGAAGATCTTGTCCTTGCCCCAGCTGCACACGGGAATGCAACGGCATTTGCCGTTATGGAAAGAGCCGCCGAAGTCCGCGCTTTCCTCACTGGTGTATGCGAATCCTCGGCTGGCGAGCATCACGCAAAATGCACAAGGATTGGAGCCTCGTGGGACGCGTGCCCATCCAGGATGCGTCTCGTCGGCGTCGCGGTTGTTCTGCGTGGTCAATCGTACAGACCTGCTCATCATGTCGGCAATGAACTGCTGCCAGTCGTCCACCGTCTTCAGGTCGGGCCAAAGGTCTTCAACAGTCAGCCCGTTGGCGTTGCCATGCTTCAAATTAGTGTAGTTATGCCCATTCCAATCGGTTCCAGTGAAACCGCCTACCTGACGGTATAGCACTTCATATTCGTCGCAAGTAGATGAGACGTAGGGCGGCATTTTGATGCCGGCGTATTTCTGCCACAGGTTCCTGGTGTCAGTGTAGTACCTGCGTGATCGTTCGGACGCATCGCGGGTGTACCTGAGCACTATGTCTTGTCGTTCCAACGGTTTCGCGGATTCCATCGCGTCGGTGGCGTCGTCTGTCAGATTCTCAAGATCAGTCTCGTAATCCCTATGCAGTTTCTCCAGTTTCTGACGAAGCTGCGCTTTCGCCGGTTCCGGCAGATCCAGATTGTTCAGATCCATCCGTCACCTCCGAGGACGCCGCGCTTCTGTCCATGAGCTGGTCGATGCGTTGTTCCGATTTCTGCCGTTGCTGGTCGGCGCGTAGGCGGGTGATTTCCTCGCGGGTCAGGCCGAGACGTTCGAGTCCGACATCGGAGTCGGCGTAGCCGGTGATCTTGTCGGCGATCTTCGTGAACGCGTCGGCGCGCGCCGCGTCGGAGATTTCCCTTGTGGGCGCCCATACCGGATGCACGTCGCGCATGGAGTCGGGTATCGTGTTCGCGCCTTCGCGCAATGCCACGGCGATGCCCATGGCCCGTTTGAGTTCCCGTCCGAAGGCCACGTTCTGCTTGTCGGCGATGCGCGTCAACCGTCGTTCGGCGGATGCCATGGCCTCGGCGCTGGTCGGATTGTCCAACGTGATGCCCAGATAGTCGACCGGCACTCGGGTCTGCGAGGCGACGAGCATGGCCAAGGTCTTGAGCATGTCCGAATGGGGCGTCATGGACGCCTGCTGCACCTGATGCAGTTGGGGAAGCTCTCCGTTCTCGTCCGCGGTGATCGCGTTGATCGCCTGGATGAGACTCGTCCATGTGTTGCTGCTGAACGCGTCCCTGTTCGCTCCGATGAACCAGAGTTTCGGAACGGAATAGAATTCGGCCGACGCCTCCATGCGGACCACGGTGCGGAATCCGGCGTCGACGAGGCTCATGAGCGAACGGCTGATGCGGCTGTGGCCGAATGGCCGGTCCATCTGCCTGTCGTAGGCGAGCGCGACGGCAGTCGGCTGGTCGAAGTTCGTTTCGTTTTTCTCCGCCCGCCATGGGGTCAGGTGGCCGGAGCATTCGTAGACCTTGCCGGGGAGCCACACGTTGAACGCGCAGATTCGTCCGTCCTTGTCGTCCTCGGTGATGGTCAATGCCGCGGCCAGACGGTGGTTGCGTCGGTCCCAGATTCCAGCGGACCAGTCGGCGGAGCGTGGGATCATGCTGATCCGGTCCGGATTCTCCGGGTCTGCGGCGATGGTCAGGAAGCTGCATGAGTGCTTGTAAGCGGATACGATCAGTTCTGACGTGGCCACGTCCAATTGGTTGTCCTCGAACAGGTCGTTGACGCCCATCGTGTCGTCGCCGGATACGCTGAACCCTTCCAGGTCGCTCAGGTCGCTCAATGATCGGACGGCCAGTTCGGGCCATCCGATCATCGCCTCGACCTTGTTTTTGATCTGGTCGGGGATGGAGATTCCGAAGTCTTTGAATCGTTCCTTGCAGTCGTAGTAGGCTCCGCGGATCAGGTTGCGTGGGTATTTCTCACGCCACACGCGCAACAGTTCGTGGATGATGGGCATGTCCTCGTCGTCGACGCCGAGGATGGTGCCGACGTTTCCGCTTGCGGTGTCGAGGTAGCTGCTGCCGGTGAATTTCGGAGCGACACTTACCGTTGTGCCGTCGGCCATGTAGAACACCATCAGAACATCACCTCCTGTCGTCTTCCCGGATGTCGTTTCGTCGTGAACGCCCCATACAGGGCGAGAGTGGTGGACACGAGCGGCGTGATGTCGACATCGCTGCCGAGTTTGTTCCAGGCGATCGCGCCGGACTGTCCAAGAGGCCGCGTGGTGGCGCCCTTGACGGCTGCGGCCAGCTGCGGCTGGTATTCGTCCCGTGGATGCTTGAGCGTTCCGGCCTTGAGCATGTCGAGGAAGCGTCCGCACGCGCGGCCCATCTCCTGCATGTTCGTCACCGTGACTCTCACGTGCGCCTTCTTCAGTTCGGGCAGCAGGCTCATAGCGGGCGACTGCGCGTCGATGACCACGCTGGCGGTCTTCGGCCAATGTTCGGCGAGCCAGTCCACGGCCCACATGGTTCCCGCCTGCCGTGCGTCCTTGATGTTCGCCATCTGGATGACGGCCGAACCGTCCGCGTACCGTAGCGCGGCTCCGATGGTCAGCACGCTCCTGTCCGGAGGCATGTCGATGCCGAAGCTCACGGTTCCCCCATCAGGCACGTCGTCGATGGCCGCGGCCTGCCACAGGTCCGGGCTGATGGCGTACGCGGTGGCGGTCTCATCCCATATGCCAAGCGCCTCGCGACGGAACGAATCCTCGGCAAGGAGATTGCGCATGCGCAGTATCGCCTGTTCGCTGGTGCGTTTCGGATATGACGGGTTCGCTTTCGCCCACGCGGTCCGGTCGTCCAGGTCGCAATCGCGGTCCGCGCCGAGCTCCACGTAGAGCATGCCGTCCGAATTGCCGGACAACGCGGTCGAACGTTTCTCCTCGAAGGCTTCGCACTGGTCTCCCGGCTTCGGAGGGTTACCCATGAACACGATCAGCGGATTCGGGCTCGTGTTCACGATCGGAATCAGGTTATCCAACGCCTTGATGGTGAGGATCTGAGCCTCGTCGAACACCTCGATGTCTGCGGAGTGCAGGCCTCGGCCGAAGCCGTTCTCGCGGGCTCCGAACATGATGCGGCTGCCGTTGGTGAAACGGATCTCCTGCTGTCCGTTCGCTCGGCGCACGTTCCGCACGTATCTGGAAAGTTTCGGATTGCGGGTCAGGTCGCACATATCGGCGAATGTCTCGTCGGAGGTGCGCGTGTGGTGCGCGGTCCAAATGACCAATGTTCCGGCGCGCCCGGCGCACAGGATGAACATCGCGGTTCCGACGGTGAATGTCTTGCCGATCTGTCTGCAGCTGGACAGGACCGCGCCGCCGGACCCGCATGCGTACTTGCCGTCGGAGCGTTTGGCGAACAGCAGGTAGAGAAAGCCTTTCTGCCAGAGGTCGTAATGGATTCCGGCCTTGACCGCCGCGCTGTTGATCAGTTTGAAGTCACTCGACGTGACGCCTTCCGGCTGCACGAGCCGTTGGGCGATTTCAGACAATCGACGCTCCGACATCCTCCGCCACCTCCGTCACGTCATCGTTCATGTCGAACAGACTGCCGGATTCCTCGGCCATGCGCATCCGTTCGTCGAATTCTGCAAGCTTGCTGCTAATCGACGGCAACGCGTTGGCCGGTGTTGAGGGATCATGCAGAGCCTCACGCAGTCTTCCGACGATTTCACGGAGCGTGTCCTCATGGGAACCGTCCATCATGCGTTCGAAGTTTCGTCTGTCGAGTTCCTGTTCCGGTTTTCTCTTCGCTTTAGCAGGCTTGCTTTTCCTTGTCCGAGCTGGATTGTTCTTTTTCCGACGATAATCCGCTTTCTGGCGGCAGGACTTGGAACAGTACTTCTGAGGCCGCCCATGGCCGGAAGGATGGAATTCCTTGCCGCAGAGTTCGCACTTCATCGGCGTAATCCTCGCTTTCCGACCTTTCGTTGTTTCCCCTGTTTCCGACGTTTGAATCCGCGGGGAGAAATCGGCACTGCACCCGAGGCGACCGGGAGGGGGTGTACCCGGGGTCCCCGCCCTGGTATCGGAGTCAGATGCCGAACGTTTTGAACGGCATCGAGCTTGCTTTCACTTCCTGTCTGCCAGCCAGCAGCGCTCGTGCGTGTTCGTCTGTCTTGTCGCTCTTGAACCTGTTGCATCTGCGGTGCGTGAGCCTGCAGTTAGTGAAGCTGTATGGATCACCGCCGCGTGAGACTGGTATGAGCTCGTCGACTTCGGCGCTCATCGGATGCGGTGTCTTCAATGTCTTGTCGACTGGCTTGCCACAGATGGCACACACGTCGTATGCGGCCAGGACTCTTGCCCTGAGCTGTCTGCGCCGCCAGCCGTTGCTGACACGCTCGTTGCGCCGCTTGCTCATGTGGTCTCCCCGCATGTATGAGCCCCGGGGTGCCGTGGATTTGCCGACGACTATCTTCGCCGTTGGCTTGCTGGAATGCCGGTATAGGGGCTCCCGTATATGGACACTCCCGTGTCTTGTAGGGGCTCCCCATCATCTGCGAATACCCCTACCCCGGGTTTGTTTCATGGGTGCCTTTGGCGGGATTCGAACCCGCGTCCACACGCGGCCACAAGGAAGAGAATCCAATAAAGACTCGCGGCCGGTACGATCTACCACTGATTCCTACGAAGGCATACCGGCAGGCGGATTTGAGCATCACCGCATCACGGAAGCACGGGATTGGCTTGCCTGCCACATTGGGGTATGTCCACTCTGACGGGAGTGGGCGGAGCGTGTCCGATATGCCGTTCGGACAGGACGGTGTTACGCAACCCAAGGAGTTAGGAGAATCCAAGGTGGATATGAAAAAGGTTCAAACCGCATGTCTTCGGTTTGAACCCTCTAATCCACTGGCAATTATGCCTTGCACTTCGAGAAACGTCAAATCGAGTCGTGTCGGGAAAGCTGCCTGTGCACGTCGGCGAGACGGTAGAGCGGCTGTCCCTTCCCGTTCTTGCCGGCTGGTTGGATCCTGCCACGACTGCGCCACGAGTAGATCGTGTTCACGCCGCATTGGAACCCGCATTCGCACAGGAGTTCGGCGCATTCCCCTGCCGTGAACGCTTTGCCGGATGCGATGCACTCTTTCAGGAAGCCGAGCCGCACGTCCACCACGCGGTAAGTGCCGCCGCATACGGGGCAGGTGACCTCGACCGCGTCGATGGGCGCCGACAGTTCGACACCGCACAATGGGTTCGGGCATCTTCCGATGCCGTGCTTGGAAGGCGGCACGTCGATGATGTCCAGCGTCTTTCGGACCATCGACTCCCACTCATGGTAGAAGTCGGCGATGTCAGGCATGCGGCGCAGTCGAGGACTGCCGGCGCAGACACGCAGCATGTCCACCAGCGGCGGATGCACGCCATAGGTCGCCCAAGGCATGGCGGGCGGAGCGTACAACCGGCGCCAGAGTGCGATTGCGGCATCCTCGATGTCCTGCATGTGGTCGAGCACCGGCAATCGGATTGGCGTCGGCGCGGCTGGAAGGTTGACGCGTCCAGGCTGGCGGCCTCCGTAGTGCGCGGTAGAGTCCAGGAACTCATGCAGCGAATCCAACCATGATGGATATTCCCGCAGCCAGCCGCGCATCAGCCCATCGCATCTCGCGCACATGGTGTCGCCGACAGCGCATTCTCCGCCGCAGACGAGGCACACACCGGCGAGCGCTGGTGTTGTTTGGCTGGTGTTTGTTGTGGTGTTGGTGGTGGTTGGTTTGGATTCGTTGGTTGGTTCGTACATTTGTTCGATTCCCTCCGGCGTGGTAGTCTGGTTTGTGGTAATGCCAGAGCCCGGCCGGAAGGTCGGGTTCTTTGTTTATTCGGTGGCGGAGTCCTGTTTTTCAAGGTGGACGTGTTCGATCTTGGCTCTATGGCGGAGCAGATTGGCGTATGCGTCCATGACGTCGAGCTGCCTGCTCAACAGGCTGATCGGACAGACGGGTTCGGAGTCGAGCGTGCCATCCGCATACCGCTGCAGCATGTCCCTGAGCCTGCCGGCACGAGCGGTCAATTCACGGTATTCGACGCGCATCCGTTCCTCATAATCGGATCCGTCGGCGCTCGCGGCTTCGAGTTCCTGGGCGATGAGTTTGTTGAGCACGTCGATGGCGATGTCTGCGTCGCTGTTTCTCATTTTGTTTCCTTCTTGGTTTTGGCACATTCCGGGCAAAGGCTGGCGTTGGGGTCGATGGAATTGACTTGCCATCCCTCGTATTCGAGCCGATGCAGAGGTCCGACATCCCACTTGCGGCATTCGCGGCATGAGAGATGACGGTGGTTCGGACAGAGGCTGTCGCATGGATAATCTCGGTCGATGTGCCATCCCGCGGCTTCCAGTTCGTCCGGCGCTCCACTGTCGGTGATGTCGCAGTCATGGCATTCGACGTGCCAGTGGAGCGGACAGTAGTGCCTGCCTTGGAACTCGTCACATTGCCAGCCGTGGTCGACGGCCTCGTTGTCGGCGTCCTCGTAGGTCGCGTCATCGACGGAAAGGCTTGTATGGCACTCGTCGCAGACGACGAACAGCTCATGGATTTCCCGGTAGCTCATCGGTCCGGCTCCTTGTCCGCTCCGCTCACATGGCTCCAGTCGCATGTGACTCCGCTTTTGCCGTAGGTGCCGGCCGTGATGACGCAGTCGACCTGCCGTGTGTCGGATAATGTGACGGTGCAGACCCTGATGCCGCTTTGCGAGGCGGAATATATGACGCCCGTGTCGGCGGCGTGCGCCGTGGTCGATGGTTTGGCCGCGCTCCCGCAGCCCGCGAGCGCGGTGCAGAGGGCGAGTGTGGTGGCGGTGAGGGCGGCGCATATGGTGTTTCTCATTGGTTTCATTCCTTTCCGTAGATGGCGAGGCTTCTGATGCCGTCGCTCATGCTGTTGGAACATGTGTTCGGATCGTGGTCGATGATGTCGTTTCCGATGCCCTGGAAGCGGAGGCTGGCGGTGCCGTCCGGATGCCGGATGAGTTCGAGCCGTCCGTCGATGATGACGTCCTGGTCGGTGCGGGCGATGCAGCGGCGGCCGATCAGGATGACCGGGTCGGCCGACCGCCACTTGTGCAATGGGACGATGATGCTCATTCCCGGCCACCCATCCAGCCGATCAGGAAGGCGAATTATCGCGGTGTGGCTCATGCCGTTCCTCCGATCTCCGGGCTGGCCAGCATCTCGGTGATCGCGTCCTTGGCTATCAGGCGCCATGGTTCGCGGCCGTCGTCGTCGAGGTTTTCCCACGTGAGGTGTTTGCGGTGGCCGTTGGCGTGGAATCGGTTGTAGATGGCGTGCGCGACGGCGTATTGCGTGTCGAGGCTGATGACGAGCTGGTCTTGCTGGTCTTCGGTCATTGGTAGGTCTCCGGTCTTGGCGGTGCGAGCAGTGCGGCGATCGCGTAGCTGGCGAGGCTGGTGGCGAGCGCCGCGATGGTCAGTGCGGTGTGGATGGCGAGCCACGTGATTGGTGTCCACTGGTGGAGCGCCTGTCCGATGATCGCCCTGATGACGGCGTGCGGGATGAGCAGCAGCGCGAGGAGGGTGAACAGCGTGGCCATGGCGTCTCCGAGCCGGTCGGCGAGGTGGCTGATGGTCTTTCTCACTTGTGGTCTCCCGTCTTGACGGCGAGTGTCTCGAGCATGGCCTTGTAGTCTTTGATGTCGCGTGCGATGCAGGATTTCACCCGGTGCGGGCCGCTGTCGCCCTGGTATGGATCCGGGGCGCCGAGCACGGTGACGAGTCGGCGGATGGCGGCCATGTCGTATTTGCGGTAGGTGAGCCACGCGTCAGGGTTGAGGTTGAGTCGGCGGAGGAAGTCAAGGTCGAAGTCCACGTTGGTCCCCGCGGGGACGAGGGAGAAGCGCTGGGAGAGCGAGTCAAGGAATTCCTCCACGGCGTTGGCCACGACGACCATGCTGTCATTGCGCACGGAGCCTCCCATGAGTTCGAACAGCAGGCCGTTGTCGGTGTGCATGGAGAAGGCGACGGGGCTCATGGACAGGATGTCGAGTCTGTCCGGGCGGATGATGCGGGACAATGATCCGAACTTTTGTTCGCCCAGCATGTCGGTACATTCCATACCGATCTCCAATGGCAGGCTTTTGCGCCTGTCCACGCCTGTGGTCTCAAAGTCGATCCACAGCAGCGCCTCCGGTTTGCCGTTATTCTCGTGCATTTGTCATTCCTTCCGTTTGAATTGTCAATGTTTCGCGCATGGTCAATGGCGTGGCCGTGCCGTCCTGGTTGAGCCAGAGCCATCTCCCCTGCCAGTCGCGCACTGGGGTGGAGAGAGGATCTATGCCGAGCGGGACGATCAGTCCAAGCCGTTCGGCCTCAGCCACATGCTGGTGGACCCACCCATGGCAGCCGGTCGTCCCCGAGCCGCACAGCTCGATGATGTTGACGGGACTATGCCGCACATCCGGATCCGCCGCGCGACGCAGTTGCCGATGATGGCCGGAACGTCCAGGCCAGCGAGCCGGATCGTGGATGTTCGCCCCGCAGCGCAGGCAATGCCAGCCCTGGCGTTCCAAAGCGATGCGCTTCGAGTCCTCGAACTCACTCACAACGCGCTCCTTCCTGCATCAGGCCGTTGACCAGCACCAGACATGAAGTGCAGTTCGTTCTTAGTCCGGAGGCCATCGCGGCGATGCCGTTATCGGCCTTGCCGCCGGCGAGCGCCTGGAGTTCGATGTTCGCCGCGGTTTCCGCGGTGTCGGTGATGAGTTGGGCGAGTCTGTTGATCTGTTCCTTGGTCATTCGTCTTCCTCCTCGTCTTCTTCCGTGATGGCGGCAACAAGCCGGTCGAGGTGTTCGGTCTCGTCGTCGGATGGCTCATAGCCGAGGTCTTGGAGGATCAGGTAATAGCCGGGGATGCGGCGGCTGACGTTGTCGTCGCCACTCCAGTCCCAGTCATTTGGGCTGATGAACCATTCGAATCTGGCGGTGAGGATCATGACCGCGTATGTCGGCCAGTCCGGTGAGTCGAGGTGCGTGTGGAGTTCCGCGAGCGCCTGTTCCGGTTTGATGCCGGCGATGGCGGCGAACTGTTCCCGGGCGCATGCGGCGTCCTTCCAGGTGTATAGGTCTTTGGTGAAGCCGGTCGGGTCCGGGTCAATTGTCTGCAGGAGTCCGAGCCTTGCCGTGGTCTCGATGAGCTTGGCGCGCTTGATGGCATGGAGATGGCCGTGGAGCCATGCCATGCGCTTGTCAGCCGTCGTGGCGGCGTATTCCTCGAGCACGTGCTGTCGGGCGTCGCGTTCGGCCTGTTCGGCGGCTCGCTGGGCTTCCTTTTCGGCTTCGGCGGCCGCATCACGACGATCCCAGAGGTATATCGTCTGCGTCGCTTCATGGACGGAGACCGCGTCTGGATTCCGCTTGCGGAGCTCTTCGATGGTTTCTTCCGGAGTGCCCGCGGCGGGGAAGATGGCGCCGGAGTAATTCCATTCGGAATCCGAGAAGGTCTCTCCGGGATCCTCGATGACGTTGAGACCGGTGGTGCCGGTGGCGAGGAGCGCGGAGACATCGGCGAACCACTGGCTCCGGCGATCTTCCACTTCGATGTTGTGGAGGATGTAGTCGAAGTTCGAGGTCCCCGCGGCGTGCGCGAGGCGTTCCTGACGGTCCGGCTGGCCGTCGTATCGTGCGATGGCCATGAGTTGGCCGATGGTGAGCTGGTCGAAGTCGTCGCGTGTCTTCCTGACATCCGCCTTGATGCTCGCCGCTTTCGCTCTGTCACGCACATAGTCGGCACTTCGGCCGAGCCTGTGCGCGACGGCGGCGGTGGTGGCTCCGAGGTCGAGCATGCCCTGGATAGCGTCGGCCTCCTCCAACACGGTGAGCTGTTCGCGCTGGCAGTTCTCGGTGACCATGGCCTCCAACTGCTGCAACGGGTCTAAGTCAAGCACGAAACACGGCACGGCTCCGGTGCCGGCCTGCTTGCATGCGGCGAGACGACGATGGCCGGCGATGACACGATAGCGCTCGCCGTTGGGTACGACGGAGAGCGGCGAGAGCAGGCCGTTGGCTTTGATGCTCGCCGCGAGGTCGGTCACGTCGCCGATCTGCTTTCGTGGATTGTCCGGGTGCGGATCGATGAGGCTGGTGTTGATGAGCTTGATCTGATCGCTTTGGTAGTTGCTCATTGCTTGTTCTCCTTGCTTGTTTCTTGGTTGTTGAGTTCGTCGGCGCATGCCTGGCATGCGAGATACCACTTGGACGGTTTGCCTTCCCGGAGGCTTCCGGTGTGGTCGTATTCGTCCTCGTGTGGATCCATGAGCTGGTGGACGTGTTCGCAGTTCCAGGTGTGCTTGTGCTGGCGTGTGGGTGTGATGGGTTCTGGCGCCCATGTCTCCCACTGGTCGCGGAGCCATGTGTTGAGCCGTGGGATGTGGCCGCTGCGGATTTGGCCGTCGTTGACGGCGCGCTTGTAGCGGCGGAGCGCGGTCTGGAGTCGGGTCAGTTCGACGGGGTTTCCGGCGATGGCCGCGTACAGGCTTCGTGCTTCGGTTTCGGTCTTGCGGCCTTTCGCGCCGACGGATCCGGGGTAGGCTTCGGCGAAACGGTCGAAGCCGGCGTCCGGCGTATCGGTTTGCTTCGAGATGCTGGCGGGAGGGGTCGGAGAGGGTATATCGGTATCGGTATCGGTTTTATGCCATGTTTTTGCTTGGCTGTCCTCTAGCAAGTTGCTAGACGTTTCGCTACCTGTCTCGCTACTGTTTTGCTCTCCGTTCGCTTGGCTGTTTGCTAGCAAGTTGCTAGACGGTTGCTTGGCCTTTTGGTTGGCGGCCTTACGCCGTCCGCCCTTGCTTCCGGCTTTGCGCCGGGCCTCGCGCTGTTCCTCGGTGAGCGTCTTGGGTTCCTTGCATATGCCTTCGGCGTAGACGGGCCTCCAGCCGCCGCCGTGCTCCTCCATGAGCCCCATGTCGATGAGCTGCTGGAGTTGTTTCATGGTGCCTCCGGCGTCCTTGAGGTCGAGCTTGTCGAAGTGGCCGGGGTATGCGGCCGGGTCCTTGGCCTGCATCGAGACGCCTTTGGAATGGATGACGCACAGCTTGACCCACAATCCCACGGTGGCGAGCGGCAGGCGGCGGATGCGCCTGTCGTCGGCCATCTGGTCGTCGATGATGAACCACATCTCTTCTTCTCCTTCCGGTGGTTCAGGCGATCTCGCCGGTGTCAGGATCGACGGTCGCCTCCACGTCGCCGTCGTCCATGTCGAGACTGCGGCGCAGGTCGTCGATGAGGATCATCTGCCGTGACGTGGCCGGTTTCGCGCACATGTTCTCCATGGCCAGTCCGGCGTCGAGGATGCGCTGCGCGAGGTCTGCGCAGTCGTACACGGCTTCGGTGATGGCGTGGATGCCGCCCCACTTGTCGATGTGCTCCTGCTTGTTTTTGGTGTCCATGACGGTGCGGCATGCCTTGAGCACGACGGCCGCGGACTTGGTGACCTGCTGGGTCTTGCCGATGAGGTCGATGAGCGTGTCGGGCGTGGCCTCCTGCGGGATGAGCGCCTGTTGTTCGCTGGCTTTCATTGCTGCTGCTCCTTAGAATTCCGGTTCCGGATCGGTTTTGCCGAAGTCTCCGAATGATGACTGGTCGTCCGACGGCACGCCCCACGGATCATCGGCCGGAGGCTGGGCGGGTTGCTGTGTCTGCGCCGGCTGTTGCGGCCTTTGGCTCCAGCCGCCTGCGCCGGTGTTGACGGTCGGCGTCTGCGCGGCGGGATTGCCGTAGACGGGGCCGCCCTGGTGGCTGATGCGGGCGACCTGCGCCGTGGCGTATCTCAGGCTTGGTCCGATTTCGTCCACTTGCAGCTCCACGACGGTTCTGTTGGTGCCGTCCTGCGCCTGATACGAGTGCTGCTTGAGCCTGCCTTGGGCGATGACGCGCATGCCTTTGGCCAAGGACTGCGCGCAATGCTGGGCGAGGTCGTTCCATGCCGAACAGCGCATGAACAACGCCGCCCCATCCTCGTACTGGCCGGTCTGCTTGTTGTATACGCGTGCGGTGTTTGCGATGGTGAAGCTGGCGACCTGCGCGCCTTGGCCGGTGGTTCTCAGTTCGGGATCCGCGGTGAGGTTGCCGACGATGGTGATGACGGTCTCCCCGATGGCCATGTCACTCCCCTCTCACGTATCCGGCCGGTTCCGGGCCGAGCTGGCTGGGATCCTTGGCCTTCCACGCGCATTTCGCGCGCAGGCATCCGGCCTCGCGGTCGATGACGACCTCGCCGAAACGCGCCGGCGCGACCATGGTGAGGTTCCAGCCCCGGTCGCGGTTGAGCGTGGAAATGGTTTCATACAGTTCGCCGATCAGTTCGGCGGACGTCATGCCGACGCTGGCGGGTGTGAGCGGCCATTCGAACCACTTCTCGCCTTCCGGTCTGCTTGGTGTTTTGCTTGGCAACGTTTGCCTCCTTTGGATTGATGTCGTGCCGGGACGCGGATTCGAACCGCGCATCCATCCGCCGACGTGACCTCAACACGCCGATCCATGGCGCCCGCATCCTGTCGCGGGCCCCGGCGAAGGCCGGACGGGAGGAGAAGAGAGAAGATGACCCGTCCGGCTGGTTTTAACGTCTTTTCCTTGACGCGCGGGCGGTTCCGGCATGGCCGCGCATGACGAACCACGTCCATGCCGCAATGTGTGCGGAACCGTCTAAGTCCTTCACTGCCGTTGCTCGTCCAGCCATCGCATGAAGCGGGGGTCGGAGCACAGGCGACGCATGATGACGGCCGTCGGGATGAGCACCGCGAACGGCGCGGCGATGAGATGTTCGATCGGATGCGTGCACGCCGGCGTGCAATACAGCACCCATATGGCGGCAAGCCAGAGCGCGAACAGCGATTGTCGCAGGATGACACGGGCAAGAACCTTCATCGTTCGCCTCCGTTCGTAGAATCGGTGGAATGGATATCAATGTGGTCACCGGCGTCGTTGGCGCCGTCACGGGATTGGTTGGCGGTGTCGCCGGATGTGTCGCCTTGTTCCAGGCGCGCCATGGCAACAAGCTCTCGGAGCAGGCGAACGGCTCGGCTGAGGAAGCCAACCGGATCGCTGTCGAATCGAAGCGTGCCGCCGAGCAGGCCAACCGCCTTGCAGGAAAGGCGAACGAGATAGCTGCAGACGCGAACTCGATCAGCCAGCGGGCGTTGTCCGTCACCGCCGACCAGACGGTCCACAAGTGGCGGGTCGAATACGATGGAGAAACCTCGACCGTCTTCCTTGTCAACGATTGCCCCGACATGGCACGAGACGTGTCCGTGTTCGTCCGTTGCAAAGACCAGACCGTTGCGCAACGGCACGTCGACGAGGTTGCGCCGTTCGGAGAGGTCGCGCTCGAAAGCGAGTTCTTCTCCAAGCAGATATTCGAAGACCAGGCCGGTATCGACCGTCTGAACTCCCAACCCGGCTTCGCGTTCATCGGATGTGGATCCTGTCGTGTGACGGTCCACGTCGCTTACACTACGGAGCTCGGCGCCAGACGCAACGACGAAGTCGAGCAGTGCCTGACCAACAGCCAGAGGCATTGATTCCATCACAGCTCCTTGTTGATGGTGTCGATGACGATGTCCACGAGGTCGGCCACGTCGAGGTCGACGTATCCGACGATGTGACCGAGCGAACGCCTTGCTTCGATGTCGCTCCACCCGTCGGCATAGGCCGGACGGATGGCGTCGCCCTCGTTCTCGAATCCCCTGAATATCGCTTCGACGCAGGCTTTGCGGATGTCGTTCATTTGTTCTCCTTTTCTTCCCATGGGTCAGGCCACGGGGTATCGGTACGCCAGTTGTTGTCGGTCATCACGCACCCACCTCTTCCTCGTATTCGGCCGTGCACTGGTACAGGTGTTGCGCGAAATAGGCGATCATCTGCTCCTTCGGGTACATGACGATTCGTCCCACCTTCACGAACTTCGGGCCGATGCCCGCACTACGCCAGTACGCCAGGGTGCCTTCCTTGATGCCGCAGTTGTCCGCGATGTCCTTCGTTGTGTTCATCGGCTTCAACGCCGCCGCCAATGCGGCGAACACCTCTTTGTCATCCATTTGGACTATCTTGGAGTCCACTCCCAGATTGCTTCATCCCAGCAAGCTTCGAATACGTCTCACGAACAATCTGCGAACGATACGTCTCAAGAGCAGTGAGGGTCAGCCGTCCGTCAGCCGCCTGCGTCTTCAGGTCGTCCATGACACCATAGAAGACATCAAGTGCGGCTTCGAATGAGTCACCGTCATACTTGGACAAATCAACAACCATTTGATTCTCCCTTCGATTCATGCGTCGGCGAGCGCTTAACAAATTCACTCTTTTTTTCTTTGACAAAGAAGTCGCTGACGTCACATCCAACGACTTCTGAAATTTGATGCAATTCACGAACTGTGAATGGCGATGACGCTGGATACTTGAGCCTCCTTGTCAATGTGACTCGTGGAATTCCTGATTTCTCCGATGCTTCGGAAATGCTGAATTTTGCGCGGGAAAGAGCTTTGCCAACTCGTCTTGCGACTGTTGCTGAGTACTTCATGCTGTCCATGTTTTGCATAGTAGTGCCCATTTGGGCAGTATGCAAGTACAACACGCCCAAATGGGCAGTTGATAGCAGAATTTCAGTCGCTATACTGTCCATATGGACATTAATGAAGCGACTGCAAAGGCAATTGCCGCAGAACGATCTGCAGCAGGATTAACCATTAAAGATCTTTCGGAGAAATCTGGCGTGCCGGAGCGCACTCTAATCAGAATGCTGAAAAATGAGCGCGACATAAAGGTGACGCAAATCGCTCAACTTTCAGAAGTCTTCGGAATCAATCCACATGAACTCATTGAAGAGGCTGAAAAATTTGTCGACCGTGCTAACCGCGCAAAGGCCCGCGAGCGCGAGTTTCGGGTCACGGATGAGCTGGTTGACCGTATCGCTTCCCGTCCGGAGGATTTCGGCGTGGCTGCCAACGACGATCCGAACAAGGCACTTGAAGCCGAAACGCCAAGAGATTGAATTTTTAATGCAAATCAACCAAGGAAAGAAGGAAACCATGTACAGGAAGACAATCGCAACGGCCGTCGCCGGTCTGCTCATTCTCGGGCTTGGCGCATGCGGCAACGCCAGTGACGCCAAAACCGCCGACGCCGGCAGCACGAGCCAATCGCAGACGACGAAGAAGCCGGCAGAGAAGAAGCCGGTAGAACAGCCTGCGGATCTGACCGGCACATGGAAGCAGACCAACTCCGGCAGCACGGATTCCTGGATGGAAGCCGAGATCACGGCCGACACGATCACCGTCCAGTGGGTCAGCGACAACGGCGATACGAAGAGCCTGTACTGGAAGGGCTCCTACAATGCGCCGGACAAGGCCGGTGACTGGAAGTGGACGAGCCAGGGAGACACCGCGGCGATGCAGGCGTCCCTGCTCGGCTCGCAGGACGCCACCAAGGACTTCACCTACACCAAGGCGGACGGCGTCAGCTGGGAGACCACCGCGATGGGCACCACCACGGTGGTGAAGACCGCCAAGCAGTGAGCGATAGGCTCAGCAAGCCGCTCAAGGCGGGAGCTCCAAGGAACTGGGTCTGCGCGCGTCATACGCGGATTGAACTATTAGAAATAACCGAATAGTTCAAAACCGTTGGAAACATCAACAACAGACCATTTTGTTGACGTCAACAAGATGGTTGTGGAATCGGAAGGAGACAAGCATGGCGGACGAACCACAGGAAGGCCGGATAATCCTCTACCAAGAGGACGGGCGCAACGTACCAGTCGAAGTCACGTACTGGCGGGAGACGTTCTGGCTCACACAGCAGAAAATGGCAGAATTGTTCAATGTTACCGTGCCGACCATCAACGAGCATTTGAAAAACATCTTCTCATCCGGCGAACTGACAGAGACGTCAACCATTCGGAAATCTCGAATAGTTCGACAAGAAGGTTCTCGCCAGGTATCAAGAGAAATCTCTTTCTACAATCTCGACGCAATCATCGCCGTCGGATACCGCGTCAACAGCAGACAGGCCACACAATTCCGCCAATGGGCCACCGGCATCCTACGCGAATACATCGTCAAGGGATTCGCCCTCAACGACGACATGCTCAAGAACGGCAGACCGTTCGGAGACGACTATTTCGAGGAACTGCTCGACCGCATCCGCGACATCCGCACCAGCGAGCGTCGGTTCTGGCAGAAGGTCACCGACCTGTTCAGCGAGGTCAGCTACGACTATGACCCGAACTCGCAGACGGCTAGGGACTTCTTCGCCAGCTGCCAGAACAAGATGCACTACGCCGTCACCCATCAGACCGCCGCCGAAATCGTCATGGATCGTGTGGACGCCGGCAAGCCGAACATGGGATTGACTACTTGGAAGGGCGCTCCGAAAGGACATCCACGGTCCACGGACGTGACCGTGGCAAAGAACTATCTGAACGAACGCGAGATGAAGGCGTTGAACACGCTCACCACCGGTCTGCTGGACCTCGTGGAGGCACGAGTACTGAACCACACCCTCACCAGCATGGAGGAATGCGCCACGCTGATCGACCAGTACATCTCCCTGTCGGGCATGCCGTTGCTGGAAGGCAAAGGCAACCGTGGACACGAGCAGATGAGACGCAAGGCCCTCGACGAGTTCCACAAGTGGGATGCGGCACGAGAAAGCGATTTCGACAGGTTCGCCAAGGGATTGGACGGAACTGGACGGTGAACGACGCCACATTGACGTCCTGGTCGAAGACACTGGGCGTGCGAGTGGAGGAACGCCGGCTGGCCGGAGACAGGTGCGGGATCTACTACGATCCGCTCCGCCTCATCATCATCGACGAACGGCTGGCCGGATTCCAACGCCGCTGCACCTTGTGCCACGAGCTCATCCATGCCAGACACCACGACCCCGGCTGTGGCAGCCAATACGGGGTCAAATGCGAGCGCCGTTGCCGTAGGGAGACCGCGCTGGCGTTGATCAGTCCGGTGGATTACGGCATGGCCGAGGAGATTTATGAGGGCGCGGCGTGGCCGATGGCGGTCGAATTGGGTGTGACGGTGCAGGTGCTGATGGACTACCGGCAGCTGCTTCATGATTCCGGCGTGTGCATGCAATAGTTATACGCCTTTATACGTGCTTATAGAGCCTTATACCCCTTCGGATTCCTTATAAAAAATGACCCCGGCCACCCGCATACCGCGAGCGCCGGGGTGAAGAACATGTGGGAAGAAGCGCCATGAAAGTGACCATTGATGATCTGTGGCTCAAGAATGACGATGATGGCAATCCGCCGAGTCGCGCGGCCAAACGCTCTTTGGCGAACTCACGCGATCCGATGAAGGCCAATGTGCCTGAGAAGTGGCGTAAAAGCCGTTATGGAGTCGGGATGCGCTGGCGTTGTCATTGGACCATCGTCAAGGACGGTAGACGTGTGCAGAGGGTGAAGCAGTTCGCCAGGCTCGCCGAAGCGCAGGAATATGCCGCGGCCATGGAGGACGACATCCGGCGGGGACGCTACCGCGATCCTCGTCAGGAGCTTCGTGTCCTGGATGATGTGGCCGGCGAATGGCTCGCGTCGAAGGTTGATCTGAAACCCGGCACCGCAGGCCGGTATGCGAGGGAGCTGCGCCTGTACATCCTGCCCAAATGGGGTGGCATGACGTTGCGGGAGCTGCGCCCTGACATGCTGCAGGAGTGGGTCGGCCAGCTCATGGACGGTGGTTATCCGGCCGCGTTGCCGGACGGGCGTGATTCGAAGCCGCTGAGCGCGAGAAGCATCCGCAATATCATGAAAGTCGTCCTCAAGGGCATCTTTGACTACGCCGTCTCGAACGGGTGGATCGGTGAGAATCCTGTGGACAAGGTCACCGTGCCGAAGATCGCCTCCGACGACGACATGGTGTTCCTCTCGGTCCGCGAGGTCGAGTTGCTCGCGGACGAGGCGGAGAAGATCGGGAAGCCGGTGGACGGTCTGCTGGTCAGATGGCAGGCCTATACGGGATGCCGCATAGGCGAATCGCTTGCCCTCAAGGTCGGTGACGTGGACACGGCCAAGCGGCGCGCCAGGATAGGCCGCACATGGACTGACGACGGGCACGGCGGCAGCATGCTCGGCACCCCGAAGAACGGAAAGGCCCGCAATATCGCGATACCACGGTTCCTCATGCCGCAGATCAAGGCGCAGATGGATGGCCATGGGTGATGACGACTGGCTGTTCCGTGCCACCCGTGGCGGGAACGTCTGGACGAACGCGTGGCGGACAAGGATATGGAACAAGGCCGTCAAAGCGGCCGGCATGGCGGACGAGGGCGTGACCATACACAGTCTGCGCCACACATACGCGAGCTTCGCGATCGCCCAGGGCGCGGACGCGAAGACCCTGCAGATGCAGCTCGGCCACTCCTCTCCCAGCATCACATTGAACACCTACACGGCGCTCTGGCCGGAACGATTGGACGACGTGGCCTACGCGATCGGAGCCCTCCTCGAGCGCGAACTCGTGTGAATCGGGCATGGAGATCCCGCGGCGTTTGTATGCATTTGTATGCGGATTGTTTTCGACGGGAAAAATAAGCCCTTGAAAACCTAATGTTTCCAAGAGCTCCGGTCGGGCTGACAGGATTTGAACCTGCGACATCCTGCTCCCAAAGCAGGCGCGCTACCAAACTGCGCCACGTCCCGAAGGTGTTGAGCAGCTAAGGGCTAAACCTTGCGTGTCC
>ENA-ORUF01000870-ORUF01000870.1-human-gut-metagenome-genome-assembly--contig:-NODE-870-length-36968-cov-3.366781_pt1 | contig 36968 bp, 29 predicted proteins | sample MGYA00242077_ERZ509203 | MGnify/ENA primary metagenome ERZ509203 (study PRJEB26280, sample SAMEA2338834) | human gut metagenome | biome: human gut; feature: human-associated habitat; material: faeces... | reverse complement strand
CGCAATCTCTTTCCGAATTTTGCTTTTAATGTATTGATTTTCCGATTCTTGCATCTGATCCCATAACCTCAGATAACTCTAAGTCATGTATCATTGCAAAAAGTTTTTAGAGTTACCTTAGATTTGAGTTAAAAAAGGAGATAAAATAGAGTGATAGTTTTGCAAGAAACAGATCAGATGGAAGTAAGGGAGGCAAAGAGTGAACCTGTTAGAGTTATGAATTAATGATTCATTGCCATATTCGGACTCTTTTCTTTTTCTTGAACCAAGACATGGATAAGAATTTAACCTTTCATTGTTAAGGTAGTTAGGATAGGTTCAATTTCTTTCTCTCAATCTGATAGCCAAAAACAAAAGTAATGGAGAATTTTTATTTCATCGGGGTAGATATCGAGACAGTGGCTTTTATACGGTTCGACGATCCTCGGAAGTTCTGCTGCCATGCCGGAGTTGCGCCGTTTGCATATACCTCTGGCAGTAGCCAACACTCTAAAAACAAGGTTTCGCATAGGGCCAACAAGAACATTAAAAAGCTCTTCCACTTGGCGGCCGTATCTGTAACGCACAAAAAAGATGGAGAACTGAAAAAATATTATCTGAGAAAAGCAGAAGAAAGAAAAAACAAAATGCTGGTGATTAATGCTCCATATGCCAAAATCGTCGCACGGATATTCGCTACCATTAAAAGATATGAACTCTATTCTCCTATTTATTTGCGAAAAAAATTTACAAAAAAATTATAAGAATACCTTTAAATATTCATGTTAAACACATTGGATTCTTAATTAACAAAGAGAGCATTTTAATGCTATTTCTCTAATAAAACCGTCTCATGACACATTGTGAGACGGTTTTATTTTCCTATAAACTATACAAATAGAGTCTTTATTAGAGTTTATCTGAGCATTTTGCACATTTGGTCGATGCAATGGCGTTTCTGTTCCGTGTTCGGGTGAACGTTGTAGTGCTGATAGTGGAATGTCCGAGCAGTACACTTACGGTTTTGTAGTCGCACTTACTTTCGATACAGCGTGTAACAAAACTATGCCGCCCGACATGAAATTTCATGGTAGGTAACCCAAGCAATACTGTTTCTTATCTTCTATTCTCAGCGCGACGATTTCCGATAGTTTGGTTGCTGCCGGCATAGCTTAAAAGGTTTCGGACACGCCGATCCGTACCCTACCTTGCCCGCCGGATCGACGAACCTGATCTTCCGACAAACCGAGACTTCATTTATGCGTCGATCCGAAGTTTCGGAGGAATATTAAAAAATCACATCATGACAACCATCCAAGTGAAATTGCGTCATTCCGGCGTACAGGGTAAGGCCGGCACGATCTACTATCAAATCACCCGTGGCCGAAAGACACGCCGGATCGCTACACACCTTCGGATCGCACCCGAACACTGGCTGCCGGCGGCGCAACGCATCGCCCCTGCAATCTCGCAGACCCCGGAGGGACGTCTGCTGCGGCACCGTATCGAGCACGACATCGCATCGTTACGCCGTATCGTTCGGGAATTGGACACGCAAGGGAACGGTTACGGACCGGACGATATCATCATGCGATTCCGTATCATGGCACAGCGCATAACGGTAGCCGAATCGATGCGGCGCGAGATCGACGAACTGACGAACAGCAACCGCCTCGGAACGGCCCGGAACTACCGGCGGGCGTTGAACAGTTTTATGAGTTTTCTCGGGGCAAAAGACATTCCTTTTTCGGCCGTAACCGAATCCCTGATCGACGAGTACAACGGCTTTCTGATCCGGCGGGGCGTCGTGCGCAATACCGTATCGTTCTATATGCGTATTCTCAGAGCCGTTTACAATAAAGCCGTCCGCAAGTACGGTATCGAGCAGACCTATCCGTTTCGGCATGTCTATACCGGAATCGACCGTACCCGCCAGCGGGCTATCGACGAACGTTTCATCGCCAAGCTATGGAGGCTGGATCTGACCGATGCCCCCTCTCTCTCGCTGGCACGCGATCTCTTTATTTTCAGTTACTGCGCGCGCGGCATGGCTTTCGTCGACATGGCCTATCTGCAAACGAAAAATATCCGGGACAATGAAATCGTCTACACGCGTCGCAAAACCGGACAACCGCTACGCATCCGCATCGAACCGTGCATGCGCGAGATCATCGTCCGGCATGCGGCGGCGACTTATCCGTCTTACCTTTTCCCGATTCTGCGGACAACGAAACCTGACAAGGCCTTTTCCCAGTATCAGACGGCACTGAATCGCTACAATCAGCAGTTAAAGGAACTGGCACAACGCCTGAACCTGAAGGAGTCGCTCTCTTCCTATGTAGCCCGGCACAGCTGGGCCACGGCTGCACGAAAACACAACATCCCCCTTTCCGTTATCAGCGCGGGGATGGGGCACGCTTCGGAACGAACGACCCTGATCTATCTGGCTTCGCTGGAGAATTCGGCAATAGATGCTGCCAATCAGAAGATTACGGCTGTTTTGAATAAAAACGTCTCTATGCAAGAAACCATAAGCGGAGATAAACAGTTGGTAATGAATAGGCATGTTGTATAAAATGCCGCATTGTTACATTTGTTTGCAACGTAAACACAAACATTTTACACAGATGGCGAACGGCATAGCAAAACGATAGCTTGATATCGGCAGATAAGCACCATTATGAATGTATTTATTTTGTTTTTAATATGTTGCACTGATACGGATAAATATTTTTTCGATCCGACGACTTGTCCATTGTTGTTTTTTTATATATGTTTGTAATCGCATTACGTGGTTTCTTGCATAGAGACCATGCGAAACGGGATCATCTCGTCGCCGCATTCGAATGCCATAATCGCAAGATGCGAACGAGGGAAAACGCATAGTGCGAAATGAAACGAAGGGCAAGTCTGAAATTTTCAGTATCCCTTTCTGTTTGACTGGTAAGCCTTTGATATATCGATGGTTGTGCATACCGTTCGATATGGCGGAGGAGTGTCTGTAACTGAAAAAAGCGACTGTTTTTTGGAAGCGAATATAGATACTTTGGAAGGGGAGACCAAGGACATTCCCGAGTTGGCCGAACGCTTTGCACGCAGAAGAAACAGCCAAGCCGTAAGGTGGTACGTGCTGACGCTTCCTTCCTGTCACCGGGGACCGGCCGTCGGCCTGCAAAGGGAGCTGGACCGCCGCATCCGTTGCGGCGAGCCGGGATTCGAGTTCTTCGCTCCCTCGTACGTAGAAGTGAAGGACGAGGAGGGACATTTCGTCCGTACCCGCCGTCCGTTGCTTTACAACTATGTTTTTGTCCGCTCGTCGGAAAGCGAGATATATCGGATGAAGCAGGAACTGCCTCAATACAACTTCCTGCCGCGAGTGCGGGAAGGGCTACGCGGATACTATCCTTACCTGTCCGACGAGGCGATGCGCAACCTGCAATGGGTTGCACGCTCCTACTGCGACGAGCTACCTGTCTATATGCCCGAAACGGAGAGGCTCGCCAAAGGCGACCGCATCCGTATTATCGCGGGGAGATTCAAGGGTGCTGAGGCACGCGTAGCGATCCGACCCGGCGGAGGACGGAAAGATGTCGTCGTATGCGTAGAGAACTGGATGTGGGTTCCGCTGCTGCACGTCCGTCCGGGAGAGTACGAGATCATCGCTCTGCACGAGGGCGGAAAACACGTATATGCCCGGCTGGATAACGACCGATTGCAGGAAGGCCTGCACGAGGCTATGGGGCGCTGCTTCTCCCCGGGAGGCGCGACGGACGAAGATCGCGCCTTGGCGGCCGAAACGATCAGACAATACGGCCGACTGCAAGTAGACAGCGATGTGTTGCGCAGCAAGCTCTACTCCATACTGCTTCCGGCCTACACGTTGCTCGGGGAGAGGAAAGAGCGCGAAAAGCTGATCGGGACGATCCGACACCTGCTTCCGCTCGTCCAGGCAGAACAGGCTCGTGCGAATTTGCTCGTCACATTGTACGGATGCGCGGATAGCAGTCTTGATTACGAACGGGCCCACGAGATCGTCGAACGATGGAAAAAGGAAGAATCTCCCAAGAAAAGCAAGGCGCGCCTGATCCGGTGGCTGGACGATTACGACCGCTGGCTGGGCCACTGAGTGCTGCACGCTTTTACACGCTTGCATATGCTTGATTTTCCGAATCCCTGTTTCATGTATCGTTCTCCGACTCGCTTGGAAAACGAATACGGAATAAACCGGTAGCCGGACTCGATCGAAACATCACCTTAAGTTAAAGAAGAGTCAGTATGCGACAACCCGTGGAAAACGCAGAAATCATGGCTGGAGGACCGCTACGAAATACCGAGGCCGAACCTTCGGGAGTCCGTCTGATGGCCTTTCTGGCTGCTCACCGAACGGAAGTGCTCGCTCGGGAACAAAATAACGAGCGATTCATCCACTTGTATGGCACAGGGGGATACTGGGCGGCTTTCGAACGATCCGCCTACCAGCTATGCCGGTTGTTTCCCCGAAACGAAACCGCGGTTTTCCATTTCGCGGCTTATCCTTTTCCCGTCGTCATGGCATCCATTGCGGACGGCGAGCTGCGGGCCTACTCCCGGAGACACATACTGCGGACTGTTGATCCCGATCATAAAGTGCTGACGGTTCCGGTCCTCGCGCCCGAGGCATACAAACGATGGCGTGGCGAAAAAATAGAAGAATTCGCGTAACGAGATACTTTGCTCATTTCACGAACGGCATTGCTCGTCCATGAGATATTGCGGAGAATCGGTTGTTCGGCGAGCGAATGATTTGCATAACATGGAAACGATAATCGACCGGCCTGTATCCGAGATCCGGCGCAGGCCGGTCGGGCACAGTAACCGTTTTTACTTAATCATCCTATGAAAGGTATCGTATTGGCCGGGGGTTCGGGGACGCGTCTGTACCCGATCACCAAGGGGGTTTCCAAGCAGTTGCTTCCGATCTACGACAAGCCGATGATCTACTATCCGCTGTCGGTTCTGATGCTGGCCGGTATCCGGGACATTCTGGTGATCTCCACGCCGTGGGACCTGTCCTCGTTCCGGCGGCTGCTCGGAGACGGGTCCGACTACGGGGTCCGTCTCTCCTATGCCGAGCAGCCGTCTCCCGACGGGCTCGCTCAGGCGTTTCTGATCGGAGAGGAGTTCATCGGGGACGAGGCCGTATGCCTCGTGCTGGGCGACAACATCTTTCAGGGGGTGGGCTTTCCCGCTCAGCTGAGGGAGGCCGTCGGCACGGCCGAGCAGGAGGGCAAGGCGACCGTTTTCGGGTACCGGGTAGACGATCCCCAGCGGTACGGCGTGGCCGAGTTCGACGAGAACGGGACATGCCTCTCGATCGAGGAGAAGCCCGAGCATCCTAAGTCGAACTATGCCGTAGTAGGACTGTACTTCTACCCGAACAGGGTGGTCTCCGTGGCCAAATCGATCGAGCCTTCCTCCCGCGGGGAGCTGGAGATCACGAGCGTTAACCAGCGCTTTCTCTCGGAGGGATGCCTGAAGGTGCAGACGCTCGGTCAGGGCTTCGCTTGGCTCGACACCGGTACGCACGACTCGCTCTCGGAGGCGTCGATCTTCGTCGAGGTGCTCGAGAAGCGGCAGGGGGTCAAGATCGCCTGTCTGGAGGAGATCGCCTACCGCAACGGGTGGATATCCGAAGAGAAACTGCGAGAGGTGGCCGAACCCATGCTCAGGAACCAGTACGGACAATATCTGCTCAAGCTGCTCGCAGAGGTCGCCCGCGACGGGCGCTGAACGGGAAACGGACGCTTATTTCAGACACGACACGCAAGCCGTCTCCGTTCCGAATCATATGCCCTGACGTACCGGCTTTCGCGTTTCCGATGCTTCCGGCTTGCGCGTGCGAGCTTCCTTCCGTCGGCGGAGACCTCGTGGCCGGAAACGGTCGGAGACACGGTCTGTGAGCCTCAAGCTGCGGTTAGGAAATATCGTAACTCCGGGGCGGGTATGTTCGCCACATAATGAGATATATGATTGCCGTATCCGTCCTAACGGAATAGGATGCCTCCGACGGCGATCGACGAGGCGGAGGCTCGGGCACTGGCTGGCCGGTTGCCTGATCGGACAGGAGCCGGCATTCCGGGCCGGTTCGGCATCCGAACGCAACGATCTTCCGGTCCGCAACGCTCGGTTTCCGATCCGGGCAAGCAGAACGCTTCGGCGACTTGCATATTCCGGCTATGCTGCCGGAAAACGAGAGAGAAAAGAGAGGGAGAGAGACGAAGTCCCTCCGGGCGCCGTATCCGTCCGGAGGCGTACCGCACCCCCGGGCGACAGAACCGGAAATGAGGCCGGGGAGAGAGCGGAGCGTCCGCGAGTCCGGCTCGGCCTTGCGGAGCCCGGGAGCGAGGAAGGCTCGTGCGACCGGTTTCTGGGTTGCGCGGATCGGCCTTTCCCGGCAGAAACGCCGGGCGAACCCGGAATATCTGCCAAACCCGATTACATACTTTGTTACACCAGCCATTTTAGGAGGTGTTTTCGGCTCATACTTCCCGATGGCTGGAAACCCTTTGGCATGGAGCCGGCTGGAAAATACTTGCACTTGGCACATTCGGTATATTAATGCATATGATCGGTCTGCCAAATACTTTTCCATACCGAAACCCGGATAAAAAACAGGGTTCATTCTTATGAAAGTTATCGAAACAGCGCTCGAGGGGGTCGTAATCCTCGAGCCCGAACTGCATCGCGATGCGCGGGGATACTTCTTCGAAAGCTACTCACAGAAATTGTTCGACAGATCGGTTCGGCCGGTCCGATTCGTACAGGACAACGAATCGCGATCCTCTTACGGCGTGCTGCGGGGGCTCCATTTCCAGCGCGGAGAACATGCACAAGGGAAACTGGTGCGCGTGATTTCAGGAACCGTACTGGACGTGGCCGTGGACATCCGCCGCGGCTCGCCGACCTTCGGCCGCCATGTGGCCGTCGAGCTCTCGGGCGAGAACCACCGCCAGCTGTTCATCCCCCGCGGATTCGCGCACGGGTTCGCCGTACTGAGCGAGGAGGCGCTCTTCCAGTATAAATGCGACAACTACTACGCCCCGCAGAGCGAGGGGGCGATCGCATGGAACGACCCGCAGATCGGTATCGACTGGCGGATCGACCCCGCGAACGTGATCCTCTCGGAAAAGGACAGCCGCCATCCGAGACTGGACGAAGCACCCGAACTGTTCGACTACGACAAGGACTATTACGCCTGACGATAAAACGGTCGCGCGACACAGCTGCGGGCGGTTCGCCTGACACGGCGGCGACGGCAACGAAAGCAGCCCCGACGACGATACTTCGCGGCTACGACGGTAGGCGCGATACTCCCCGGAGCAGAGAATCGCTCCGGGGCGCAGCCATACTCGTCGCAGGGACTGACAGGCGGACGGGCGATGAAATGCACGGGCCTCGGCGGATGCAGCGCCCCCGGCAAGAACTCCAGTGCTTCTTACGAACAGTCAAGACAACGGACCCGGGCCAGCGACCGATCGCAGGCCGGACGGGCCAAAACGCAGGGAGGAAAACCGAGAGACAAGGCATACGGCTTCCGGCCTCGGCAGAACAATAAGTTCTCTGCCTCCGGCGGGAAACTGCGGGTGTGGGCAGGCACAGAAAAGAGAAAAGCCGCGGCGACGGTTCCGGACCATTCCGTCCGGCGCGCGAGCGGCACAAACGCACATAGACAAAACTATGCAGAAACCAAGCGAGAGAATCACGGTGCTGGTCACCGGAGCCAACGGGCAACTCGGGCGCGAGATGCGTCGTGCGGCAGCGGGCAGCGCGGACCGGTACGTCTTCACCGACGTGGCCGAGCTGGACATCGCCGATGCCGATGCGGTCGGACGCACCGTGCGGGAAGAGAAGGCGGACGTGATCGTCAACTGCGCGGCCTACACGAACGTAGACCGGGCAGAGGAGGACGAAACCGCGGCGGACCTGCTCAACCATCGCGCCGTGGCGAACCTGGCCGCCGCAGCCCGCGAGCGGGGGGCCGTGCTGATCCACATATCGACGGACTACGTCTTCCGGGGAGACAAGAGTACGCCCTACGCCGAGGACGACCCGACCGATCCGACGGGAGCCTACGGACGCACGAAGCTGGCCGGCGAACGGGCGATAGCCGAAAGCGGCTGCCGCTACCTGATCTTCCGCACCGCATGGCTCTACTCCGAGTTCGGGAACAACTTCCTTCGAACGATGCTCCGCCTGACCGCCGAGCGCGACAGCCTGAGCGTCGTGTTCGATCAGGTCGGCACGCCGACCTATGCAGGAGATCTGGCCCGTGCGATCTTCGAGATCGTGCAGGGGCGGAAGTACGACGGCCGGGAGGGCGTATACCACTTCTCCGACGAAGGAGTCTGCTCGTGGTACGACTTCGCCCGGGCGATCGCCGGGTACGCGGGCCATACGGGATGTGACATCGAGCCGTGCCACAGCTCGGAGTTCCCCAGCAAGGTCCGCCGGCCGAGCTTCTCCGTGCTGGACAAAACCAAGGTAAAGCAGACCTTCGGCATCCGGATACCGCACTGGACCGAGTCGCTACGACATTGTTTGGAGCGAATAGAAAAATTGCGCGAATAAATATCCGTAAACTACCGTACCATGTCTTGGAGCGCCATATGGGGAAACCTGAAGGATTTCGGCTTGTACCTTCCTGTATCCCTCTGGTTCAATTTCCGGCATTTACCCTTTAAACAGGCCTGCCGCTTGCCGATTCTGATCGGGGCATCCCGAATTAGCACATGCCGGGGCCGCGTGCGCATCGAATCGGACCGCATTCGTCCGGGAATGATCCGCTTGGGGCGCAAATGCACGGGGATTTTTCCCCGACAAAGGTTTCTATGGGAAAATCGGGGCTCCGTCGTATTCAAAGGCGAGTGCATGATCGGCAGCAACTCCTCGGTCTGCGTGGGAGAAAAGGGAACCCTGATTCTGGGCGAGAACTTTGCTGCGTCGGCTTCCCTCAAACTGATATGCTATCATCATGTCTCTTTCGGAACGAATACGCTGATCGGATGGGACTGCATATTCTGCGATACGGACTTCCATCGTACCAAATCCGTGGCGGACGGGGCCGGGCCGGCAGCCACGGCGCATGCGAGCTTCGGCAACCGGCAACGGCCGGGCAAGCGGACATGTCCTGCGGTCGCGGTAAACGGACATGAAAGAGAAATAAAAAAGGAACAGGGGGGGGTAATTCACTTATTACCAACTGGTTACAAGTCGATTGAGATCGGTGACAACAATTGGTTCGCTATGAAATGCATCGTGCTCAAAGGCGCTCGCACGCCGAACCGTTGTATCGTGGGCGCAGGAGCCGTCCTGACTAAAGATTGTTCCTCGCTGCCCGAGCATTGCCTGCTGGCCGGCAATCCGGCCTCTCTGAAAAAAACGGGAGTGTATCTAGATCGTAGCGACGATCAAATCAATTATTCATCCTATGAACCGTAATATACTGATCACGGGCGGCGCAGGCTTCATCGGGAGCCATGTGGTGCGCCTGTTCGTAAACAAGTACCCCGGATACCGCATCGTCAACCTCGACAAGCTGACCTACGCGGGCAATCTGGCCAATCTCTCGGACGTCGAGCGGGCCCCGAACTACACGTTCGTAAAGGCCGATATCTGCGACTACGAGAGGATGCGGGAACTATTCCGGGAGTATGCCGTCGACGGGGTGATACACCTCGCGGCCGAAAGCCATGTCGACCGATCGATCCGGGACCCGTTCACCTTCGCCCGGACGAACGTCATGGGAACGCTGTCGCTGCTTCAGGCGGCCAAGGAGCAATGGAACGGAGACTACGAGGGGAAACGGTTCTACCACATATCCACCGACGAGGTCTACGGAGCGCTGCCGATGACGCGGCCCCAAGGCGATCCGAACGGAAACGAGTGCGGAGGGGGACCCTACGGAGATCGCTTCTTCACCGAGCGGACCAAGTACGATCCGCACAGCCCCTACTCGGCCGGCAAGGCTTCGTCGGATCACTTCGTCAGGGCCTATCACGACACATACGGCCTGCCGACCGTCATCTCGAACTGCTCGAACAACTACGGACCCTATCAGTTCCCCGAAAAGCTGATCCCGCTGTTCATAAACAACATCCGGAACGACAGGCCGCTACCGGTCTACGGCAAGGGGCAGAACGTCCGCGACTGGCTATACGTGGAAGACCACGCACGGGCCATAGACCTGATTTTCCACGAGGGGAAAATCGCCGAAACGTACAACATCGGGGGATTCAACGAGTGGAAGAACATCGATCTGATCAAGGTCATCATCAAAACCGTCGACCGACTCTTGGGCAGACCGGAAGGCGCAAGCGAAAAACTGATTACCTATGTCGCGGACCGGGCGGGGCATGACCTGCGCTATGCGATCGACTCCACGAAGCTCAAGGAGGAATTGGGCTGGCAACCGACCCTCCAGTTCGAAGAAGGCATCGAAAAAACAGTCCGATGGTATCTCCATAACCAAAAGTGGATCGATAACGTGACCTCCGGCGAGTATGCAAAATACTATGAGGAGATGTATCAGAACAGGTAGTCGACCTTCCGCCGTCCGTCGGTGTAGTTATTCGCACAGGGTGCCCAGTTATCTGAGAACGCTCTACACCGGTCATGCTCTTCGACTTGCTATTTTTCTCTATTGTTCTACATTTCGACCGAAATAGACAGGCAACTTTGACATGAAGTCGGGAAACAGAGTGATTCTAAATACGGCGATACTGTATGCCAAGATGGCCATATCCATCTTGGTCGGCTTGATCTCCACTCGTCTCACATTAGAAGCACTGGGAATCGAGGATTACGGAATTTTCAATCTGGTCGCGGGCATCGTTTCGATGCTGACCTTTCTCAACACGTCTTTAGCTGCCTCAACCCAACGTTTCTTGTCTTTCGCTCTAGGTCAAGGCAGCAGTGAGTACCTATGCAAAATATTCTATTACAGCCTCGTGCTTCATCTGTTTATTGGGCTCTGCGTTATTGCGTTGATCGAAACGATCGGCATATACTGCATACAACACGTATTGACCATCGAACCTACAAAACTGAGCAACACGCTGACCATTTTGCATTTATTGAGCGGGAGCATATTTTTTAGCATCATGTCAGTACCTTACATCGCAGTACTTGTCAGCCGAGAAAACATGTTTCTTTTGTCTCTGATCGAGATCGTCGAGATTATGCTCAAACTGCTCGGAGTCTTATATTTATCGCATTATAACGGAAACCGACTTATTTTGTATTCCGTTGTCATTGTATGTGCTACGTTTCTGTCTCTGATATTGCGAATCATCATGTGCTGGCGGAAATATCCGGAAACGACCGTCGCGTTTGGCCCTTTGAAAGACAAGCCACTTCTATGGGAGCTCACTTCGTTTGCCGGCTGGTACACGTTCGCCTCGGTTGGCAGCATCGGACGCTTCCAAGGAATCCCCATTCTATTGAATGTTTTTTTCGGTGTAATCGTCAATGCGGCCTACGGAATCGCCAACCAAGTGAATGGCCTGATGCAATCTTTCGCGACAGCCATTTTGCAATCCATACGTCCGCAAATCATCAAAAGCGAGGGAGCCTCCGACAGAGAACGAGCACAAAAGCTATCGCAGATCGCTTGCAGATATATGTTTTATCTATGCGCTTTCTTTTCGATACCTCTTATGATCGAAATGCCCTGCGTCCTTCATTTATGGTTGAAAGAGACTCCCGAATACTCGATCGGCTTTTGTCGCCTGATACTCGCCTCCACGTTGTTATATATGATAACCTGCGGGTTAACCGTAGCCATCGATGCGACAGGACACATCAAGTGGATGTATATCGTCATGGGATGCCTGCACTTTCTGAATCTCCCGGTAGGATACGTTTTGTTGAAGTCCGGCATGTCCGCTTATAGCATATTATGGGTCATCGTGATCGAGGAATTGATCTGCATGTGTGTCAGAATCTATCTAGCGCATCGAATCGTGAACATCAATCCGCATCGATTCTTGAAACAAATCGTCGGTCCCATCGTCGCCATTACAACTGTGACCTCTGCTATCGGTTTATTCATCACGCATTACATGGAAACGAGCGTACTTCGGCTGGCATTGACTTGCATCGCATGTGGCAGTACATTCATTGTTTTGTGCTGGTTTTGGGGAATGGGAAGAACCGAAAAGCAAAAAGTAATTTTTACTGCCGGTACCTTAAAAGCAAAATTGATCCGATAACCATGTCTCATATCATAAACGCCTTGTTACGGAAAGCAGAGAACCTGCTTTCTAGAACTCGCATCAGGCTGTTCAAAACTGCCTACGTAAACTTCAGGACTTTGCCATTCAAACAAGCCGTTAAATGGCCGATCTTCATATACGGTCGCGTTAAGTTATACAATCTTTCTGGACAAATCGAGATCCGAGGTCCCGTCGAACGAGGGATGATCAAATTCGGATATCGGAAAGGTTATTTCTCAGGGCCCAAAGGGAGTGCCATGTTGTTTCTTGCCCAAAATGCGAAACTGATTTTCAACGGGCCTTGCGTCTTCGATTACGACTACGCGATCCGTATCACGGAAAATGGAATCGTCCGCATTGGAACCTATTGTCGTTTCGGTAACGACACCAAAATTTATTGCGAAGAAAACATCGAGATCGGCGCTTTCTCTGGTTTCCCTTTTGGGACCTGCATTATGGATACGAATTATCATTATATGATGGACCTGAGCTCTGGAACAGTTCACAAGCAAAGCTCTCCCATCCGAATCGGAGCCTACAATTGGATAGGCAATACATCGCAAATCATGAAAGGAACGAAAACCTCCGATTGGTGTACTGTCGCATCTAAAAGCTTTCTGAATAAAGATTACACGCAATCGAACCAAGAGAACGTTCTGATAGCAGGGCATCCGGCCAAAATTATCAAGGAAAACTACGTGCGAATATTTTCCTTCGATGCGGAACAGAGGATAAAAAAATGGTTCGAACAATTCCCGAATCAGACATATCGGAACGAAGAACTAATCCAAACATATAAGGATATGGCCTCCGTCATGCGAGCGTATCGTCCAAATCATACACACACAAAACGTTAAACTGGCACTAAAGACCCTCGAATATGAAGCAATTGGCTTACAGAATCAGGAGAAGGCTCAAGAGACAGTACGACAAATGGCGTTCCATAGCGAAATGTCATGTTCGTTTCGGCAAACATGTTCTGAGTTACAATAGCCGATACGAAGGGTATAATAGCGTGGCCGATTACTGTGTCATCCGAAACTGCGACATCGGCTACGGAACCTATTTTTCACCCCATTGCGTAGCCGACAACACATGGATTGGCAAATACTGCAGCGTGGCCGACGATGTCACAATCGGACCGGGCAACCATCCTTCATCCGTATGGGTTTCCACTTATCCCGCTTTTTATCGGGATTTTTCCTGTTTTACAAATTTTACATTTCATCAAGGGAAAGAAAAATATCCTCTATTCAAAAATGTCTCCGGTCCATATGCCTGCCGAATCGGCCATGACGTTTGGATCGGTCGCGGAGCGACCGTTCTATCGGGAGTCACCATTGGCAACGGGGCGATTATAGGGACAGGAGCTGTCGTACTGAAAGATGTAGCCCCGTATGAGATCGTTGCAGGCATCCCTGCAAAACACATTCGATATCGATTTTCTCCCGAACAAATCGAAGCGTTGACTGAGATGCGGTGGTGGGACCGAAGTCCAGAATGGCTGAAAACGCATTACGCCGATTTCGAAGACATAGATACATTCATCAAAAAACATGGAGCAGGATTCGCCTCGAAGTGAACCCATGCGTTTCCCGCCTACACACTGCAATTTGCGAGACGAATCTGCCGTTCGCATGCTTTGAAACGATCGTTCTCCGATCCGACATGCTACCGAATCAATCCCGTCCGTCGAGCGGGAATCGATCATTTTTCGAATCACATATAAATCGGCCATCGAATAACCAAAAATCAAAACAAGAGATCTTTTTCGGTTACACTTCTTGTATCGCTCAAAAAACACCCCATGTTGTATAACAAATCTGTATTGCTCATCGCTCCGTGTTTCCACGACTACCACGATCGAATCGTCCAAGCATTGGAAGTCCGGGGGGCATCGGTCGTTTTTTTTCCCGAACGGGACTATTCGATCTGGTTCAAGCTTGTCAACAATCTGGCAAACCGATGGCTCGATGCTCTGCAAGCCGCCCACTATCAGAATATTCTGAAAAAAATTGCCGGGCGGCGATTCGATTACTTGTTTGTTGTAAGGGGATACAAAATCACCCCCGAATTCATCTCCGGATTTCGCGACCTGAATCCGGGTGCGACGACACTCATGTATCAATGGGACTCGAACAAAACCAACCCTTATGCGGCGGTTCTTCCCTTTTTCGACAGAGCGTACTCATTCGACTTCCATGACTGTGACGAACTCGGATTGCAATACGTTCCGCTTTTCTACACAGACGACATCATCCGGATGCGCGAATCGTTTCCTCAACAGTGTCCTTACGATTTCTTTTTCATGGGCACCTATATACCCGAACGATACAAAGCACTCGTCCAATTCAAGGAATACTTAAATAACCTGAAAAATTTTACACTCAAATCATACATATACGTACCGTGGACTCGTTTGCTGAAGCTACGTCTCAAAGGCATTCGACTCGATCCGTCGATTGTCACGACACGGCATTTGCCGCGTACAGAATACCTCGACATGCTCTCGCAATCGAAAGTCGTGGTCGATGTCAGCAACCGCTTTCAAACGGGACTCGCGATGCGTGTAATCGAAGCACTCGCTATGCACAAAAAAATACTGACGGATAATCCGCATATCACCCGTGAACCGTTTTTCCAAAGCGGTAATATCTGTCTGTTCGATGCAGCGCATCCTTCGTTCCCCCCCGAATGGGTCGACCGGCCGTTCAATCGATCGGTCGCATTGCTTTCTATCGGAGAATGGATCGATCGGATATGGACCGACCGAACCCATTTCGCGACCGGCCTTCACTCTCCAAACCCTCATGAAGGTCAAGCCATCGGCGTGTTGTGAGTGCATATTTGATTTTCACAGGCATTGTTATCGCTCTGACAGCAGGGGATTTCATGCGGAAACGGCAGGGATAATACGGCATACCGACCTTATGAGCCCTTTTCATTACCATTCTGATTGTCGTTCTGCGCGACGAGATAGGATACAACTACATCAATTACCGCGATCTTTACAACCTCATCTTTGAGAACTGACGGAAATCAAACCCGAACCGGGTTGTATCGGTACGATCACATTGTTGCAAACCCTAGGATGCGGCCATGGGGGGCTCTTTTTCGTTTTCGGGACAGCCACCGTCTGCCGTGCATTCCGAGGCATTAAACTGTACACTCCCAACGTACGTATCGCTCTATTAATTTATCTACTCACGCCGGAACTTTTAGGAACTCGCTTTCGATCCTCCGACAGGCTATCGTCATAGTTCTTGTTTTCAACGCATTTTACTACGCATATAACAAACGCCACAGGACATTTTGGGGATTTTACCCAATGGGGTGCCTATCCCATTATTCCTGTTTGCTCGCTCCGAAGTTGCAAAGCAAAGCCAGACCGCTCGTCTTGATAGGAACCCACAGAACAGTTTGAAGCGTATGAAAAGGCCGGAACCCGAACCATAATGGAGTATGATCGTATATCTTGCATTTATCGGCTTAGTGATAAGCTCGTTTTCGCTGGATTATCTCTATAAAAAAGAAGGATGCGGTATATTTGCCCTGTTTGCCATATTGCTGACGATCCTGTTGGATATATTACGCTATTATGTCGGATATGATTATGATACGTATTCCTATTTTTTCGGAGAAAGCATATCTTCGTTAATCGATAAAAAACTAGAGTGGGGATTCATCGGCGTCGTTTGGTTTCTCCATTTATTTGAAGCGGACCCGTTCTGGTTGTTTTTTTGCTTCGGAGTCGGAATCATCGGATTTATACTTCACGGGGTAAAATTATATACCCGGAATGTCCGGATCGCTTTTCTGATCTATCTGCTTATCCCGGGCTTATTCCTTAACTCGCTGTCCATTATCCGGCAGGCTCTGGCTATTGCGATTTTGTTCAATGCCTTTTATTATTATTGCAACAAACGGTACAAAACGTTTTGGATCCTTTTTCTGCTCGCTTTCCTGTTTCATTACTCGAGCCTGTTGGTGCTTCCCTTTTTCTTACTTGCCCCGAAACTGCAAGGAAAAGTAAAATGGTTGATTTGGATCGGAATCCCTTTGTCTTTGATTTTATACAAACTGAATTTTATCGATACGGTCATTACCGCCTTGCTCGGCAGTTCGAGATTCGTCGTTTATGCGGAGTATGAGGATGCCGGGGCCAGTTTCGTCAAATTGTTGGTGCTGAATCTATCCGTAGTGGTGTATTTGTTTTTTTACAAAAAGATGGACAAACAAAACCGCTCCATGCTGGCGTTGGCCGTAATCGGATTGTTGTTGTTGAACACCTGCGCAAGTGTCGGGGCGATCACGCGGATCTCGTATTATTTTAAAATATTCGAGATCGTATTGTTGGCCAATATCGTGAGCTATTTTCGTGCCTCGCTGAACCGTGTGGCTGCCTGTACGTGTATTTCCATCTATTTTTTCGCGATGTTTTACTCCGCTTTGTACCGGGACTACACGGCGGTCGATACGTATCCCAAAATGACTCCTTACCAAACGATATGGGAACGATAGCCATTGCTCATCTGCTTTAAAAAGCATTGATCCGCCGTTTCCGTAAAATCCTTCAAGATAACGTATGCTATGATTTCTATCCATTGTCCAGCAGTACCGGAGCGTGTTCGCATTCTGCCTCGGACGTAGCCGGATGAAATATTGTTTTAATCAATCACTTACATGACACCTGTTCTTTCTGTTGTTATTCCGGTCTATAACGCGGCTCGGACCATAACCCGGTGTATCGATTCCGTGATCGCCGATCTCGACAGCACTCCTTACAGTTGGGAGCTATTGCTGGTGGACGATGGGGCCGAGGACGACTCTCTGAAAATCATGCAGGATTACCTGTCCGGATCCTGCCATCGAGAGCAAATCCGCATTATCGAGCAACCGAACCGAGGTGCGGCTGCAGCGAGGAATGCGGGCATACGCGGGAGTTCGGGCCAATACGTTGCATTCAATGATTCCGATGACATTTGGCTGCCGGGAAAGACGCGAGAGCAGATGCAATATCTGTTATCGCACCCAGAAGTCGATATGATCTGCGGAGCTCACGAAGTGCCTTTCAAACCGTACTTTAAGAAACTGAGCCGGTATACGCGAATCACTGTTAAAGACATCGCCTTGCAGAATTTCTGCTCGCCCCCGACTACGATCATCAAACGGAGTATCCTCTCCCGAACGGGGCTTTTTGACGAAACGATGAGAATGGGAGCTGAGGAGGGGTCTTTGTTCCATGCGATCACCTACCATGGCTGCTGTATTCTTCGGAACGACGTGGTGTCAAAATCCGCAATACAAAAAAGACGATGGGGAGAGTCGGGTCTTACGGGTAATATTTGGCGAATGGAACGCGGCAAACAGTATAATTTTCGCCAATCCTACCGCAAAGGATACCTGTCGCTGGGCTATCTTATGATTTGTTCGTTTTTTTCATATTTGAAATACCTGCGTCGTCTGCTTGCTAAGCAGCTATTCCGGTTAAAATCTTTCTTATCGAAATGAGTATTCGTCAATACAGCTTCTCCAACAAAATTTATATGTTTTTTTGCTTCGTTCGGACTCGCATTTTTTACCGGGGAGCAAAAATTATTCGGTTCCCGTTCGACATTCGCAACGGAAAGAACATCCGTCTGGGACGAGGTCTTTCGATCGGGAGGATGTGCCGATTCGAGGTTTCGTTCAAAAACGGCCGGCACGACCGCATTTGTCTCGAAATAGGCGATCAGACGAGAATCGGCGATTTTGTCCATATCTCTGCTTTGGAGCATGTCAGTATCGGCAGCAATTGCGGCATAGGTCCCAAATGCGGCATTACCGATTTGAATCATGGCGATTTTAGCCCGTGGCATCCGTTCGACATGACCGTTCCGTACAAGCAGTGGCCTCTGCATGCCCGTCCGGTGAAAATCGGAAACAATGTATGGATCGGCGAATCGGTATGTATCCTTCCGGGAGTAACCATCGGCGACGGATGCATTATCGGTGCGATGTCCAATGTGGTCAAATCGATTCCCCCTTATTCCCTTGCCGTCGGTAATCCGGCCAGAGTCGTGAAGAAATATAATTTTACTACGAAATGCTGGGAAAAAGTAATATGACACGGTGGAGCGTTTTATTGTTAATCCTTTGCATTGCAGGTGGATGCACAAAAGAGACGGGAAATATCTCTCCGGAGCTTTTATACGCAAAATTGCAGAAACTCCCGCAAAGCGATCAATATAATCAATGGAGGCAGGATTATATTATTCAAAATCAATCTTTACAAACACAAAATGATTTGATCGTTTTTACGGGAAGTTCTACAATCGCTTTGTGGAAATCCATGCAAGCCGATTTTAGTCAATATAACGTCGTTAACCGTCATTTCTCCGGATGCTATATAGAGCATCTGATCCGAAACCTCGATGTAATAGCCCTTGATATCAACCCCGCGGCTTTAGTCGTCTATATCGGGGACAACGACATGTTTAAAACCTCTGTGAAAAAGTTTTTTGAATATGCGGATTGCCTGCTTTACGTGTTGCAACAACGGCATCCGGCCCTTCATGTTATCTTTCTGTCGGTCAAGCCGAGTCCCGCCCAAAAGGAGTTGTACGATCAATACAGACATCTCAATCTGGGGTTACAAAATCTTGCATATAGTAATTCCGGAATCGATTTCATCGATATATGGACCCCCATGTTGCTGGAAAGTGGAGATCCTGATGAAACGTTGTTTTTGCAGGATGGAACTCATCTCAATGCGACGGGATATGCTGTCATTAAAGCACAGCTTGACAGTGTGTTTCAAAAACTCAGTCTTCCTTCAAAGACTAATCTGTAATTATGAAAAACATTCTGATCACAGGTGGCGCGGGCTTTATCGGCTCGCACGTCGCGCTCAAGCTCGCCGGCAAAGGATACGAAGTCACCGTGCTCGATAATCTGTCGCCGCAGATTCACGGCGAGGACCCTCCAAGCACCTCCCCGCTGTACCGCAGCATCCGCGACCGCGTGCGCTTCCTGCGCGGCAGCGTAACCGACCGGAACGACTGGCTGCGGGCCCTTGACGGACAACATGCCGTGATCCATCTGGCCGCCGAAACCGGAACCGGGCAGTCGATGTACGAGATCGAGAAATACACTGCCGTCAACATCGGCGGCACCTCGCTGATGCTCGACCTGCTCACGAACACGAAGCATTCGGTCGAGAAGGTGATCGTCGCAGCATCGCGCGCGATTTACGGCGAGGGACGCTATCTGAGCGAGGAGATGGGATACGTCTATCCGCTCTCGCGCGCCGACGAGGACATGAGACGGGGCGACTTCGAGTGCAAGTACCCCGGCTGCACGAAGCCGCTACGGCTGGTCGGGACGACCGAAGACTCGGCGATTCACCCTACGTCCGTCTACGGCATCACCAAGCAGGTGCAGGAACAGCTCGTGATGACCGTCTGTCCCGCGATCGGCATCGCCCCGGTCGCCTTCCGCTATCAGAACGTCTACGGCCCCGGCCAGTCGCTCAGCAATCCCTATACGGGCATCCTGTCCATCTTCTCGACCCGGATTAAAAACGGAAACGGAATCAATATCTTCGAGGACGGCCGCGAGACGCGCGACTTCGTCTATATCGACGACGTGGCCGACGCGACGATCCTCGGTCTGGAAAAGGCCTCGGCCGACGGCGAGGCATTCAATGTCGGCACGGGCATGGCGACCGACGTCATGACGGTCGCGCGCACGCTGATCGACAAGTACGGCACCGAGGTCCCTCTCACGGTCAACGGGAACTATCGGCAGGGCGACATCCGGCACAATTTCGCCGACATCTCGAAAGCCCGGCGGCTGCTCGGATTCTCTCCCCGCTGGTCGTTCGACGCCGGCATCGAGCGGTTCGCCCGGTGGGTAGACAGCCAGCAGGTGCAGGCAGACCGGTACGAAGACTCGATCGAGGAAATGAAGCGGAAAGGATTGTACAAATAGTCCGTCCCCGACACCCCCGACGGATCCGAACTTACCCGTGCATCCGGACAGGCGGCGGACGCCCGCAAGATTCCGCGCCGCCCCGCGCTGGCGGCGAGCTTCGCTCCCGGACAACTCTCCGGCGCATCGAAATTCCTCTGTCTTTCAGACCATAATCCCGTTGAACGACGAGCCGGGGGCGCGGTACGGGCCGTCCCGATCGATACGAAGCCGTCCTTCCGGCTCTATTCCGCTGCGTACCATAAACGATACGGCAACGACACCCCTCATAGATGCCTACGGAGCAGCTTTCAACTCGTCCTTAAAAGCAACTTTTCCCCCGGAGAAACGGACCGGCTTTCGGAGCCCGCAGTCCGGTTCCGAAAGCCGGAACGCACCCGCGCGCAAACCGTCTGTTGCGACACTTTTGTTATAACCGATCATGTTTTTAGAAAACAGAAGCATTCTGTTCTTCTCCGCGCAAGCGTTCGGCTATCAGAACGAAATCCGCGCGGAGATGGAGCGCATGGGAGCCCGCGTGGACTATTTCGACGAGCGCCCGGCCAACTCGTTCGCGGTCAAGGCCGCGATCCGGATCAACCGGAATCTGCTGGCCCGCTACATCGACCGTTACCATGTCCGGATCATCGAGCGCACCAAGAACCGGAAGTACGATTATGTCTTTTTCATCAAGGGCGAGTCCATTTCCGTTGAGAATCTCAATAAAATCAAGGAACTGCATCCCGAGGCGAAGCTGATCATTTACCACTGGGACTCGATTGCCAACAACCGCAACGCGCTGCGCATCCTGCCCGTGTTCGACCGGGCCTTTTCGTTCGACAAGCCCGACTGCGAGAAGCTCGGCATCCGCTTCCTGCCGCTGTTCTACCTGAGAGACTACGAGGAAATCGGCAGGCAGGAGCCCGACTACCGCTACGACCTGCTGTTCGTCGGTACGGTTCACAGCGACCGGTACGGGCTGTTGCGTCGCGTGAACGGGCAGATCGAGCGGACCGGCGGACGCTGCTTCGCCTACATGTTTTTCCAGAGCCGGATTCTGTACTGGAAAATGAAGCTGCAGAACAAGAGCCTGCGCGGCACCTCGGCCCGGGATTTCCGCTTCGCCCCGCTGCCGAAAGCCGGCTTGCTCGATCTCTACCGCAAATCGCGGGCAGTCATCGACATTCAGCATCCCCGGCAAACGGGCCTCACGATGCGGTGCATCGAAACGATGGGCGCCAAAAGAAAACTCATAACTACGAACGGACATATCGCCGAATACGACTTCTACGACCCGAACAATATTCTGATCGTGGATCGGCAGAATCCCGTCGTGCCGCCCGGTTTCACGACCTCTCCCTACAGGGACATACCTGTCGAGACGTACGACCGCTATCGGATCGACCGATGGCTCGAAACGATTCTCGAATCGTAGCTCCGGTCGGATCCGGCATTTCGACGAAAGACGAATTCTCCGCACGCGAGGGGCTGTCTGCAAACGCAGACAGCCCCTCTCTGTCTTTTCCGACAATCTTCCATTGGGCAACCGAGGCCTACGGCAACCCGTTCCGCCATATCGCAACTCACGGAATACTTTCCTCCGTTCTGAGAACGGTCGCTTTTACCGAACGCGGCGGGTTCCCGATCGAATCCCGGCCGCACTTTTCATTCCATGCCGTCATGCCTGCGACCGGTTTCAAATCGAAGCGGCACCGAAGCCACAGAAAGCGGAATACATGGGCAAATACCGCCGATTCGGTTCTTCGCATAGTGCAGCACGGTCTTGCAAAGACACCCCCCCGGCCCTGCCGCGCTTTTTCATGGCAACATGCCTTTGCTCGATCGGAATTCGGCGGTTCCGCTCCTGCGGCCCGCATGAACCATTCGCTCCAAAAAAGTGGCTCCCCCAATGCTTGGGAGAGCCACCGAACCGGCCTTCATAAGGCCTTTTTTATCTCTGCGGTATTACATCTGCACGTACACGCCGCTGTTGAACGTATAGGCGATACCGGCGTCAGCACCGATATGCCCCTCGCCGTCGGTTACGAAGAACGGCTTGTCGGCACCGGTAGCAGCACCTTCCAGAATCACGTCGCCCGGCTCGAACGAACCGTTCGCAGTATCCGACACCTTCGAGAGAATTTCGTCGTCAGCGGATACGTAGATGAATTGGAACTGGCTGCTCACATCGTTGTAAACGACCGTACCGTTGTTCACGCCGTCGGGCAACTGGAGAACCTGACCGGCATCGGTCAAAGCATCAACCCAGCCGTCGGTTGCCGACGCGGTCGCCAGATGGAGCGCTCCGTCCTTCGCATAGTAGAAGTTGAGCGTACCGTCCTTAACCACCATCGAAGAAACCGAACCGGTCAGCGAAAGCTCTTCCTTCACGATCGTCCAGTCCTTACCGTCGGTCGTCGAAGCCACCCAAATCTTGCCGTTGACGTCGGACAAGGCGATAAACGTCTTCGTGCCGATCTTCACGGCGCTTACGTTATCGGCATATCCGTATTTTCCGGAAAGATAAGTCGCTTTCTTAGGCGTTTCGTTGACCATCGCCTTGTTCAGGTAATATTCGTCGGTCATATTCCATGCTGTACCGTTGGACGAGAAGACTCTTTTCAGATTCGACGTACCGCCGATCGAATAAGGCTGACTGCCATCGGTATTACCCATAACGCAGGACAACCCGATCAACGTTCCGGTCTCCCCGCTCGATTCGCCGTCGAGGAACATCTCGTATCCGCTCATCATACCGCTCCATTCCGGATAGGACGCGTTCGGCACGGTGTTGCAGCCAACCTTCGCTCCCTCGCCGATCGATTCGATCACGGCCAAATACTCTCCGGAAGGATCCCAGCGACCCGTTCCCTCACTGCCGCCCGGATTACCGCCCGGATACTGCCATTCGCCACCTGTGAACGATTCTTCCAATATCGGCTCCTGAGCCGTTGTCGTCGCATAGTCGGTATTCCACGGATAAAGCGAAATCTTCACATTCGTTCCGATAAAACACAGCGTCACCATCGGGAAAGGCGCAGGGAACCGCACTGCGATCGGACCCTTGTCGAACATATAATCGACTCCGCCGTAAGCCGCACCGCCGTACTGAATATTGGAACCTTTAACCGGCGGAGTTGCATACCACCAACCCGTTTCAGAAATATGTTCGGCTTCGCCGTAAACGATCTCGTCGGCATCCTTTCTCAGCACCCAAGAGACATACTCGCCGTTCACGTTCATCATCACGGCATCGAGCGCGTTATTGCCCTCGTAGACTACCGAGCCCGTAACCGGAGCGCCCTCCTGGGTCACCGTCACATTCACGCTGGAAGCTTTGCCGTCGGCATCGTAAATGGTAATCGTACCCGTACGGGCGGCGGGACCCGTATTCTTTTTGATCGTGAACGAGAGACCGGCTTCGGTCGCAGCCATCGTAGCCGGCAGCGGAATGATCCACTTCTGATCCTTCTCGGCCACCTCGGCGGCATAGTTAGTCACATTGGTCAGGAACTTCACCTGAACGACCGACTCTTCATAGCCTACAGGATAATTCTTTTTCTCCACGGAGAAACCGTCCACGTCCTGCCTAACGACCAGACGCACCGGCGCTTCCGTATCCTCGCCTACCTGAGACAGTACCAGCGTAGCCTTACGCTCTACCAAGGAGGCAAGCGTCGTAACGGTCACCGAAGCCGTGCCGCTCGCCGTGCCCGAGGTCGGGTCCGTCGACAGCCAGTCCTTGTCGGGATCGGTCGCATCGTACTCGACGTCGAGCTTCCAATCCTTCGCCGACTGCAAGGAAATCGTGCTGTTACCGCCGGCCGTAGACATCACCAGCGTATCCTCAACATGAAATTTGAGCGAGGTATCCACGGGAGGCAGGGGTGGATAGTCGTCGTCCTTGCACTGCCATATCAACAAAGTCGGAAGCAGTAACAAACAATAGTAAAAAAGCTTTTTCATACGTTTTAATTTGTTAAGTAACTTTTGGTTAGTAAATCCAGATCTCTCTCGTTTCTGCTGTTTATCCGATTCCATTCATGTTCTCCGTACCGCAACGCCCCGGAACAAAAGCGCGCGAACGACACGAAAAATGCCGGTCCGGACTCTTTTCCGGGATATTTTAGGGTAAAAATATAAAACTTTTCTAACATAAATCCACTCCTGCATGCAAAAATAGAAAAAATTTTAACCTTCCGCATCCGATACACGGCAATTCCGCACCCATTTTCCCGCCGGGAGGAAACGTCTGCCCGCCGGACCGCGACGGAGTTTCTTGACGGAAACGGAGATTTTGAGTATCTTTGAGACTGAAGCCCGCTTCGGCGAGCAACAACCCGAACACAAGATGAAATGAAGACGACCGCATCGAAATACGGCATGCGCCTGCTGGCATGTGTCCTGCTCGCCGCGACGGCCGGTTCCGCATCGGCAGGACCGGGCCGGGACGGCGGGACCGGCGTTGCAAAGGCGAGCGTCCGGATATTCGCCGACAGCGCGGCCGGACCGATCAAGGAACTGAACGGCGGCAATCTGGCCCCTCCGCTGATGGACGAGGAGATGCCCGGCTGCGACATCCGCGAATCGTTCTCGCGGCTGAACATCCCGATCACCCGGCTGCACGACGCGCCGCTGGAGAACGCGGGCATGCGGGTAGTCGACATCCCCCTGATATTCGCCAACTTCCATGCCGACGCGAACGACCCGCGCAACTACTATTTCGACCAGACCGACGATTATATCCGCAACTGCGTCGAAAGCGGCACGCAGGTATACTACCGCCTCGGTACGTCGATCGAGCACAGCCGCAACAAATATTTCACCGACCCGCCCTCCGACGCGGGCAAATGGATCGACGTCGTGTCGAACGTCATCCGCCACTATACGGAAGGGAAATGGAACGGATACCGCTACGACATCGAGTACTGGGAAATCTGGAACGAGCCCGATCTGGGTCCGAAAATGTGGACCGGGACGCTCGAAGCGTTCAACGACTTCTACGCTACGGCGGCCCGGGAGCTGAAAAAGCGGTTCCCGCACCTGAAGTTCGGCGGGCCGGGCCACTGCGCTTTCGGAGAGGAGAAAGTGAAAGCCTTCGCCGAAAACTGCGCGAAGCACGGGGCTCCGCTCGATTTCTATTCGTTCCACTGCTACTCTTCGTCCGACACCGAGCTGCTGCAAATGGCTCTCGACGCCCGGCGATGGCTCGACGAAAGCGGCTTCCCCGATACGGAAATCCACCTGAACGAATGGCACTACAATCCCTACGGGGGCGCGCTGTGGGGCATGGGGCCCGTCGAGCAGAACGAAGCGATCCGGTTCATGCGCGGACTCGAGTCGGCCGCCTTCCTGAACACGGTGCTGATCGGATGGCAGGACACGCCGATCGACCGGGCGTTCTACTACACGGTCACGACGACGCGCTGGGGCCTGTACGACGACCGGACGCCGAACAAGACCTATTACGGCATGCAAGCCTTCGGCGAGCTGACTCGCTACGGCGAACGGGTAGCGGCGGCGGGGAACCTGCCCGAAGGCTCCCGCACGCTGGCGGGACGAAACGCCGCAGGCGATCTGGCCATACTGACGGCCTGCTGGAAATCGGGACCTCTGGAAATCGCTTTCGATATCGACGGAATCGAGCGGTTCGGCTCCGTCGAGGTCCGGATGCTCGACCCGACGCACGATTTGGAAAAGGTTTTTTCCGCAGGGACGGTCTCGGGTCCTCTGAAAGTCCGCACCGTATCCGAATCGAGCGTCATCCTGATCGAGCTGAAAAAATCCCGGCCCGATCCGGCAGAAAAATAGGCATAGTCCCGAAGGAGCGCCCGCTTCGGAAACGGCAGCTCTCGGAGCAAGCGCGGCGTTTCGGCGGCATGGGCCGAGCGTATTCGGCTTTGCGCTTATGACAGGACCGCATTTCCTACGAATCCGACCCGGCGAGCAGCCGACGGGCGTACCCGTCCGGCAGCCGTATCGGCACGATTCCCGACCTGCGGAGCGTACCGCCGCCGGACGATCAGCCCGGAAACGGGAAAAGAAAAACCGGCACGCGGCCTGCAACACGATCTGTCCGGAACCGCCGAGACCGCCGAGCTTCCGGGGCCGGCGTTCGTCCGCCCCGCAGCGCCGGAACGAAAAAACCGGCCGTTATGGATATCAGGGGAAGGTTTTTCGGCTCGCAACAGGGACCGGCAGGAAAACGCCTGTCCTCCCGCAAGAGGCGCAAGCCGGCCTTCCCGACGGAAAGCCCGAGCCTACAACAACGCCAGCAGCTCCCTGAGCGATCCGATCCTGTACGTCGGACGGCATTCGCACGGCATACCCGAGGGATCGAACCAGATCGAATCGATCCCGGCCCGCTCCGCGCCGGGAATATCGCTGTACGGGTCGTCGCCGATCATCACGGCCGCACCAGCCTTTACCCCTGCCAAATCGAGGGCGTATTCGAAAATGCGCGGATCGGGTTTGTTCGCCCCGACGTCTTCGGAGCAAACGACGCCCCGGAAATAGCCGTCCAACCCGCTGTGACGCAGCTTGATCTGCTGCACTCCGGCGAAACCGTTGGTCACGATATACATCGGATACCGCTCGCTCAGCTCGCGGACGACTTCCCTCGCATGCGGAATCAGGCCGCGGAACGTCGGGGCGAGCTTCAGGTAATCGTCGGCCAGAGTCCGGGCCAGCGCCCGGTCGCTCAGGCCGATTTCGTCGAGCATCCGCTCGAAACGCGTGTCGCGCAGCGTCTCGCGCGAGATTTTCCCGTCGCGGTAATCGTTCCACAACCCGGCGTTGATCCGCTCGAACACCGCGAAGCAGCGCTCGAACCCGATGCCGGAACGATCCAAGCCGTAACGGCCGTACAGCACCCTCAAGGCTTTCTTCTGATTGCGATCGACATCCCACAGCGTGCGGTCGAGATCGAAAAACAGGCAGTCGTACCTCATCGTTTTTTCGTTACATTTGCCGGCAAAGATAGTGCAAACGGACGAGCCGGGAATATGCCTCCGCATTTCCGGCACGTTCCGGCTTTTCCCGAAGCCGCCGCAGCCGGCCGAACGGATCACGCCTTTTCCGGGAATCGCGTCCCCGGCCGGAAGACGTGAAGGCGGCGGAGCAGCGGCGACCGGACAGAAACGACCACGATGAATCGAGCAGACGACCTGATAGCCATCCTCCGGGCAGCGGCCTCGCCCGAACACCGCAGCGGCATGAGCCGTTTCGGCATTCCGACGGAACGGGCGCTGGGCATTGCGGTTCCCGCGCTGAGAAAGATCGCCCGGGAGACGGGTACGGACCACCCGCTGGCCGTCGCGCTTTGGGACACGGGCTGGCACGAGGCCCGCCTGCTGGCCCCGATGATCGCCGATCCCCGGCAGACGACCGTCGAACTCGTCGACCGCTGGACGCAACAGTTCGACGCATGGGACGTCTGCGACCTGTGCTGTCAGAACCTGTTGCGCCGCACCGCGTTCGCCTACGAGCTGATCGAGCGATACGCTCCGCGCGAGGAGGAATACGTCCGGCGCACGGCCTTCGCGCTGACGGCGGCGCTGGCGATCGGAGACAAGCGGTCGCCCGACGAGAGGTTTCTGCCGCTGCTCGGACTGATCGGAAAAGCTGCGGACGATCCGCGCAATTTCGTCAAGAAAGCCGTCAACTGGGCTCTGAGACAGATCGGCAAACGAAGCCTACGGCTGCACGGCGAGGCCGTCGGGCTGAGCCGGACGCTGGCCTCGTCGCAAGACCGTACGGCCCGCTGGATCGGCCGCGACGCCTTGCGCGAGCTGACCGATCCGAAAACGATCGCCCGGATCGGAAAATAAGGCAGGGAAGAGAGTCGGCGTCGCTCAGCCGAAAACGGCGGCGGACCTCCAGTCCATGCGAAACGATAGAAACGCGCACGAAGAAAACGCATCCGATGCGGACCGAGCGCCTCAAAAGACGATCCGACCGGAAGTTCAGTGCGGCTTCGCGCAAAAAACGCATGGCAGCCGGCCGGACGCGGCTCACGACGATCCGCACGCCAGACGACGGTACGACTCCGCCGGTAGCGATCGCACAATGCGACGCCCCCCTACTTCCGGCAAAGCGCGCCATGACGCGAAAACCGGCAGAAGCGACGGGAAGAAGAAGAATGTCTCCCGGAGCCGGACGAGAATACGGCAGCACAGGGAAAAGTCAGTCGATCGAGATCACGCGCTCATCCTCGTCGGGCACGTCGATGCGCACGTTCATCGCATCGTCCGGGAGCAGGCTCTCGATCTTCTCGGGCCACTCGACCAAGCAAAGGTTTCCGCTGAAAAAATACTCCTCGTAGCCGAAGTCGAACGCCTCCTCGATCCGGTCGATCCGGTAAAAGTCGAAATGATAGACCGGAGGCGTGCCGTCGCCGCGATACTCGTTGACGATAGCGAACGTAGGGCTGGTCACCGTGTCGGTCACGCCGAGGCGGTCGCAGACCGCCCGGATCAGCGTCGTCTTGCCCGCGCCCATCCCGCCGCGAAACGCGATCACCGTGCGGCCGGCCCGCGCGTCGAGAATCGCTTCGGCCACCTCGGGCAAATCGCTCGTCGAACGTATCCTGAATGTTTTCATGGATTTTTCCCACTCTCTTCGGAGGCAAAGATAACGGTTCGGAGCGAATTTCAAAACCGCGCGGGTTTTCCGTCCGCCGCATGTCCGGCAGAAAGCGCGCTCCGCAGGTCCGCCGGCCACCCGCCCGACAGAACGCGGAATTTCCGTTCCCGCTCTTTCCCGAAGTCCTGCGCGGGACGGCAAACGTAAAAGCGGGCGCACGGTCCCGCCCGCGGCCGCCCTGCTCCCGCAGCGAACCGCAAAATCCGCCGGCGCACGGCCGGAAACGGACCGGACGAGGCTGTCCGAACCCGGGGAAGCCGTCCGGCACGCCGCGACTCCGGGCAAAGGGACCGGCGCTACCTCGGCTTCATGACGATGAAGGGAATGATCATCTCCTCCATCGAGATGCCGCCGTGCTGGAACGTATCGTTATAATAGCGCACGAAACGGTTCGTATCGTTCGGATAGACGAAAAAGACGCGGTTGTAGGCGAAAATATAGGTGGACGTGATGTTCGACTTGGGCAGGTGAGCCTGCTCGGGTTTCGTGATCGCGAACACCTCCTTGGGGTTGAAGCCCAGGTTGCGGCCGGTCTTATAGCGCAGGTTGGACGACGTCTCGCGGTCGCCCTGCACGCGGACCGGACGGTCCACCTGAATCGTGCCGTGGTCCGACGTGACGATAACCGTGTGGCCGCGCTCGGCGACCAGCCGCATCAGCTCCAGCAGGTCCGAATGCTCGAACCACGAACGCGTGAGCGAGCGGAACGCCGCCTCGTCCTCGGCCAGATCGCGGATGATCTGCGTTTCGGTCCGCGCATGCGACAGGATATCGAGGAAGTTATAGACGATTACCGAGAAGTCGGCGGCGGCGACCCGGTCGAAATTCTCGATCAGCCGCTTGCCCGAGTCGGTCTTGACGATCTTGTCGAAAAACAGCTTGTAGCTCTTGCCCTGAGACTGCATCTGCCGGCGCAGGAAATCTTCCTCGTGCTGATTCTTGCCCCCGTGCTCGTTGTCGTTGAGCCACAGATCGGGCATGATCCTGTCGATCGCCAGCGGCGTCAGCCCGGCGAAAATCGCGTTGCGCGCATACTGGGTGGCCGTCGGCAGAATGCTGCAATAGAAATCCTCCTGCTCGACGTCGAACAGTCCGTGCAGCACCGGACGGATCATCCGCCACTGGTCCAGCCGGAAATTGTCGATCAGAAAGAGGGTCGTCTTGGCCGAGGCGTCCACAATAGGAAAGACTTTCGAGCGGACCAGCTGGTGAGACAGCACCGGAGCGTCGGCATCGCGGTCCGAGAACCAGCTCAGGTAGTTGGCGCGGACGAACTTGGCGAACTCGTTGTTCGCCTCGTTCTTCTGGTACGACAGGATCTCGCGCACGCCCGGATCGGTCGACTCGGTCAGCTCGACCTCCCAGCCCACGAGCTTCTTGTATATCTGCACCCAGTCGGCGAACGTCCGCGCGGAGGCGAACGACGAGGCGATGAGACCGAACTCGCTGCGGTAGTCGGCCGTCGTCTGCTCGGTGACGAGCTGCTGGCTGTGGACGTTTTTCTTGATCGACAGCAGCACCTGATTCGGATTGACGGGTTTGATCAGGTAGTCGGCGATCTTCGACCCAACGGCCTTGTCCATGATGTTCTCCTCCTCGCTCTTGGTAACCATGATCACCGGCGTCATCGGCCGCAGCTCCTTGATTCGCGGGAGCGTCTCGAGACCCGTCAGGCCGGGCTTCATTTCGTCGAGGATGATCAGGTCGAACGGCTGGGACGAAGCCAGATCGATCGCGTCGTAGCCGTTGTTGCTCGTAACCACGTCGTAGCCCTTGCCCTGAAGAAACAGAATGTGAGGCTTAAGCAGGTCGATCTCGTCGTCGACCCACAGGATTTTGGCTGCACTCATCGCTTCACCGATTTTATTTCATACAAAGATAGCTAAATTCGGCACATGCGTCGCGCGGCGCGACGCATGCCCTTTACAAATAATGCAAAAACCGGACTTTTATTGTCCGGAGCCGCAGACTAACCGGTAACTTTCAGCGTTATATCACTGGCAAACCGGGATCAAGCCGCCGCCTCGGACGGCGAAAGCGCGTCGCATGCGGCAGAATATCACCGTCTCAGATTGCAAACAACTGAAAAACAATACGATAACTAAAAATTTACTGTTTTTCACTACTTTGGGCTGATTTTTGCGTGTGCGGGAAATAGAAACGGAATAGGAGTGAAAGAGTTAGCATTTTCCCGCAGCAGGAAAAAATATTTACTCCCGTAATTTCTTTATAAGGAAATAAAGATATATATTTGCACTCCAATGGACTAAGGGGAAAAATAAGTTTAAACTAAATATTTTTGGATTATGACAAAGGCGGATATTGTTAACGAAATTTCAAAAGGCACCGGCGTCGAGAAAGCGCAGGTGCAGCAGATCGTGGAAGCGTTCATGGAAAGCATCAAGGACTCGCTGACCTCGAACAAGAACGTCTACCTGAGGGGCTTCGGCAGCTTCATCGTCAAGAGAAGAGCGGAGAAGGTGGCCCGCAACATTTCGAAAAACACGACTATTACGATCCCTGCCCACAACATCCCGGCATTCAAGCCGGCCAAGAGTTTCGCAGGCAAAGTAAAAGCCAATGCCAAATAATTAACCATCTTTATTAAACCTTACGATCATGCCAAGCGGTAAAAAAAGAAAAAGGCATAAAATGTCTACCCACAAGCGCAAGAAACGTCTGAGAAAAGACAGACATAAAAAGAAAAAGTAGGTAGCACTTTTATGTGTCGGAATGTTATAAACCTAAAGTACCCAAGGGTCTTTAGGTTTATTGCATATTGAATGTCCGTAACCCACTCCCCCGCACGCGTCGCCGAACAAGGCGGCCCGACCGCCCTCAAGGGACTCCGCGTGCGAAGAAACCTCACAGACTCTGATGAATAAAGAACTAATTATCAACGTAACCCCCAGCGAGATCGCCATCGCCCTGTTCGAGGACAAGCAACTGGTCGAGCTGAACAAGGAAAAGTGCAAGACGGGGTATTCCGTCGGCGACATCTACCTGGGGAAGGTCAAGAAGATCATGCCCGGCCTGAACGCCGCGTTCGTCAACATCGGGTATGAGAAGGACGCTTTCATCCATTACCTCGATCTGGGCCCGCAGTTCACCTCGCTGCACAAGCTCGTCGGCACGCTGACCTCCGGGAAGAGAGCTCCTCTGTTTCAAAACATACGCCTCGACAAGGCGATGGGCAAGACCGGCAAGATTTCGGGTTTCATAGCCAGCGGCCAGCCCATTCTCGCGCAGATCGCCAAAGAGGCCATATCGACCAAAGGTCCGCGCCTGACGTCCGACATCTCGCTGGCCGGACGCAACGTCGTGCTGATTCCCTTCTCGAACAAGATATCCATCTCGCAGAAAATCCGCTCCAACGAGGAGCGCAACCGACTCAAGCGGATCGCCTCGGCCGTGCTGCCCAAGAATTACGGCGTCATCATCCGCACGGCCGCGATGGGCCAGCAGGACGCCGACATCGAGCACGACATCACGTCGCTCGTACGCCGCTGGGAGAAAGTGCTCGACGGCCTGCGCAACCAAACGCCCCCGTCGCTGATCCTGAACGAGGAAAACCGCACGACGACGATCATCCGCGACCTGCTCAACGGGTCGTTCAGCAGCATATACGTCGACGACCACACCGTGTACGAGGAGATCCGCGAATACATCCGGATGATCGCCCCGGACAAGGAAAAGATCGTCAAGCTGTACAAAGGCAGCACGCCGATCTTCGACAACTTCGACGTGTCGAAGCAGATCATGTCGCTGTTCAGCAAGTACGTCTCGCTCAAGAAGGGCGCCTACCTGATCATCGAGCATACCGAGGCGCTGCACGTCGTGGACGTCAACAGCGGCAACCGGGCGAAAGTCGACAACGATCAGGAGCGCACGGCGATGGATGTGAACCTGGCCGCCGCGGCCGAAATCGCGCGTCAGCTCCGGCTGCGCGATATGGGCGGCATCATCGTGATCGACTTCATCGACCTGCACAAGAGCGAGAACCGCAACGCGCTGGTCGAGAAGATGCGCGAGCTGATGGCCGGCGACCGCGCGAAACACACGATCCTGCCGCTGTCGAAGTTCGGGCTGATGCAGATCACGCGCCAGCGGGTACGGCCCGAGACGCACATCGACGTGCGGGAGACCTGCCCGGCCTGCCACGGCACGGGCCTCGTCGCGCCCGCCGTGCTGATCGACGACCAGATCGAGAAGCAGATCGCCTATTTCGTGAAGGAGAAAAAGCTGAGTTACCTGAAGCTGAGGGTCAGCCCCGTCGTGGCGGCCTTCGTCAAAAAGGGCTTCCCGTCGCTCCGCACGCGGTGGATGTTCAAGTACCGTTGCCGCATCCGCGTCGCTTCGGACAATACGACGGGCATCATCGAGACCCGCTTCTTCAACCGCGAGGACGAAGAGTTGATTTGACGCGCATATGACGATCGCCGAGCTGGAACAGATTTTCACCGATCAGCAGGCTTTCCGGCAACTGACCGAGAGCATCCGTCCGGGGAGTACGGTGCAACTCGCGTCGCTGGTCGGATCGTCGCTGTCGCTCGTCGCGCACGGAGCGATCGCCCGTCTCGGAGGCGTCCACGTCCTGGTCGCCGAAGACCGGGATGCGGCGGGCTATCTTTACAACGACCTCTATCCGCTCACGGGCGGAGAGGGGTTGTTTTTCTTTCCAACGGGCTACAAGCGCTCGATCCAGTACGGACAGGAGGACCCGTCGGGCCTCGTACAACGCACGACGGCGCTCAACGCACTGCGAAGCGCGGCGGACAAGCCGCTGATTCTGTGCACATATCCCGAGGCGCTGACCGAAAAAGTCGCCGACCGGGAGCGGCTGAGCGACAGCGTACTGAAGCTGCGCCGAGGGGACAATCTGTCGACCGCTTTCGTCGAGGAAGCGTTGCGGGAATGCCGTTTCGAACGGGTCGAGTTCGTCTACGAACCGGGACAATACTCGGTTCGCGGCGGCATCGTCGACATTTTCTCCTATTCGGACAACAAACCCTATCGGATCGACTTTTTCGGCGACGAGATCGACTCGATCCGGCCGTTCGACGTCGGCACGCAGCTCTCGACCGGCACGCTCGACGAGGTGGAGATCGTTCCGAACCTCAAGACGGTAACCTCGGTCGAGCATCGCGTCTCGCTGGCCCGGTTCGCGGGAGAAGTCACCTACTGGATCGCCGACGGAGACTACACGCTCAAGCGCTTCGACGACATCCGGACGAAGATTCTCGGCGATCTGGACGAGCCGTCGTCGATCGACACGCTGGTCACCAGCCGCAAAGGATTTCTCTCCGACGCGAAGAAGGCGGCTTTCGTGCTGCTGCGCGACAACGTCCGCGAGCGGCCCGCCGAAGTCCGCGTCGCGTTCGACACGACGCCCCAGCCCGAATTCAACAAGAAATTCGATCTGCTGGCCGACGACATCAACGCGAACCGTCTGAGAGGCTATTCGACCTGTCTGCTCTCCGACAACAAGGCTCAGATCGAGCGGCTGTCGAACATCTTCAACTCGATCGGAGAGAAGAACGTCGTCTTCGACTCCGTTCCTCTGGCACTGCACGCGGGGTTCGTCGACCATACGTCGAAAAACTGCTTCTACACCGACCACCAGATATTCGACCGCTACCAGCGCTACCGTATCCGGGGCGAGCTGGACCGGAGCGAAAGCCTGACGATTCAGGAACTCAACTCGCTGAAAGTAGGCGATTACGTCGTGCACATCGACCACGGCGTCGGCCGCTTCGGGGGACTGACGCGGACGGTTGAGAACGGCAAGGTGCATGAGGCGATCAAGCTCGTCTACCGCGACAACGACGTGCTACTGGTAAACGTCCACGCGCTGCACCGCATCTCGAAGTACAAGGACAAGGACAGCGAGCCGCCGAAAATATACAAGCTCGGCTCGGGGGCATGGCAGCGCATGAAGCTCAACACGAAAAAGGCCGTCAAGGACATCGCCCGCGAGCTGATCGCGCTGTACGCGAAGCGTCAGGCCAGCCGGGGCTTCGCCTTTTCGCCCGACAGCTACATGCAGCACGAGCTGGAAGCCTCGTTCATTTACGAGGACACGCCCGACCAGCAAACGGCCACGCAGCTCGTCAAGCAGGACATGGAAAGTCCCGTGCCGATGGACCGGCTGGTCTGCGGCGACGTCGGGTTCGGCAAGACCGAAATCGCGATCCGCGCGGCCTTCAAAGCCGTCACCGACTCGAAGCAGGTCGCCGTGCTGGTCCCCACGACCATCCTCGCACTGCAACACTACCGTACGTTCAACGAGCGGCTGAAGGAGTTCCCCGTCCGCATCGAGCACCTGAGCCGCCTCAAAAGCGCGAAGGAGACGCGCCAGATTCTCGAAGAGGTCAAAAGCGGCAAGATCGACATCCTGATCGGCACGCACAAGATACTGGGCAAGGGCATCGAGTTCAAGGACCTCGGTCTGCTCGTGATCGACGAGGAGCAGAAGTTCGGCGTGGCGGCCAAGGAGAAGCTGCGCCAGCTGAGAGCCGAAATCGACACGCTGACGCTGACCGCCACGCCGATCCCCCGCACGCTGCAGTTTTCGCTGATGGGCTCGCGCGACCTGTCCGTCATCACGACTCCTCCGCCCAACCGCCAACCCATAGCGACCGAGACGCACCCGTTCGATGAGGAGATCATCCGCGAGGCGATCGAGTTCGAGCTCGCGCGCGGCGGACAGGTATATTTCGTTCATAACCGGGTCGGAACGGTCGCCGACATCGAGGCGCTCGTTCGCAGGCTCTGTCCGCAGGCGCGGACGGCCGTAGGGCACGGACGGATGAACGCGCAGCAGATGGAGAAGCTGATGATGGACTTCATCTACGGCGAATTCGACGTGCTGATCGCCACGTCGATCATCGAGTCGGGCGTCGACGTGCCGAACGCCAACACGATCATCATCGACAACGCGCAGAACTTCGGGCTGAGCGACCTGCACCAGCTGCGCGGCCGCGTCGGACGGTCGAACCGCAAGGCTTTCTGCTACCTGCTCACCCCTCCCGAGGAGACGCTCTCGTCCGACGCCCGCCGGCGGCTGCGCGCCATCGAGGAGTTCTCGGACCTGGGCGCGGGGTTCAACATCGCGATGCAGGACCTGGACATCCGGGGAGCGGGCAACCTGCTCGGCGGCGAACAGAGCGGCTTCATCGCCGACATCGGATTCGAGACCTACCAGAAAATCCTCGCCGAGGCGATCGCCGAGCTGCGCGAGGAGGAGCAGGCAACCGCCGCGCCGCAGGAAGACAAGCCGCAGGAAGCGCTTTCCCCGCAGGCAAGGCCCGCCGCTTTCATCACCGACTGCCAGATCGAGACCGACCGCGAAGCGTTCATTCCGGACGAGTACGTCGGCAGCAGCACGGAGAAGATCAGGCTCTACCGCGAGCTCGACAACATCGCCGACGAGGAGCGGCTGTCCGTCTTCGAGGCGAACCTACGCGACCGTTTCGGCGAAGTCCCCGCGCCGACCCGCGAGCTGTTCGACGTCGTGCGGATGCGCTGGGCCTGCATCCGTCTGGGCTTCGAGAAAGCGATCGTCAAAAACGGGATCATGATCCTGAAATTCATTGAGAACCAGCATTCGGCCTACTACAAGAGCGACTTGTTCGGCGGCATACTGAAAGCGGCTACGCGCGCAGAGAGCAAATTTATTTTCCGTCAGAACAATAATAAGCTCTCCGTGGTAGTTAGAAATATAAAAAATATCTCCGAGGCGACGGCCGCGCTGCACGAGCTGGCCGAAAAGGCCGCGCAGTAGCCCCCGGTATCCCTCGCGCGGCAAGGCCGGGCTTGCGCGGCACGAACGGAATCGCTAATTTTGCAAGGATGAATCTTGCTATCGACATAGGCAACTCGCTCGCCAAGCTGGCCGTCATCGAAAACGGGCAGGTAGTCGACTTTCTGAAGACCGACCGGCCCGACGCGGCTTTCGTCGCCGGCGTGCTCGACGCGAATCCCGCCATCGACGCCGCGATCGCCATCTCCTGCCGGACGGCCGACAGCGAGGTGGAGAGCCTGCTGAGAAGACGGTTGCGCCGCTTCCTGCGCTTCGACCGGAGCGTACCGGTCCCGATCGAGAACCGTTACGCGACTCCCGAGACGCTCGGACCGGACCGGCTC